>Ga0209039_10003573_pt1 | contig 12032 bp, 6 predicted proteins | sample BogFormECP12_OM1_FD_188238 | JGI IMG/M metagenome (GOLD analysis project Ga0209039, IMG submission 188238) | Bog forest soil microbial communities from Calvert Island, British Columbia, Canada - ECP12_OM1 (SPAdes) (version 2) | ecosystem: Environmental > Aquatic > Freshwater > Wetlands > Bog ...
TATCGAGCAGGATAATCGCACGGCAGTCGTCGAGATCCTATCTTGCCTCGACTCTATCGTGTGGGTGGTGAGCCCTGAGAAATACGCGGATGTCGTCTTTTACAGATTTGTGGGGCAGACCCTAATAAACGGGGAAAACTTCACGTTTGTACTTAATAAAGCTGACGAACTAATTGAAGGGGACGCGGCCGATCCGCACAGCAAGCTCAAGGAAGTGCTGGGAGACTTCACTTTTCGCCTCAAGCACGAGGCCGGCATCGAACAACCCAGAGTGTTCATCCTTTCGGCTGCTCAGGAAGTTGATGGGAAAAACAGGGAGCCGGTTCTGGATAGCGAATTCAAACGCTTCAGGAGTTTTCTGATGGTTCGCAGGGACACGAAGGAGATCGCATCCGTTAAGACAGTCAATCTCGTGGAGGAAACCCGACATCTACTGAACGAATTGAACGCGGTAATTTCCCCAAAGGAAAAGAAGCGGATGTTGAATGGCATCCATGATATCCAAACGGAGGTTAGCCCCGAGCCTCCCGCTTCGAGTCTGCGCCTCATGGATCACGAAAATAAGCTTGCCGAGCGACTTTTCCCCCTTCTGATGAATGAAGACACATCGATAGGCCCGGTGAAGCTCGCCATGAGGACGCTCAACCTGGGGCGTGGAAGTGCTGCGAGGGCTTTCCACGAAGACCTGGATCGGATCTTCCTGCGGACCGCTCGGGCGGTGAGTCAAGAGAGACGCACGGAGATTGAAGAGGTGGGTGCGCGATTGGACTCCGAGTATCTTCTTGCGTTTCCGCGGACTGACCGTTCTGAGAGTGAGGAAAGTCCTGAAGAGTTGATGAACATGGCGGTGAATCAAGCCTCCAAACTGCTGGCCAAGAAGCTGAAACAGAGAAGAGCATCCGTTGCTGGACGACTCGCCGGTTGGCGGCGTCTCGGCCAAAGGCTGGTCTTGGGTATTCCAGCGCTGATTCTGATTGTTAGGTTGGCCGGCCAAGCCGCTATTGAAGCCTGGTTAGAGCATCCTAGCCTCGTCGGCGGATTGAAGATATTTGTTGGATTTCTTACCGCTCTTTTCAGTTCCGATGGTTTGACCGGCCTCACGGTGCTGCTGATATGCCAACTGTTTCTTATCTTTTATCTGGGTGCAAAGCGAATTAAGAAGATAGACAAAGAGGCTCGTAGCCTTGCCGTGTCAGCGATGCGAGATCTGGATACCAGCCTCGATGCTGCCGCTCGCCGAATCCGGCAGAAGAGGAGCGAATTCGCGCAACGGATCCAGGAAGGTATCGATAACCTGAGCGCTCTCAACTCTGCCTTTGACAGCATGATGGCCGGCCGGCAGCGTTGAGGGAATTATCGCAACCAAATCCATCTCTATTCTATGCCCCTTATCGCCATGACTCCGCCATCGAAATGGTGCTTGATGTTTACCATTTCAAACACCTCATCGGCCCGCGCACAGATGTCTGGATGAGCGTCTCGACCTGTCAGAACAAGGTCCAAGTGCTCCGGCTTGGCCGCCATGAGATCGAGCACGTTCTCCATGCTGACGAGGTTGAGCCGGACTGCGACGTTTATCTCATCAAGAACGATTACATCGTAGTCTCCGTCAACCATAGTTGTGCGGGCCTTTTCCAGCGCCCTTTCGGCCATCAATCGATCAGTATGATCTCTCTCCCGCTTGCGAATGAATCCCTTCCTTCCCATGGGCTCTATAGTAAACGCAGTTCCGAGCCGCTTGGCCGCAAAGTGTTCCCCTGAGCTGTCCGGCGCTTTCAGCAATTGAACCATGCAAACATTCAAACCTCTCGTTACTGCTTGTAAGCCTCAGCCTAAAGCCCGAGTGGTCTTACCTTTGCCCGTGCCGGTAAACACCATAATTCGTCCTTTTCTAGCCATAAACCTTACCTGAAGCTAGAATGACCGCGCCAACGCAACTGCGCGGTAACACGGTAACCACGCCAACAACTACAGCATCGAAGCCTGCGGCAGCAAATCCCTCTATTCCCCCCTTTCCTGAGGGGGCAGTGAGGAGTCTGAAAGTCATCTCAAACTCTGCTTGCGCTCTTCATCCCAACCCTGCAAGTGAGATCAAGTTTATTTCACCAATTTCCATTTGCCGTCTTCGATTCGAACCATAATCATGGAGTTCGTATCCAGACCGTTGTGATCTTCAGGAGTCAGGTTATAAATGCCGCTCACGCCCACATAATCTTTGGTTTGCTCGATAGCTCCACGCAGTTTTTCCGGATCTGTTCCCGCCTTTTTCATGGCGTTGGCCACAATAAAGATAGCGTCCCAGGCATAGCCTGAGTGGGTATTGATCGGAAACTCTTTATTGTAGCCATACACATCGTTGTACAGGTGAACGAACTCCTTTATGACTTTCTTTTGGGGATCGTCATCAGAGAGTTGTTCCCATGCCATCAACTTGGTTGACGGCATCATATTGCCACCAGAGGCTGGTCCTGCAAGCTCAACATATTTTGGGTCCGGCTGGCCGTGGCATTGAAACAGAGGCGCTTTCATGTTGAGTTGTTTGACATTCTTGGCCACAATCGCTCCTGCCGGGCCGATGGTCCAGCAAACAATTGCATCGGGGCTGGTAGCCATGATTTTTGTCAACTGAGCGGTCATGTCAGTATCTTTGGGATTGAATGATTCATCTGCTGTTATCGTTAATCCGTATTTGGAGGCCAACTTCTCGAGCCATACCTTGCCGTCCTTACCAAAGCCGTCGGAAGCGGTGATGAGGGCGATCTTCTTCAGCTCTTTCTGTTGCAGGTACTGGTAGAGTTTTTCAACCGCTGTGGAACTTCGCTGTGGAGATTTGAAAACCCATTTAAAAGTTCCTAGAGGACCGCCCCCCATTATGACCGGATCCCCGCCCACAGTCATAAACGTGGGAATGCCGGCCTCTTCAACCTGTTTTTTTGCGGCCATGCCGAGGTCTGTCCGGTCCGGTCCGATGATTGCCGCTACCTTGTCGACGTTGATGAATTTCTTGACCACCATAACGGCTTTGGTGGGCTCAGACTCGGTGTCTCCAACAATCAGCTCTATAGGCCTCCCATTGATGCCGCCTTCTTTGTTAATTTTCTCCACCACCATCTGGGTAACCAGCCTGGTTGGCGTTCCGATATTGGCCGCGGGTCCGGACAGGGAGAAAAACGCTCCGATCTTGATGGGGTCAGCCGCGTTCACCGAGGATAACCCCGAAACAAAGAAAGCTACCAGCAAGAATGCTCCAAATCTCTTCATCGTGCTCTCCTTCAATCCTTACTCCACTTCCCATCGAGGGCTAAATAGTGCTGTTAGAATAACTCAGTTGCCGCGTGGTCTACAACTCTCAAACTCCTTAGTTGCGATAACCTCTGCTCACCCCCTTTGCAACATCTTGAAATCTTAAAATATCCGTCACTCTCTCACGTCCTGGCCCAAAAAGGCCCTGCGCACTTCCGCATCCTGTATCAGAACCGCGGCCGGTCCGCTCGTCGTTACTGATCCGCTCTCAAGTACATAGGCCCGCTGAGAAATAGTCAGCGCTCCCAAGGCATTCTGCTCCACCAGTAGAATGGTTCGTCCTTCGCTCTGGAGTTCCTGAATGATGCGGAATATCTCTCTCACAATCAAGGGCGCCAGCCCGAGCGAGGGCTCGTCCAGTAACAAGAGGCGAGGGTCGGACATCAGCCCCCGGCCGATGGCAACCATTTGTTGTTCCCCCCCGGAAAGTGTGCCGGCCCGCTGCTTTCTTCGAGCCATCAGCGGCGGAAAGAGCTGAAAAACTCTTTCCACTTCTGAGACGAGGCGTTTCTTGCTAATTTGCCGAGCCCGCGAGTAAGCACCCATTTCCAGGTTTTCCTCGACCGTAAGCGGGCCGAACAGTTGCCTATTTTCAGGTACCTGGACTATGCCCAGGCGGACCATTTTTTGCGAGGACGCATGGGAGACATCCTCTCCCATAAAAAAAACCTTGCCGTTTCTTGCGGAATGGATACCCGAGAGGCAATTGAGCAGCGTAGTCTTGCCCGCGCCATTGGCGCCTATCAAACAAACAATTTCCCCCTGCCGCACCTCTAGAGATACCCCTTTCAATGCCCGGTTTCCGCCGTAATGCGCCTCGATGTTTTGAACTCGCAACATCTAAGCTACGCCCCCTAGATACGCGGCCAAGACTTTTTCATCTCTTTGGATGTCTTCGGGATAACCTTCTGCGATTTTTCTCCCATAATTGAGAACCACAACCTTGTCTGAAATTCCCATGACCAGGTTCATATCATGCTCGATCAGGAGCACCGAGACCCCTTGAGACCGGATCTCACTGATTGTCCCAGCCATTTCTCGGGTTTCGGTCATGTTCAGACCTGCCACCGGCTCGTCCAAAAGCAGTATAGTAGGAGCCGAAGCCAGGGCTCTGGCCATTTCAATCCGCTTCTGTTCTCCGTAGGAAAGACTAGACGCCGGCCAAAGGCCTTTTTCTTCAAGATGGAAAAACTTTAAGACTTCCCAGGCCTTTTGTTCGATTTCCCTTTCTTCCCTGCTGAAGCCAGGCAGACGAAACAGACTGGAGACGAATTCATTTCTTGTTTTGGCATGGAGTCCCACCATGACATTTTCAAGTACCGTCATATTTTCGAAAATCTGGAGATTCTGGAAAGTGCGGTTCAGCCCCATCGCAGCCATATGATACGGCTGCCTGCCGCTGATCTCTCGGTCTCTAAAGAAAACTTTACCTAGCTGAGGCTGCGATGCGCCTGAAATGACGTTGATCAGAGTAGTTTTGCCGGCGCCGTTGGGCCCGATCAAGGCTGTAATGGAGCCTTCGGGCATTTCGAATGAAACTTGGCCGAGGGCCATTAATCCGCCAAATCTGATGCTTACGTTTTCAACCCTCAAGATCGCTTGATTTCCCGAGCCTGGTACCGCTCGTCTTTTTTCGCAACCATGCGTGGGATAATCATGAACGGGTCGGACACTGAGTTTTGCAGCATCAACAGGTATTTCTTCCGTCTCCGAGCGTCTTTTGGAGAGCCATCGACTTTGAATCGCTACTACCAATCCTTCCGGAATGAAAATTAGGATCAATACCAGGATTAAGCCATAAAATACGTCTTTATATTCATCAAAAAAATGCAGGACATGGGGTAAGGGGGTTAAGAAAACAGTCCCTGAGAGGGCGCCCCAAATGCTCCCCATGCCGCCGACAATGACCATGGTCACCAATTCGACGGAAAAGAAAATGTCGAAGGTTTTCGGACTTATAAAAGTCAGATAATGCGCATAGAGGCTGCCTGCCACCGATGCGAAGATGGCGCTTAATACAAAGACCTTGACCTTATAACTTTCCGTCCGCACACCCACCGACGCGGCAGCCGCTTCACTCCCGTGCAAGGCCCTCAGACCCCTCCCTACACGTGAACTCACCAGGTTCAAAGCCAAGATAATCGAGGCAAAGGCAAAAAACCAGATGAGGTAATACATTCTCTTATCGGAGTCAAAGGACCACGATCCGATTGTCAAAGAAGGAATTCCGGGAAAGCCTGAAGGACCACCTGTCATCTTATCCCACTGAATCAGGATGATATTAATAATCAAGTTGAAGCCCAGTGTGGCCATGACCAGGTAATGACCGTGCAGTTTCAAGGTAGGGATGCCTATTGCCAAGGCCAGTAAGCCTGTCGCAAGAAGCGCTACAATCATCGCGAACCACGGCGAGAAACTGTACGTTACGGTGAGGATGCCGGAAAGATACGCGCCCAGGCCGTAAAATGCGGCATGTCCCAGCGAGATCTGGCCGGCGTACCCTATCAACAGGCTCAGGCCGACCACGACTATTGTGTTCAGGCCGATGATATTGATTACGTTGAGGTAATAAGGATTGGGTATCAAAAAGGGGATGATGACAATGACCAGGGCCGGTATTATCAAGCTCAGCAAGCGTTTAGTCTTGGATAGGCCGGCGGCCATGCCCTTAAACCCGCTCCTTCTCTCCATAGCCTAATAGCCCGCTGGGTTTCATGAAGAGGACCAGAAGAAGGATGGCAAAGGCGATTACATCCTTGTAGGTAGAAGAGATCATCCCGGCACCGAAGGACTCCAGGAGCCCGAGCGAAAGCCCGCCGATAATGGCCCCAATGATGTTCCCGTATCCTCCGAGAACAGCCGCGGCAAACCCCTTCAGGCCGAGTATTACTCCGATATCGTAAGACAGGGTAGTGATCGGAACGATGATAATTCCTGCCACTGCTCCAAGTGCTCCGCTCAAGGCAAACGAAAAAAGGATCATGCGATTCACATTCACTCCCATAAGTGCCGCCGCCTTGGGGTTAAAGGACGTGGCCCTCATGGCCTTGCCTACCCGAGTGCTACTAAAGAAAAAATGGAGCAAGATTACTACGATGACAGTGATGACAAAAATCCAGAGACTTTGCGGCAAAACCGCTGCCCGTAGGATCAAAAAGGGTGTATCTCCGGAAAAAGAGGGAAGGGCCATCTGATTCGTGCCCCAGATGATTTTGAAGGCCCCACGCATCAGGATCGAAACACCGATAGTAATGAAGATGAGAACTATGACGGCACGGGATTTGGCTGGTCGGATGGCGAAACGCTCTACCAGAGCCCCTATCGCCGTCACAGTCAGTACGCCGAGAACGAAGGCCAGAGGCATGGGGAAATTCAGGCTCTGGAAAAAGGTATACATCATCATGCCGCCGAGGGTGACAAAGTCTACCTGGGTAAAGTTGACGATCCCAATGGCATTGTGAATGATGCAAAAACCGAGGGCTATCAGCGCATAGATGCTGCCGGTAGTAAGGCCGGAAACAATGAACTGGGTCAGTTGGTCCCCAGTAGACATGGCGTCCTTTCCATATTCCCTGCGGAGCTGGTTGGAAAATCGATGAATTTTTCAAGAGCTGCCGGGGGCATGATTCCCGCAGCGATTTGGCGTTTTCAGGCCCGCCAAGTGAACAACATCGTACCATATTACTGAGTCGCTCTGTTGTCCAGCTTGTTTTTGATCAGCACGAATGCCGCGGTGAAGAGGGCCTGTACAGATGGGTCTCGCAATATACATTGTTGCACGGTTCCGCAAAATAGTGCGGGTATATTGCCTCACTAGTGTCCGGTTGTGGCCTGAATCTGGAACAAGCCTCAAAGCAGCAAGAGATGGTAGTTGACCTTTCAAGCTGAAGTATTATAGATTGTCCAGAGTGTAAGCCACCAGAGTATCCGAAAACTCTTTAGATTGTCGTTACATCATTAGCCATTGTAACCATCAGTATTGATGTGAGAATCATCTCCACGCCGTCGTGTTCGTGGCCGCTGAGTCATGAGCGGGAACCACCTGAGTTCTCGTCGCGGGAAGCCATAATGCGTTGTATTTGAAATTCTGTTCCGGGTGCGGGAGAATTATTTTGCGTTGCTGTCCCATGTGTGGGCTCCAAAACCTTCAAGAGAGCAAATTCTGTGGAAAGTGCGGCAATGAATTAACCGACGGAGTAAAACTGTCGCAAGTGCGACAACCCAGTCGGCCAACGTTCATGCCGAAATTCCTCGCGGACAAAATCCTTGCCACTGAATATGACCTGGCCGGTGAACGAAAGATCGCCACAGTGCTTTGTGTGGACTTGGCAGACTACGGCCCTATGTCGGAGAAGCTGAAGCCGGCCGAGGTTTACGAGGTCGTAGATGAGCTTTTTGCGATTCTTGCCGACCAGATCGTCAGGTATGGCGGAACAATCAGCCAAGTTACTAGCAAGGGGATTCTGGCATTGTTCGGGGCCCAGCCGGCTAGAGAGGATCACGCGCAGGGGGCCTGCCATGCCGCGCTGGAGATCCAGAAAGCGCTCCGCGATTACACCCAAAGAGTCGGGAAGCGGTTCGACGTGCGCCTGGAAATCAGAGTAGGCCTGAACTCAGGGCCTGTGCTGGTCGGCTCGATAGACGACGATTTAACGGGGGACTATACGGAGGTAGGGAATACGGCGGGTTTGGCCCACGAGATGCAGTGCCTCGCAAAACCAGGAGCCATATACGTCACCGAGGAAACCTTCAAGCGTGCCGAAGGTTTTTTCATGTTTGAAGAATTGATAGATATTAAATTTCGGCTTTCCCCGCCCGCGAAGGCTTACCGCCTTCTCTCGGCCGACTCGTTGTTGACAAGCTTCGATGTCAGGGCTGCCAGGGGACTAACACCCTTTGTGGGCAGACAAAAAGAATTAAGTCGACTACTGGAGGGCCTAGCTGTCTGCACAGAGGGAGGCTGCGCAGCCATTTCCATTGCGGCGGGCCCCGGTCTGGGCAAGTCCAGGATTTTGCATGAGTTCAGGAAGGCAGTCGCCGGACGGGACGTGACTTTCGTCGAGGGAAGATGTCTGTCTCACGGCACGGGAATGTCATATCATCCGTTCGTACGGCACCTGAAGGAGACATTCGGTGTTCGGAACGATGACGGCCACATACAGACCAGAAGAAAAGTTAAGGAGGGTCTGGAATCCGCACACGCCGGCGCCGGCGAGATGCTTCCATATATCCTAGAGCTTCTGTCCGTGCGTGACAGCGGAATAGACTCGATTTCCATGAGTTCTGAGTCAAGAAAGGACCGTGTCAGGGAATCTTTGGCGAAAGTTCTCGTGAAAGGATCGGAATCCAGGCCTCTCATATTGGCGATTGAGGACCTCCACTGGTGTGACAAATCCTCCCAGGAGTTTATCAAACATCTGCTGGAGACCATGCACGGCCTGAAGATCTTAGCGATATTCACCTACCGACCGGGTTTTTCCGCGAACTGGGCAAGACTTTCCCATTATCAGCCGATGACCCTGGACCGGTTGTCTGACGGGGAAAGTGCCGCTATGGTCCAGAACCTCCTAGGCCACAGAGAAATTGAACCCGAACTTCAAGAATTGATATTACGAAAAACGGAAGGAGTGCCATTCTTCATTGAGGAATTTCTGCGGTCGTGGAAAGACTTGAAGATAATTGAAAAAAGAGAAGAACGGTATTATCTGACCAGGCACGGGAACGACGTTGCTATCCCATCGACTATCAATGACATCATAATGGCAAGAGTTGATACACTTCCGGATAAGACAAAAGCCCTGCTTCAAACAGGCGCGGTCATCGAGAGGCAATTCTCGTGCAATTTAATCAGTAGAGTCATGGAGCTTCCGGAGGAAGAACTCCTGTCCCATCTTTTGCTGCTTAAGGCTTCAGGCCTTCTGAACGAAACAGGATCCCCGACTCAGCCAACCTATGCTTTTAGACACGCCCTGATCCGCGACGTCGTTTACGATTCGATATTGGCTGCCAGGAAGAAGGACCTTCACGAAAAGATAGGAAATGCGATTGAGGAAATACATCAGGGTAACTTCAGTGAACATTCGGAAGAGCTTCTGCAACATTATCTGATGAGCAAGAATTTTGAAAAGGCTGCCAAACATGCCGAATTTGCGGGCAAGAAAGCTAGAATGATCGCTTCCTTTTCCGATTCGGTGGCGTACGCGAGGCAGAGGGTGGCCTGTCTGGACAAATTACCGAGAACTTCAAAGGTGGATACCAACCTTGTTGATGCCAGAACGGCCTTGGGGTTGTATTTGCTGCAGATGAATCACCATGTGGAGGCGAAACAGGCTGTTGACCCTATTATTTCGGTAGCCCGCGAAGGTGATTACAGAAGGCGGCTCTCCCAAATATACACCATCGTTGGAACCTATCATTGTCTGGTTGAGGAACGTTTTGAAAAGGGATTAAAATACCTGGAAGATGGCCTAAATATCTCAAAGGACGTGAACGACATTCTTTCGCTCGTTACGGCCAAAGTATGGCTGGGTATCACGTTGTCGGCAACCGGCGCGTTCGAAAAAGCGCTCCATTTCTTGGAAGAAGCCCTGGAGATAAACGTGGCGGCAGAGGCCCTGTGGAGCATTTCCATGGTCAAGAGCCTTATGAGTTCTCTTGTTTACAATTATACAGGTAGGCTGGATCTCGGCCTTCAGACCGCTCGAGAAGCGCTACACATAGCTGAGACCGCCGGAGATAGATTGTCCAGGGGCATAGCGCACGGCAGCCTGGGGATTTGCTATTATTACAAAGGGCGACTGGTGGACGCTGAAAGGCACCTGTCCAAGTCCGTCGCCTTGTTGGAGGGCGTCAATTATTTCTGGGAGGCTCTTGTTCACTTCTTTCTGGGTTTTACCTATTTTGACATGGGTCGTTTCGCTGCTTCCCAGGATTGTCACTCGAAATCCATATCCATTCTGGAATCGGTGAACATCATGCCTTCATGCGTAAGGCTGAGCCAAATAGCAATGGCATTAGCTGAAGTCTCAAATAACCGCAAAGACGTAAAGCCGGATCAGCTCTTCAAAGCCTATCAGGAGAACAAATTCGGCGCTCTGTCCGGCTGGATAGCCAGACTCATCGCTGAGATTCTTATTACTATTGACGATAGCAACGTAGGCGCGGCAGAGAATTGGACCAGAGCGGCCATCGTCGCGGATGAAAGAGTCGGCATGAAAGTGCACCTGGGTCGGGACTACCTGCTCCACGCGCAATTATGCAAACGTAAAGGAGATGTGGCCGAGTCAAGCAAATTCTTGAGCCGTGCAAGAGAGATCTTCAAACAATGCGCGGCCGATGGAGACCTGCACAAAGCTGAACACGAATTAGAGAGACTATCGCGGACGCCTTAGTGCTTTGTTTCGCAAGTTCGGTGACGTATTTCGGATAGCTTTGGGGGGCCGGCATCTTGCCTGTCATTTTTTGATAGACAGGCAAGATGCCGGCCCCACCAATACCGTGGTCTCGAACCTTCTTTCAGCGTCTCCAGTCCAAAAATACGTCACCCGAATTACGGATTAGGCCACTTAGGCCCCGCGGGTTAGTTGTTTTCGCCAGGGATTATCCAAGGACTGAGACGAAGGGCCCGGGAACACGCCTTTGACAATCAGCCCTTTCCCATGCACGCTGAGGGGTTCTTAGCCATGATTTTCGGATAGTTGCAGGAGAGAACATGTTAACGCCGGGCAAAACTTATGATCAGGTTTATGGATCGTTTCACTGGGAGGTTCCCGATTTCTACAACATCGGTGTGGACATATGCGATAAGTGGGCGCACCAGCCGGACCGTACGGCCCTGATCTACGAAAACCACAAAGGGCAGGTCACTAAATATTCTTTCTCGGATCTGAAAAAGCTCTCCAATCAACTGGCCAACGGTCTCAAGGCCTACGGAATTCAACGGGGTGACCGCGTCGGAATTTTGTTGGGTCAGAGCCCTGAGACAGCGATCAGCCACATCGCGTTGTATAAAATTGGCGCCATCGCAATACCTCTCTTCACACTTTTTGGTACCGACGCGTTGGAATATCGCTTGTCAAACAGCAGCGCGAGAGGGCTCGTAACTGATGGGGCAAATCTCCCCAAGATTATGGAAATCTGGGACCGCCTGCCGGAATTGAAAATCGTTGTGGTCACCGACGGAGACAAGAGCGACCGGGTAATAGATTTCGGAAAACTGATTGATAAAGGATCAACAGAGTTTGAACCGGCCCAGACGAAAGCAGACGATCCAGCTCTAATAATCTACACCTCCGGCACAACCGGCCCTCCAAAGGGGGCTCTCCACGCTCACCGAGTGGTGCTGGGACATCTTCCCGGCGTGGAGTTTCCACATAACTTCTTTCCGAAAGAAGGTGATCTTTTCTGGACGCCTGCTGACTGGGCATGGATAGGCGGACTTATCGACGTACTTTTCCCCAGTTGGCATCATGGGGTGCCTGTAGTAGCTCACCGGGCGAGGAAATTCGACCCGGAAGAAGCCTTCCACCTGATAGCAAAGCACCGCATCCGCAATGCTTTCATGCCGCCGACTGCTTTGAAGATGATGCGCCAGGTCAAGGATCCTGGAAGGCGCTATGACTTTCACATGCGAAGCATCGGCTGTGGAGGAGAGACACTGGGCGCTGAGCTCCTGGAATGGGGAAAAGAGGTCATGGGGGTAACCATCAACGAATTTTACGGTCAAACCG
>Ga0209039_10003574_pt1 | contig 12030 bp, 5 predicted proteins | sample BogFormECP12_OM1_FD_188238 | JGI IMG/M metagenome (GOLD analysis project Ga0209039, IMG submission 188238) | Bog forest soil microbial communities from Calvert Island, British Columbia, Canada - ECP12_OM1 (SPAdes) (version 2) | ecosystem: Environmental > Aquatic > Freshwater > Wetlands > Bog ...
CAGCCCGGCAACTGATCGCCAGTGCCGAAACCGCGCAAACGGCCAACGACAAGCTTGGTCAGGCGGAACTCGAATTGGATCGCGGGGAGCTGGAAAACGCGATAAGAGATTTCAGCGTGGTGTCCAAAGCCGAGCCAGATTGGGCTCCGGCTCACCGGGGGTTGGCGGTCGCCCAGTTACGCAGCGGTGATGCAGACGCGGCGATCGCTGAATTCAAGCGCTCCCTCGATGTCCAACCGAACGATTTCGACGCGTACTATGGCCTCGGGCTGGCCTTAATGACGAAAGGCGACCTTGACGAAGCCATAGGGATGTTCAACCAAGCCGTTGCCCTGCGGCCATCCTCGGCCGAAGCCGCCAATCAGCTCGGAGTCGCTCTCGCCAAAAAGGGAGATAAACAATCCGCGATCGCGGCGTTCAAAAAGGCCTTGCAGCTTGATCCGGCCTCGAGCGCGGCACGGGAGAACCTGGAAAGGCTCTCGCGGTAACGCCCCCGGAAAAGGGCGGCGCGGAGGCAAAGCCATATTCGAGTTTGTCAGATTAGCTCCCGACGCTCGCTCCGTCTTTGCTGCCCCCAGGGTGCGGGAACTCAGGTTTCTTGCCCTGAAAGGGCGGTAACGGCCTCGGCCTCACCGCCCCTCGATCGCCGCGGGGGCATCGAAGATGGACTTCAGGCGGTTGAGGTCGAACTTCGGCTTACGATCGTACGTATAAATGCCATTAACCTCCTGTTCGACGTCTGTCAACTGGGTATAAACGAACCCGGAAATATTGGGCTGTGATAGCAGCACGTCCGTGAGCGCCTTGATCTCGTCCTCGACCTGCACTGCCGACTTGCCGTAGCCCCAGGAGTTGCGCCCCTTCCCCGCCTTTTCCGGATGGCTCTCGTGATCTTTGGTCCAGAACGTTCCGCCGTATTCGTCAACTAGGTAAGGCTGTCCCTGGTAAGTTGCGGAAAGGTTGGGATACTCGGTGTACGCTGCCTTTCCGGCGCCGGGAGCGATCATGCTGTACCGCTCGCGGAAAAAGTCAGCGTTCTGAGTGTAGTCGTGCGCGGTGAAGAGGTCGGTTATGACGTGGACGTAGCCGCTGGTGGTGTTGACCGGCCGGGTGGAGTCAAGCGCGTGGGTGGTGGCATAGAGCGACCGCACACTTCGCCGGTACGCTTCGGGGTTCTTGGTTGCCCCATCGCTCGTTTCATTCAGCGGCGTCCAGGCCAGGATGGAGGGGTAGTTACGGTCGCGCAAGACGGCGTCACGCCACTCGCGCTCCAGATTGAGCACTCCTTGCGGATTGCCGAAGTTGTGAACCCCTCCCCAGTCGGGGAACTCCGCCCAGGTCAGGTAGCCGAGGCGGTCAGCCCAGTAGTGGAAACGCTCCTCGAAGACCTTTTGGTGGAGGCGCGCGCCGGCGAAGCCGGCGGCCTGGGATTTCTCGATGTCACCCTTCAGGTCGGCGTCGGTGGGTGCGGTCCAGATGCCATCCGGGTAGAATCCCTGGTCAAGCACGAAGCGCAGAAAAATCGGCCGGTTGTTCAGAAACAGGCGATTGCCCTCAATATGGAACTTGCGCAGCCCGGCGTAACTCGACACGCGGTCCACAACGGTCGAGCCGTCCACCAATTCGAATTTCAAACCGTAGAGGTAGGGATCGCCGGGTGCCCAGACGCGCGGTTTGTCGACAGGGAGAATTTGTGGCAAGCCGTTGGCGTTCGTCGCGCGCACGGAAGCGAGATCTTCGCCGTTGTCGCCGGCCAGGGTGGCACGGAAGGTCAGGTCCCGCTCATCGCCTTCGATTTCCGGCGTCAGCACGAAGCGGCGGTTGTCCAGGTCTGGAACGATGTGGACACTGCGCAGGTAGCGCTGGGGCCGCGCCTCGAGCCACACCGTCTGCCAGATGCCGGTGGTGCGCGTGTACATCACCCCGAATGATTCGCGCCGGGGACTCTGTTTACCCGACGGTTGCAAGTCCGAGCGGACGTCGCTGCGGACGTAGACCACCACTTCGTTCTCGCCGGGACGCAGCGCCGGCGTGATCTCGAAGGCGAACGAGACCACACCTCCATAGTGACTTCCCACGTCTTCTCCGTTTACCCAAACATGGCTTTCGTAATAGACCGCGCCAAAATGCAGGAAGACGCGTGATCCCTTCCAGTCGGCGGGAACCGTGAAGGTCCGCCGGTACCACTCACCCGTAATGAAGTCGGTGTAGCCGATGCCGGAGAGTTTGCTCTCCGGGCAATACGGCACCAGGATGGTCTTGTCAAACTTCGCCGGGTTCTTTTCCCAGTGCTCATCCAGGCCTTTGTTGCCGAGGTCGAAGGCAAAGCCCCACGGGCCATTCAGGTTCAGCCAGGTGTCACGCTGAAACTGCGGCGTGGGGTGTTCCGGGCGTGGGATCTCCGCTCCGATGGCGGCAGCGGCAGCGATAAGGAAAAGCAAGCTGAACGTCACAGCAGTATTGAATGCCCTACGGAAGCAAGGCGCGGAGTCAATCCTCATTGTTCCTCCCTTAGTTTCCAAAACTCCGAGGTGTACCCGAAAAGTGAAGGTTGGAGGTGGTTCAGTACGAGTCTGATGCTCGATGCGGCTCCGCCGCGCTGCGGTGAAAGCGGCTCCCCTCCTCATCCGAGGAGGGGAGCTTGCTCGTGCCATTTTCATCGCGGCAGGCGGCGAAGCTTCCGGTCCGCCCGTTTAGAGCACGTGCTGACCTGAGGGTCGGCGCTACAAACGCAACGCTAGTCCGTTCGGCTCGACCATTTCTTCCAGGTCGGGGCGTCCGCAAGCATTTTGATAAAAATACCTCCGACGACGGAGCGGGCTTGGAAACCATCCTGCTTGCCGTCAGTGGTCTCATACCAGTCAGTGAGGGGAACGCGGGTGGGCGTCCCGTTGATCCAATCGTAGATGGGCGCCATGAAGATGTGGAATTCCGCCGGCGAGTCCGCCAGGGTGGCCGTCCAAAGGGACCAATCCAGCTTCGTATACTCCTTGCGATTGTCCAGCGGCAGGCCGAAGTGGTTCTGGCGCTGCTGGTAATAAGCCAACTCCTTTCGCGTCACTTCCGCCGGAAACAGGTTGAGTCCCAGCACGCGATCCCAGACCAGGTTGTATTTCTGGCTCCAGGTACCGGGCTTGTCAAACGCCAAGCGGTAGTGGTCACCGTCGTCCGCCATCTTCACCCATTGGCGCGCATACTCCTCGGCGGTGTGGCGGTAGGATGCAGCTTCCTCCTTCTTTCCCACCCGGTCGCACAACATGGCATAGGAGCCCAGGCCCAAAATGGCTTTGACCGAGAGATTGGTATTGTGGGCCAGGTGGCCGGTGAAGTCGTCGGTGCAAAGCTGGTTCTCCGGATCCAGGCCCTTCGCCTTGAGATACTCCGCCCATTTGGTGAGCAAAGGCCAATATTTCAGAGCATAATCGGTCTTACCCTCCGCCTGGTAAAGAGCGGCAACGAGGATGATCATGTCGGCGGACTCCTCCACCGGCATCTGGTCGACCGTAATCTTGTCCATCTCGGCTCTTGAAAGTCCGCTGGTGATATCTCCTCCCCAGTATTGCGCTCCGTTCGCCAGGGGATAGGTTCCGATGTCGTGCGGGGCATAAGGGAAGGGCCATCGGCCGGAGGCGGCGTAATCGAACACCGGCCCCATCGAAGCCCGCATCAGTTGGGTATTGAAGAGCAGCAGGATCGGCGCCGCCGGATAGATCACATCCACCGTGCCGACATCCGCGCCGCTGAAATTCTCCTTCTCGAAGTAGCGAGGGGTGCCGTCGAAGTCCACCGCGAGCTTCTGCGCCGCGAGCGCCTGGCGGTAAGCCAGCACGCCCAGGGCAGCGTACTCCTCTCCCCCCACTCGCCGCATATCCGCCATCAGTTCGTCGTCGAACTTCGCGCATCGCGCATTCAGCGATTCGTACTCCCGCAGCGAGGCCTCGAGCAGGTCACGCGTCGCCGCTCCGTTGCGCCGCCAATACGGCGAAAGCCGGCGATACAAATACTCGATCGAGTAAATGTCGTCGTACGCCAGGACTAAGTAGCGCGACACCGGGCTAGTGCCAACTTTGCCGAGATCGAATCGATACGTGAGCGCGGGCCCATCGTATTCACCGGCGGGGCTCGGCATCGTTAGCTCGTCCGAGTCCGCGAGCGACCCATCTTCGGTAAAGGTCTTCATGCTCATATACCGGTCGGCGATGACCTGTTCGGCTTCCTCCGAGGGGGGAACGACACCATAGAGATATCCCCAGTCGATTCGCAAGTCGTCCCCGGATTTTTTCAGCACCGGCTGGTCCTGGCTGCCGATGCGGAGTACCGTGAGGTTGCCCAGACGGTAGCGTGATGCTACGGCGGCCTGGTCAGGAGTGTTGACCGTCAGCAACGCTGAAGCCGCGAAGTAGAGTGACACGGCGTGCGACTGGCCGTCCTTCGACTGCACTGTCCACGTGATGTAAGCAACGGGTCGTGCCAGCTTGTCCATATCGGCAGCCAAAGACGGCGTCATGAAAGTCAATGTGATCCCTACCCCCTGCCCCTCGAACTGGTAGATCGTGCGCGTGGGCAGCACCTGCACGCTCTTCTGGTCGAGCGCGGGAGTTTCGTCTGGCTCGTTGCCGATAATCCGAAAAGGCTTGCCATCGATGCGTACCAACCCACCCAACCAATGAGGTTTCCCCGTCCAGTGCCGGGTAACGTCATCGGTGAGCCGGTTCGCCATCGACCAAACACTGAAATACGGATCGCACGTTATCAATGGCACTGCGGGCGGTCGCAAATCTTTCGCCGCCGCGCTCGCAACCACAAGTGCGGATAGAGCAAACCATGTAAGGCATTTCTTCATGATGACCTCCTGTTTGTTGGCCTCAGTATCTCCGAGGGCCCAGTATCTTTGGTGTCGAAATGTGGCCACCTCACAGCGCTGTTAATGACGGGGACTGATGCGTCGGGGGGCGCTGGCGCGGTCGGCAGGAATCCGCTCCGGTTCATCGGTCAGTCACCGGTCTTCATTAGTGGGACTTCCCTTGCAGTTCCGCGATGAAGTCGTCCGCGTATTTCTGCATAGGTGTGCCCCGGGCCAAATCAGACGCTTGGTGGAGAACTCCGATAGCTTGGGCGGTCTGGCCCTGGCTCGCGTAGGCCTCCCCCAGGCGATAGTAATATTGAAAGGTTGGTTTCGTGGTGGAGGAAATGGCCGCTTTGTATTCGGCCACAGCTTTGTCAAAATCTTCCTTGTGCATTTGAACCGCACCCAATGCGAAGTGAGCGTCGGCGGCGACTCCTCCCTTCCGCCGTTGGAAGTGCTCATCGGTTTCATTGGTGCCCTTTGGCAGCTTCTCGAGTAAGGCAAGCGCGCGGGTGCCGTCGGTTTCTGCCTCCGACAGCCGTTTTCTCGCTTCGTCCTCGCTTCCTTGAAGCTGCTTGGGTTGCGACAAACCAAGCGCCACGATAACGAGAGCGAAAGTGTTATCGGGATCGAGCTTCAGACTCTTCTCGCCATATTCGATGGATTTGTCAAAGTCGCCCTTCTGCTGGTAGGCTTTTGCCGCCTGTGTATCAACATAGGACAGGCACTGACTGTTCGGAAATCGTTTCTCAAACTCACTCACCATCTTGATAGTCCTGTCTGGGTCCAGCTCGTCCTGGATCGTTTGCATGCCCATGGCTTCTTCGTAGGTGGTCTGGATCCGGGTTCCGGTTGGGCTGGTCAGTAAGGAGCTCTTCGCGTTTCGGTAAGTTGGCCCGGCCTTCCAAATCGCCTGCAGCACGTCATCCGTTGCGCCTGCCTTGCGCATTTTCGTCTCGATGTCGCGATTTAGATCGAAGTCTACCTTCCGCTCCGAAAGGGTAGTGGAGATTTGGTCCGGGCTCTTCTTGATGTTGTTCCTGATGAGGTCTCTGACCTCGTCCTGGGTCAGAGGTTGCTGAGGCGCCTGACCCATTAGGGGACTGGCGATGAGTACAAGGAGCAAGCCAGTAATGCTTAGAATCTCTCTCATGATACTCCTCGTCCGCGGGAGTAGGGTTATGGGCGGCGGCCATGTCTGGCGGAAGGTTCAATCGCTCGCAAATGTGTGGCGAACGCCGGGTGTTGGAAGCCAGACAAGGTAATAAGCCTCAACTCCGATCGAAACCGCTCTTGAACCTAAATTGGAGACTGCAATCTTGCCTAAGAATTGGAGAAACGGGTTCGTCGACGTTCGGGCGCCAGATCGATCCCATCGCTTGCACAAGGCTACACACGCCATCGTTGACAGTGAAACAAAGTCGGCGGCCGGTAATGGAGCGCCGGCCGCCGACAGCAAATCTCACGAGCCTTGAGGGTAGCTAGAACTCCAACCGCATGCCGACCTGAATGCGCCTTGGAATATCACACTGAGCAGATATCTCACCAAAGGAGGACCCTGGCGTGCCTGCTGGGGCCCAGGTGGTGTTCGGATAGCACCAGAAGTGGCGGTTGAACACATTGCCAAATGCCACCTCCAGCCGATCGGTGAGTTTCTCAGTGATTTTCGTAGTCTTCATCAGGTTCCAATCCTCGTTGAAGTAATGGGGGCCTCTGACATCGGGCTCGTTTCGTGAGGCATTTCCGAACTGCAAGGCACCCGGATCAGCCCAGCCATTGGAATTAAGCCAGGACATTTGATTGGGGTCGAAGTGGCCGCTGATACTAGCCATCCCCGGTCCCACTCGGTTCGGGCGCTTGTAATTGTTGAAAAGGAGACTGCACATGTCACAAGCCATGGCGACACCCAGCGGCCGCCCATCGTCGTAAGTTTGGATGCCGGAGAACTTCCACCCCCCAACGAGCAGGTTTGCTGCGCCGCCGACATTTGCGAACCGCTGGCCCTTGCCAAACGGTAGCGCATAGTCGTAGCCGATGATAAACATATAGGGTACGTCGTCAGAGCTCAATGACCGCATGTCTTTGTGACCAAGCAAGGGGTTCTGAATGGAGGTGTCAGGACCCCAGATGTTTTCCGAACCATCGTTGATGAATTTGGACCAGGTAAAGGCAAAACGACCCGACAGACCGGAAGAGAACCTCTTTTCGACCTTTGTCTGCCAGCCGTTATAGCTACTGTTACCTTCCGGGGCGTTGGCATAACCAAGTGTTTGGTATTGTGGGAACATCCGTAGGGACTGGGCCACGCTCCCTGTGAACCCGGGATAGGGTAATTTGATCCCTGCAGCCACCACGGCGGGATCGTTGAAGTTGGTGTCCGTGAGCACGCTGGTCGGGTATTGGGTGAGAATGCTCGGATTGTTCATGTTGTCCAAAAGCCCCATCACGTACCCTCCCTGATCCAATCGGGTACCGAACGTGTTTATCCAAGACGAGGCGAGCATTGTATTCGGAGTGAGCTGCCTTTCCACTGTGAACGAATAGTTCTGATACCGCGGCAGGGTGCGATAATCAGGGTTAACATATTGTGGACTTCCGCCATTTGCAATTGACGGGTCGGTGATCGGGGGGTAATAGATCGCTGACGCGGGAAACGCCTGTGTGTCCCAATCCATTGCCGGAATCAGGCCACCTGTGTTGTTCGTAATTGTATTGGTTTCGCTGAACCCCTGGTTGGGAAGACCCCAACTATCATTACCTAACGAGAGGCCGCTGAAGTACATGGCATAGCCACCGCGAATCGAAGTCTTGTCGTTAAGCCGGTAAGCGAAGCCGAAGCGCGGCTGCCAGTCGTTTTTCTTGGGGATGAACCATGAACCCGTATGGCCGCTTCGCCCTGGGCCGGTGCCGCCGAAAATCATAGCCCCTGGCAGTCCCCCGGCTCCCGGGTCAGGCGTGGTCCAACTGAACTGGGTGGTCATATTGTGCTTTTCATTGATCCCGGTCTGGTAATCAAAGCGCACCCCAATGGTAAGGGTGAGCTTCTTCGAGACCTTGATCTCATCTTGGGCCCAGGGAGAGTAATACCTTTCAGTCCATAGGCTGTCACGATTGATGTTGAAGTTTGCGCTATCCACTTGTCCGAGAAGATACGAGGCAAAGGCATCGCCAGAATTCGTCATTAGAAGCCCATTGCTGTTATACCCGGCAGTCTCATGGTTACTGAAGCCCCAATTGCCGGTGACGTTGCCATCCCCGAACTCGGGAAAGTCATGCCAACGAATCTCACCCCCAAACTTTACCGTATGCTTGCCGAAGATGTATGTCATATCGTCCATGAGTTCCCATCGGTTAGCAACCGTGGCGCCAAATGCCCCGTCGGCGAGACCATACGTCGAATAGGGGATAGTGTAGTCACTAAAATAAACATAAGGGGAGCCACCGGTGTCGTCGGGTAGGCCCTTGATCCCGGTTCTCGCCAGCCAACCCCCATGCTTCGTCTCCGGATCCTCGGGGATAATCCACCGGTCATAGACGATGGTTGTGTGGTTGAAAAGGTTGGGCTTAATCACCCAATCGAACTGCTGATGGAGATTCCTTGTCTGAATATTCTGGTAGAATCCCTGGCCCCAGTAATCCGCCGGGTCAGTTTCCGCGTTGTTCCCGTTGGCATCTTTTGCACAGCCCAGGGAAAACTCGGCGCACTGCCGCAACGAGTTACGGCGGCTATAGTTGAAGGTGGTTGACATCTTAACATTGTCCCTGAGGGTGTGGTCGATCCGGACCAGAACCGTTTTCGGGTTGAGCCAATCGTTGCCCGCAGGTTGAAATGAGTTATAGGTTAGTCCTGCCCGATCCGGAGCGGGGATCAGAGGTGTGAGCACGGAAGAAACCTTACTCCAGAGAGGATCGGAGGTCGGAACGATGTTCGCGCCGGACAGTGGCTGCCCGGTGGTGGGGTCAAACCCGTAGCCATCACGTACCGTTACGCCATTAACCGTACGAGTGGTGTTAGGATTGAAGATTTCTCCGCTGTAAATCGGCCTGCCCAGAGCGTCGGTTCCCAGAACGGTAGAGGTATCGAGTTTCTGGGAGAAGTTTCCCTGGATGAATTCCGGGATGGGATTGGTAAGGCCATAACTGGGTATGACCCCCTGGCGCGCCTCAGTGAGATCGAAGGCGAAGAAGAAGAAAGTCTTGCCCCGACCGTTGTATATCTTGGGAAGCACAACGGGGCCACCCATCGAGTAACCGGAGGTGTTGGTGATATTATTCGCCCGCGTGGGAATCAGCTCTCCGCGGGCGTTTAAAGCAGCGGTATTGTTGTATTCGTAAGCCTGCCCGTGCAAATTTGATGTGCCCGACTTGGTCGTGTACAAAATCAATCCGCCACTGGTACGCCCATACTGCGCGGACATGGTGCTGTCGATAACCTTCATTTCCGCAATTCCGTCATATGGTGGTTGGCGCTCCTGGGTTCCATTGTGATCGATGGCACTGCCGTAAGAAGCGCCGTCCAGATAGTTTTCCGTGGCAAAAAGCTGGCCGCCGTTGATCCGGGAATTGAACTGGCTGCCGCGGAAGATGGAATCGCCGTTGGGCAGCATAGGAGTGTAGCCGGGTTGCATCACCAGTTGCGCCTCGGCCAGGCGAACGTCCATCCCCATCACGACAGGAAGGTCGTGGTAGTACTGCGTGTTGAGAGTGGACGAAACCTCAGGGGTTTCCACATTCACCATGTCCGACGCTGCTTTCACCTCGATGGACTGCGTCACTGCACCCACTTCGAGGGTAACGTCCTGTCGATAAACAGAACCGCCGGTAAGAATAATCCCAGGGCGTGTGAACATCTTGAACCCCTGAACCTCCACCTGCACGGTATAGGTGCCCAGGATCAAGGGTGGACTGGCGTAATTGCCATCCCCGCTAGCTTGCACCACCGTCTTGACGCTGGTATCCTGGTTGATGATCGTTACCGGGGCATTGGGGACCGCGGCGCCGCTAGAATCCTGAACCAGCCCTGTAATGATGCCTCGGTCAGATCCTTGGCCGTAAAGCCCCCTCACGGGAACGAGGACTACGCCCAAAACCACTAGGGCAGTCAAGAGAAGCATCCTTAGTTTGGAACTTATGGGAACAGTTACTATTGATGTTAGCTGCCTGCTCATTCTTACCTCCTCTTTACTTTCTCTCTTCGAATATCGGAGCAAAATCCCCGAGTCAATACGAACCTCAGACCCGACGCAATTTCAAACGTGCAGCAGTGCAGTCCAGAATCCTTGTTCCATGAAGCAGAGGGTAGGTACATGCAATTCTCATTGACGACGCAGGAGACTTCCGGTGTCTAAACGTCGCGCATTCGCGACGTCGCCTTCGCTTCCACCTTTTGTGCTATGCGATCCAGATCGAGGGGTGCACCGTGGCCGTAATTACCACCACCCGAAAACTGAATCCCCTTGCAAAGCAAAATCCTGACAACCTTGCTCGACTAACGTTAGGTAAAGAGCAATCGCTCGCCTGCAATCGATTGCCGCAAACGTTTGCCCCATGAGCGGGGAATAAACCATAATACTTTTCCATTGTCAAGAACTTTTTTTTAGGGTAGTTCCCCCGGATTAAATGGAGTGCACGAAGGATTTGTAAAGGTGTATTAATGCTATTCTGGTGAATGCGGAATTAGCCAACGCAAACGTTTCTTTTGAACGTTCACACGTTAACCTGCTTACAGCTCTGAAAACGCCAAAGCCTAAGTTCAGCCTCGAGTTCGGCCGGATGAATGCCTAATGCTCGTCCTCCGGCCGGGGGAGAGACCTCGCTCGGCGCGCAACGCCCCGCATTACATCCAAATCCGCAGCCTTTCTTTCCAGCTTCGCGAAAATCTCCATTTGCTCCTGGCTTTCTTGGACTTTGCCGAGCTTCCGATAGACAAGGCCAAGGACATAGTGATACTGAGAGGATAACGGCTTGATCGCAACGGCATGCTCGAGTGCCTCTGCCGCATGGGGCCAATCCTCGAGCGCTCGGTAAGTCTTTCCCATCTGAAAGTAGGCGGAGTCGGAGTTCGGGTTCAGCTCGAGTGCTTTCCGGGCGTATGCTAGCGAGAGATCAAACTTACCTTGACGGTTATAGTAACCGCTCAAATTCACGTAGGGCGGATCGAAACGTATACCTTGTTTCTCACTGATCTCTATGGCGCGCTGGTAGCTTGCCAGGGCACCCGATTCGTCGCCAAGCGCGTCCAACGCGAAGCCTAGGGCGTTGTACGCCTCTTTGTAATTAGGATTCAGCCGGATCGCCGTCTCGAGTTCCTGCCTTGCTTGTGGGAAATTGTCCTGGGCTGCAAGAATTCTGCTCAGGTCGTAGCGGATCTCAGGCGAGTCGGGCTTCAAACTCCGTGCCGCTTCGAGTTCCCGCCGGGCCTCTTCATACCTTCCAATAATCGAGAGATCCTGCCCGAGGTCCTTATGGGCGTCAGCATTGTTGAGATTTAACTCGAGCGATCTGGAGAGTTCTTTAATCGATTCACCCATCTTGCGAAGGCGAAAGGACACATATCCCAACATGTAATGGGCGCGCCAGGAATTCGGATGGTCCTGCAAGTAAGTAATCAGAAGCGGTTCGACCTGGGCAAACCGGCCGGCTTTGATTTCGTCATCAAACCCCTTGACTTGGTCGAGGTCATCGGTGGTGCTTGTCTGGGACTTGCCGGTTTCCAGCAACAAAGGGTTAGGGGAAACCGGTGTCCCCGAAGCCGCTTCTTGGGGGCCGAGGATACTGCCGGCTGGCTGCCTAGTGAACGAGAACGATACGAGCAGGGCACAAACAAAAAGGAGGAACCATCCAACGCAAGACCCGCCGTGGCGCCTCGTGCAAATGGCTTGGGTCCACTCGGCAGCCTGGAAATGAGTCAGTTTTCGCATGCAGTGAGCGATTATAAGGCCCGGCGGAGCGCGAGTTCAAGTCAGCCCTGTCCAATCAAGAAGTTTAACAGGCTCAAGCGGAGGAGCGCTTTCTGCTCGGGCGGCTGATCGTTGGATGTACAAAGGACCCCTAGAATCGGTGTTTCCTCGTGTGCAAACGCTCCCACCATCCGCTGCCTTTGTCACTCCGGTAATACTAAACATCAACAGAATGCCGATAAGCAATGTTTTCATGTCAACCCCTCGAAAACAGGTTATTCCGCG
>Ga0209039_10003575_pt1 | contig 12030 bp, 9 predicted proteins | sample BogFormECP12_OM1_FD_188238 | JGI IMG/M metagenome (GOLD analysis project Ga0209039, IMG submission 188238) | Bog forest soil microbial communities from Calvert Island, British Columbia, Canada - ECP12_OM1 (SPAdes) (version 2) | ecosystem: Environmental > Aquatic > Freshwater > Wetlands > Bog ...
ATAAAGACACTTAGCGGCAATGGCGAAATTCGTAAGGCGGGTAAGCATTTCGCTAACTGTACTTATCAACTTCAGGTCGAGCAAGAAATAATGATCAGTGAGTCTTCAAGTGATAGACAAGAAATACCTGGTGGGTGTATTATTTCAGGGACGGTCACAATCGGCCAACGAGAATTACGAAAACCAGGAATTCTTCCAGGCATGGTTTCTGGTGAAATATTCACCTTGCATTTGTCCAATGGAAGCCGACTGGAAACCAACTTTAATCCAATCCACAACCTAAACAACCCAATTAACGGAACATACAGCATACATCCCGCGCCGGGTGCTAAGATTTCTGGATAGGTAAGCGAACTTCTCAATTGCCCCGATCGCATTGATTGACGAAAAGGTTTCTTATCTGGAACCCGCGACCCAGGCCATCCAGAACACCTTGACCGGGGAACTGGCCAAGGTGCAGCAGGGATTGGCCGCCCTGGATTCGTTCGTCAAGGCCAGGCAGGAGATTGAAACGCGCGCCGCAGATTCGGTTGGCCGGCTGGAGATGATCATTGCCGGCACCCAGTCCAAGGGATTAGCCGGCGAAAACATCGTGGAAGAAGTCTTTGCCAAGCTGCCCATCGAGTGGCGGGTGCGCAATTTCAACGTGAACGGGAAAACGGTCGAGTTCGGTCTGAGACTTCCCAACAATCTGGTGCTGCCGATCGACAGCAAGTGGCCGGCCACACATCTGCTCGAACAGTTTACGGCTGCCCATGATCCGGAGGAGCAGAAGCGGCTGAAAGGGGTAATCGAAAGGTCGATCCTGCAGAAGGCCAAAGAGGTCGGGAAGTATATTGATCCGAACCTTACGATGCCCTTCGGGATCGCGGTCGTGCCGGACTCGGTCTTCGATCTTTCATCGGGCGTGCTGGCCGACGTGTATAAATTGAATGTGGTCCTGGTGAGCTACAGCATGCTGATCCCCTACTTGATGCTGGTCTTACAGACCACCCTCAAGACCATGCAGACCGTCGACATGCAGAAGCTGGATGCCTATCTGCAGGCCGTGCAAAACAGCATCCAGGCCATGCAGGACGAACTCGACGGGAGGTTTGCAAAGGCGCTCACCATGCTCGCCAATTCGCGCGACGACATGCGCGCGCAGATCGGCAAGGCCTCGAGCAGCCTGACCAGCCTGCAGATCAGCACTTCTTCAAGCACGCCGGCATTGCCCGGTCCGGAAGCGCCTGGAGAAACAAAGACATAAATTTCCTCCTCTCTCCAGGCCTGTTTTCTTTATTCATGGGTGGGGTTCAATCACATTCCAAAGGGCGGAACGCTGCGCGTCTTTTACAAACGGGCCAAAGCTTAGAAGGATATTCTTATTTTTAAGCATCTCCGGTAGGCTGCGATCAATCTTGTATTTCAAGTCGGCGGGCATTTCAAAATCCTTCAGCATGGCGCGACATTTTTCGATGCGGCGATCCTGAGAGCGTGCCAAGGTCCGCCCCTTCGAAGACAGCCTAACGGTCAATTCGTCGGCCGGTGACAGGACGATTCCATCCAGGAACAGGACGTCGGTCCGCTCGTCATAAGTTGAGGCGATCGTCGTGGTTGACCGGTTGATCCGTACCCGGATGCGATCGGGCTGTTTGATGGAATGGAAAACTAGGTGATAGGTGCGTTTCGGCGGAGTTAGGCTGGTATTACCATCCACAGGAGCAAGATCGAACCGCAATGCATTTTCCCGCCATGCTAGGGAAAACAACGTCTGGCAAGACTGCCTGTGTTCCCAGGCTGTCGTTTCGCCGTCATCTTCGTATAACATGAAGCGGTTGTCTGCCCCCGGGAAAAGGTGAATCGTGAGCTCCCTTGGATTATCCATCCCATTCCAACCGCTCCCGGTTCCCAAAGGGATGATCCCTCCCGTCCGGGCAAAAACCGGGATATCCTCCAGTTTTCCGGATACATTAATCCAACGACCGCCATGGAAGCATTCCCCGTCGAAAAAGTTGAACCAGCGGCCAGGCGGCAGCCAGACGGATTGAGAGCTGAGGCCGGTATCCGGGTCGATGGGCGTCACGAAAGGGGCCACGATCAGCTCGCTGCCAAAGGCATACTGGCCCGGACAACGGTAAGCAGAATCCTCTTCCGGGTATTCATAGTACATCGGTTTAACGAGCGGGTCGCCCAATGCGCTGACCCTGTGTGCCATGGAATAAAGATAAGGGATCAGGGACTGGCGGAGCTGCATGGCGGCGCGGAGAATCCGAAAGACCTCGGCATTGTACATCCATGGGCGGCGTTCATGATACGGATTGTTCGTGCTGTGCAAACGGAAGATCGGACTGAACACGCCGAATTGAACCCAACGGGTGAATAATTCCGGGTCTTCCGTTCCGTGCATGTGGCCGCCGATGTCATGGCTCCACCAGGTGTAACCGACATTGGCGGCGGTGGACGTGAAATAGGGCTGGAAGGCAAGGGTTTCCCAGCCGACCACCGTATCGCCTGAAAATCCGAGCGGGTAGCGGTGATTTCCCAGACCTCCCCATCTCGAGAGGATCAGAGGCCTTTTCTTTCCGCCCCGACCCAGATCGTAAAAGTGGAGATGATTCAGCCACCACAAGGGGTCGAGGCCTTTTAGCTTCGAAGTCTCCCCCTGCTGCCAGTCGATCCACCAGAAATCGACTCCCTGCTTTTCGAGCGGATGATGCAGGAGCGAGAAATACGCCCCGGCAAACCCCGGATCGGTGATATCGAAACTGACCGGGGTCTTCTTGTTTTGGTTCATGCCCAAACTGGCTGCAAACCGGGTGTACTGCTCTTCATGCGGATGAACCCCGCCCGCCGGATGCACATTCAGGGCGGCCTTGATCCCGTGGGCATGCAGCCAATGGAGGAACCTCCCGGGCTCCGGGAATAGCTTGCGATTCCATGTGTAGCCCGTCCACCCCGATGAGGAATTCCCTGTTTTGGTCACATGCCAATCCATATCCACGACGCAGACAGAGATCGGCAGGTCGTGCTGCTTGAACTCCTCCATCAGGCCAATCAGCTCTTCCTGGGTATAGGCCCAGTATCGGCTCCACCAATTCCCCAAGGCCCAACGCGGAATGAGCGGCACCTGGCCGGAAATTTTATAGAAGTCGAGGAGACAATTCTGATAGTCGTGGCCGTAACCGAAGAAGTAGACATCGATCCTTTTCTTCGGATCACGCCGGGATTCCAGCCAACCCCGCGAGTTAAATACCAAACTGTGCGAATCGTCCACGACCGACCAGCCCCGGCGCGACATCAGGCCCGGATCCAACCTGACGGGGCCGTCTGATCCATCGAGGCTTCGGGTCGTTCCGCGCAAATTGCCATCCGGGTCCGCATCGCCAAATCGCCAGGTGGCATGGGTCGCTTTCACCCGGATGGATAACGTATCCGCATGAAATCCGGTTTCACGGGGCTGATACCGCAGTTCCAAGTGTTGGGTTTTTATAGCGATACGATCGGCACTTCTTTTAACGATGAATTCGGGTACGGGCTGACGTCGGTACCAGAAGGTCTGGCTGGGACGGTCTTCAAATATGTTTGCGGGGCTGTACTCAAGGCGGATGAGCCGGGATGTGAGCACCGTGAAACGGACATTCTGCGCCTGAACGACTGCCTGCGGGTCAGACAGAGGTTGGAATTCTATTCTTGAATAGGCGGACCCATTTTTAAATGCCGGGATCATGGACGGCTTGAACCTCCACAGAGAGCTACTACTACTATATCAGGAACCGCTTCGGGAGAGTACGCTTTTCAAGATTAAATACTTGGCATGCGACCACAGCAGCGGAGTGGCGATAATCCCCCAACGCTGCCGCCAGGGTTCATAGTAAGATGGATCGTTCAGGTCTACAGGGACCTGCTCGGGCAGGTAGCCGTTCGCATCCGCCTGCGCTTCCACCCATTCCAGCAGGCGGCAAGCCTTATCCGTCTGCCCGGTCTCGGCCCAATACCAGCCCAGCCAGGCGGTCAGTTGCACCCATTCCCCGCCTCCGTAATAGGTGTCGGTGGCGTAGCGATGCACCCCCCCACCCCTCCCCAATGTCGCCTCGATCGCGGCAACAGTTTTCAGCATGCGCACATCGTCTAATTCCACCAGCCGATAAGGAACGGCCAATCCGATCAGGCTGGCATCCACATCTTCGCGCCCTACCGCCTTGACGAAATGCCCATCCGAGACGGCGTTAGCCAGCACAAAGCGTTTAATCGCCTCCTGGGTGTCCGCGTGGCCGTTTCCGTTCAAAGCAGCCTGGGCCTGCAAGCCACCAAAAATAGCCGCCAGAGTGTACGTGTGGATGTGGGCGGGGAATTCCTCCCAACAATCAAAGCACGGCAATTGCCATAAGGCTGCCAGATAATCGGCGGCCAATGCCGCGGCATTGACCCAATCCGTCGGGAGCGGGTTTTGGGTCAGCCCGGCATGTTCGCGCAGGGCCCACAGCCAGGTGCCAAAACCATCCAACTGGAAATTGGGCCATTCGTCCTTGATACCGTCCTGCCCATCCGCGGTGTAGCGCGTATGCAGGATGTCCTCCTTGCCCAAAGGTCGCCCTGCATGGGCGCGTACCACCCCACGCTTCACGATCTCCTCCCTGGCCAGGATGCACTGCGCCGCCCAGGCATGGAATCGGGCCGCGCTGGCATGTTCTCCGGCGCGGTCCATGGCATAGGCGATGAAGGCCCCGTCCCTAAACCAGCTGTAGTGGTAGGTCGGAAAGTTGGGGCAGGCCACGTAGGCACCCGAGGGGGCCTGGCCTTCCAAAATCACCTCGATACTACGCCGGAAAAGGTCCATGGCGGGATCAAACTCTCCATTTGATCAGGATCAGATCCCAATACGCCAGGGAAGGGATATCGAAAGAAAGCTGGCCACTGTCCTGGTTGAATGGGAGGGCTTGCAGAGTGGGGTCCGGCCCGTCAGGGGAAGCCATCCACACCTGGAGTACAGGCCGGGTGACTCCCGAGATCGTCACCGTTGTCTTACCGAGCGGCGTCGGATCCGTCGGCAGCGGCGCCCTCCACTCCGGGGAGGGAACACCCAGCAGGTTGACCAGGTTGACCGCCGTATATCCGTCCGATTGGCGCACGATGGGCAGGACCAGATCTTTGCCCTTGCTGGCATTGGTCGAGACGCCCTGCACCTCGATGCGCGCCTGGTAATCGCGTGTAGCATCCTGGGTTTCCGGTCCGGTGGCATTCTGGTAGCGCACGGCAAAATCATAATACACGCGCAGGGTCTCAGCTAGGGCACTGGACATCACGCCGTACTTCGGGAAATATGCCTCGGACAACATGCCGTCTTTTTCCCCGAGCTCGATATGCCCGCCGCCGCTGGCGAAGATGATGGCGTCCATCAGGCGGGCGTTGTGCTCGAGGGAGGGATCGATGTAAGCGGCCAGCACGACTGCCTTGCCGTGACCCAAGACTTGGCCCTGGAGAATGAGCTGTTCCAGGTCAGTGTAAAAGATATACGGCGGCCACACTTCGATATAAACGATGTCCTCGGCCGAGGGCGCCACCGTCTGGATAGGCCAGTTGGTCACCGCGTTGAAAACCACCGCCCCGCCGGGTCGAAGCGCGGCCACATGTTCGTGGGTGGCATTAATGAATTCAGCTAGCACCGTGTCGAGAGGATAGGATTTCCCCTGGGCGTCGTAAGCAACCTTGGGATCGCCGTACTGGTCGAGGTGGATGCCATCGAAAGCCGTCTTTTCCAGGATCTGGTCGAACTGGCCCAGCAGGTAGTGCGTCCACGGGGAATCTGGGCGTGGGTCCATGTAAACCAGGAAGTCGGTGCCGAAGAACAGGGCTTTACCATCGCTGCCGAGCATGGCCCAATCCGGGTGCTGGTGATAAAAATCCAGCGAGGCAGCGTAGACAGCCGTGTAAGGCATGGCAGCTATGCCGCGGGCATGAGCTGCGGCAATAAGGGCATCCACGGTGGTGCGCGAAAGCAGGCGGCCGAGTGGATCCCGGTAAGGATCCTGGGGGGTCAGGAACTGGTCGTGGCGGTACATCCAATCGTAGAACTGCAGTGCATTGAGGTGGTAGCTCGTCAGCCCGGTCATGGTTTCACCTGCGTCGCTGCGGCCGGGGGCGAAATCGGTCAGGAAGCCGTAGCGCGGCATTTGCGTCCAGCGCTCAAGCACATCAAAGGACGAAGCAGCTGTTGCCAGCGTACCGCCGGAAAGTGTCTGCAGGCGGAGGTCAACACCGTAACCGCGCGGGCTCACATTCGGTGGGGACCAGCTGAAGAGGAAGGACTGATCTCCGCCGGACAGGGTCACCTCTTGATCGAGATCACCGACAGGTTGGTCCAGGGAGGAGATATGCGCGTCGAGTCGGGCCAAGATCGGTTGGCCAACCTGGGAGGTGATGTGCACCGTCCACTGCGTCGTTTCACCCGGAGGGTAGAAGGCTTTGCTCCATTCGATCTCGCTTATGTGAACGGAAATCACCATGACATGCTCCATAGCGGTTGGAATTTGGATTGTTGCAGGAACCGGTCTGGCAGAGCGGCATCCCGCCAGCACCAAAATGGCAGCCGCCAGAACGAGTCCCTTTAAACTCATCAAAGTTAGCCCTTAAATGCACCGGTGGTCAATCCGTTGACGAAATAACGCTGCAGGGTGAGGAAGAAAATCACGACTGGAACCAGGGCAATAATGGAGGCTGCGAAGACCAATCCCCAGGCGGTTCCATGCTGTCCCTGGAAGAGGGCAATGGCAATCGGCAGGGTCCGCTTGGTCGGGTCGTCGATAAAGGTGAGGGCCATGATGAACTCATCCCAAAACGCCATGAAGGAGAAGATCGCCACGGTCGCCAGGGCCGGCGCGGAGAGCGGCAGGACAATGCGGGTGAAGATGGTCAAGTAGTTGCCACCGTCGATCAGCACTGCCTCCTCCAATTCATGCGGCAGCTGCTCGAAGAATCCGCGCAGCAGGAAGATGTTCAGGGATAAACTGGTGGAAGTGTAGATCAGGATCAGCCCCCACAGGCTGTTGCGCAGGCCGAGGTATTTCATCAAGAAGAACTGCGGGACGATCACGATCGTCGTGGGGACCATCATCACCGCCAGTAAGGTATAGAAAAACACCTCTCTCCCTGGGAATTTGAAACGCGCAAAGGCATAAGCCGCCATGGCCGAGACGAACACAGACAGGAAGGTCGATAGGACGGCCACAAACGCGCTGTTGCGAAAATAAAGCTGGAAGTTGTTGGCGGTCCAGGCCTCGATATAATTCGCCAGCGAGGCATCGCTCGGGATGAGTTGCGGGGGAATGACGATGGTGAAGGTGTGAGGCTTGAGCGAGACAGAGATCATCCAAATGAAGGGGAAAACCATCACCACCGCGCCGGCGACCAGCACCAGGTAGATCGGAGATTTCCGATAGAGTGAACGGATCCAGTCCATGGGTTCTCCTAGTAGGTCTCCTGAGGACGCCGCAGCAGCTTCAGTTGAAGGACACTCATGGTAACGATGATCGCGGCCAGCAGGAAGGAAAGCGCAGCCGCGTAACCGAAGTCGATGTATTCAAAAGCCTGGTGGTACATATAGCTCAGCATCACCTCAGTGGTTTGCATCGGCCCACCATTCGTAATCAGGTAAACCGAAATGAACACATTGAAGCCGCCGATCAAAAGCAATACCAGGGTAAAGACCACCGTCGGGCCGATCAGCGGCAGAGTGACCCCCCAGAAGCGCTGCCAGGAATTCGCCCCGTCGATGGAGGCGGCTTCTAGCAGTTCATTCGGGATGCCCGTCAGGGCGGCCAGGTAGATGATCATCGACCAGCCGATCCCCTTCCAGATACCCAGCAGGGTGATGGGGATCATGGCTGTACTAGCCTGTTCCAGCCAGGCGATGGGCTGGGAGGTAAAGTGGAAGACATCCACCAGGAAATAGTTGATCAACCCCACCGGGCTCTGGAAAAGGTAAAGGAAAAGCAGCGAGACGATCACCCAGGAGGTGATCACCGGCGTGTAATAGATGGCCCGGAAGAAGACTTTGCCGTGGGTCACACTGTAGATCAGCAGGGCCGCCAGCATGGCCAGGATCATCTGAGCAGGTACGGTCACCAGAGTGTAGATCAAGGTGTTTATTATCGCCGTCCCAACCACCGGATCCTGGAAGGCCTCCAGGTAGTTCTTTAACCCGACGAAAGTGCTGGGCCTGGTCGGCACAATGGAAAAATGATAAAAGCTGATCTGGAGCCCCTTGAGAAGGGGGTAGACCATGAAAACCAGAAAAAGGCCGATCGCCGGGAGCAGGAAAAGATAGGGGATAACCAGCTTCTGGGTACGGGGGGACAAATGCAGCATACAGACTCCACGGGGATGGAGGCGGGAGACCCCGGAGGTGATCCGGGGTCTCCCCTTCAGCAGTTACTGGTTGGGGTTGGCGAGCAGCGGGTCAATCTTACTGGCTGCGTCATCCAGTCCGGCCTGGACGGTCATCTTTCCAGCCAGGATGGCAGTCCCATCGTTAGAGAAAATCGTCTCGATGCGGTTGTAGAGCGGGGTCGGCGTGCGGGCCTTAGCGGTCTTCAGCTGTTGGAAGAAGATCCCGAAGTAGGTGGGCATCTTGGAAAGATTAGCCGAATCCAAAGAGGACTGCAGCACCGGCATCTGGCCTACCGAAGCCATCCCGAACTGGGCCTCTGGAGAGAGCATAAAGCGGATGAACTCCGTGGCCGCAGCCTGGTTCTTGCTTTCCTGGAATTCGGCGATGTCCTCGCCGCCGACGACCGAAATGGAGCCGGCCTTACCAGCCGGCATCAGGGCCGAACCGATCTGGACGTTGGGGAACTGGGTCGGGAAGCTTGCAAAGAACCAGGGCCCATCCAGATCCATGGCGATGGAGCCGTTGGCCAGTCCGGCATTGGTGTCGACACCACCGCCCTTGATGCCCGGATGAATGTAGCCGGCATCCAGGGCGTTCTTCAGGAAGGTATAGGCAGCCACGGTATCCGGTCCATTGATGAAGCCCGTCGCCTTGGAGAGGTCTGGGGAGGCGAAGTCACCGCCGAAGCTCCAGACCCACGGGCCGGTCGCCCAGCCGTACATTCCGCCGTCCGCGAAGCAGTAGTGATTCGGGCCGAGGGCTTTGATCTTGGCGCAGTCCGCCAGGAATTCATCGGTGGTGGCAGGCGGGTTGGCGATGCCGGCCTGCTGGAGCACCGTCTTATTATAGATCAGGACCCGGGTGTTGGTGTCCAGAGGCAGGCCATAATAGTGACCCTGATAGAAAGTGGTTGCCAGGGGCCCTGGGAAGACAGCATTCTGATAGGTGCTAAAATCCGACATGGTCTGATCGAGAGGCACCAAAGCTCCCAGATTAGCGAACTCCGGCTGCCAGATGATATCCAGCCGGGCGACATCCGGGGCGGTCCCGCCGGCGATGGCGGTCAGCAGCTTCTGGTGGAACTGGTCATAAGGGATGTTGACTGCCTGGACTGTGATGTTGGGATGGGAGGCTTCAAAGGCCGGGATGAGGGTCTTCTCAACATAAGGCTCCTCGGCCGTGGCGCTATAAGCATTCCAGAAGGTGAGCGTCACCGGTCCAGCAGGTGCCGGGGTGGCGGTAACGACTTGTTGGACTTCCTGGGTCACCACTACGGTCTGGGGGACCGCGACCGGGGTTGCAGCTGTGCCGCAGGCCGCCAGCAAGAGTATCAGGGTGATCAACAGGCTAAACACGGTCAAGGATTTTGAGCGGGCGAACATAGTATATCCTTTCTCCTCTTGGATTCATTGGATAGAGTGGGGTTGTTTGAACAAGGGGTTCGGGTGCCGATCCTAGAAGTTGTCTCACCTCCTTTTGAGAAATAAGTTACTTTATTTGGTGACTAAATAAACTTGGACGAAAAAAATCTGCTCTATGGCCCTACCACTTCACGGTGGACGGGTGATTCAAAGAGCTCTTGCAGCACAAGGCTGGCAGCTCCGTAGGCCCAGGTATCATCGCCCCAGCGATCGATTTTTATCTGCGCATCGCTTGCCAGGGAAGGCATGGCAAACTTGGCGATAGTGTCCGTCATGGGCTTAAGAATCCAATCTCCAGCGCGCGTACCCTCCCCGCTAATGACGATCATATTTGGATTAAAGATGTTGACCAGGTTCGCGGTCGCCCGCCCGAGGATCTCGCCGGCCCAGGCAAATATCCGGCGCGCTCCCTCGTCCCCTTCGACGGCCAGTCGGGTTAAATCTTCGACGGTTTTCACTTCAGCGGACATCTCGCCGCGTCCCCGGGCCAGAGCTGCTTCCCGTACCAGCGCCGGATCGCCGACGTAGGTCTCTAAACAGCCGCGTTTGCCACATTCACAAACGGGACCCAGAGGATCGATGACGGTATGTCCCAACTCTCCCGCTCCTCCGCCAGCGCCTCGATACGACTGACCGTTTACCACGATCCCCATGCCAACCCCTCGCCCGATGGTGATGGTCAGAAAGTTGTCAACCTTCTGGCCCGAGCCGATCCATTTCTCGGCCAAGGTAAGGGTATTTACATCATTGTCGATATAAACCGGGACTTTGATAAGTTTCTGCAGCATTTCTCTTAACGGCACATCACGCCATTTGTAAATCGGACTCTGACGGAGGATACCCTGGGAGGCATCAATGATCCCTGCCAGGCCGATGCCTACGCCGAGAAGTTGTTTTCTACGGATTCCGCTCTGGGATAGGAGTGTGGTGACCGCTTTGGACAAGTCTTTTACCGCACTCTCGGGCGTGTGTCCGGAGAGAGCCTCCGTGCCTTTGGCAATGATATTGGCTTCGAGGTCGGTCAGGGCGCAGATCGCCTGAGTCTCGGTGAGCTTGATGCCGATGACGTACCCGCCGTGTGGGTTCAAGGCCAATAAGATCGGTCGACGGCCCCCGCGTGAGTCGCCCGTAGATTTCTCAAAGATCAGTTTGTCCTTGACCAGGTCAAGGGTGATGCTGGTGACTGTGGCCGGGGAAAGCCCGATCCGCCGGGCGATCTCAGCGCGGGCGATCGGCCCAAAATTCTTAACGGTGTTGAGCACCGTTGAACGGTTAATGGCCCGAATGAGTGCCTTGTTTCCGCGAGCGACAGTCGCCATATATACTTTCTTTATTCAATGAAAGAACAATGTTTATTATAGGACGATTTTATCGTTTGTCAATACCCGACCCGGAAACTGTCTGTATCCGCAGAATCAGATACTTGGAGAAACACAATAGATCAATCGAATGAGGACAGCCCCCTCCACCCAGGCGCTGTACCGCAGCGCCGTGCGCGGTCTCTATGCGGATGCTTCAACCGTGCCTATGGCCGAGATCAAACGAGCCGAGAAGAAATGGGTTCGGAGGCGCGGTCAGAGGCTGATCAATTTTGATCGGGAGGCTATTGAGTATGTGATTGGCTATGCGCAGGAGCTCAAAAGTGATCTCACTGCCCTGCGGGATCGGGCCTTTATCTTGACCCTGGCCGACACCGGGCTGAGGATCTCCGAAGCCTGCTCACTGAGGCGCGGCGATATCGACCGACTGGAGCAGCGCGCCCTGGTGATTGGAAAGGGGGATAAACAGGCAGTCGTGCGCTTCTCCAAGCGCTCTCTGGAGGCGATCGACGATTATCTGAGGGCGAGAAAAGACGCTGTCTCAGGAAAACCGCTCGCCTCCCTGCCCCTCTTCGCCCGGCATGACAAGGGCGCCGGAAAGAAGATCAAACCGGTTGAGTCAGGCGGGATGTGGAAGGCGGTCAAGAGGCGCGCCAGGGAATCCGGGATCGACCCTACCAGCATCCGAGTCCACGATTTCCGACATTATTTTGTGACGCTTCTGATCCTGGCCGGCGGAAAGACCGAAGCCGTGCGTAAAGCCGCACGTCACGCCAGCAGCTCCACGACCTCCCGCTACATCCACCTGCTGGACTCCGAGGTGGACGAGCTGTACGACGAGGCGATCAACCGCGACGGATAGCGGACGGGCGATACGTGCGACATGATTGGCTAGGATAAGGTTTCTTATCGAAACCATGAT
>Ga0209039_10003576_pt1 | contig 12030 bp, 8 predicted proteins | sample BogFormECP12_OM1_FD_188238 | JGI IMG/M metagenome (GOLD analysis project Ga0209039, IMG submission 188238) | Bog forest soil microbial communities from Calvert Island, British Columbia, Canada - ECP12_OM1 (SPAdes) (version 2) | ecosystem: Environmental > Aquatic > Freshwater > Wetlands > Bog ...
CCCAGTCGAGGCGCATGAAGCGGAAGGTGGGGTCCGGGTCGGCATGGGCCACGGTGAGGTTCAATCCGTAGCGTTCCGCGATACGTCCCCAGTAGGCCACGCCCGCGCCGCCGAGGGCGTCGGCGCACAGTTTGAGTCCGGCGCCACGGGCCGCGGCCAGATCCACCACCGCCTCCAAGTCGCCGACGTAGTTCGACAGGTAGTCGTGCCGGTGCGCGATGCCCAGCGCGCGCGCGTACCCCGCGCGCCGGACGCCGCTGAGGCCCGCGCCGAGCAGCGCATTGGCGCGGCCCTCGATCCATTGCGTCGCGGTGGTATCGGCCGGCCCGCCGGATGGCGGATTGTATTTGAACCCGCCGTCTTCCGGCGGATTGTGCGAGGGCGTGATGACGACTCCGTCGGCCAACCCGGCCGTGCGCCCCCGGTTGTAACCCAGGATGGCGTGGGACAGCGCGGGCGTCGGCGTGTATCCGAGATCCTGGTCGACCATGGTTTCAACGCCGTTGGCGGCGAGCACTTCGAGCGCGGTGGCGAAGGCCGGCTCGGAGAGCGCGTGCGTGTCCTTGGCGAGGAACAGGGGCCCCGCGGCGCCTGCCTGGCCGCGGTATTCGCAGATGGCCTGGGCGATGGCCAGGATGTGCTCTTCGTTGAAGGAAGCGCCCAGCGGCGAGCCGCGGTGTCCGGAAGTTCCGAAGCGCACGCGCTGCGACGCTTCCGCCGGGTCGGGCTTGACGGCGTAATATGCCGTGAGAAGCTTGGGCACGTTGACCAGCATGGCTGGCGGCGGCGCCTGTCCGGCAAGTGGATGGAGTGCCACTTCTCACCAAGGTACCGCGTCTTGCCGCCTTTTGCGCAAGCATGTTAAGTTGATGGTTCGGACCCACACGAAATCTTCTGCTGGAGTCTCTTTAAAGGAGAGTTTTTCGATATGCCACTTTGCTCGATGCGGCAGGTTCTGGACGAGGCGTCCAAGGGCGGCTATGGCGTTGGCGCGTTCAACGTCAACAACATGGAACAGATCCAATCGATCATGGAGGCGGCCCGCGAAACGCAGTCGCCGGTGATCGTGCAAGCCAGCCGGGGGGCGCGCGCCTATTCGCAGGACAAGTTTCTGTATCACCTGATGCTGGCCGCCGTGGAGCTGTATCCCGAGATTCCCACGGTGCTTCACCTGGATCACGGCAACAGCGTCGAGACCTGCAAGAGCGCCATCGAGATGGGCTTCACCAGCGTGATGATGGACGGCTCCCTCATGCCCGACGGCAAGACACCGTCGAGCTTCGAGTACAACGTGGACGCCACGCGGCAGGTGGTGGCCATGGCCCACGCCAAGGGCATTACGGTGGAAGGCGAGATCGGCTGTTTGGGAGGCATTGAGGACGGCCACGGCGCCGGTCTGGACGGGCTCAGCCACCTCACCGATCCAGCGCAGGCGGTGGACTTCGTGGAGGCCACCGGCCTGGATGCGCTGGCCATCGCCATCGGCACCTCGCACGGCGCTTACAAGTTCAGCAGCAAGCCCACCGGCGAAACGCTCAAGATGGAGCGCCTCATCGAGATTCACAAGCGCCTGCCCAAGACCCACCTGGTGATGCACGGATCTTCGAGCGTCCCCAAGGAACTGCAGGACATCATCAACCAGTACGGCGGCAAGCTGAAGCCCACCTGGGGCGTGCCGGTGGAGGAAATCCAACTGGGCATCAAGAACGGCGTCCGCAAGATCAACGTGGATACGGACAACCGGCTGGCCATTACGGGGGCCATCCGCAAGGTCTTCTTCGAGAAGCCCGAGGAATTCGACCCGCGCAGCTACCTGAAGCCCGCCCGCGAGGCCATGAAGAAAGTGGTGGCGCAGCGCATGGTGCAATTCGGCCAGGCGGGCCACGCCAAGGATTATCAGCCGATACCGCTGGCGGAGATGGCGAAGAAGTACTGAGGCGGCGGTGGAGAGGTCCGGCCGGGAGCCACGACGCGGAGCCTGGGCGGGGGTGGTTCGCCGTGAGTCCCTACAGCTTTTCGACGCGGACGCGGGCGATGCGATTGCGCTCCATTTCTAGAACGGTGTAGCGGCGGCCGCCGAACTCCACGGTATTTGAGGCGGCGACTGCTGCGGGCGCGCCAGCGGTCGCTCGATACCCCGGCCGCCTGCCCCGGGGCGGAGTATGGTTAGCATGCTTGGCGTGCGAGTGATATAGGAGGCGCGCCAGCCTGAATGGACTCCATCCATGAGGCCATCCTTCATGAAGACGAAGATTTCGTTCGCGGTCCCGGCTCTGTTTGCGGCAGCCGCACTGACCACGACGGCGCGGGCCGCGAATCAGGTTCTGCTCCGCCATCGCGACATCGGCGATTCGGGGAACGCGCAGGTGCTCGCCTCCGATAGCTCGGGCAACATATTCACGGTTTCGACCATAACCGACCAGCCCGGTCTCCCTTGGGTAGGGGCAGTCAAGACCGACGCCCCGGGGAACTCCGCTGGCGAGCTTCGACTTCCCAGCCAGGATTGGCAACTTCCCCTCCAGCGGGCCGGCGGCCGTGGCCACCGATGCGCAGGGCAGCCTGGAGGGTGCGCTCGTGGATCACGTGTATGACACTCGTGCGCCGGTGTTCGATGACGTTCTAGAAGCGTAGGACGGAACCGAAGTCACGGCGAGCTGAGCGTCGCCGACCTTCCGCTTTATGCGGGAGGTTTTTGTTTAAAAAGAAACTGGGCGAGCCGTTCCTTGAAGTTTCCCGCGTGGATCTCGCATTCCCACACGATGAGTACGTCCCAGCCATCGGCATTCAGTCGTTTGAGGTGTTCCTTGTCCCTCGCCCTATTTCGTCCGATTTTCGCAGTCCAGTAGTTCGCATGGGCTTTCGGCGGCCGGTCACCGCGCGCACAACAGTGGCCATGCCAAAAACAGCCGTGGACAAAAATGATTTTTTGGCGAGAGGGAAATACGAGGTCCGGGCAGCCTGGCAGGTCCTTCCGATGGAGACGGTAGCGGAATCCCATCGAGTGCAGCAACCGACGCACCGCCATTTCAGGCGCGGTATCTTTGCTCTTGACCGCCTGCATGGTGCGCCGCCTGAGGTCCGGCGACTCCATCGGATCAGGCCCTTCTGATCGCCGTCAGATCGGACTCGTGCACGATCTCGCCCGCGCGGCGTACCCGGGTTCTTCGAACGGTGTCCGCACCGCGGTGCTCGACGTCGAAATCGACATAGTTCACCTCATCGTCCAGCCCGCCGAAATATCTATGGAACGCTTGGAGAATATGGACTTCCCCGAGGGTTTGCGCCACCGGATGGGGATTGTTGCGCGGACTCGCTATCGTCGCGGGCATGACGTAGATACATGGCGGCGGGAGCCGATAGTGCGCGACCGCGGTAAGCCGATGCTGAGCGTTTTCCAGCTTCGGGCATGGCCGCCCGATGGTGCCGCACACCATGTCCCAGATTATGACCCCGTCGACGCGCTGCTGACGTGAGATGATCTCGGCACTCAACCGCGTGTGGATACCGGACCAGGCGTTATGCCGCGGGTCGGCTCCTGGGTTCGTGCAGACGCTCCAGATGATAAACTCCTGCGCATGCGGCGGCCGTTCGAATATGTTTGTGTTGTTCCCGTCTAGACATCCTTTCAGTTCGACTACTGCGGTGCGGCCCGTTGGAAGCACGACCGTGTAATCATGCCGGTTGTCCTCTCCGGATGGTTCCCACTCGCGGATGAAGCCTCCGTCTTGCATGTAATTGAGAATGTTCCTGCCGAATTCGCGCTTTCCACGCATGGTTGCGGAGAACTGTCCACGCACGCGCTCGATCGCTCCCCGGAAAACCCCGCTGTTGTAAAACTCTACCTCGCCTAGCCCGTGGGCGCCAAGCTTGTGGGCTTCGGTCTTGAGCGTTTCGGCGTACTGTTCGATCAACTTCCTGAGGCCTTCGTTCTGGCAGCAAGGAAGAATATTCATGCGGCTATCGTCGTACCGGAACTGGCGGCGTCGAGGAGCGGCTCGAAGATGTTCGCGGCGAGATGCCGGACCACGGGTACGACAACGCCGTCGCCGGTTAGATGATAGGTCTCGTTATAGTTCTCGGGAAGCTTGTACGCGTCAGGAAGCCCCATCAGCCGTGCGGTTTCCCGTCCCGAGATCAGCCGCGCTTTCACGGATTCTCCCTTGACGATGATGATTACCTGGCGGCTTGAGCCCCCCGCTGGCGTTCGCAGGCACCCCGAGACATCGTCAAACCGGATCTCCGCGCGCTGAACCTTGCGGCCGTATTCGTCCGATCTCGTACGACGGTACAGGCCGCCGACGATCTCCCGGTTTCTGCGTTTGGCTTCTTCCAGCTTTTCCCGATTCCGGTCGCTCATCATCGAGATCAGGTTTTCAGTCTCCTCATCGCTGAACCAGTCGACGTCCCGAGGGTCCTTCTCGATGAAATCGGCCAACGATTTCCTGCGCCTTGGCGGAACGGGCAACGACCACCAGATCCAATTGCGCCGGGCCTTCGGCGAGAGTTTCCTAAAGGCGAAGCGGAGGGTCGATCTGTGCCAGGGATCTTCCGGGCCGGGAGCGACAAGAGACATCGGTATCTCCACGTCCTTGCGCGGGCAGACGATGAACAGACGCGGCCGGGACTGAGGCAAGAACTGGGACGCGTCGACCACGAGGGCGCCGACCGAGTATCCCCCTTCCTCGACTGCGTCGCAGATCGCGGCAAAATCCTTCCCGTCGTGGGAATTGAGCGTGCCACAGACGTTTTCAAGGACTATGAGCTGCGGGGCTCGATCCTCTGCGGTGAGGCCTTTCATTAACCGCCAAAATGGCCAAAAGGTCCCGGAGCGGTCACCTTTGAGACCGGCTCCCGCGCCCGCAAGCGAAAGGTCCTGGCAAGGAAAGGACGCCCACGCGAGCTGGGCAGTACCGGGGATTTCGGCAGTAGTAAGCGTGTTTACGTCGACCGTTTTGAGTTCGCGGTCTCCCCAATTGTCCTTGTAGATGCGGCTCTTCTTATGGTCAAAGTCATTGGAAAACAAGCATTTCCACTCCGCTCCCAGGCCGGCGCGCACCATTCCCCCGCCGGCGAAGAACTCGTAGAAACCGCGCATCAGGCTACTCCTCAGCCATGCCCCCGGCTACCCAAAAAACGCCCTGCAACAGAAACGCTGCTGACTGTATTAGGCCTCGATCTTTCAGATCAGGGTTTTTGGTCGCAGATTGCCGAGTTTATCACAGCTAAGAACAGTTTATCACTGAGGCGAACAAAAAGGGAATGTTTATTTTGCCCTATAGCGCGACGACCACCCACCCTACGTGATTCCACGCACCGCCAAGCCAGTCTTCGCCACTGATCGGAGCTTGCGTGCCGCAGGCTAATGAATACCGACCGAGGAGTCCGCGCTTGAAGCGCGCGGTGAGAAACAGGACACCAACACTCTGTACACCGCCATGCTCTTCGCCTATCGCCGACCTGGTGCGGCGCCGGCAAGACGATTGGCGCAGCGGGGCCGGACCCGCTTCAAGGTCCGGCGGCACCGGGCGGGCTTTTCCCGAATGGGTTCGACGGTTGCGGTCCCTGCGAAGCGTCCGGGATCTCGATTGCCAGCCTGGCCACAGACCTACATTTTTTCGACGCGGACGCGGGCGATGCGATTGCGCTCCATTTCGAGAACGGTGTAGCGGCGGCCGCCGAACTCCACGGTGGCGCCGGCGCGGGGGATCCGGCCGAGGTGGAACAGCAGGAAGCCGGCCAGCGTCTCAAAACCCCCGCCGGCGGGGATTTCGATTCCGTATTCGGTCTCCAGATCGCGGATGCGCGTGGCGCCGTCCAGCTCCGCATCGCCGTCTTCCACGGGGAGCGGCTGGCTCTTCTCGTCGTGTTCGTCCTCGATCCGTCCCACCAGTTGTTCGAGCACGTCCTCGACGGTGAGCATGCCCACGATGGTGCCGAATTCATCCACCACCATGGCCATGTGCGAATGTCCCTGGCGGAACTCCTCGAGCATCTGCGACAGCGGCTTGGTCTCGGGAACCACCAGGTGCGGACGGATGAGCCGGGAGACGTGAAACGGCCGCATGGGCCGGCCCGCGAGGCTGGCGCGCCGGCGCTCGATCCACACGGGAAGCAGATCCTTGTGATGGAGGATGCCGAGGATCTTTTCGGGCGCGCCGTCGTAGACGGGGAGACGCGAGTGCTGCGTACGGACCATGGCGCCCAGGACGTCGTCGAGCGTTGCGCCGATTTCGATGGAGACGATGTCGTTGCGCGCCACCATGATTTCGCGGACGGCGATGAGGCCGAAATCGAGCACACGGTGGATCATGTCCTCCTGGATCTCGGGCAGGTAGCCGAGCCCGCGGCTGGAACTGACGATCAGTTTGAGCTCCTCGGCCGAATGTCCGGCGCGGGTGGAGGGTCCGCTCAGACCCAATATGCGCGTGATGGCCGCGGCGGACTTCTCGATCACCACCACGAACGCGGTGGACAACCGATAGAACACCAGCAGCGGAGGGGCCACCAGGGCCGCCAGCCCATCCGCCTTGGCGATGGCGAGATTCTTCGGCACCACCTCGCCCAGCACCACATGAAGGAAGCTGATGGCGAGAAAAGAGGCGGCCAGGGCCGCGCCGTGGAGCAACTCGGCAGCGAGCGGCGTGGCGGGCGGACGGAGGGCGGCCACGAGGGTCCGGTACAGCGCGCCTTCTCCCGCCCAACCGAGTCCCAGGCTGGCCAGGGTTACGCCAACCTGCGTGACCGAGAGGAGCCTGGCGGGATTGGAAAGCAGATCGAGCGCCGCCTGCGCGCCCGCCGACCCTTCTTCGGCCATCTGGCGCAGCCGCGAGTGTCTCACCGACAGCAGAGACACCTCGGCGCCCGCGAAGAAGGCGTTCACGGCGATCAGCGAGGCGACAAGGAAGAAGTGAAACAGATCGAAATGCACACGGTCCCGAAGATTGATTCTAGCGGAAGAGCCCGCGGGCGGTGGAGTCGAAGCAAGGCGCCATCGGGGGCTGGGCGGGAAGGAACTCTCAGAGGAACGGGGCGGGCTTCAGGGAAGGTAGGCCGCGCAGGAGGGCGAGCTTCGCTCGCCGGGCGGGTTGAAAACCCGCCGCTGGCTGAAAGCCTGCCCCACAGGGGCGCCGGTTCTCCCGTTATCATTAAGTCTAGTCATGGCCCACTTCCCGCTCGGGCGCGCCGTTAAAGCCGTCAACCTGGCGATCGCCATCCTGCTGATGGCCGCGGGCGGCGCGGCGTACTGGTTCGTGTGGCGGCCGCTGCCGCAACGGTCGGGGACGCTCGAGGCTCCCGTCTCCGCCGCCGTGCAGGTAGTTTACGACCGGCAGGGGACGCCCCACATACGCGCGGGCAGTCTGGATGACGCGCTGTTCACGCAGGGATACGTCACCGCGCAGGACCGGCTGTTTCAGATGGACGGACTGCGGCGCCTGGCCGCCGGCGACCTGGCGGAGGTCTTTGGCCCCAACTATATCGAAAGCGATCGCGAGGCGCGGCTGTTCCGCTTCCGGCGAATCGCCGAGGAGGCTTACGTCACGCTGCCGCCGGCCGACCGCGCGGCGTTCGCGGCCTATGCCCGCGGCGTGAATTTTTACATGGCGACCCACCTTCGCAGCCTGCCGCTGGAATTCAGGCTGCTGGGCTACCAGCCGCGGCCGTGGAGCGCGGTGGACAGCCTGCTGATCTGCCTCCACATGTTCCGCACCCTGACCACCACCTGGCGGGAAGAAATCGCCAAGCGCGACATGCTGGCGGACGGCGATGCGCGCAAGGTGGAATACCTGTGGGCGGTTCGCGCCGGGACCGAGCCGCAGCCCGGCTCCAACGCGTGGGCGCTTTCGGGACGCCACACGGCCTCGGGAAAGCCGCTGCTCTCGAACGACGTGCACATGGAGTATACGCTGCCGGGAATCTGGTTCATGACGCACCTGCGCGCGCCGGGACTGGACGCCTCGGGAGTGGCGCTGCCGGGCACTCCCGGGATCATCGCCGGACACAATGAGCGGATCGCCTGGGGCGTCACCAATCTCCAGTTCGACGCGCAGGACCTGTACATCGAGAAGCTGGACGGCCGCAGCGGCCGCTACCTCTACCGCGGCCAGTGGGAGCAGGCGCGCGCGGAACGCGAGATCGTCCGCGTGAAGGGACGGAATCCGGTGGAACTGCTGGTTTGGGTGACGCGCCACGGCCCGGTGTTCAAGGAGGGCGAGCAATTCCTGGCGCTGCGCTGGACGGCATTGCAGCCCGGCATCCTGCAGTACCCCATCCTGGACATCGATCGCGCCCGCAATTGGACTGAGTTCACGCAGGCGCTGGAACGGTTCCCGGGCCCGGGATCGAATTTCGTCTACGCCGACGTGGACGGCAACATCGGCTACCATGCCGCCGGAAAGCTGCCCAAGCGCCACGGCTACCGGGGCGACGTCCCGGTGGACGGCGCCGCGGGCGATTTCGACTGGGACGGTTACATTCCGTTCGAGGATCTGCCATCGGCCTACAACCCGCCGAGCGGCATCGTCGCCACCGCCAATCAGGATCCGTTTCCGGCGGACTACCGGTACCCGGTGAACGGCAACTTCGCGCCGCCGTACCGCGCGCGGCAAATCCGCGACCGGCTCTCGGCGCGCGATGGCTGGCGCGCGGCGGATCTGCTGGGCGTGCAGACGGACGTCTACTCGGCGTTCAGCAAGTTCCTGGCGGCGCAACTGGTGGCGGCCTACGACGCGCGGCATGCCCGCAACCCTGGACTGGAAGACGCCGTCGCGCTACTGCGCGGGTGGAACGGGCGGATGGAAGCGGACAAGCCGGCGCCGCTGGTGGCGGAACTGGCGTTTCCGCACGTGCGGACGTCGATCGCCGAGGCAGCCGCGCCGGTCAAGGGCCTCTCGTGGGAAACCAAGATGAGCAGCGCGATGGTGGAGAAGCTTCTGCGGGAGCGTCCCGAGGGCTGGTTTCGCGACTACAACGAGATGCTTCTGCGGGTCCTGGTGGACGCGGTGGAAGAGGGCAAGAATCTGTACGGACAGGACGTCAAGCGCTGGCGCTATGGCGCATCTCTGCGGGTGGGCATCCCCCACCCGGTGTTTCACCGCGTGCCGGCCATCGGCAAGTACTTCGACATCGCACCGGCGCCGATGAGCGGATCGGCCACCACCATCAAGCAGACCACGCCGGTTCTGGGGCCGTCGATGCGGATGAACGCGGACCTGGGGGATTGGGACGCGTCGCTGCTAAACATTGTGACGGGGCAATCGGGGCAGATCCTCTCCAGCCATTACCGGGACCAGTGGGAAGATTATCTGGCGGGCCGCAGCTACCCCATGCAGTTCCGCAAAGTGAAGCCGGCGAGCACGCTGGAGCTTCGTCCGGAAAGGTGACGCCATGCCGTACTGGCCGTTTTCGCAGCCGCTGCGCGCGGGCACTCCGGCGCCGGATTTCTCCCTGCCGGACGAATCCGGCCGCATCGTCAGGCTGGCGGATTTGCGCGGCCGCGACGTGGTGTTGGTGTTCTACCCCGGCGACGGCACTCCCGGTTGCACGCGGCAGCTCTGCCAGTTCCGCGACGGATGGGAAGAGGCCCGCGCACGCGGCGTGGAGATCTTCGGGGTCAATCCGTGGAGCGCGGAGAGACACGCCAGGTTCCGCCGCAAGTACGGGTTTCCGTTTCCGCTGCTGGTGGACCGCGGACAGAAGGTGGGCGCGCTGTATCACACCAGGGGACTGTTTGTGAAACGCACGGTTTACCGCATCGGTCCCGACGGCATCATCGGCTTCGCGCGCCGCGGTTATCCGGCGCCGGCGGATGTGCTGGCGGCGTGAAACCGGGGCGCAGCCACGCCGCCCTGCGGCGGGCGTGAGCTGCAGCTTCTCACACGGGACGAGCGGAATTCCGCGGACGGGGCGAAAACACCTGGGGACAGACGGCTCCGTCCGCGCGGCGACGCGGGGCAGAGTGTTTTCGCGAGCGACTGTAGCGCCTTGGGACGGAGTCGTCAGTCCCCGGGTTTTCGCAACTTTCCACGACGAGCGGATGCGCCGGCCCCCGGTTACCGGCCGGATCGGCGGCTTGCAATCGGCAGAATGATCTCTGGTATTCTATAGGACTATCTACCGACATGCACATCAAAAAGCAACGTTTATTGACTCCGGGGCCCACCCCTTTATACCCTCCGGCGCTGCATGCCATGATGGCGTCGGACATTCACCATCGCACCGAGGATTTCCGCAACGCATACCGTTCCTGCCTGGCGGACCTCAAGGAGGTGATGGGGACCACCCATGACGTTCTGATGTTTGCCGCCTCGGGCACGGGCGCGATGGACGCTTCCGTCTCCAACCTGTTCTCGAAGGGCGACAAGGTAATTGCCTGCGTGGCGGGCAAGTTCGGCGAGCGCTGGGCGGAGATCGGCAAGGCGTATGGGCTTGACGTCATCGCGCTGACGGTTCCGTACGGGCAGGTAGTCCCGCCCGCCCAGGTGGAAGAAGCGCTGGCCAAGGAGCCGTCCGTCAAGGGCGTGTTTCTGCAGGCTTCGGAGACCTCGACGGGCGCCTCGCACGACGTGAAGGCGATCGCCGCCGCGGTGGCCAAGACGCCGGCCATCGTGGTGCTGGACGCCATAACCGGCATCGGCACGCAGCCGCTGGACATCCATGGCTGGGGGCTGGACGTGGTGATCGGCGGGTCGCAAAAGGCCTTTATGATCCCGCCGGGCCTGGCGTTCCTGGCCATCAGCCCCAAGGCTTGGGCGCTGACCGAAACCGCCACTCTGCCGCATTACTACTTCAACCTCAAGAAGGAAAAGAAGAGCGCCGACGGAGGCGAATCGAGTTGGACGCCTTCCACGGCGCTGATTCTGGCGATGGCCGAAAGCCTGCGCTTCATCAAGAAAACCGGCATGGCGAACATGATCGCCAACGCCCAGTTGCTGGCCACGGCGACGCGCGCCGCCGCCGTCAGCCTGGGCCTGGAGCTCTTCGCCGCCTCTTCGCCGGGATCGTCCGTCACGGCCATCCAGCCGCCCGCGGGCATGGATTCGGGCGTCATCGTGAAGGAGTTCCGCTCGCGTTTCGGCGCCATCATCGCCAATGGACAAGGTTCGATGAAGGGCAAGATATTCCGGATCGCGCACCTCGGCTACTTCGATTTCGCCGACTTGTTCGCCGTCGTCGCCGCTTTGGAGATCATCCTGAAGGCGAACGGCCATCCGGTGACCTATGGGACCGGCGTCCGCGCGGTTCAGGAAATCTACGAACGCGCCGCCGTGCTTCCGAAATCCACAACCGCCTGACGAGCCGCCCGCTGGAGCGGGCACACAGAGATACTCCATGAACGTCCTAATAGCCGAGCCGATGGCCCCGGCAGGGGTCGAGCTGTTCCGTTCGCAGCCCGGATGGAACATCATTGTTTCGAATCCGAAAGAGTATGCCCAACACCTGGCGGAATGCGACGCGCTGCTGGTGCGCAGCGCCGTCCAGGTGACCCAGGCGGTCCTCGAAAAAGCCCCCAAACTGCGCGTCATCGGACGCGCCGGAGTGGGCGTGGACAACGTCGATCTGGAGGCCGCCACCGAGGCCGGCGTCCTGGTCATGAACACCCCCGGCGGGAACGCCGTCTCGGTCGCCGAGCACACCCTGGCCCTGATGCTGGCCATGGCCCGCCACATTCCCCAGGCAAATGCGTCCACCTGCGGCGGCAAGTGGGAGAAGAAGAAGCTGATGGGGAACGAGCTGCGGGGCAAGACGCTGGGAATCGTCGGCCTGGGCAGCATCGGGCGGGAGGTGGTGAAGCGCGCGCGCGCCTTCGAGATGCGCGTGGTGGCCAACGACCCCTACGTCACCTCGAAGATCGCCCAGGACCTGGAAGTTGAACTGGTCTCGCTGGACGCCCTGTACGCCTCGAGCGACTACATCTCGCTGCACGTGGCGGCCACGCCGGAAACCTCGGGCATGCTGTCGGCAGCGGCTTTCGAGAAAATGAAGCCGGGCGTGCGCATCGTCAACTGCGCCCGCGGCGAACTGGTGGACGAG
>Ga0209039_10003578_pt1 | contig 12022 bp, 7 predicted proteins | sample BogFormECP12_OM1_FD_188238 | JGI IMG/M metagenome (GOLD analysis project Ga0209039, IMG submission 188238) | Bog forest soil microbial communities from Calvert Island, British Columbia, Canada - ECP12_OM1 (SPAdes) (version 2) | ecosystem: Environmental > Aquatic > Freshwater > Wetlands > Bog ...
CGGGCGAGTCTTGTATCCCGACGCACCGAATCCCGCAGCGCGCGTTCTCGCCGACGCCGCGGCTTCGGAACCTGGTGCCGCGGGCATGCTCTCCACGTTCGGCGCGCAGGTGATGGATGGCCGCGACCTGAAGCTTCCCATGGGAAGCCTCACGTTCTCGCACCTATGCGCGCCGGATGATCCCGACGCGCGGCGCCATGTCTCTAGAGCGCTCGTAGAGGGGATGGCGTTCGCCCTGCGCGCAAACCTCGAACAGATCACGGCGACGAGCGGAAAATCGCACACACGGCTTCGTATCGCGGGCGGCATGTCCCGCAGCCCGGCCTTCGCCCAGCTCTTGTGTGAAGTCCTGGGCCGCGAGGTCGAGCTCTGCACCCACCCTGAAACCACGGCCCTCGGCGCAGCCCTGTGCGCGGGCGTGGCGGCGGGTGCGTTTTCCGACGTCGCTGAGGCCGGCCGCAGCCGCCGGCCGTACGCCCAGACTCTGACGCCCGCCTCGGAGCTCGAGCGAGCCTATGCCCCGCTTTACCAGAGTTGGCATGCCCTGCGAAAGGCGCAGGATCCAGCGCTGAGCGCAGCCCAATCGACCATTCTTCCCGCAGTGATCGCAGCTGGAGCAAGGGCAGGATCCTCTGCACCCGTCCTCGCGCGACCGCGGATCTTCGTGACTGCAGATCTGGACGAGGAGTCGCTCGGCAAGCTCCGCGCGATCGGCGAGGTCGTGCACGAAAGCTTCCGCGAACGCATGCGGCTCCTAACGGGCCTGGCTCTCGTCCAGGCGTTGGCGGGTTTCGAGGTGTTCGTGACTGAGGTGGACGTGGTGGACGTCGCGGCCCTCGAGAAGCTCCCGGACCTGCGCGTGATCGCCGCCTGTCGGGGCGACGCAGTGAACGTGGACGTGGCCGCCTGCTCCGCTCTCGGCATCCCCGTGATCCACGCGCCTGGGCGCAATGCGGGCGCGGTGGCGGACCTAACGCTCGCGTTCCTCTTGATGCTCGCGCGGAAACTCCCGGCAGCGGAAGGGTTCTTGCGGAATCCGGAAATCCAGGCGGGCGATCTTGGCCGCATGGGCCAGGCCTTTCAGACCTTCCGCGGGCGGGAGCTCTGGCGAAAGACCGTGGGGCTCGTGGGATTTGGCTCCGTGGGCCGTGAGGTCGCAAAGCGCCTTTGCGCGTTCGGGGCACGGGTACTGGTGTATGACCCCTACCTGGCGCCCGATCAGGTGATCCGAGCAGGAGCGGAAGCAGTTGCGCTGGACGATCTGCTGGCCGCGAGCGATTTCGTGAGCCTCCACGCCTCCGTCAGTGACCACAGCCGCGGTCTGCTCGGTGCCCGCGAACTCGCGCGGATGAAGCGCGGTGCTTTCCTCGTGAACACTGCACGGGCCGCCCTGGTGGACGAGACGGCCCTCGCCGAGCAACTCCGGGCAGGCCATCTCGCGGGTGCCGCCCTCGATGCGTTTTCTGTCGAACCACCGGGCGCAGACCATCCTCTCCTCGCCCTGCCGAATGTGATTGCAACGCCTCATATTGGCGGGAACACGCTGGAGGTGGCTACCCACCAAGGCCGCATCATCGCAGCTGACCTCGCGCGGATCGTGCACGGCGAGCGCCCTCAGCACGTCCTTGACCCAGATGCGCTCCGCGAATTCGCCTTGGATCGCCCGCGGCGCCTCCCTGCGCCGGGGACACTCGCTGCGCTTGCGGCGCGACGAGGCCCGGCCGTGTCTGATTTGCAACGCGACGCGATCCCGAGTGCGCGTGCCCCCGTAGCAAGCGCGGCAGCGGCTCCCGCGACCGGTGAGACCGTCGAAAAGTTCACGCGCATCCTGCAGGCCTTCAGCGAACAGATTGGGCAAGATGGACGGCTGCGTGCCTTCTCCGCGGACCAAGACGTGACGCTCCACTTCCTGATCAGCGATTTTGGCCGCGAACTTTTCTTCCGTCTGCGCCGCGGCGCTGTGTCTTCCGGGCTCGGAGCACCGGACGGCCGGCCAGAAGTGCAGCTGCGCCTCAAGGCCGACGTCCTCGACGGGATGTTTACGGGCCGGGTGAACCCGATGGAAAAGGCCATGAGCGGCGAACTGTCGTTCACCGGAGACGCCGCAAAGGCCATGACGCTGCAACACCTCCAGGCGGACCTCCGCCGGCTGTACCGTGCAGCGCGTGAGGCGGTTGGCGATCCGGGTGACCTTGCTGCGGTTGGCCGCGCGGCCGTCCCGGCGGCGGAGAAGGCCGTATGCCCCGCGGACAAGGAGCGCGAGGAGCTTGTCGCGATCGTACGCGAGCTCTATGCGCAAGAGCTCATTACGGCGACCGGTGGCAATGTAAGCGTTCGTATCCCCGGAACCGATGAGCTCTGGATCACACCCAGCCAACTCTTCAAAGGCGACTTGCGGCCGGAGATCCTGGTTCGCATTGACCTCGAGGGTCAGCCGCTTGGCGCAGGCGGGTTCTCTCCGTCGAGCGAACGACTCATGCACTGTGCGGTGTACCAGGCGCGCAACGATGCACGTGCCGTGGTTCATGCACACGCGCCGCACGCGACGATTCTTGCGAATGCCGGCCTTCCCTTCCTTCCGATCTCGACGGAGGCTGCCTTCTTTGGCGAGATTCCGCGCGTACCGTTCATCATGCCCGGAACGAGTGCGCTTGCCGACGCTGTCCGCGAGGCGGTACGGAAGAGCTGGGCTGTCCTCCTTGTGAACCACGGCCTGCTTGTGGCGGGTCGCAGCCTGCGACGCGCCGCCGATATGGTCGAAATTGTGGAGCGATCGGCAGAGGTGATCCTCGGCTGCCATGCTCTCGGCCGCACCCCGCCCACTCTCCCGGAAGACGCGGTGCGCGCGTTGCGCCAGATGGGGGACCTCGTTGCGTGAGACCGTGCCGGCGCGCGATGATGCCGGCCGCAACGAGGTGACTGTGGAACGCGCAATCGAGTTTCCCCTCCACGCCCGGATTGAGTCCCAGCTGACCGGCCCCGGTGCACCCTTCGAGACCGTCGTCGGCGATGTCCTCGGCGAGCGCATGGCGGTCTTCCGGGAGCGGGTGCTGTCCCTGCGGGCGCTTTTGGAAGGCTCGGCCGGCTTCGGCGACCGCGAGTACATCGTGCAAGGTGAGCGGCGCATTTCGTTTTCCGACCACCTCCTCGCCGTGGCCTCGGTGGCCAAGGCATTGCGCGACCGATTCGGGGTGGGACCGGGGGACCGCGTAGGCATCCTCGCGGCGAACTGCCCCGAGTGGATCGTGACTTGGTGGGCCGCCGTAAGTCTCGGTGCCATCGCGGTTGGCATGAACGGATGGTGGATGGGCGACGAAATTCTCTATGCGCTCGCCGACTGTGAGCCCAAGGTTCTGGTGGGCGACGCCAAGCGGCTCGAGAGGCTGCGGCGCGAACGGGTGCGGGCGGAGGTCGTCGAGATCGAGCGCGATTTCGGCGGATTGTGGAGTTACGACCGCCAGGCGTCGTTGCCGTCTGAGCCCATTGCCGAGGACGACCCGGCCTGCATTCTTTACACGAGCGGCACCACCGGACGCCCCAAGGGCGCCGTCAATACCCACCGCAACATCGTCGCGCTCCATCGCCTTTACACCTTCCACGGCATACGCCTTCTCATGATCGCTGCGGCGAAGGGCGCAGCGACCCAAACCACGCCGCCGCCTCTGGCGAACTGCGCGCTCATGACGACGCCGCTGTTTCACCTCTCGGGGCTCTATACGGGTGCGGTCACTCTCCTCGCGAGCGGAGTGAAGACGGTGTGGACGAAGGGCCGCTTCGATCCCGTGCAGGTGATGGAGCTAATCCAGCGCGAGCGAGTGACGAGCTGGGGGCCCATGGGCACCATGTTCCACCGGGTGGCGTCTCATCCCGACGTCACCAAATACGACCTCTCGAGCGTGCGACAGGTTGGCTCGGGGGGATCGCCGATCTCCGCCTCGTTGCAGCAGCGGATGCGTGAGCTCTTTCCCAACGCGCGCACCTCGCTCGGGCTGGGATACGGGCTCACCGAGGCTACGGGCATGGTCACCTTGAACTTCGCCGAGGAGCTCGAGCGTCATCCTGAGTCAGTAGGGGCGCCACTCCCCACGATGCAAGTCGAGATCCGCGATGCGGATGGAAAGGCTGTGCCAAACGGTACGGAGGGTGAGATCTACCTCCGCGGGCCACTCGTGATGAAGGAGTACTGGCGGAACCCCCCCGCAACACGCGCGACCATTCTGCCCGGCCGCTGGCTGCGCACGGGGGACTGGGGTCGGCTCGAAGGCGGCTACCTCACGATCAACTCCCGGGCACGGGATCTGATCTTGCGGGGCGGTGAGAACATTTATCCTGCAGAGATCGAGCATCGACTCGAAGCCCACCCTGACGTGGAGGAAGCGGCGGTGGTAGGGGTCGAGCACACGGAACTCGGCCAGGAGGTGAAGGCCATCGTCGTGCCCAAACACGGTCGCTCGCTGGATACGGCCGAGCTGGCACGCTTTGTGGGCGAGACCCTCGCCTACTTCAAAGTGCCTTCCCTGTGGGAAATCCGCCTGGAGCGGCTTCCGCGCAACGCCACTGGTAAGGTGCTAAAAGGCATCCTCGTCACGGGGAGTGAGAGCCCCTTCCAAGAGGAATAGCAGTGGAGTGGCGCGGCAAGGTCGCGGTCGTGACCGGGGCTTCTTCCGGGATCGGTTGTGCGACGGCGCGAGCGCTCGCGCGCCGGGGTTGCACGATCGTGGGCGTGGCCCGCCGCAAGGAGCGACTTGAAGCCCTCGCCCGGGATTGCCAAGTCGATGCACCGGATTCGAGTTTCTTGGCCGGCGACCTCGGCCACAAGGAGTTTGCAGAGCGCGCGGTGTTCGCGACCTGCGAGCGCTACGGGCGAATCGACGTTCTTGTCAACAATGCCGCGATTCCGGTCCGGAAACTCTTGTATCGGATGAGCGTCGAAGAGGCCGAGGATGCGATGCGGGTGAACTTTCTGTCCTGCCTTTGGACAACTTTTGCTGCAATTCCGCCCATGTTGCGACAAGGCGGCGGCGCAATCGTCAACGTTTCCTCGTTCGCATCGAAGGTCATCCCTACCCACGAAACGATGTACGCAGCGGCCAAGTGCGCGCTTAACGGGTTCTCCGAGGGGCTTTGGAATGATCTCCGTGGTTCGAATATCCACGTTGCTCTCATTCACCCCGGCCCGATCGACACCGAGATCTGGCAGAAGGGGGATGAACCCGACCCCTATCGCGGCCGCCGATATCCCCCGGAGCTTGTCGCCGAGGGCATCATTCAGGCGATCGAACGGCGCAGGTACGAGGTGACGATCCCTGGCAGGAACCCGACGCTTGTCGTTGCGCGCTTGCTCCGGCTTCTGTTTCCAGGAGTTTTGCGCTTCGCCATGTCGCGCTTCGATGGAGTGCCGCGCGACACCATCGAACAGGCGCGCGTTCGCGCCAACGCGGGCCACCGCCTGGGCGAGGGGCCCTAAGTACCGGTGCGTATCCTTCGCGTGCTCACTTGGCTTTTGGCCCTTGCCGTCGCGGCCTGGGGTGGTCTTGCGCTCTGGATCGCTGGACCCGGCCCACCGCGCGTGCGCGCCGCGCTTGTGGTGCTCGTTCTTTCGGGAACGGTCGTCGTCCGGGCCGTGCTTCGCTCGCCCCTTCGGTCTGCGGCCGTAATCCTCGTCACCCTCATTGCCCTGCTTGCGTGGTGGGGCACCCTCACACCCTCCAGCGATCGTGACTGGGCGCCTGACGTGGCGCGCATGCCGACGGCAGAGATCCGGGGCGACGAGCTCGTAATCCACAACCTTCGGAACTTTGACTACCGCTCGGAAACGGACTTCGATCCGCGATACGAAGATCGCACGTACGACCTCTCGAAGCTCGTGGGCTTGGATCTCTTTGTCTCCCACTGGGGATCACCCGCCATCGCCCATACGATCATGAGCTGGGAGTTCTCGGACGGACCCCCACTCGCAATCTCGATTGAGACACGGAAGACCCGGGGCCAGGAGTACTCCGCGATCGACGGATTCTTCCGCCAGTACGCACTGATTTATATCGTGGCAGACGAACGCGATTTGATCCGTCTGCGAACGAACTATCGACACGAGGACGTATACCTCTACCGCCTGACGGCCCCTGTCGCCAACGCTCGTATCCTCCTCATGGAGTACATTCAGCAAATCAACTCGCTGGCCAAAGAACCCGAGTTCTACAACGCGCTCACGGAAAACTGCACAACAGCGATTCGCACCAACGTGGAAAATGCCGGCGGTCGCGTTCCCTGGAGCTGGAAGCTTCTGCTGACTGGATACGTCGACGAGATGCTGTACGAGCGTCGCCGTGTACGTGGAAGCTTGCCGTTCGCGCGCTTGAAGGAAGCGAGCCAGATCGACGAGCGCGCAAAGGCCGTGGATCAAGACCCAGAGTTTTCGCGGCGGATCCGCGAGGGTCTCCCGGAGTAGAGCGCTTCGAGAGGCGGCGCCGACGAGTGGCCGCGTGCGGCACCCGAGGCGCCTTGCCCGCCTCCCGTCCTCCCTTCCTCGGACATACCGCCACCCGCGGACTCCGGTTCCTGTAGGCTAGGACACATGCGTGCGCGGTCGCGGCCTCACGTCCTCGGGATCGACGACGGACCTGTCGACAAGCGATCGCGGGCGCCAGTACCGGTGGTCGGGGTGATGATGGAGGGAGCGGATCTGGTGGAGGCGGTGGCCATCACCCGTTTTCCGGTCGACGGCGCTGGAGCCACCGACTTCCTCGCGGGCTGGGTGAGCAGCCTGCGACTTCGGCCCGCCCTCCAGGCCGTGGTCGTCGGAGGTATCACCATCGCTGGGCTCGGTATCGTCGAGATCGAGCGGCTCTCGCGGGAGCTCCGCCGGCCGGTGCTCGTGGTAAATCGCCGTGCCCCGGTGAACGACCGTCTTGTGCACGCCCTCGAGCGGGCTGGGCTCGCAGAGCGTCGGGCCGCCGTCGAACGGACGCCTGCGGCACACGCCGTGGGACCGCGGCTCTTTGTCGCTGCCGTCGGGGTGAAACCGGAGGATGCCGTGTCCCTCGTGCGGGCGGTACGCCGGAAATCCGAGTTGCCCGAGGCGCTACGCATTGCGCACTTGGTGGCACGCGCCGTCGCGACGGGCGAATCGCGGGGCAGGCCTTGAGACCGGCCTCCGTCGCCTCGGCGCTTGCGCTCGCCCTGTTCTTCGAAAATTGCGGTTTCGCCATGCTTTAGCTCCGCGCACCACGGGCCGATACCGAACGCCGGTCTAGGTCTAGGGCGCTCATCGCCTGAGCCAAAAAAAGCGGGGACCTCCACCGTGCGTCGCGTGATCCGGATCGCCGCAGCGCTCCTCTTGCGGATTGTCTCCGACGGCTCCTCCTACCGCGTGCGCCAGTCAGCGGATTAGCCGACGGATGGTGCCCAGGCTCACCTCGGTCGTGACGGGCCTTGTCGTGCTTGGCGTTGTGCTCTGGCCGCTCGAGCAGCTCTTTCCTGTCCGTCGCCAACGGTGGTTGCGCGGCGAACTCACGACGGATCTTGCGTACTGGTTTCTTACGCCTTTCGTGACACGTTGGCTGACGCGGGCAGCCTTGATGGCCAGCATACTGCTCCTGGCCGCCGCCGCGGGGATTCCCCTCGACGGCGAGCACGTGAAGGCATTTGCAGCCAATCCGGGACGTGCGGCGCAGCGCCAGCCCGTGGGGATCCAAGTGTTGGAAGTGCTCATCCTCGGTGACTTCATCGGTTACTGGACGCACCGCGTGTTCCATGGTCGCCCGCTCTGGGCCTTCCATGCAGTTCATCATTCCTCTCGTGAGCTCGATTGGCTCTCTTCGGTACGCCTGCATCCGGTGAATGACATCGGGTCGCGACTCGCATCCGCGCTTCCTGTCTTCCTGCTCGGCTTCTCACCGAAGATCCTTGCCGCTTATGTGCCCTTCCTCACGCTCTATGCAATTGTCTTGCACGCAAATCTCCCATGGACATTCGGTCCTCTTCGCTACGTGCTTGCGTCGCCGGCCTTTCACCGCTGGCACCACGCGGCCGACGCCGAAGGCCGCGATCGCAACTTTGCCGGGCTCCTGCCGATCATCGACCTCGTGTTTGGCACGTTCCACATGCCGCCTGGCCGCGTGCCCGAAGCGTTGGGACTCCCCGAAGATGAAATCGTGCCGAGTGGGCTTGTGGCGCAGCTGCTTTACCCGTTCCGGCGCTAACCCCTGCGCCCCGCCGATACTACGCCCTCCCCTTCCGCCCAACTCCGCCTCTTGCGATCGCTGTTCCACAACGCGGTTCTTGGAGAGCCCACGCCGATTCGCGTTCCCCCTGGCCCATCGCCCTGAGCGTCTGCAAAGGACGGAGCTTTCCCCCACCACGCTCGGTTCACCACGCGTCGTCCCGCCCGCAGCGCGGCTCGAAGCGTGAAGGCAAGGTGAACCCCGCTCGTCCAACACTGACGGCCTTCGTCAACCCGCTGTGGCCCTGGAGCGTCTCCCGGTTGTCCCCGTCAGCACACGCCGGGCGCGGTCTGGTCCCTTGGTCGCTGGCAAGGCATCTTATTGGCCTTAGAGGGGAATTCGACCGCAGGGGCTTCTATTCCGCTGCCTGACCGCGCCCCAACGCCGTGCAAAAGCGAAGGAGCGCTCCTTCCCATCCGGGAGCTGGCCGCGGGTGGACGGGCTCCGGCGTGAGCGCCAAGACAGCGCGGGGTTCAGAGGGAGGGGTCCGAATGCCGATCGCAAGGCGTGGCGGAAAGGCCGGTGCTGCCCTTGGGAGAGGGGGCAAGGCGACCGCAAGAGATCGAGCACCGCAACATGCTTGAGAAGGTCTTGTCGGCCTCATTGCGAGAGCGCTGGCGCGCTGGCCTTGTCGCGGTCTGCGTCATGGTCGCGCTGGTCTACGTCTTCTCCACACGCGCGGGTTCCTCGCGGGCTGCGGAACAGAAACGCGAGCGGAGCGTGCCGGATGTCGCGACGGCCGCGAAGACGAGCGACATCTCCGTGTATCTCACGGGACTTGGCTCCGTGACTCCGCTCAATACCGTGACCGTGCGAAGCCGAGTCGATGGCCAGCTAATGACCGTCCGGTTCCGCGAAGGCCAGCTGGTTCACAGCGGAGACCTCCTCGCCCAGATCGACTCACGCCCATTCCAGGTCCAGCTCACACAGGCCGAAGGACAGATGGTCCGGGACCAAGCTCTCCTCAAGAACGCGAAACTCGACTTGAAGCGCTACCGGACGCTCGACAAGCAGGATTCGATTGCTCGCCAACAAGTGGACACGCAGGCCTCCCTGGTGCAGCAGTACCAAGGCGCCATCGAGGCCGATCAAAGCCAAATCGATAACGCGAAGCTCCAGCTCACCTACTCCCGCATTACGGCTCCGATCAGCGGGCGGCTGGGATTGCGCCTCGTGGACCCTGGCAACATCGTGCATGCGACCGATCCGGGTGGTCTGGTGGTGATCACGCAACTTCAGCCCATTTCCGTCATCTTCACCATCCCGGAGGACGGCCTGCCCCAGGTACTCGCGAAGCTGAAGGCGCGGGAACAGCTCAAGGTCGAGGTCTACGATCGCGAGGACAAGCGACTGCTGGCGGCAGGCTTTTTGCTGACAGTCGACAATCAGATCGACCCAACCACCGGCACTGTGCGTCTTAAAGCACAGTTCCCCAATGAGAATGACGAGCTCTTTCCCCAACAGTTTGTCAATGCTCGTCTCCTCGTCGACGTGCACCGCGCAGCGACAGTGGTGCCGGTGCCTGCTGTACAGCAGAACTCCGCAGGCCGCTCGGCATCTCGATCGTGGGCGGGTTGATCGTGAGTCAGATGGTGACGCTCTACACCACGCCCGTAGTTTATCTCTATCTAGATCGGGCCAGGCACTGGTTCTCGCACCGGCGCGCGAGGACAAGATTCCGGATCGAAGAGGGAAAGGCCCTGGGCTCCACGGGAGGATGAGGTGTGAAGCAGATGGCGATTCGATGTTTGCAGTTCAGGACAGTGCCGCAGACCACGAAGGCCGATCTGCCGGAAAGAGCAGGCCTGCTTTGGACCTCTCGCCCGGGCAAGCCCGGTTGGAGCCAGGTGACCCCGACCGGATTGCTGCGGGCATTGCCGACCTGTGCCTGGCTGCTCTTTGCGGCGTGCGCAGTGGGTCCAAACTACGTGCGACCGACGACGGTCGAGCCTCCTGCTGCGTATAAGGAGATCCAGGGCTGGCAGCCTGCCCAGCCGAAGGACGATGTCATTCGGGGAGCCTGGTGGGAGATCTTCGAAGATCCCGACCTGAGTGCGCTTGAACAGCGGATCGAGGCCTCCAACCAGACCCTCGCTACGGCAGAGGCGCAGTTCCGAGAAGCGCGGGCGCTCGTCGATGTTGCACGGTCCGCCTTTTTCCCCACCGCCACGGTCGGCGTGGGAGTCACGCGCTCCCTCGCCTCGTCGACGTTTTCGCCGGGCACCTTCACGCCTCAGGGAACGAGGATGGTGTATTCCCTGCCCCTCGACATCGCCTGGACTCTGGATGTCTTCGGCGAGATTCGACGAGCCGTCGAGGCGAACCGCGCGACCGCACAGGCGAGCGCTGCAGCCGTCGCTTTGAGTCGCCTGACTCTTGAGGCAGAGCTCGCCGTCGACTACTTCCAACTTCGTACCCTCGATGCCCAGATGAAGCTCCTCGAGGACACGGCCGCCGGTTACCAGAAATCCCTCCAGCTCACGGAGAATCGCTACAATGCCGGTGTGGCCGCCCGAACGGATGTGGCGGCAGCAGAAACCCAACTCAAGACCACGCAGGCACAAGCCATCGACGTCGGGGTACAGCGCGCCCAACTTGAACATGCCATCGCGGTGCTGATTGGCGAGCCTGCATCCACCTTCTCCCTGGCGCCGGCGCCACTCAACGCCACGCCTCCCCCAGTCCCGATCGGGGTCCCGTCGGAGCTACTCGAACGAAGGCCGGACATCGCGCAAGCGGAACGCAGCGTCGCGAGCGCCAACGCTGAGATTGGTGTTGCCATCGCGGCGTACTATCCCACAGTCACCCTGAGTGCAACGGGTGGACTCGAAACTGGAGATACGTCTCAATGGTTCAACATTGCGGCCAGTCGATTCTGGTCCGTTGGACCAACTCTCACGGAGACGGTCTTCGACGGTGGATTGCGAGGAGCGCAGACGGATCAAGCGAGGGCGACCTACGATGCAACGGTCGCTACTTATCGTGAAACGGTGCTCACCGGGTTCCAGCAGGTGGAAGACAGCCTCGCTGCGCTGCGAATCCTCGAGAGCGAGGCGGAGGTCCAAGCGGATGCGGTAAAGGCCGCGGAGACTTCGGTCGTACTCACCATCAATCAGTACAAAGCTGGGACATTGAACTACATCGACGTCGTCACCGTGCAGGCGATCGCTCTTGGGGACAAGATCACCGCCGTGAATGTCCTGGGTCGCCGCATGACTTCGTGCGTTCAGCTGATCATGGCCTTGGGGGGCGGATGGGGCGCCGCGGATCTACCTCCCCTCTAGGCGCGGCGCAAAATCCTCTCGAAGCTCCGCAACGGTCCGGCGGTGGACCCGGTGGACACCCCCCCCAGCGAGTTCAGGGGGAAGACTGGTTTCGACCGCATTTGCCCCCGAAAATGAAGCCGGCCAGTTTGGCGAGCCTTGGAGAGCGGCGGGCCACACCTAGCCCAAGTTCCGCAGCTCCAAGGAAAATGCGACGAGTTCCGAGCGATCCGGTCGCGTAAGTGCGCGAGTTTGCACGGGGTGTGCGACGTAGCAGCGTGTAGTGCCAACCTACCCCCTTGCAGGTTCGCGCGGCGATTTGAGATAGAAGGGTGGGGTGAAGCCGGGATGTATCTCCGGCACTCGACCATTCGAAAGAACGGCAAGAACCACGTCTACTGGCCACTGGTGCGCTTGGTGCGCCGCAACGGCAGACTCCGCATCCCCCCGCGGATCGACGAAATGTAGTGCCAACTCGCGACGCTAACCCCGCGAAAAGCCAGCAATCTGACCCCACAACTGCGGAAGTTCGGCTAG
>Ga0209039_10003579_pt1 | contig 12020 bp, 10 predicted proteins | sample BogFormECP12_OM1_FD_188238 | JGI IMG/M metagenome (GOLD analysis project Ga0209039, IMG submission 188238) | Bog forest soil microbial communities from Calvert Island, British Columbia, Canada - ECP12_OM1 (SPAdes) (version 2) | ecosystem: Environmental > Aquatic > Freshwater > Wetlands > Bog ...
GGATTCTTCGGGTCGTAGTGCATGACGTGGAAGTAAAGCGTCACCAGTAGCTCTACCGCGGATAGGGAACCCCCGGGATGGCCTGAGCCGGCCTCTGCGAGGGCCTCCAGGATGAGCCTTCTCGTGCTCCTGGCGGAGTCCCTGAGCCGCTGGACCTCCGTGGCCTTCTCCACTACCTTCTCACCGGCGCCTGGACGATGTGCTGGACGAAGTCGTCCATCCCGGCGGCCCTGGTCTCCAGGTCGTGAAGCGACATCGACGCGTTCTTGGGGAGCTCACTCCTTACCGACCCGGCCGCGTCGCTCAGGACCGAGGCCTGGTAGGCGTTCCCTCCGGCGGCAATGGCCAGCCCGAAGACGCCGGTCATGGCGTCCCTGACCCCAACCTTGCTGAAGACGTTCTTCTTCCCTCCCATCGGAGGGAACATGGTGACGTTGTCCTTGTCGAACAGGGTCAGCCCCGACTCTCCCCTCGTGACGAGGATCGCCTTGCAGTCCAGCCTCCCCATGAGGTTGACCCCCATGTTCCTGAGGCTCGTCTCGTTAACGATGCTCATCCCGGTGGCGTGGGCGGCCTCCTCGAGGTTCGACTTCACGTAGGTGACCCCCGAGAAGTCGAGGTAGTGGTGCATCTTCGGCTGCCCGACGACGATCTTGCCGGCCGACTTCGCCGCCGTTACTATGCCCCCTATGACGTAGCTGGTGATTGCCCCCCGGTCGTAGTCAGACAGGATCACGCCGTCTGCATTTGCGATCTCGCCCTCCGCGGCGGCAAGGAGCCTCTTGGCCATGGCGAGGGGGACGTCCCTCCTGTCCTCCCTGTCTATCCTGAGAGTATGGAACCTGTTGACCATCATCCACGTCCGCAGAGACGTCGGCCTGCCGGAATCGACGATCACCCCAGAATGGATGACCCCGCTTCTCGAGAACTCAGAGGTGAGCCAGGCCCCGTAAGTGTCCTCCCCCATGAGCCCCACCACGCTCACCGACGCGCCGAGCGACACAAGCTCCCGAGACAGGTTTGCGGCTCCCCCGGGGAGATACGTCTCGCCGACGTAGTCGCCTGCGGGGACTGGCGCTTCCCTCGCAAGCTTCCTGGCGGCAACTTCGATGAACCTGCTTACCAGCAGGTCCCCGACGACCAGAATCTTCCTACCCTGGAACTTCCGGAGGAGCTCCGTCAGCTTCTCTCGGCCTACCGTCTCCAGGGGCATCCTTTTTCGGGTTCATCTGCCACCCAGCCCTTTTTAAGGTTGGGTTCCCCTTTTTCGACGTCTCTCTTCTTCGGCCTTGTGCTGCCTCCAGACTTCATCGAGGATCTCGCCGATCACCCCGACCGCCTTCCTCACCTCGCGGTCCAGGGCGAGGGGGTCGTAGCCCTTGGGCGCGGGGTAGTCGAGGAACTTCTGGTTCGGGTCCGAGCTCAGGAAGTCCTTGCTCGCCTCCAGCATCGACATGAGGGCGGGGCCGTCCAGCTTGATTAGCTCGGACTTCCATGCGTGGTGGAATCCCTTCTCGGAGACAAAGGTCACCTTGACGTCTCCTTCGGCCTCTTTCTTCACCCCCTCCCAGAAGGCTCGGTCGAACTCGTCGGCGACCACCTTCCCCGACTTCAACTGGCGCTTGTACGAGCTCACGAACTCGCGGACACGGGCAGGGGTCGTCTCGAACTGAGTCGCGATCTGAGAGTAGGTCAGGCCCAACTGCGAAAGATAGTATGACCCCTCCTCAAGCACAGATTCGTCTATCTCGGGCTGCTGCCCCATCCAAGCCACTTCTCTCAGGCGGAATAGCCGGGCATCGGGCCTAACGTTTCCTCACGTACAGCTGGCCGTCTTCCTCCTTGATGTCGAACAGCGGCTCATCCTCCAGGGGTTCGTCGAATTCTGCCTTTCCCGTCCTGACGTCCCAGACCGATCCGTGCCCGGCGCAGGTGACCAAGTGCCCGTCGGCCGACCCCTCGGAGAGGTCCCACTCTTCGTGAGTGCAGATTGCGCCCATGGCGTAGAACTTCCCTTCGACGTTCGCGATGAGGACCGACTCCCCCTCGACTTCGACGGTCAGGAGGCCCCCGGGCTTGACACGCGTCGCTTCGGCCACCCTTGCGAAATCAGGCATCCCTGGCAGCGCGCGCCCGCGACGCATAAAACCTTTGGGAACGGGCACGTCGGCGAGCTAGGCAGTCTTCTGCATCGACTCCTCCAGCTCCATCAGGTCCTTCATGGAGTCGACGAACCACCAATCCCCGTAGTACGGGTAGGAGAGGAGCTCCCCGCGATCGACCAGCTTGGGGAAGGTCTCCCTTTCGATGTCCCCCTTTTCTGGGAGGTTCTTCTGGAGCCTTCTGGGGTTGAGGATGTAGACCCCTCCGTTGATCCAGACGTCCGGGAAGGCGGGCTTTTCCTCGAAGCCGCGCACCATTCTCAGCTTGTCTATCTTGACCACTCCGAATCGGGAGCGGTACGGCACAACCATCATGGAGGCCGAGATCTCCCCGGCCTGCCTGTGCGCATCGACCATCCGCTTCAGGGGGAGGTCGGTGATTATGTCCCCGTTAGTGACTACGAGAAGGTCGTCAGGCTGGTCTTTCGCGAGGGCCCTCCTCAGCGCGCCGCCAGTCCCGAGGGGCTCGTCCTCCACGGAGTACTCTACGGGGATACCCTTGTAGCTGGGGCCGAAGTGCTCCTTGAGCCGCTCCCATTTGTAGCCGCAGGCGAACACGACGGAGTCGATTCCAGCCTCCTTCACCAGCCATTCGAGCTGGTACTCGGAGATCGGTCTCCCGTTGACGGGAATCAGGGCCTTTGGCCTATCGTCGGTCAGTGGCCGCAGCCGCATCCCGAGGCCGCCAGCCAGGACTACAGCCTTCACCTGTGAAGACACCCCTTGAGAACCGACATCGCGCATTTGGCCCGCTGAACTTGATAAATACTTTCTCAGGTGAAAAGTCGCAGAATTGTCGATTCCGCATGGGTGTTCGAGGTCCAATCACCAACTCCTGATGGCCTTGCTTGGGGCGCGCGGGCAGGCTGAGGATTCTAGCTGACTACCTTTCTGAATTGATACAGAGTGGCCCCCAGGGTCAGCAGGGCGAGGAGGGCAGTGACGCCGTAGGCGGACAGCAAGGTGCTCCAGGTTATGCCTCCCAGGGCCAGGGCTCTGATCGCGTTGACGTTGTAGCTGACAGGATTCACGCTCGATACGGCCTGCATCCAAGTGGGGAGGAAAGCCTGGGGGAACAGGGCCGTGCTCATGAAGAGCAAAGGGAAGGTGAGGAAGAATCCGATGGCAGTCACAGTTTCCGCCCTCCTGGTCGCTAGCCCGATGCTGAGCGAGATTCCGGACCATGCCAGTCCGAAAGTGGCGATTGTGAGTAGAATCACCACGACTCCCGCGACCCCGGTGACAATCTGCGCGCCCAGGGCATACGCCATTACCAGAATTATTATTGACTGCACCGTGACCCTGAAGGCGTCGCTCAGGAGCCTGCCCAAGAGTATTGCCGACCTGTTCACCTGAGTGACGAGCATGTTCTGAAGGAATCCGGAGTTGAGCTCATCCACCATTGAGGTGCCTGACGAAAGCGCGCTTGTGAACCCGTTCTGCAGGAGTATCCCCGGCGTGACGAACGCGATGTAGCTGCCAGAGGGGAACCCAGGTATGGCACCCAGACCCTTGAAGAGCTGCGTGAAGAGCGTGAGGAATATGACAGGCTGGAATAGTGAGAAGAAGAGGAGAATCGGGTTCCTGATCACCTTCTTCAGGGCCCTGACAAACAAGTACTGCGTGTCAAACAAGAGCGTCAATCATATCCTCCTCCTCATGCCAAACGCTCCCCTTCGGTCTGGCATCCTTCCGAGTTCTTCTGCCCTGATCCTCCTCCCCGTGTGCTGCAGGAAGACGTCGTCGAGGCTCGGGGTTGAAACGTTAAGCGAAGAAAGTCGTATCCCGCCCTCGTCAAGCGCCCTCACGACTATCGCGATGATCCGGCTGGCGTCCTTTGCGTGGGCTGTGAGCCCCCCATCCGAGTCGAAGACTTCGGTCACGCCCTCTAAACTGCTGAGAATCTTCTTTGCCTTGGCCGCTTCACCATCCTGCCCTCCTCCCTCAAGAGAGAAATTGATCGTATCAGCGCCTACCTCCCTCTTGAGCTCGGCCGGCGAACCGCTTGCTACGATTTTGCCGAAATCGACGATGGCTAGCCTTCCGCAAAGCTTGTCCGCCTCCTCCAAGTATTGGGTAGTCAGGAAGATCGTAATGCCTTCCAACTTGTTCAATTTCTCGAGGTATTTCCATATCCCTACGCGCGACTGGGGGTCCAACCCCGTAGTGGGTTCGTCCAGGAACAGGAGCCTTGGTTTGTGAACAAGGCTTGAAGCGAGCTGAAGCCTCTTCTTCATGCCGCCCGAGTAGCGCCCCGCCATCTTGTCTGCGACCTGTTCGAGCTCCACCAGTTTGAGCAGCTCGTCCACCCTTTCAGTGAGTTCGGGCCCCCGCATCTGCTGCAAGTTGCCCTGCAGGGTCATGTTCTCCCTGCCGGTTAGGTCGGGGTCCAGCACGCTCTCCTGAGCCTCGACTCCCACCAGTTTCCTGATCTCCTGGGGGTTCCTCTCCATGTCGTATCCAGCGACCTTCACGGTCCCTGAAGTCTTCCTAAGCAAGGTGGTGAGCACCTTGATCGTCGTGCTCTTCCCGGCCCCGTTGGGACCCAGGAACCCGAAGAACTCCCCTTCCGACACGCTGAAGGAGATGTCGTCCACCGCCTTCGTCCCGTCGGCGTAGACCAGCACCAAGTCGCTGACGTCTATTATGTCAGCCAAGATTCGCGCATCCTAAAGGTCTACCCCGCCGTTTCTGGGCGTCTGCGGCGGGCTCTCCTGCGCCCCCGCAACACAAGCAACGCCACCACCAGGACCACCACAATCACCAGGAAGGGGAGGCTGAAGACGACGCTGTTCGCAATCTGGAAACCAGAGGCGCTTACGGGAAGCTTCAACACAATGTCCTGGCCAAATGGCTGACTCGATCCAAGCTGTGTCCAACTTGCGTGGAGCACGAGAGGATAGGAGCGCGGCTCGAGGTTTGAGTTGACTTGAATGACCACCGTCAGGTTCGCAATCTTTCCTGGCGCGACAGTACCGATACCAGCGCTCGCGGTCGTGGTGAACGAGCCCTGTGTGCTCGGCTCGAATACGTAGGATGGTTGCATGGTAAACGTTGCGAGCTGGGCAGCGGCTCCTCCCTCGTTTCGGAGCGTCAGTACAAGCTCGTCAGCCCCATCCCCAGAAGAAATCGGAGGGGAAGAGACGGAAATGACCCTGAAGTCCGCCTTCGGCTGCTCGACGAAGGGAATGCTGAACCTGACGGGCGAGACCCCAGAAGAGGTGAGGAGCAAGGTCAGCGTGCTGTTGATGGGTTGCGTGCTGTTCTGAATCCCTATGGTGAATGCGAATGGCACACTCTGGCCAGCGGGAAGCAGCCCTGCCGCTTGTGTAAGGGACCCGGTGGTTATGGCGTAAACAGGGTCTGAAGGAACGAGCGTCGCGCTGACGTTAGACCCTGAAGTCGCCCCTGAATTGAAGATCACGACTTGCAGCGAGGCGACAATGGTGCCGGGAAAGACCAGTGGAGGATTGTAAGAAAAGCTGGAAAGGCCAAGGCTTGGGGTCGGCGTCCCGGGGGCAGAGGAGATGCTCTTCACGTACATTCCAATTGAAGCTGAAATCGGGTGCGTGTTTCCGTAGGCGTCGGAATAGGTCCCGCCTATGGCCAGCGGGACGGATGAGCCGGATAAGGTAGGCGCGACGTAGAGGTCGACGTAGGTCGTGGTCGAGGAGGCCGGCCCTATCAGCGAGATCTCTGGAGAAGTGTTCAGAACGCTGACGACGGCCGACGAGATCAGCGTCATGTCGACGCTGCTGGCGTTCCCGGTCCCTGAATTGGTGATGAGGATCGGTAGATGGTTCACCGCCCCGGGAGTGAGCGCCGTCTGACCGGCGCTGAACTGCAGGAGGACCTTGCCCTTCAGCTGGACCGTGGCCTGCGTGTTCTGAGTCTCCGAAACAGACTGGATGGGGTTGGGGATCGTAATTGCGCCCCAGGAGATCGTCATGGGGAATACGTAGCTCCCTACCTTGACGTCTGAGGCGATGTTCAGGCTGAAAATGACCGGAAGGACCGCGCCGGATGGCACCATGTTGGCAAGGTACGCCGTCGTCACCGAGCTTCCGCTGGTGTCGGTGAACCCTGGCGGGAGGGAGAGAGTTATGCTGATTCCCTGTGCGGTGTTGTAGTAGTAGTATTGGAGGGTGATGGTCAGGGGGACGTTCTGGCTTCCAGGCCCGGCCTCGACCGGGAGCGTCGGAGTGCCCCAAACGGCGCTTACTACCGTGAACCCGGAGGTCGTCGTCGCCGCCTGCGCCGTAGCGGAGCCGGCCAGCCACGGGACCACCAGTAGGACAGCGAGGAGCAACGCAAGAAGCCTGGACTTCCGCGAAGGAATCAACTCTAGCATAGGCGCCCTTTGACGGCGGGATATATGCTTTACGATAGGTTATGCGACATGTCGTAAGCGATACTTATAAGGCGGCCGTTTCGACACGCGGCGGTCCCGTGACACTTTACATCGGGGTTTGGGAAGTTTGCTGAGCCAGCCACTCAAGAGGATTAGCCAGCCAAGGGGCCTGCTTCGACTGTACGTCCTCTATCGGCTTTCGAAGAAGCCCATGTCTGGATACGACTTGATGTCCGACCTCGACGAGCTTACGGGGGGGGCCTGGCACCCAGGGTCCGGATCAATTTACCCAGCCCTGGAGAACCTGAGAAGGCGGGGGCTCGTCGAAGGCTCCTCCAAAGGGCAGAGGTCGAAGCAGGTCTACACGATTACGGCAAAGGGAGTCGAGGCGCTGGACGACCACAAGAAGATGTTGAACCAGTTTGCCCGGAAGTGGAACAACATCAGGATAGCGCTTACCGAGCTGATAAGCGCCGAGAATCTCGTCGTGAATCTGCTGGAGGCGACGAAGTTCAACAGGGCAGCATGGGACAGGATCTGCGGCTCCGGCGAGCTGAGCAGGAGCGAGCTTGAGCTGGCCCTGAAAGAGTACAGACTGCTGCTGCAAAGCGAGCAGCACTGGGCGGACGCCAAGCTGAAGTCGCTGGGCTGAGAGAATCATACGAAAACCGGCTTCTGGGCGCAGGTGGCTGCCCCGCCGTCGTTTTGGGGTGCGGAATAAACAGTGGTTTCGGAGAAAAACAAAGGAGGGAAGACTGTCTGTTTAGGACAGCCTTCTGACTAATACTGCTAGAACTAAGACTAGGGTGATTGCTGTAAGTACGGCTACAACGAGCACGTACGTCTGCGTCTGACCCGCGCTTGCCAACGGACCCGAGAGCTGGGTAAACTGCGTGGAGATACCCCCAACGGCAGTGTTAACCTGACCCAAGGTGTTGGAGAAGCCGGTCAATGAGCCCTGAATGCTTGTGACTGTTCCAGTGAGAGTGTTGAGTGAGTTGACGATGGTTGTGAGCTGAGTGTTCTGGGCAGACTGACCGTTCTGGAGCGCAGTCAACGCGGCCGAAACCGTGTCGAGCTTGCCGTTCAGAGCGGTGATGTTGCCCATTATGTCGTTGAACTGTCCCTGGGAGATGCCGCCGCCCCCTCCGCCACCGGTCGAAGCCGAGTAGCTGAAGGTCGTTACGGCTGAGCCTGTGGCTGAGCTACCCGCGGGCGCGTACGTGGCGTTAACCTTGTACGTGCCTGTAACCCAGTTTGGCCCGCCGGTCACGAACTGGTACGAGTATGAGCCGTCAGACGTGCTGACGGACACCTCGTTGAAGAGGACCTGCGACCCTGACGGGTTCTTGACAGTGATGACGATCTGTGTGCCGCTTGTTGTCGGCGCCGGAGTTACCGTGCCGAAGATTGAGCCTGTCTGTGCGCTGAAGTAGCTTGGCTGATCGGTCTTGACTGTCACGGTCGCCCCCGCAGCGTATGCTGCGAATGGCGAAAGGAACAGGAAGGCCGTCAGCGCGACTACTGAGATGGTTGATAGGACCTTCAATGGACTCACCGGGTTAGACGTGGATTGCGACGCCAGTTGTTGGTGCTGACAACGAACCGCCGCTCGCCGAGATGACGAAGACGGTCGCTGTGTAGGAGCCGGACGCCATTGGTGCCAGATCTGCGACGCCAGTGTCGGACGCGCCTGCAGCCGGGTGGATGGTCGCCGTGGTGATGTAGACCGTCTGTCCCAGAGCGTTCTGCACCGAGACAATGACGAAGCCTGTTACCTGAGTTGTGCCTGGGTTGTTGTATGTCACCGACAGGACCGGGGTCCCGCCGAGAGACTGTTGAACTGGAGTACCGCTAATGGTGAACTGGGCCCCGCCCTGTACGGCACCGCCGACGGTGAACGTCGGGATGACGTTGATGACGGTGGCTGAGGCTGAGATGTATGGGGCACAGAAGTTGCCGGGGCAGGTCGAGACCAGCCCGACGTTGTATGTGCCTGCTGCTGCTGATGCGGGGATGGTTATCTGGGACGTGCCCTGACCCTGACCGTTGGCGATTATCACGCCGACGATGCTGCCCGTGTACGCGTTGAGGTTGGTCGAGAGTGGCGCATAGTTGAAGACTATGTCGTAGACCCCTCCGTTAGCCAACCCGCTCGCTGAGGCTGTCAATGTCGTCCCGGCGGCTCCTGCCGTCGAGCTGAGTGACATTGTAGCATCGTAGACGAACTTCGCTAGGCCCACAGGGTTCGGTCCCTGGTAGCATCCCTTGTTGTTGTCGATCTGCCAAGTGACCAGTGCGCCGGTCTCTGGGCCTGGGCTCGGCAGCTGCGGGACCGCGAAGGTCACGCCGGAGGGAACCTGGCCTGAAGAGTCGCTGGTGAACTGGGCGTAGGTGATTCCACTCGCGCAGTTGGTGAGGTACAGTTGAGTGCTCGCCGGCAGGCCGTTGCCCGTCAGCGTCATCACTGTGCCGCCAGATGCGACCGACGGCGTCACGATGAGCGAGGTTGTCAGGGTGAATTCCATGTTAGCGAACTGATCGTTGTAATGGTCTTCCACCTGGCCCCATAGCGCTGAGGTGCCGCTCGTGGTTTGGAGGTCTATCACGTGAACGCCCGAAGTCCCTGCTGGGATCGTGAACTGAGTGCCGACTGGCACTCCGCCCGTGGCGGTCGAGGTGAAGGTTCCTACTTGAGTGGTCGAGTCCCACATGATGTTATACTGCGTGTTGGCTGAGAGTCCGTGGATGCCTGGGTTGTTGCACCCACCGCATCCGATTTGTCCTGTCTGGAGCGCGACTGTCGTGCCTGCGGAACCAGACGTGGTGCTGAGCGCGCCGTTAAGCGCGATCGGGTCAATGGTCAGCTGAGAGACTGTTCCCATCGCATTGTCGATCTTGTATCGAGTGAAGGCCCAGTCGCCGTTATAGCTGCCAGTGACGTTCACGTTGTAGGTTCCCATTGGAAGGTCGGTTGAAGCGATTCCACTTCCGGCAAGTCGGGCCAGGTACACCCAGTTGACAAACGCGCCGTTGGCGGCGATGTTGCCGTCGCACAGGCGGTTGTCGGTGTTGCAGCTGTCCCACAGATTGCCGTTGACGTAGACGGTCAGGTCACCGAGCGGAGTGGTTGAGGCACCGAAGGTCGTGAGACCATTCTGTGTGTCCAAGCCGCCGTGTGTTGCCGGGACCAAGTCCACGTAGTCCCCAGCGCTGGCTACGTTGTTGCCAAAGTCGTCGTTTTCGAACCTGACGTCTGGGTTGATCGTGTAAGTGGAGTCTGGCGACGCATTGCCGCCGGGAGTGTTGTCGTGAAGGTTGAATTTGAAGTGCTGCATTGTTGGGGTTGTGTACCAGTACATGAAGGCCCCGTTGGCGTCAGTGCCAGTTGCGTCAGTGGCATCGCCGCCGTTGGCCATGGCTGGTGTGAGGAAGGGGTAGCTGTGGGGTCCGTTCTTGTCCTGTAGGACGAACGGGCCGGTGTTTGCATACGTCAGACTGGCTGCATAACCATACCCAATTATGGCTCCGGTCTGTCCTACTCTCCGTGCGTTGCCCTCAGGCAGCGTCAAGAGAGCGCCCTGGCCTGCGTGGGATCCAATGAGGACTCCAGCGAAGCTATCGAACAGTTGCGGGTTGGGTTGGTAGATGTTGCCGTTGGCGTAGCTGAAGGTTGTCCCCCCGAGCACGACGTTCAACGGTCCGACGCCCGCCGACTGGGCAAGCGTTATGACCGTGTTGGGGAAGTTGCCGTTGGCGTCAGAGTCGATCTCGCCGTGTATCGTAGTTACACCGCCTATCGTCACTGAGCCGGCAGCCGCCACCGTTGCGCTCTTGGCGAAACCTGAGCCGGAGACGCAGACCTTTGCGCCTGCGCCCGTGTCAATGCTGTAGATTGGATTCGTGCATGTATGTTCCTTGAAGAAGAGGGTCGGGGTGATGATGAACGGCTGTGAGGCCGAGGTTCCGCTGGAAAGGCCGAGGATGGTGAGAGTGTGGCTCCCGCCAACCAGTGCGCCTACGCAGAAGGCTCCGCCAGCGCCGCAGAGGTTGTTGGTGGTCGTCTCGGGACCGTCATCGAACGTCCCTTCGCTGACGCCCGGGTTGACACCGGTGGTTATGGTTGGATGCAACCCATTGGTGAAGAAGCTGGATGGGATTGGCTGAATCTGCTCGCCATTGTTGAACCCAACTCCTGCGAGTTGGATCGCGTCGCCGACGCCGGAGCTGGTCGCGCCGGTGAAGTCGGAGACGATGAAGATCGCCGCCTTCACGGTGAATGGAACCGCGGTGGTGACGACGTTGCCCGTCGATGTTGGGTAGATGGCGTAGACTAGGTAGTCGCCTCCCTGGACAACCGGCGTGGCGACCTGCGCCTTGAACCATCCGTTGGCGTCGGTCATCACGGTGCCGAAGTTGTCCCCTTCAATGGAGGGGTTAAAGTAGCCTTGAGCCGTGTTATCGAGAGTGTTCGAGCCAAGGTCGCACACGTCGTTCGCAGTGCAATAGTTGGCTACTGTCGCTGTGATGGAGGTCGTACTTGGGAGCAGCACAATTTGGACATTGTCCTGACCCGACGGGAATCCGGTTCCAGTTACGGTTATCCAGTCACCGAAGTCCTTGTAGTACGAGTTCCACACTGGGATGCCCGAGCTTTGGCTTAGAGTAAGCGTTCCTGAGCCCGACGTCACTGCCTTGACCGTGCTGAGTGGCACGGCCAATACGACAGCGAAGGCGGAGAGTGCTAGAAGTGCTAGTATAGTTCCTGAAGTGATTTTCGAAGTATAGTTATTACTATACAAGTTCATTATTTTCGAATTAGCCTCCCAGGCGATATATATAAGCTCGGTGGACGATTTGTCCATAATAGGCCGTTTCCTTGACCGTGGGGGTGTTAAACGGGCGACAAAATGCCCTCCGCCCTAGTGGACGGGCGCGCTTCGACCTCGGGAGGAGCTGTCCCAGTATCGGGTGGAAAGGGGGCCATTTCTGCCAACTGGAGGCCGTCTAGGGACGTTTTGGTCTCCTCGGAGGTGGTGGCGTCTCGGGGCGACCGAGGCGAGACCCGCGGCCAACTTTGGCGTAGGCGCATTCGGCATCCGTCTACGACTGAATCGACGAAGGGGGCGAGAAGAGGGGTCCCGACCGCCTCAGCATGGCCTCGGTCCCCTCCTTTGCATTAGGAGCGGAGATAGGCTCGGAGTCGAGTCTCAGCTCTTCCATGAAGGCCCCGATCTCTTCTGAGAGCCCGGCGCCGCTGACGAAGCTGTCTTGAAGGGCCCCGGTTGCACAGACAAAGGCGAAGATACGGTCGACTGCCTCCGTCCCGACGCTCTCCTGGACCTCGGCAGCCGCGTAGGTCATCTTGGCGTGCGCCTCGGCCAAGGTGGCTGCGAACTTCATGAGGTACTCGAGGGCCGGGTTTTCGTACCTACCCGTGAAAGAAGAGGACTTGTCGACCAGGGCCTGCCTCGGGTCATTCCTCAGCTCCACCAAGAAGACGATCC
>Ga0209039_10003580_pt1 | contig 12019 bp, 9 predicted proteins | sample BogFormECP12_OM1_FD_188238 | JGI IMG/M metagenome (GOLD analysis project Ga0209039, IMG submission 188238) | Bog forest soil microbial communities from Calvert Island, British Columbia, Canada - ECP12_OM1 (SPAdes) (version 2) | ecosystem: Environmental > Aquatic > Freshwater > Wetlands > Bog ...
AGCTGTAGCCTGCACTAGGAACTGGTGGGGGTTGCCGAAGAAGAGACCGTTGTTTCCACCAGGATTGATTGCTGTTGATGCGAACAAGCCTGTTGCAAGGGATCCCCAGACTCCGCTCATTCCATGGCATGCGAAGACATCTAGGGTATCATCGAACCTTTTTCTGCTGGCGCGCCAGTTTGCCACTAAGTTTGACAGTATTCCTGCAAATAGTCCTATGATGATTGCTGCGGGAATGCCTACGTAGCCTGATGCAGGGGTTATTGCGACTAGTCCGCAGACAGCGCCGACTGCAATGCCGACCCCCGATGGTTTTCCTTTGATAACCCAGTCTACACACATCCAGCTGACTGCGGCAGCTGCCGCGGCCATATTCGTCACGACTAAAGCATTTACGGCTAGGGGTGTCGCTGCTAACGCGCTGCCGGCGTTGAAGCCGAACCATCCGAACCATAGGAGGCTGGCGCCAAGTATTACGTACGGAATGTTGTTTGGTTTAAACTCTTTCAATCCTAAATCTTTCCTTTTGCCGATGACTATGGAAGCGGCCAATGCTGTGAAGCCTGCGGTCATGTGGACGACTGTTCCACCTGCAAAGTCGAGGGCACCCATCTGGTGTAGCCAGCCGCCAGCTCCCCAGACCCAGTGAGCGACTGGTGAGTAGATAACTGTCGACCAGAGAACTATGAATATCAACATGGAGCGGAATTTGATTCTCTCTGCGAATGCTCCGATAATCAAGGCTGGCGTGATCGCGGCGAACTTTAGTTGAAAACCGAAATAACTAAGCTCTGGGATTACCTGCTGCGCTTGCCCATTTACTATGGGTGCATAACTAAGCGGTATGGGTGTATTTGGCGTGATACCGTTCAGAAACGCCTTGGACAGATCGCCGATGAAGCCGAAGCCGCCGACGCTTGGACCGAATGAAAGGCTATATCCCCACATGGCCCAGACGAGGCTTACCACGGCGAAAATCGTCAGACACTGAGATAAGGTGGAAACCAAATTTTTCTTGCGGACAAGTCCCCCGTAAAAGAACGCAAGAGCAGGAGTCATAAGCATCACGAGGGCTGTTGAACAGGCAACCCACGCGATATCTCCTGAATCAAAGGGCACAGCACTCAAAGCTGATCCTCTTCCAATGTCAATGAATACAGTCCAGATTAACGCATTTTATATTTAAGCCTATTTCTAACACTGATATCTCCAAATCCCCTTTCAGATTTGTGTCAATACGTGTTGACAGGACCATGATGTTTTCATTGAAAATGTGCTCTCAAAGAGGATGTGTAGGACTAGCGCGCGCTCGAAGCGTTTTCAGTCGCCAAGTATTCACCGCATCGGTTCTTATCGCTTGCGGCGCATGTTCAGATTCAATTGGACTTTGAAAACCAATAATGGTGAATCAGGCATGAAGGCTTTTAACGTTTAGCATCGCATGCATTATCGTCTCTTCATGCTATCTGTTTTGGCAGGCTGCGTTCCAAAAAATGAAAAAAGGAATAACCGACGCGGGATTAGTCGCGTGTGCTGGTACCAAAAGGTATAAATTGATCGGTAGCCCGCTCGGTTGGAGAATGATCAAGTTTGCCAAGACTTTTGGCTTTCATAGACATCTTCGTAGAATCGACTGAAATGGATAATGTAGTGGCAGCTCTTTCCAAGCTTGAAAATCTTGAGGAACTTTTCGAAGTGACAGGCGAGTTTGACATTGTGACTCTGTTTTCATCATCCGACATTGAGGAATTCAGGGATATTCTCAAGAATAAGGTGATGAAGATCAAAGGTGTCAAGAGCACTGTAAGCTCCATCATTCTCAAGACACACAAAGGACCTCGCGCCCGTTCACGCCAATAGACAGGACAGGCTAAAGTTGTGGAGGGCAAATCTAGATGAGAGAGATTCTATGCACGTGCAAGGGACCCAAATGTCAACAGAAAAGCCTAACGTTTCACCCTTAAAATAGGAAGGAGAGGAAAGGAGCCATAGTGAGTCAGCTTGCCGTCTTCTGGAGCCTCGGAATAGATGATCGATGCAATTCAAGCCATATCAGTCGTTCTCATACTTGGAATAACCATACTTATAGCGAAACTCATCGCGCCTTACCTTGTCAGAGTTTATAAACGGGCGCCAAGCCGTCTAGATAAAGTCCTAAATCCTATTGAGAATCTTATTTACAAAATATGCAGCATAGATCCAGAGCATCCGATGGGTTGGAAACAATACTTTCTTGCGGGCTTACTGCTTAACGTTGCCCAGATGGTTATCGCTTTTCTGATACTAGTTTTTCAAGGTGGATTGCCGCTTAACCCTCTAGGCTTCCCAGGTCTAAGTTGGGACCTAGCATTCACCACTGTAATCTCGTTTGCGACAAACACTAACCTTCAACATTACAGCGGAGAGGCAACCTTATCCATATTTAGCCAGATGACCGCCATCCAATTCCTTCAATGGATCTCAGCTGCAACTGGAATTTGCATGGGTGTAGCATTCATACGGGGATTCATTGTCGGCTCAAGAAACGTGGGAAACTTCCACGTAGACTTCGTCAGAACCATAACCAGAATACTGTTGCCACTGTGCCTCATAGCCTCAATTGTCTTCGTGGCTATGGGTGTTCCACAGACTCTTAACGCTTCGACAGCAGTGACAACGTTGCAAGGTACAACACAATCAATTCTCGTTGGGCCAGTCGCTTCCTTGGATTCAATAATGCAATTGGGCACGAACGGCGGAGGATTCTACGGCGCCAACGCCGCTTACCCGTTTATGAACCCGTCGCCTTACTCGAACATATTTATGATAGCCTTGATGCTTTTTCTTCCCACAGCGCTCATCTTTGTTTTCGGAGAATTACTGGGTAAAAAGAAGGAGGCTCGACCTCTATTGTGGGGTGCGTTCATTCTCTTGGGGATAAACTTGGCTATAGCGTTTGTTCCCAATATTCCACTGGTCGCGGCAGGTATAGAAACGAGGTTCGGAGGCTTCATGTCAAACTTCTATACAGTTGTGACAACCGCTGCTACAACTGGGTCCGTTAATGCTGCGCTCTCAGGCATGCATCCTCTGGTTATAACTTCTGGCTTAATGGGGATGTTCATTCAGTCGATTCCTGGCGGAAAAGGAGTGGGGTTGATGTACATGGTGATGTACATTATAATCACCGTCTTCATCGTCGGGCTGATGTCTGGAAGAACCCCAGAGTATTTAGGAATCAAGATCACTGGTCATGATGTAAAGCTTGTCATGGTGGCTTTCCTAATCCACCCAATCATAATTCTAATTCCCACAGTAATGGCGTATGCTTCGGGCGCTGTGACCGCCATCGGGGTCGGTGGAACCTCTGTGGGCTACACGCAAATACTATACGAATTCACATCAGCTGCGGCGAATAACGGTTCCGATTTCTTAGGCGCCTCAGCAAACACCCCGTTCTTCAACATAGCCACAGGTATCGTCATGCTCATAGGACGATATGCTCCCATTGCAATCTTGCTTGCACTGTCAGGCTCCATGATCGGGCGAAAACGAGGCGAAACCACCGGTCTCAAAACTGACAGCGCAATATTTACAATAGTTCTAGTCGGCGCCATCATCATACTCGTAGTGTTGACGTTCTTCCCGTTTATGGCGCTTGGACCAATTCTATCATTCTTCAAGGGGTTACCAAATGGCTTCTGATGACAAGAAGACTTTGGCACCAGCAAAGAGTAACCAATCAGCCCCTGGAGGGTTGAGGTCAGCTTTCTCCAGAAAAGTGCTGGTTGATTCAGTGGTTCGTTTAAGCCCTAAATCATTGCTCAAGAATCCAGTGATGTTCATCGTTGAAATCACTTTCTTCATTGTTGTAGCGATGGCTATAGTTCCACAGGCTTTCGGGCCGTTAGCCACACAACCTCAAATCTTCTACGTCGAAGTTGCTGCAATTTTGCTCATTACAGTTTGGTTCAGCACACTCTCCGACGCTCTTGCCGAGCAACAGGCAAAAAGCACAGCTGGTGCCTTACGGAAGATGGAAACTGAGGTGGCCAGCAAGAAGATTGTAACGGAAGAATGGGCGAGGAAGATAGTTGTAGTGAAATCAACTGAGCTCAGAAGAGACGATCGTATCCTGATTGAGAAAGGCGACATTGTTCCCTTGGACGCTCATGTGCTTGAGGGAATTGCGATGGTTGATGAGTCTCTTTTCACGGGTGAATCGGCCCCCGTTCGGAAGGCGCCTGGGGATTCGCTTATCGGTGGATCTCGGGTGGTGAGCGATGCTTTGACGGCGAAGGTTACGACGAATCCTGGAGAGACCTTTATTGACCAAATGATAAAGATGGTTGAATCTTCTAAGAGGCCAAAAACGCCTAACGAAATTGCAATTACTATGGTGTTGATTGGGTTAACCGCGATTTTCACTATCATTATAGTTGCTTTGCTAGGCATGTCGCTCACGTTGGGTCTGAGCGCTGATCTTTCAGTGCTTATAGCGCTCTACGTTTGCCTTCTTCCCACAACTATTGGTGCCTTGTTGCCTGCAATTGGGCTTTCGGGGATGTCCCGATTGTATGAACACAAGATAATTGCCAAGTCAGGAAAAGCCATAGAAACTGCTGGTGATGCAGATACTGTTCTTCTGGACAAGACGGGTACAATCACTGTTGGCAACAGACAGGCAATAGAGTTTGTGCCGTTTGCGGGCAGTTCAGAAGAAGACGTAGGAGAAGCAGCGTTTCTATCTTCATGGAACGACGATACGCCTGAAGGACGCAGCATACTAAGACTAGCATCTGAAAAAGGTTTCGTGCCAAAAGAGCTGAACTCTCTCGAACTTTCAGAAACTTTCCCGTTCTCAGCCAGCACCCGCACGAGTGGTGTGAAAATTACTCATTTGGGCTTAACGCTTCCCAAAGGGGACAAGTCAGGACGAAACCGACGAATCAGAAGAAAGTCCTCGACAGTATCCGAACAGGGAATTGCCGCAGGAATCGAGTCTGAAATTGAAATCGTTAAAGGCGCTCCTGAATCCGTCAAGAAAATTGTGGCCTCCGTTCCTCCAAACTATGACCTCATTGTGGAAGGAATATCTGCTGAGGGCGAAACTCCTATAGCTATAGCGAGAAACCGTGAAGCCATCGGGATAATCAGGTTAAAAGATGTTCTGAAAGAGGGCATAAAGGAAAAAATTGAGGCTCTTAAGGTTATGGGAATTCGGCCAGTCATGATAACTGGGGACCAACCACTGACTGCAAAGAGTATTGCGTCAGAGGTTGGAATCGAAGAATATGTTGCGCAGGCCAAGCCCGAGGACAAGTTTAACATTGCCCGGAAGGAGCAGGCTGAGAGCAGAATTGTTGCGATGATAGGGGATGGAACTAATGATGCCCCGGCGCTTTCTGTTGCGGATGTTGGTTTGGCGATGAATTCAGGCACTGAGGCGGCTAAGGAAGCGGCGAACATGGTTGATCTTGAATCGAATCCCGCAAAAATAATTGATGTCGTCATGCTTGGCAAACAGTTGCTGATGACTCGGGGCGCGGTTACTTCTTTCAGCATTGCCAATGATGTCGCTAAATACTTCGCTATCATGCCTGTTCTGTTCGCCGCTACGGCCACGACCTCTCAACTGCAAGCTTTGAACATTCTGCACCTTGGCTTGAAAAGTGCAGTTTTGTCAGCTTTAATATTCAACGCTATTATCATACCGCTTTTGATTCCTCTGGCCATGCGGGGAATCGCTTTTAAACCTGCCAGCACCATGACGCTTTTTCTAAAGAATACCTTAATTTATGGTGTAGGCGGCATCATTGTGCCGTTCGTGGGAATTAAATTGATAGATCTGTTCCTTGTGGGAGTATTTCACGTTTAGGAAAGAATGACTATGACGACTGAACAAAAAGAAAAATGGAACCTAAGGAACCTCAAGCCGATTATAGGGTTAGCACTGGTTTCGCTGTTGATTTGCGGAGTGTTTTTCCCGCTTTTAATCATGGGTTTAGGCCAGGTTTTCTTTCCCTATCAAGCGAACGGCGAACTGGTCAAGCTCAATGGGCAAGTCGTAGGATCGAATCTTATAGCTCAAAACTTTACTTTGCCTATCTTCTTCCAGACTAGAGATGAGTCACAGTCAGCGTCTGGGGTGGACCCCGACATTACTCTTCAGCAAGCATATTCACAGATACCTAGAATAAGCAATGCAACCGGGATTACTGCCGATTCGCTGACAAATATAGTGAATCAGAATCAGGAAGGAACGCTTTGGATTTTCGGCAGTCCTTACGTAAACGTGCTACGAATCAATCTGGCTCTGATAGAGGCGTATCCTTCTGTTTACAACAGTTCCATGAACCAGAACCTCGTATCCAAGCCATAGAGCCCTTCGGCAACATCTTTTCCCATCAGACGCAGGTTCTATCTCTACAGACTATCAGCGTGCTATCAGGTCTGTTCATAGAAAGGTTAAAGGGGTACGGTGCATGTGCCTGTGGGAAAGATGACTAACATGTCCAGCTTACGTGCGTTCGTCGACATCTTCGTTGAGCCACCAGAAATGGATAACGTGGTAGCGGCACTGTCTAAACTTGACAATCTCGAGGCGCTTTACGAGGTAACGGGCGAGTTTGATATTGTCACTGTGTTTTCAGCTTCCAACATCAAGGAATTAGGGGATATTCTTAAGAATAAAGTGATGAAGATCAAAGGTGTCAAGAGAACCGTAAGCTCCATCGTTGCCGGCACCTGTCAAATACGAAAAATCCCCACCATCTAGTAGCACGCTGCCGTTCGTCTTCTATACCGTGAATTGCTTGTCTGTACTTTTGAAGTTGCCCCCTCCTCTCAACTTGTAAGGCCAGATGTAATGTTGAATTGTAAGAAACCATGTTGAAAAACGGGCTAGAACGCTGTTCAGAGGCGGCTCGGCTGTTTTGTTTGTAAGGTCAGATGTAAGGTTGTCTTGTATTAGAAAGGGATTGCCGGCAGTGTTACCCACAAAGCGCGTGTCACGTTTCTGGAAGAAAGGCTGTAGCGGGGAGATCTGAAGTCATCAGTGTCAGAAGTAGCTCTCAAAACCGATACGGACACCTTGAGACAGGCCGCTTCATCAAGAGACCTTTAGTTCATTGCTTTGCGTTTTTGAAGTGCACGCGCTGTGCACCTGTGAATTTTTAAAAGGAAACGATTTCTCGCTATCTTATTGTAATTCTAAGTCCTTCATTTGGATTCTTTGAGGCTAAGACTTAGATTGGTTGTATCATTTAATACTTATAGGATGTGCCGTGCATAAAGACTCCCTTCCTCCTTTGATTTGCAAAGTAAATTTTTGTGCACGGTACTCCTTCTAATCAAGCGAGCGTTACTAAAACTTAGAATGCGCGTTTAGGATGAAGTCAAAGCACTGGAACCTCTGGCGTGTGCTCGCGCCCATAAATATCGTTTGACCTGTTCTAGCCATTGGTTTTATTGATTAACGTTATGCGGTATGTGCATGCTATCCACAGGGGACCGTTTGGGTTGGGTATTGAGGGGGAAATTATTATGCTAGAAGTCTCAGCTATCAGCTGTCTTGGTGCTGTCACTTGATATTTTCCATCCAATTCTACAGCTACGGTAGTTTGATTGAGAACGATTTGAAAGTCATGCCATCCGAATGGTGTAAGCTGAGTTGCATACGAGGATATGTATTGCTGGTACTGCCCATCAATCTTCTGGGATAATTCCAAGATTCCGTCCTTGTGGAAGACAACGTAATAATAATTGTCTTCGTTTGTGTAGTCGAAGACTATCCATGGTACGTCCCAACTGTGCGGTCCTGCTATAATGGTTCTGATGCCCACGTCAAAACTGTAGTCTTTTGAGTTGACTGTCACTCTTGTAGCGATTCTTCCTGTTTGGAATACAACCAATATTACGATTGCAATAACGACTACAGCTGCCACTTCTTTTCTTCTCATTGAATGAAATGCATCCACATGTTTTTCACTCAATTTTTCCATCAAAGATTTCGTTAGAAAGAGATCTATTGCCAATGCGGGTATTATGTAGAAAGGAACAAGCGTGCTACCGAATTGGATTGGAAACTCGAACATGCTATTAAAAGCGAATGCTGCTATCAGTGAGGCAATGAAGATTAAGGAAATAATTGCGGCCAATGACCTCTTGATTCCTAATAATGAAGCCGCGCTCTTAATAGAATCTTTACCCTTTCCTAATCCTGCAAGAAGCTCTCCCGCTGCAGAGAAGAATACTATTGCCAATATCGTCAGCAGCGCCGTTTCATTCCAAAATGGTTGCGAACCGTATCCTAAGATGAAAATGAAAACGTATCTCAGCGCATGATGGATGAGGTCAAACGGGGCTCTTCCGTTGCAAATAGGATAGAGGGCGTAAAGAATCAGAATCGAGACACCCATTATTAGTTCAAAAGATGAAAGTTGTATGAGAAGAGGAATCAACAAGGCTAAAGCTATCGCAGAATAAATCCCCTTCTTCTTTGAAGGATTCTTGTCTTCTGCGAATATTATTGCAAAAAGCTTCGAGGTTACAACAAACACACAAACCAGACAGAAAGCGAGACTTATGGTCGGTCTCAACGAAATCAGATATCCAAAGAAAACTGTCACTAACACGTGCACGATTGATGACAAGTTGGAAAGGAGTCTTGTCCAAGGACTAAATGAACGCGTCATCTCTAAGCGAGATCCCAGCTCATTTTTCATTGCTCTAGCATCTCACTGAACCGCATTGCTTTTCAACATAGTGGTACGGGGGATGGGATTTAGTGCACGCTAGCTCGCGTGCTAGGCCCGGTGAAACCTGAAGTTTCTCTTATTTATGCGTGTTTTGATCACGGTAAGGTGCATTTTCGAAACTTTTATCTTTGGTTTCGCCGATACTGAAACAAGATCAGAAAATGGTGTCGTGTCCTAGGTGTGGAAACGAAGCTTTAGATTCATCGACGGAGTGGGAATTTGCTGATTTCCACGTCAAGCTTTTTGTTTGCCCCAGATGCAAGAAGTCGTTCAAGGCATATTATCGAGAGGGAAAGTTGAGTCATACCATACCCAAACATTCTGGACAAACAATTCATTCAGGGTCAGCACACGCGCGCTAGCTAAGAAACAGAAAGAGAAGGAATAGGTGGATTAGTGAAAAAAGGGGGTTACTCTTTTTGTCGAGCCAGCTGCGCCTGCAAGGAACATAAAAAGTAAATGATAGAATTTGAAAGAGGTGAGAGAATGGAGAAAGGAAGTTGGATCTGGTGTTCATCGATAAGAATGGAAAGGTGTATCCGATAGATGATGTTTCCCGAGCAGAATTAGCTGAGGGCCTTGAAAAGATCTCAAAAGAGACTGCAAAGAGACTGCTATTAGTGAAAGAACAAAGGTAAAAACCCTCACAGTATTCTTTTTCCAGTTCCCAGAAATTACTCTGCCTTTCCATTTATGTTCCCCAGGTTGGCGCAGCAAGTTTGAAGTTTAAATATGGCTTGAGCGCTACATCTGCATGGTGAAAAACAAGATGGTTGGGGTAACAGTATCTCTGCCTGAAAAGTGGACGCAGTTCCTGAAACAGCTAGCGGATGATCACGAAATTGATGTTAACGTCGTGGTCAGTGAACTTTGTGACTGGATCTTTTCTGATTCTGAAAGCAAAGAGCAGTTTATGGATTGGCTAGATGGGGCTTATCCTTCGGAAGGAGAAGTTGAAAAAGAAGACAGAGACGCTGGGGAGGAAGCTAGCGAGGAAGAAGATGAGAAGGAAGAAGAATCTGAAGAGGAGTCTCACGAGCACAGAGATTAGTCAGAGATTCCTTTGAGTGAGATATTCTTATTAGAAGCCGACGGCCTATTTATTCTTGAGGAAGCCTGTTTTGGATATTGTAATTTTGGGCATTGTTCTGGCAATAGGCATAGTTCTGGCGGTTCTGGCTTTTCTTTTTTATCGGAGGAGCTTTGCCAGACGAGAAGCTACTCAATCGCCTCCACGACCACCCCCAAGGCCTCAATAGCGCGCGCTAACTCAGAACACGTTTTCAAAGGCCAGTTGTCCACTGTCAAGGATAAGCTCTGAGAATGAGTGAATTATCATGTCTAGTGCTGGTATTATTCTGTGGAAATAAATCGCGCGTTGCGCAGACCAGAATGTACATTTTTTCTCTACTTCGCGTAATGGTAAAGGATGTAAACGCCCAATATCATTACCAGTCCTGCGGTCATCTGGATGGGACTGAAAGGTTCCCTCAACACTATAAATGCGAGAACGGCTCCGAAGAGCGAAGATGTGGAATAGATGACTCCTGTTCGCATCGAACCTATTTTTCTGAGGGCAAAAAGAAACAATATGATTGAGAATGCGATGCTGAGGGCTCCAACAGACAACAGGTAGGGTATCGATGTCAATGGTATACTGAAGTTGATGCCGAGTAGAAAAGAGATAATGAGTAAGGCCAATCCTCCAAAAAAGCATTTCAATGCGGTAACCAGTATGATATCTTTCTTCTTGCTGAGAAATCTGCTCAGGTTGTTGTCTATTCCCCAGAACAAGCATGCGCCAATTATTAGGAGATTGCCGGGAATGTTTTCTGTCAGAGTGAGTCTCTGAAATTCTCCATTTGTGGCCACGAAGACTACGCCGACGAGCAGGATTAGGATTCCAAGATATTCACCTCTTTTTCCTCGTTCGCTCAAGAATGCAAAAGCCAAGAAGGCGGTGAAGAGGGACTCCGCATTTAGAAGTAGCGATGCGTTTATGGCTGTGGTCTGGTTCAAACCGTTCAGAAGCAGCAAGGGCGCGATCACCGAACCGCAAACAATCACAAGGGTCAGAATTTTCAAGTCCTTCTTCACTATTTTCTCCTCTGTTCCAGATGTCGTGAGCATGGACAGAATCTTCTTTGAAAGTGGAGTGAAATGGATTCCGAGCAAGAGAACCCCACCGATGAAGTAGATCATTCCCGCTACTAGAGTGGGATTGACATTCCGCAATGCGATTTTGTTTAGAGTCGAGCTTATTCCGAACAAAACAGCAGAAGCGATAGCGCTGATGTAGCCCCAATGATGAGACATCAGACTTCAACCCGGTTGATTTTTTTGTTCGCAACTCCTGACAGCACGAAGACCACACAAGCTGAGAGCAGGACCAGAGTGGGCGACAGAAACAGGCCAAAGTATCCAAAGCTCGTTCCCAGAATGAACCCGCCGATTATAGGACCAATCGTTTGCCCCACATCCATCATTGTATCCAGAAAACCCGTTGAAGCACCAACGAATTGGCTCGGAGCAAGCTCTGTCATCAAAGGGCACGTTGATGCTGTGGCCGTAGCGAAGCCAAACCCATACACGAGCGAGAGCAGCAAGATTATTCTGAGGTCTGAAGTGGATGGTAACACTATTAGCGGGATGGAACACACCAACAGACCGACGACTATCGGTGTCCGTCTTCCAGTTTTGTCCGACACTCTTCCCATGTAAGCCCTGACGAATATAGCAAGCACGATGATGCTGCCTGAAACAGCGGCCGTTGAGAAGAAGTCAAAGTGCAATGTGTCCTTCAAGTATCCTGAGAGAAAATAATCCACTATACCGAATGAATAGTACAAGCTGACCTGCACAAAACTAACAGCCAGCACTGCACGATCCTTGGCCAAGGCGCCCCATCCAGCGTACATCCGCCTTATGGTGGCTTGGTTTCTCGGCGCTGCGGCCATGGGGAGCTTTCTCTCGGCCAGAAGCAGCAGTGCCATGATGAAGGCAGCTAGGCCGGCCGCTGCGACTGCAAGGTACATGACGTGATAGTTGTATAATGGGTCGGAAGTGCTTGTGGTGCTATAAAGTATGTATCCGCCGAGGAAAGGTGCGATGCTTCTGCCGACGTATGTTGCAGACGTGAATAGTGATATGCGTTCTCCTCGCTGTGACGGATACATCTCGGCCATCGAGGCTTCGGCCACGGGAACGAAGATGGCAGTTGCAAACCCGTGGTAGAACCTGACGAGTATGAGTTGCCACCATGTTGATATGAAAAGATACAG
>Ga0209039_10003581_pt1 | contig 12018 bp, 11 predicted proteins | sample BogFormECP12_OM1_FD_188238 | JGI IMG/M metagenome (GOLD analysis project Ga0209039, IMG submission 188238) | Bog forest soil microbial communities from Calvert Island, British Columbia, Canada - ECP12_OM1 (SPAdes) (version 2) | ecosystem: Environmental > Aquatic > Freshwater > Wetlands > Bog ...
GGCTTTGTGATGCACGCGAATATTGCCCAGGTTACTGTGCGGGCCACAGGCAACGACCTGGCAATCCAGACTTTTCCGCTCGGCGAAAAGGCCTCCGCGAAGATGCAGCAGGTCGTCGATAAAGGCGGATACCAGTACGGCGACAAGATCACGGTGTATTACGACCCGCAGTCGTTGAAGGCATTGAAATTCAAGGGTAAGCCGTCGCGGCCTCTCTAAAGGAAGCGAGCCATGCTACGCCTTCCTGCCGTTGCTGGGAAGTTTTATCCTGCTCATCCCAGGGAACTCTCCTCCTTGGTCGGACAATTCACGGACAAGAAGTCTGCGGCTGAGCCGGTCCATGTGCGTGCGTGCTTGGTGCCTCATGCCGGGTACGTCTATTCCGGAGTTGTTGCCGGCGCTGTGTTCTCCCACGTTTTTCTGCCCAAGAAGATTCTGCTTCTGGGCGTGCGCCATTACCCGCGTGGAGAAGCGCTGGCCATCCTCTCGGAAGGGTCCTGGCGAACACCGCTGGGAGATGCCGCCATCGATGCTTCGCTCGCGCAGCGTCTGCGCGCGGCCTGCCCGGCTTTGTGCGAAGACGCCGTCGCGCACAGCCAGGAGCACTCCCTGGAAGTGCAACTTCCCTTCCTGCAGGAACTCGATCCGGGATTTTCCTTCGTACCCGTGGTGCTCGGCACAATCCGCTTCGATCAACTCGTCAGTGTAGGAGAAGGAATCGCTCGCGTACTAAGCGAAAGCAAGGAAGAGATTCTCGTGGTGACGTCATCGGACATGAATCATTACGAAGACGACGCAACCACCCGCCGCAAAGACCGCAAGGCCATCGACCACATGCTGCAGTTCGATGCCAAAGGGCTGTATCAGGTCTGCCGGGATGAGGAGATCTCCATGTGCGGACTGGGGCCCGCCGTCGCCATGCTCACCGCAATGCAACGTCTCGGCGCAAAAAAAGCGGAACTCGTTCGCTATGGCACTTCCGGGGATGTCATGGGCGATCGGGACGCCGTGGTTGGCTACGCAGGTATGACGTTTGCCTGACGGGCGCGCCAAAGACTCTGCGCGCTCCGCTGAAAGGAAATGTAAGTTCTAACGGAGGGCACGGAAGCACGCCGCCCGCAAAGTTGCACAATCTCCGAGACGCTTAGCGCGGATGCCCGCCCCCGCTCCCCCCGCCTCCCGATGGATGCGACCCGGAAGAAGAAGAGCCCGACGATCCAGAGGAACCTCCCGAGCTGCGGCTGCGTCCCCAAGTTCCTCCACCGGAAGAACCGGAACTCGCTCCCGAGTAGCCACTTCCGGAAGTGTGCGCTGGGGGCGGCGTCATGGCCGGACGCGCTGGGAGAGAAGGTCGCGGCACAGCCGGAGTTGACGGCATATTCGCCGGCTGAATCACCCTTGCAGTCGGCGGTACGTCTTTCCCCATTCTCGGAGTCGGCATTTTGATCTCGTTTGATGCCATTGCTCCGTTTGCCCTGTTTGGCGGAGTATTCGCGTTCACGAAGCGGTGTTCCTTCGGATCGTAGGTGATCGACGATCCGAACACTGGCGTCGCGGCGCGGCCGGTGGTGTTCCCAGCAAACATCGTGCGCGTGACCCGTGGTGGCGCAGCACTGGCGACGAGGCCACCCTTCAGAGTCTCTCGGGGCACCTGCTTCATCACCGTCCATTTTTCCGTGTTGGTTGTTGACATGGGCTGCCCGATCTCTTTCCCTTGTACCGGGTACACGCCTTTCCCCAAATTCACTGGTGTCTTGCCGCTCTTGTCCAGGGGATGAAGCGGCACAAAACCCTTCTTCAAGCCAGAGTGTACCCACACGGCAGTCACCGGGTGCCACTTCACCCGTTGTCCATAGCCAAAACCTGCGGGGTTCCAGCACCAGCCGTAATTCGGCGAGGAGAGCCAGCCACCATAGTGATAGGGCAGCCAACCCCATTGCGCGGACCCTACGAATGTCCACCCAAAGACCGGATCCAAATACCAATCTCCAAACGCAAAGGGGGACCATCCTAATCCCGCCCCAAACGGCCGCCAGCAGTTGCCATAGCCCGCCATGGGAAACCATGAGCCAAACGTGTACAGATCGGCAAAACCTGCCGCGTAGGTGGGCGACACATACTGGCTGGAAGAGTTCAAGGCCGCCGCCTCGCTGTCGATGCGCCCGGAAACCCAGTGGTCAAAATCATCGTTCTCCGCCGCGTTCCCAACAACCACCATGTCATCGGCGCTCCCCGCATGCATGGAGGCGGATTGGCCCTTCCCCAGCGTACTAGTATGCTCCTTACGCAGCACTGCGACGGTGCCCTTCAGCACCTTCATGCTACTTCCATCGTCAAAATTCTCCAGGCGGAAGGTCGTCCGGCCATTGGCCTCCACCGTGAAGTCCCCGCCGGTCACGCTGAAGTAGTCGCCGCCGGTGGGATTAGCATAAAAGGAAGCGCTTCCCTGCCGAAGAACCAGCCGTGTGATACGCCCACCGTCATGCAGCGACAAATCGTAAAACTCCAGCACCGTGTTCCCGCTCAAGAAAGCCATCGCACCACTCTCGAACTCCACCTCGGCGCGCCCGTTGCCGGTGGCTACGACGTAGCCTTCGCGGAGTGGAAGGTTTAGCACGGCCTGTTCCCAGGTCGCATTGCCTTCAGCGAGGGGATCGTCATGGAAACTCCGAGCGTACCGGACATCGCCCTGAATCAGGCTCAGCCGCACAATGCGCGCGTGACTCGCATCCGCCAATGTGACCGAAGGCATCACCAGGCATACGGCCAAAAGCAGCAGGCCAATGGAGCAAATGAAGCGTTTCATGGGGAACCTCGATGGGGGAGCATCCCTCTGCTGATTAGACGATAGCGCAAGTTGGCAGGTTTCGATAGATACAAGGCGTACAGGCCGGTGACCTTATAGGGCACTGATCTCCAGCACTGGCTTTGTCCGGTGACCGGAAGTTTACCGGCCGAGAGAACTAAGAATCGCCTGGCTACTTACTCCATCCCTTGGCCAGATTGGTCCGTTGAGAAAACTGACAGTCAACTTTTTGAAAGAAGAGGAATTAAGTACACCACAGCCCTGACGACGCTCCTAATGCGCATGTGAATCATGCCCCACGCCTACATTAGCGCGGCACGATTGAGCCGCCCGGATTCACTATTTCATCTTTGGGAGATACTGGGGCAGGGTTCTGGAAGCATGGCCACTGCCGCGGATCGGATTTTGGAGGAGCGCATGGATGATCGGCAGGTAGAGGTTGCACTCTCTGGATCGTGTGCACAACCATCTTCGTCATCGAAGCGTTCATGGGATCCCACCCCGGATGGTAGTTCTTGCGGAAGGCTTCCGGCAGTTTGGCGTCCGGGACCGGCGGTCCATAAAACTCTCCCTCGAAGACAACTAGAACGGGATTGCCGTCGCCGGAAACATGCTTCTCTGTGTTCGTCCGGTTCGACAGCCGCACAAGCTTCTTCCAGAGTCGATGTGTCTTTAGCTCGAACTCGATAGCAGTACTTCTGCCCGAACAACCCGAGGTCACAAGGTACTGCCCCTCTAACCCGGACAGGCAGACGCCTTCAACTTGGACATTCCGGTGCTCTCCTTGAGCAACCTGCGTTTGCAGTTCGCAGAGCGGAGCCACGTGCAAGCCGGAAGGAGATTGGGCCGCAACCTGCCCAGCCATCAGACTGATGGATAGCAGTCCGAAGATATGGAGTTCATTGCGCATGGTGCTTGCTCCGACGCCCTTGCATTTCGCAACATCGAACGTCATCCCCTTCGTCGCATGGAGTGCGGCAATTCCATGGAAATGCAGCAGTGTTTTTTTGCGGCATGTCTCGGTCTGATCTTTCGCCTCCAGAAAATGCAGGGAGTTCCTTACCGGCTTACGGGAGGAAGATAGTCCCGCTGATATTTCGCGATGTCCACCTTCTGCCAATCGCCGCGCATGATCCCTTCGCGGATTTGTGCAGGCGTCTTGCCCCGGCGCGTCTGTTCGTAGGAATAGAACGCTTCCTTCATGCAAATGTCGCAGCCCGAGCCGTGCCTGCTTACGAAACAGTCGAGCACGCTGCCGTGCCCCTGGCTGCGGTCGCAGTGGCAATAGCACGGCTGCTGATAGAGCACTTTCTTCACGCGCCCCGCCACCACATAGGCGTTGAAAATGAGCTTGTCGGTGAACAAAGAAGGCTCCACTGTCGGCGGCAACTCGCCCTGTGGGGGCTGCGCATGGTAAGCCGGCACAGGTTCATCGGTTGAGACGTGTTGCGTGCCAGGCATCGGCGGGGCCTGAGACGAAGCAAATTGCGGACCCAACAGCAGGGCCGCGGCGGTCAGCAAAAGCGCGCTACACGTCAGAAGCTTAACAAAATGTCGCATGGAACCCCTCTCTCCGGCTGAGTCGGTGGTTGTCCAGTGTACGTGCGCCGGCGGGGAAATTCCAGTTGCGTGCCGCATGCGGCAAGGGTCGCGCATCTGTCATGCAGGCCACCCGTCCCAGTGTAGGAATGGGAATGTCGGCGCACCGACAATTTCAATTGCTAGAGTAGTTAATATGGCAGAAGAAAACAAAGGACTTGCGGGGAAGTGCGTTTTGCAGGAGGGACCCCCACCCCCTGTTTTTGCGTATGTACGGGAATAATTGGACTTACGGGCGAATGCCGCCGATGTACGGGAATGATTGGACTTAGCGGAGGTTGAAAGTTGCGTGAGGGAGTGGGGCGCGTCGTTTGCGTGCCGGATGATGTTGCGGCACGGCCCGAAATGGCAGAAGAGCAGCGTCTCCGCAGCATAACAAAAAGAGCTTAGCACATTATTTACCACTTGTCAATTATTATTTAGTGGATACTAGATTCGAAACTGGTACCAGGTGGGCAAGAAAGCGGACCCCAAGACCCAGGTTCCCAAACCGAACCCGGGGCACCCTCCGTGGTTGTTCGGTTAGAGGAAACGGGAACATGGCGACGTTTGGTTTACAGCGAGAGCTTAAAGACAAAGAGTTGGGAATCCGCGACACCCCGCCTCCCGAATCTAATTCTCATTTGGGGACCGGGCCACCCGCCTCTATCGGTATCAGGGCTTTCTGTCCTATGGGATACTTCCTTGAACAGTCTCACATGCGTTCAACCTTTCGATAACGGGTTTATACAGCCTGTGGCGAGCCGACAACCGTGACGTCAGGAAGGCCCTTACTCGATTTGTTTTGATTGCCGTTCGAAGAGCCGCAACCTCGGTCAAAACTGTCCAAGCATTATGGATGGCTCTATGCTTATAGCACCCAGCTAAAGCGGAAAGTCGTTTTGGGATATTGTTGGTCAAGCTGCATACGGGACACTCACAGGCAGCGACTAATCCCAGGTCTTCATCTCTAAGTACTGGGCGGGAGTGAACACGTTCCTCACAGAATAAAGGGAATCGCTCGCTCCGCCCAGGAAGAAGAATTGCACCGTAATTTGCCACGCGTCGCCAAGACAATGAGTCGGCGGAATCAGCCCCCAAAGCAAGCACACCTATAGCTGTAGTCGCTGAACCGACACCAAAAACATGAACGAGTGCTTGTGGGAAATACGCATGTACAATTTCGATTGCATCACCTATCCATTGCCCACGATCCCCAGGCGTCCCATTCTTTCTGACGTATCGAAAACCGCCAACTGAACCGCCGGAACGAATAAGTGGCACCAGACCACCCATTCCGATTTGAGAAGCATTTGGACACAACAGCTTGATTGCTTCGCAAGATCGTTCGACTTCCTTCACAGTGTGACCATGCGCCACGGGCATTAAACGCTCAGGAGGGATTATGTGGCTGAGTATTTCAAGATTACGTAGCGTTCTGCGTCTTAAGGTGGACCTTTTCACTTGGTCATCGGACGGTGAAGGAGGGCAATCTAGTGAAACAAGAATGTCCGCTGGCAATTTTAGATAGATTCTTTCAAGTTCTTTGATGCTGCAGCGAAGGGAACGTCTTGCCAGAAGTGCATACCCACCAGAGTCCACCATGAGGGGTCCAGTCATTCCAAGGGACTCGCGAAGGTGCTCTGTGAAGAAACGATCTTTATAGCTGGGCCGTAAGAAGGCGTCACCCATACTTACTAAGATTGGGGAGCTCTTGAGTTCGTCATGCTCAGCTAGCAGAACACGATTCCTTAGGTTCTGTCCCAGCCAAATGATTGGTGTTTGGTGTGTCGTACCTGCGGAACCGTACGCGCGATTCAGTGTGCGAAAATTCATTCTAATTGTTCTCAGTATCGTAAGGAAGCTTAATCCAGGATCTCAAATGGAATTGTCTACTATGCTTGACGGGGCCTTTAGTCAAATCTTTGATCGTGCCCTCTAAGCGGAGTAGGGTTAGGACGTCTGAGTATGGTGCAAATCCTAGACAATCGAGTACATGCTGATATCGATTCCGCTGGAAAAACCGTCGTGCCAACCGCAAATTTCGGTAAATATCCGGAACCCCAGCGTCATATCTCAGCACAGTAGGATGGGTCCACAACTCTTCAGGAAGGACTCCTAGCGAGGTCATTACGATCTGGTGAACATTCTCTGGTTTGAATCCTTTTCTGCTTAAAGCTCCCCAAATCCGCTTATGGGTCCGACTTGCGTTATATGGACGCCGCAACGAGCAGGGCAGAACAATCGCCACTGATTTCTTCGTTTCGATCTTGTCGATCTCCTTATCAAGAGCCCGCACTTCGGGTCGTCCATAGGATTGCCAATTCGTGAGACGAATCGTTCTAGGAGATACGTTTTCTGTTTCTTGAGAACTAGGTATGAAGGCAGTGGTGTGATCGAGAATATAGAGAAAATCGGCCATCACAGGATCCAACACAACGATGCTCTCAACAAGTGTTCTCAGCGTCCCGTGGTCCCTTGCTTTGTTACAATAAATTGCCAATTGTCGATCCGACATCTCCGACACCAACGGAATGTAATCTTGTGGCTGCCGGCAATCAACCCAAGCTAATCCGTAATACTCAAATAAAGGAATCCACTGTCGCGGAAAACCCTTGAAGACAGAGCTATCACTCGTGCTTAATGCCTTCCGAACAATTCGTGGCAAGAGTTGATTGGCGCGATACCAATCACCACGGATGACGTTAAATCGGACCTCTATCATTCAACCATCCGAGGACGAGACGGTGGACATTCCTTTGACTACTTCTTCAGGGTGACGAAGTCCGTACCATCGAGCTTCCATACTTTGAAGGAGTTCGCCTGGCTCATGGCGCGTGACATCGACCAAACCGAAAAATCGACTCCTGCAGCCAGCTCCCACTGCCTTGGATGCCCCGCAGCCTGCAGGCCCTTTAGGTAGTTCTGATGTTGTTCTTGTTTGGAATCCGAAAGAATCTGCTCGACCTTCTGTACTGTCCGCCGCATCGCCTCTCGATAAGAGGCAAGTTCACCTGACGACTTGAAAGCGAAACTCTTGGCGTCTGCAATAGTCACAAGCACATTTTCTTCAAGCATCATCGCGCCCACGGTTAGAGCAAAAGGATAAATGAAATTCCCGATTCTTACGCCAGGCCACACGTCCCAACGAACGGCCAGCTTAAGAAACTGTGGGACCATACTTTGTTCCTCAAATGGATAAAAATCCAATGCTCGATTAAAAGCCAAACGCAAGTGTGGCATCTTATGCCACCAATTTAAGGCCAAGAATCGCGCGGACCCCTGGTATTTTGTCGCCAACAAGTGTACGGCCTTCGAGATGTCGTCCATCACCGCAGGAGAGTCCGGCAGCTCCGGCTCATCTTTAGGAAGATGTATGTTGATCTCTTGACGCAACAATCCGTAGAAGTCGATGTTCGGGGCCGTGGCGTTTATGAAGTCCGGAGAGAGAATCGAGTGACCGGCTTGTTGGGCGGCCGCAACAGCGGCGTAGAACGGCTTCCATTTACGACTGGGCCACTTCTGAACTCGATGTTCCCTCTCCAAGATGCAACCGAACAAAGCTGCGTTGGCGCGCTCATCAGTATTCGGTAGGTTCGGTTTCTCCGCAAAGTCTGCGTTCGGATTTCCCGGCTGCAGCAACTGAGCAATAGCCTTATCCGCTAGCCTCGTGATTCCCTCCTTGTTCAAGAAAAGAGGCCTTGGCTCTTCCAGAGGTTTGGCAAATTCGTGAAGGTTATGCCAGCCCGCGGATTGTTTCAGTGGCAACCATCTTGTCGGTATCCAGCCCAACAAGATGATAGGAATCCAACTTAAGGCATTCAGAGAAGTGATGATTACGAGAAAGAGGGCAAGAATGAGAAGGGGTACAGAAAAGTCTTCGTAGGCCGCGATGAGAAACTGTGGCTCCGATGAGATGTTTAGGATCTTTAAGGTGCCACCAACAAAGGTGAGAAGACTCGCTAGGGCGCAGAGAACCAACAAGATGGCGTAGAAATATTGGCAGCCCGCGTAAAATAAACCGAAGAAAATTCCCATCTCGCCTCCGCGCTCTCTAACTTCCCGCAGACGCGTGAATCGTTTTTGAATATGCGCAGCAAGTTTCCAACCACTGACCACGCCTGAGCCTAGAGATGAGAGCGCTTTAGGAACCTCGCTCATAACTTCACTCATGCCGGCCTCCTCTCCTACGGTAGCTGGATTTCCGGCTTGATTTCTCCTGAAGTCCTCCCCCGAAATCCCAAGGGCCGCAAAAAACTAGTCTGCAAATGGGCGTCAGCCTTTCAAGGAACCGTTAAGGTTGGTATTCGCCTTTTGTTCGCTACTATCATAACAACAATTTCGCCAAAGGGAAGCAATTCTTGGTGTTCACTTTGAAGCATCAAGTATGAAGTCAGTTTGTGAACTTATCCAGGAGAATCTCACAGCCTTCACGAACTCGCTGATATCATCTTTTCCTCGATGACAAGCGAGGGATAACGCGCCTTAGCGATTCTAACCTCCTGCACTGGCGGGTGGCGCAGAGAATTTCCCTGATTCATGGGTCACGGGGTGAGTATATCATTCACGCACGACCCTTTGAAGGCAGCGGGTGTAACCGTGGGTGCCGCACCCTTTGGTTTGTAAGGGTGCGGGTGTTGACTTTTCCGCGGGCCGGTCTCTCTCATGCGCAATCCACTGCAGCGGCATTACGGGCGCGGCGATCTGCACTTCATCACGTTTAGTTGTTATCGCCGCCGGGCGTACCTGGGGACGGCTCGAGCGCGTGACCGTTTTGTGAAGATACTCGGGCAAGTTCGCTCGCGATTCGGATTCCAACTGCTCGGCTATGTCGTGATGCCGGAACACGTGCACTTGATTGTCAGCGAACCGAAGAAAGGCACACCTTCGCAAGTTTTGCAGGTGTTGAAACAGAGAGTCTCACGCGCCCTGCGGCGGCGGCCGAGAAACGCCAGCGCGCAACTCGCCTTGCCGTTTTGTTGCCGGGAAGCGGAAGCGCGGGCCTTCTGGCAGCGCCGGTTTTATGATTTCAACGTGTGGAGCAGCGGGAAGTTGCGGGAGAAACTCAACTACATGCACCGCAATCCTGTGCAGCGGAGACTTGTAAGTCATCCAAAGGATTGGCCATGGAGCAGTTGGTCGTACTACGAAAAGGATGAAGTGGGACTCATTCAAATAGATACTCTGCGCGTGAAATGAAGTCTCGCATGCAACAGCCCGGAACGTCAAAAACCGCACCCTCTATAAACCAAACCCAAAGGGTGCGCCACCCGCTAGTTCCATTATGGAACGCGATTCTGGTTGGTGTGGCAGGCAATGTCAAGTGAATTTATGTCGAGGCAGAGAATTAACGGGCGGTCCAAAGTTTTAAGTTTTCAGTTCTAAGTTTTAGTTGCTCCGGGAAGAGATAAGAGAAGCCAAGTGCCCGGCCCACTACGGCTTATGCAGTTTCCGGTGAATTGGCCGACAAATCACGCTCGGTACACGACGCGCGTTCCGCTAGATGTTTTTCCCGGAGGTGGCGCTGGACGCGGCGGCCCCAGGAGCGCACGAAGGTGTAGTTCAGCGCGCCGCCAATGGCGGAGCTGGCCAGAGGAACCATGCGGCCCACCCACTTCTCCGCGCTTTCTTCGCCGATGCGCACGGCAAGGCGTCCCGCCAAGCGCGGCGCGAGTTTCTCCACCATCTGCTTCTCGGCTAGATCCTTGCTGAAGTCGATTCCAGCCGCGGCGGCAGCGGCCATCCACAATTCAATGCGCTGGTCGGTCCCTTTTTCTTCGAAGCCGTAGAGAAGGCAAAGCCGCTGAATCAATCGCAAGGTGATGACCGTCAACAAGCCGGCGTCAGGTACCAGCGTCATGATGCCACCCAGTCCAAATCCGGCTCCCTGGGCCAGAGCCAGGCGCTGTGCGTCATGAATCAGGCGGTCGGCAATGGCGTCCAGCTTATCCAGGGGTACATCCTTCATCCGGCCAAAGTGGGGCACCCACAGCTCGTGCTTCTGGGACAAGTACTTACGGAAGTCTTCCGGGTCGATCTCCACCGAGCGGAGTCCCCGAAGCATGCCGAAGCGCAAGAACCTGCCGAAGGTCCTGCCCGCCAGCGACTTGGGTAACCGTGCCATGGAGTTAAGCATCCTATGCCGATTAGAGCCGGTCAAGGAGCGTTACGTCGTATTCACCGGGCCCGGGGTATATTGACCTGCTCGCGGCATTAGGACCGATGTCCTACTTGACGCGGAGCGCGATTTAGGTAAACTGCGTTTTTCGATATGGCCACACTTGCTCCATTCATGCCGGTCGAAATCACTACGGACCTGGACTTTCCGCAGCGCGAAGCGGCCTTCTTCTATGGGCTATTCCTGCGCGGGCATTCCGCGGAGCGGCTGCGGCAGGATATCGAAGTGCCCCCTGCGGTGCTGGCCAAGTGGCATAGGGAAGTGGAGCGCGAGCCGCAGCTTCGGGATGTGCTCGGCCGCATGGTGGAGTACCGCCGCCATGTTTTGGCCATCTTTGATTCGCTGATCGGTTGCGAAGTGCAAAACCGTCGCGTCCAGTAGAACTTCCGCCTGGCGCGACCTTCCTTCCTGGCTAGCGCCTTCCCACAACAGGAATCCTGCCGCGGCGATTTCAGCATTGCAGGCAACTGGGGGGCATCCCCACCCCGTCTAATAGGAATCGGGGCCAAGTCTCTTCAAATGAACAACATTACTGAATTGACGGCGCCTATCCGTAGGATTAGAATCCAGAAGTCGTAAGGGTGTCTCAATGCCAAAGTTTCTTCGGACCTTTTCCGCTTATCTAACGAGTTTTGCGTTTCTCGCCATGCCGGTGGGCGCACAGCAGGCGCAACAGCCTCAGGATGCCGGAACTCAAGTTCCTCCTGCAAACCAAAAGCTGACCAAGGATCAAAAGCAGAAAATGAGGAAGACCCTCAAGGAGTTGGAGGGTCCTTACAAGAGTTGGCTGAACGAAGACGTCATCTATATTATCTCGCCGGAAGAGCGCAGCACCTTTCTCCAACTGGAAACAAATGAAGAGCGCGAGCAGTTCATCGAGCAGTTCTGGCTGCGCCGCAGCAACCCCGATCTGCCGGACAATGACTTCAAGGAAGAGCACTATCGCCGCATCGCGTACGCCAACGAGCATTTTGCTTCCGGCATCCCTGGCTGGAAGACGGATCGCGGGCGCATCTACATCATCTGGGGCAAGCCCGACGAGATCGAAGCGCACCCCACTGGAGGCACCTACGATCGCCCTTACGACGAAGGAGGCGGCTCGACGACGACGTATCCGTGGGAAACTTGGCGCTACCGGTACCTGGAAGGGATTCAGGAAAACGTGATATTGGAATTTGTGGATCCCAGCGGGACGGGCGAATATCACCTGACCATGGATCCGTCTGAGAAGGACGCTTTGACCAATGTCCCCAACGCAGGGCTCAGCGAGTTGGAATCAATGGGCATGGCTTCGAAAACCGACCGGTTCATGCGCTCGGATGGTACGCGTCTTCCGACGACCATGGGCGGAACGGCATCCAGCCTGAACGAATTCACAAGGCTCGAACTCTACGCCAAGGTGCAGCGGCCGCCGGAAGTAAAGTACAAGGACCTGGAAGCGCTGGTGACTTCGCGC
>Ga0209039_10003582_pt1 | contig 12018 bp, 15 predicted proteins | sample BogFormECP12_OM1_FD_188238 | JGI IMG/M metagenome (GOLD analysis project Ga0209039, IMG submission 188238) | Bog forest soil microbial communities from Calvert Island, British Columbia, Canada - ECP12_OM1 (SPAdes) (version 2) | ecosystem: Environmental > Aquatic > Freshwater > Wetlands > Bog ...
CTGAAGCAAATCTTACAATATCTTGACGTCTCCGAATGCGACATGGAAAAGGGCCAGCTCCGCTGCGATGCGAACGTATCGGTGCGGCTGAAAGGCGTCGGGAAGTTTGGAACCAAGGCCGAAGTCAAGAATCTGAACTCTTTCCGGTTCGCCAAAATGGCGCTCGATTACGAGATTTCCCGTCAGGTGGGTGTGCTCGAATCGGGCGGCAGGGTGATGCAGGAGACGCGGAGCTACAATACCGCGACTGGCGAGACTGCCGGCCTGCGCAGCAAGGAACATGCACACGATTATCGCTACTTCCCCGAACCCGACCTCGTCCCGCTGGCGCCCGACACCAAGTGGCAGCAGGAGGTGGCCTCGGCCCTGGGGCCCATGCCCGCCGAGCGCCGGGCGCGCCTGGTCGCGGCGCTGAACTCGAGCCACCTGATCGCCGAGGCGGCGACCGCGCTCGGCGTGACCGGGACCCTGCCGCCACCCCTGGTCATCGAGGTCGTGTCCCGGCTAGGCGACGCGATCAGGAACGGGACCCCGCCGCCGATGATCCCGCCCCCCTGGAACGACAGCCTGGTCACGCTGGCGTTGCGCGACGCCATGGCCGGGGCGGCGCGGGCGCTGTCCCGACTACGGCCTGCTCGCGACGTTCCTGACCCCGCTGGTGGTCGTGCTCATCGACCTGCTCACCCCGGCGGGCTGGCGGCTGGCCGAGGACCGGCTGATCGACACGCTGATCGGCTGCGCGATCGTCCTGGTGGTGGGGTACGCGCCGTGGCCGATGAGCTGGTACGCGCACCTGCCGCAGCAGTTCGCACAGACCGTGCTCGACGTGTGCCGGTACATGGAGGAGGCGCTGGCTCCGACCCCGGCCTCGCCGGCGGCCCAGTCGCGGATGCGGCGGTCGACGTACCGGGCGCTGGCCGATCTGCGCACCGAGTTCCAGCGCACCATGTCCGAGCCGCCGTCGATCAGCCGGCGCGCGACGGCCTGGTGGCCCGCCGTGGTCGCGCTGGAGCAGGTCATGGACGCCGTTACCGCGACCGCGGTGGCCGTCAGTCACGGCGCGGTCGTGTCGCCAGACGGCGTTCGCCAGCTGCCCGGGACACTGCAGGCCATCAGCGAGGCGGCGGCGGGAAAGGCGCTGACGGCCGTGCCGGAACTGCCGGACGATGAGACGCTCAAGCCGATCACCGAGGCGCTTCGGGCGTTGCTCGGGGTGCTGGGCAGCGGTGAGCGGCTTACCGCGCACGGGTAGCGGGCCAGTGCCCTGGTTTCGTGGTCGGGCTGGCCGGATTCGAACCGGCGACCTCCGCGACCCAAACGCGGCGCGCTAGCCAAGCTGCGCTACAGCCCGTACTTGGGTGAGTGTAGCGGTTGAACCGGCATGTTCGCTGTCCGCGGGCGGGGCGGGTGGGCTATGGGGTGGTGAACTGGTAGCCGGCGGCTAGGAGGCGGGGCAGGACTATTTTCAGGGCGGCCACCGTCTGGGAGCGGTTGCCGCCGCCGTCATGCTCCAGGATGATCGAGCCGGTCTTGGTATTGCGCATAATGTTGCCGACGATGGAGGCCACGCCGGGGCGGGACCAGTCCCGGGGATCGACGGACCAGTCGAGCGGGGTCATCCCGGTCTGCGCGCAGCGCTGGAGGATGGCCGGGGACCAGGCGCCGTAGGGGGCACGGAACAGGGTCGGCACCCGGCCGGTTACCGTGTGGATGGCGTCGGTGGCGCGGTTGATCTGATCGGCGACCGTCACCGGCGCGAGGACGGCCAGGTCGAGGTGGGACCAGGTATGGTTGGCGATCATGTGGCCGGCGGCCGCGACCTCGCGGGCCATGCCCGGGTGGGCGTCCACCTGGAGGCCGATCATCGAGAAGGTCGCGGTCACCTGGTACTTGTCCAGGAGCTGGAGAATCTGCGGGGTGTACACGGGGCTGGGGCCGTCGTCGATGGTCAGCGCGATGACCTTGGGGCCGTCGTCGACGTGAATCATCGGCAGGTTGCCGGCGTCCCCGCGGTGACCGTGCGCAGCGACCCGCGGACGGGTCCGGACCTTATCCTTCCTGGCCAGGCGAGTTCGGGCGGACGGCGTGCTAACGGCCCGGGACGGGTCGGCCGTGGGACTGGCCGACGGCGTCCGGCCGGGACCAGGCGCGGGATCGGGCGTCGGGTGCGCGGCGCCGGTCCGTGCCGCCTCGGCGTTCCGCCGGGCGGGATCCTGCGAGTAACCGGCCAGCAGTGTCACTCCCCCGGCCACCAGCACCGCCCGGCGGGTCATGCCCGCCCGCGTCGCCCTGCCCTTAGCCATCGGCCGGCCCCCCAGATGATCGTCGACGCTGGCCCGCCCGTTTTGCGTACCAAACATGAAGACTGCCCAGCGATGGCGCTGGTTGCACCAAATACTTTAAAGTCAACAATTGCACGCGGTCAGTAAGTAATGAAAGGCCCTGCACTGTTCGGCGTGTTGCGTCCGGAGTAGGCCGATGATCAGGAGATTTCCTGTTCGGTCACGTCGGGCTCGCTGCCTTTCCACCGTCGGTCGAACCAGTTCACGGCCAGCAGCGCGGCGACGAAGACGAAGATCATCGCGATGAGCAGGGCCAGCTGCGGGGTCGGGACCGTGCCGGTGCCGCTGAGGACGACGAGGACCCTCCTGATCACCGCGACCAAGCCGACGATGATGAATGGCTGCGCCACCAGGTGGTGAGCCCTCAGCGACAGCACGACGGTGTGCACGATCTCGACCAGGATGAGCACCAGCAGCACCCGATCGAGCAGGTTGATGCCGGCCGAGTCGAACGAGGTCTTCTTCACGTCAGAGAAGAAGTCGATGATGCCGGATACCAGTTCGGCTCCGGCCAGGACGATCAGCACCATGCCGACGATGACCGACACGAGATCCTGCGCATGCTCGAGCAGCCAGGCGCTCGCGTCTACAGCGCGAGCCCGGCCGTCCTCATTACCTTCGGGCACGGGCACCTCCTCCGCCTGCGCGAACCGCCTCCAGACCTAGTACACCGGACTAGGCATAGCAGCTGCAACCGTTTGCAGGCCAGGTAACAAGATCTTGGGCCGGGCGGGGGCGGATAGTGGCGCGGGCGGGCGGGATTCGGGGCGGCCTTCGGCGGGGATTCGGGATGGCCTTCGGCGGGGATTCGGGACGCCCTGAGGCGGTGCGGGCCCTAGCCTTAGGGCGTGCTCCCGGCACGGGGGGCTCCGGGTCCGCCGGCCCATGCGACTTTCACAGAGCGAGGCATCGACTTGAGCAAATACAGATCCCCGCGGGCGGTCCTCGCGGGCGCGGCCGTGATCGCGCTGGCCGGGTGCGGCGCATCCGCGAGCACGTCGGGTACGGCGTCGGGCAGCACCTCATCGGCCAGCACCGCGTCGGGCGGGTCCCCGTCGGTGACGGCGAGCGCGGGGGCGACTTCGGGGACCCCGAGCGCGACCTCGAACTCGTTCGTGTCGGCCGGGTCGATCCCGTTCCCCATCGCGGTCGGCAACACCTGGGTGTACCAGACCCTCTCCAGTGTCAACAACACGCAGAGCCTGGTGACGAACCGGGTCTTGTCCGTGGCCCCGGTGCCGGGCGGCCACCGGGTTACGATGTCCGAGACCATCACCGGTGGTGCCACGACGCAGCAGACGTACATCTTCTACGCCAACGGCCAGATCGGGTACCCGGTGAACGGGGCCAACGGCGTGTCGGTGGTGGGCAGCGGCGGCGTGCTGTGGCCGGACGCCGCGGACCTTGCCTCCGGCCGGGTCTATCGTTCGGCGCTGCGCGTCCGGGTCAGCAATACCATCTCGGCCAGGTACGAGACCGCGAACGTCACGGTCCGGGGCGGCGGCACGGCGTCCGTCACCGTCCCGGCGGGCACCTACCAGGCCACCACCGTGGACATGGTGCTGGCTATGAAGGTCGGCAGCTTCAGCACCAGCGTCCTGGTCAAGACCTGGACCGCGCCGGATACCGGACCGGTGAAATCCGAGGTGTTCGTCCTGGCGGCGGGCAAGACCCAGCTCACCACGACCGAGGAACTGCTGACCTTCACCAGGGGGTGACCCGGATGCCGCGGCTGACCGTGACCGGGACCAACATCGACGCGCCCGACGCCAACGCGCTCGCGGACTTCTACCGCCGACTGCTCGGCTGGACGGCTAGCACGGAAGGACCCGGCTGGGTCATCCTCCAGCCGCCGGGCGGCGGTCACACGCTGAACTTCCAGACCGAGGAGCGGTACGTGCGCCCCGTCTGGCCGGCCGACCCGGGCGACCAGCAGATGATGATGCACCTGGAGATCAAGGTCGACGACATCGAGGAGAGCGTCGCGCACGCGGTCGAGGCGGGCGCGACGCTCGCGGACTTCCAGCCGCAGGACGACGTGCGGGTCTGCGTCGACCCGGCGGGGCATCCCTTCTGCCTGTTCCTCGGATAGGCCCACACGGGCCTATTGGGTCGATTCCGCCAGATTGTGCCATGTATTGCGGCGTTGCGAGGTGACTTAGGCCGCAAGAATTCCTACTCTTAGTGCCGCGAACCGGGCTTTTGGGCCGCCAGCGCGACTCCCCCAGAGCGAGGCAGCTACATGAGCAAGCATGGATCGGCGAGGGCGGTTCTCGCGGGCGTGGCCATCCTCGCCCTGGCCGGGTGCACCGGCGTGGGGACGGCCACCGCGCCCGACGTGCCCGGCGAGGCGGTGGGGAGCACATCGACGGCCGCGACCTCCCCGGCTTCCAGCGCGACCCAGGGCAGCGGGCATCCGGGCGCGACCTCGATCAACGGCGCGCGTCAAAGGGGGACCTCGCAATCGTTCGTGAAGGCCGACTCGATCCCGTTCCCCGTCGCCGTCGGCAACACGTGGGTGTACCGGACGACGGTCAGCGGCCAGACCGGCCGGACGACGAACAGGATCGTCTCGGCGGTGCCGGCCGCGGTCGGGTATGAGGTCACGATGTCCTCGACCACCGACGTCGCCGGGACGGCCACCGCCGTCCAGCCCGTTTACGTGTTCTACCCCGACGGGACGATCGGCTACCCGGTGCCCCCGATCGACGGCGTGTCGGTGACGGGTGGCGGCATCCGCTGGCCAGACGCCGCGGGCCTGGCGTCTGGCCGGGCCTACCACTCGGTGCTGCGCATCCTGGACAGCCAGACCGGCCAGTACGAGAACGCGAACGTCACCGTGCGGGGCGAGGGCACGACGTCCGTTCGCGTTCCGGCGGGCACCTACCAGACCAGCGTCGTGGACATGACCATCACCGCGAAGGTAGGGGGCTACACCACGACCGTCGAGGTGGCAACCTGGATCGCGCAGGGCACCGGCCCGGTACAGACCGCGGTGCTGATCCAGGCGGCGGGCAAGACCGAACTCACCACCACGAATGTGCTGCTGTCCTTCACCAAGGGGGCCGTCGTGGGGGTCGGCAGCTGAACCCGGGGCCTGGACGGGCGTGCCGCGGGGCGGGAACCCAGGCCGTTCGGGATAAAGATGTTTAACGGGATACCTCTGAGCGGTCCTGTGCCCACAGAGTGTGGAAGGTGCCGTCGCGGTCTACCCGGCGGTAGGTGTGCGCGCCGAAGTAGTCGCGCAGGCCCTGGATGAGGGCGGCCGGCACACGTTCGGTCCGCAGGGCGTCGTAGTAGGCCAGGGCGGCGGAGAAGCCGGGGACCGGGACGCCGAGCCGGGCGGCGGCGGCGACCACGCTGCGCCAGGAATCCTGGGCGGCGGCGAGGTCCTTGCCGAACTCCTCGTCGGCCAGCAGCGTCGGCAGCTCCGGGTTGGCTGTGTAGGCGGCCCGGATGCGGTCGAGGAACGCGGCCCTGATGATGCAGCCGCCGCGCCAGATGGTGGCGATCTTCCCGAGGTCGATGCTCCAGTCGTACTCGCGGCTTCCGACGTCCATCATGTTCCAGCCCTGCGCGCAGGAAACCAGCTTGGACGCGTACAGGGCCTGCTCCACCTGGTCGGCGAACTCGGCGGCCTGGGCGGGCGCGGTCGTGTTGAATGGGCGCCTCGGCCCGGGCAGCTGGCGGGCGGCCTGGCGCAGGTCCGCGTGGCCGGACAGCGAACGGGCGAAGACCGCTTCGGCGATTCCGCTGACCGGGACGCCCATGTCAAGCGCCTCCTGCACGGTCCAGCGGCCGGTGCCCTTCTGCTCGGCCTGGTCGAGCACGATGTCCACGAAGGGCTGGCCGGTGGATGAAGGGGCAGCGTCGACGTGCGCCAGGACCTCGGCGGTGATCTCGATCAGATAGGAGTCGAGCCGGCCGGTGTTCCATCGCCTGAATACTTCGGCAGCCTGGGCGGGCTCGAAGCCGATGGCGTGCCTGAGCAGGTCGTAGGCCTCGGCGATGAGCTGCATGTCGGCATACTCGATGCCGTTGTGCACCATCTTGACGAAGTGGCCGGCACCGTCCGGGCCGATGTGCGCGCAGCACGGGATGCCGTCCACGTGCGCGCTGATCGTCTCGAGCATCGGGCCGAGGGACTGGTAGGACTCCTGCGAGCCGCCGGGCATGATCGAGGGGCCGTTCAGTGCGCCCTCCTCGCCGCCGGAGACGCCCATGCCGACGAAGTGCAGGTTTATCTGGCGGAGCGCGGCCTCGCGGCGGCGGGTGTCCTTGAAGTGCGCGTTGCCGCCGTCGATGATCATGTCGCCGGGCTCGAGCAACGGGGCGAGCTCGTCGATCACGGCGTCGGTGGCCGGGCCCGCGTTGACCATGATGAGCACGCGTCTCGGGCGCTCCAGCGACGCGACGAACTCCTCGGCGGTCTGGGCCGGGACGAAGGTGCCCTCGTGGCCGAACTGGGTGACCATGTCCGTAACACGGGAGACGGTTCGGTTGTGCAGGGCCACGGTGTAGCCGTGGCGGGCGAAGTTCCGGGCCAGGTTGCGGCCCATCACGCCGAGGCCAGTGACGCCTATCTGCGCCGTTGCTTGCGTCATGTGCTGTGGATCTCCTGTTCGGTTTCTGCGTTTCGCTCCCGTGGCTGAGTAACGATCATGTGGCTGAGTAACGATCACTATGCCATCTGGGGCGGCGATCAATCCTTGAGTCTCCGCACAGATGCAACCTGGAGCGGCGGCCGGCGCATTTGTCTAGCGTCGGCCCTAGCCGACACTAGACGCCGGCCTGAACGAGGGCCTGAACAACGGAGAGCCAGTCGGGTGACGTCCGCCGAGGAGTTCACCGAGTTCGCCACGGGGCAGCGCCGCGCCTGCGGCGGACCGCGTTCCTGCTCTGCGGGGAGTGGCGCACCGCCGAGGACCTGGCGCAGACGACGCTGGCCAAGATGTTCGTGTCATGGCGCCGGATCAGCAGGCAGGACGCGGTGTACGCCTACGCCAACCGCACCCTGGTGAACACCTACCTGGCCGACCGGCGCCGCCGCCGCAGCCGGGAATTGGTGGCCGGCTGGCTGCCCGACCACGCGGCCGAGTCAGGGACGCCCGAACTGCGGATGGTGGTGCTCGACGCGCTGGCCACGCTACCGCCCAAGATGCGGGTCATGGTGGTGATGCGCGACTGGGCCAAGACCGCCTACGTTCTGTGCAACGCGCCGGCCGTGGTACCGATCTCCGTGGCCACCGACACGGCCGAGCGGCCCATCGGCGGGATCCACTCCGGGGCCGACGCACTGGTGATCGCACCCTGACTCCGGAGACGGTACGCTACCGGTGTCAGCTGCGGCGTTCGGTGTTAGCCGTGTCGTGCGGCGGCTGCGGGCGTAGCTCAATGGTAGAGCTCCAGCCTTCCAAGCTGGTCATGCGGGTTCGATTCCCGTCGCCCGCTCCAGCTAGACAGCTTTTTTCGATTTACTGTTCACCTAGCTGCTATCTGATGTGGCTTATTGGCCGTTATGGCGCCCAGGCCGGTATTTTCCCTGGTCAAACGTGATCTTCGAACCGAGTTATGCAGACATGAGGGGCTGGTTGGACTCCCCGTTTTTCTACCCAAAGTGCCAGCAGCCTTCAAGCTGGTCATGCAAACTCGATTCCGCCGCCCGCTCCACCCTCGCTCACTCCACCGTGACGCCCCAAGACACCGGAATGGCCATGACCCTCACTGGTTACAGGGCTTCCCCGACCGCCGTGACGCTGACGGCACCGTCCGGTCCGGGCTGGAGGCACCGACGACGAGACCGGCCCGAACGCCGGGCATGCGCCGCATTGCGAGATACCCGGGCGGCCCCGGGTCCTGCCGCCCGACGAGCTGGTGATCCAGTCCGCAGGTCCGCTCGCGGCGGGCGCAGCACACCGGGAGGGCGGCCGGAATACTGTCAGGGCCCGCGAATGCGTCACCGCGCAGGGCAGTGAGGTGGAGGACCGCGGCGGTGCGCCGGCTGAACTAGCGGCAAGATTCAGCGCGGCTACCAGAACCCAGCCTCACGGGCCTTCCCGATCAGCCGGGGCTATAAGGTCTCACTCTTCTGCCGATGAGCGGGCGCGGGCTAGCCGTCGTCTCGGCAGAGGCAGAAGGGGTGACCGGCTGGGTCGAGGAGCACTCGGACGTTCTCCTGCGGTTGGTGCGCAGCCACCGTTGCTCCGAGGGCAACGGCCTCGGCGACCGCGGAGTCGAGGTCGCCGACCTGGAAGTCGAAGTGCATCATCGGACGCTGCTCCCCGTCGACTGGCGGCCATACGGGGGCTTGGTAGCTGGTCGCCTGCTGGAACACGATGTAGATGGATCCCGGGGGCGCGGCGAGGATGGCCGTACCTGGTTCCTCGTGCCCGATGGGCCAGCCAAGCAGCCCGGAGTAGAACCTCGCCAGTGCGCCGGGGTCCGGCGCCTCGATGGCGGTTCCCCACCACATGCCCTGCTTCCGAGATTGCACCTTGCACCTCATCCGAGAAGGATCGACCTGGTCAAGGGACGCTCGCTCGTGCCGCGTCATGATCAGCATGCTAGGTCAGGTTCCGGACGTTCTGCTTCCCGGTTGCTGGCAGGTGCGGTGAAACCCGATGCGAGCCCCGGCAGGAAGCCCGGGCATCACCGCGGACTGGCTCAGCGGTAAGCCCGGGCATCTGCCACAGGTAGGCAAGTCGAGAAAGCTTCCGGTCATGCCGCTGGGAGCGCGATGAGATGGTAACCCGGATGGTTGCTGGCCCTGACTTGTGACAGGATTGGCCGCCCACGAGGCCTGCGGCTCGCTCACCTGGGGTTTCGTGGTTCGGGGCGCCTGGGTGTGCGCACTAATCAGGGTCCTGAGGTGGCCTGGTGGCCGTATCTGCGGACGGTGAGGACGGCGTCGGGCGCGACGGCGGTGCAGGTCGTGTACTTCTCGCAGCGGGGGTCGCGGGAGATCGGGCATCTGGGCTCGACGCGTGATGAGGCGGAGCCTGAAGCGCTGAAGGCGGCGGCGCAGCAGCGGCTGGCGGCGGCGCAGAGCGTGCTGGATCTGGGCCCGTGCTCTCGGCTCCGGACCCGCAGTCCCGCCTTCAGCCTGCATCAGGCGGGTGAACTCGGCCGTGATTGCTCAGGAGGGGTCCCGGGCCAGCCCGCGGCGTCGAACACGGCGATCGGGTCGAGGTAGTCCCGCCAGTGCGTCACCTTGTGGTCCTTGACGGTAATGATGGAGACAAAGCGATTGTTGTACGGCCGGCCTGTCTGGACCGATTCGCCGTGCACCTCGTACTCCAGGACGACGACCGGCGCTTCCCGGTCCCGGTAGACGCGGAGATTGTCAGCGCTGTGCACCGTCATGAAGTCGCCGTAACCGCCGTACAGGTCGATGATGTTCTGTCGCCCTTCTACGCGCCTGGGGTAGCCGGGCACAGAGATGACGTACTCGAAGACCACATCGTCAGTCAGGAGGTCGAAGTAGTCCTCTCCGTCGGCGAGACCCTCGAGTCCTTCCCGGATGATGCGGAAGAAGGGGCCATCAGCTCCGAAATTTGAGCTGTCACTGGCGTACTTGGTCACTTGTCCTCCGAGGCGGGGGGTCTATCTCGCTCACGGTGTTTCCGGCGGTTGGTCAGCAGGTCCCGGCGGCCGGGAACCGGCCGCCGAAGGTGATGGCGAAGGCGTTGATCGCCGGCTTCCATCGCATGGCCCGTCTGGTCCGGCCGGTGCCGGTCGGGCCGGGGGACCGGGTGACCGGATACGGGCACCTTAGTACCGACTGCTCGTCCGGGAAGTGGCCGCGGGCGCGGACCGCGCACCGGGAGCGGGCGTTCGGGCTCTCGATGGCATTCGTCGCGCAGGTCACTTTGCGGATCTCGGTGTCGTAGAGCCTGTCGCATGACTGCATCCGCAGCTCAGGTGCGCACTAACTTGTCACAAGTCAGGTCTCAACCGGGCCTGGTACTGAGCCTGCCAGCCCGTCCTCATGCCGCGATGACGGCCATTCGTCTCATCGCGGCCGCGGTGTCAGGATGGCGGGCAGGTGAATGGTGGAGCCGCCCAGGAGGGCAGGGGCGTCGTTGCCGGCCTGGCGTAGTTCGATGACGCCAGCGTTGGGGATCAGGTAGTGGTTGGCGAAGCGGCGGAAGCTGCGCATCTGGTCGTGGCCGGGGGTGGTGATACCGGTCAGCAGTGACCACGCGACGGCGCGCATGAACAGCCCGTGGGTGAACACCACGACCGGCCCGGATCTCTGCGCGCTGAGCCGGTCCAGGAAGCCGGCGGTGCGGCGGAGCAGGCCGGTGAAGGATTCGGCTCCGGGGCTGGAGTGATGGGGGTCGGCCTGGTCCCAGTACGCCCGGGCGTATGGCTGGCGTTCCCCGGCGGTGCTGGTGCGCCCGTGCAGGTCGCCGAGGTAGGTGAACTCCTGGACGGGCCATTCCTGGCACCCGGCTGCGGGGAACCGGCTGATCGTCGGCTGCGCGGTCTGGCGGGCCCGCAGGTAGGGCGATGTCACGATCAGGGCCGGGACGTCAGCGAGTACCCGCGCGATCTGCCTGGCCTGCCGGTGCCCGTCCGGGGTCAGCGGGGCCGAACCCGGGTCAGCGGAGGGCAGTCCCGCGTTGGATTCGCTTTCACCATGACGGATCAGGAACACCCGGATCACGCCAGCCTCCTGACCCGATTGCGTGACGAGATTCCGGCAATGGCGCCATGATGCTTCATCTTCCGTCGCCACGGAATGCGCGCTCATGCCGCGTACCGGTGCATTCTGCCGGGGGCTGCCCTTGGGCGTGACAGGATCGTGCAGACAAGCGCAGAGTAGCTACGCCCGCAACGAGCACGGGAGCGGCAATGAGCATGTACCTGGCGCGGTTCACCCTCACGCCTTCGACCTGGGCGACGCTGATCGACAAGCCGGAAGACCGCCGTCAGGCGCTGGAGCCGGTCATCGCGGCCGTCGGCGGAAAGCTGCACGGCTTCTGGTACGCGTTCGGCGATGCCGACGGCTACGTCCTCGCCGAATTTCCCGGCGAGGTCGTGGCGGCGAGCACGCTCGCCAAGGTGGCCGCATCCGGCGCGTTCGCATCGGTGTCCACCACGAAGCTGCTCACCGTCGAGGAGATGCTCGAGGCCTTGCGCAGCGCCGGCGGCATGGCATACCGCGCTCCGGGCGCTGCCAGCTACAGCCCGCCGCCTGGTCCTGCCGCTCGGGTCTGAAGCCCGCACCGCGCAGCGCGGCCTCCACGAAACCGGCAGCAGCCTGGACGCCGTGCTCCTGGCCGGTGAACAAGCCGGCGTCCTGGGTGGGCCGTGAGATGACCCCGTGGGCCAGCAGCGCGTTGCCGCCGCCTAGCGCGAACCCGTGCTCCCCCGCCGCGGCCAGTGCGAGCGCGGCGATCTGCCGGTGCAGGCCACTGGCCGGCATCAGGCCGTCCCGGGTGACCCGGCGCGCAGCCGCGGGTGGTGATCGTCCCAGGCCTGCCTGCCGCACGCCTTCGGGCCGGTGCAGCTCCGGCCACACAGCAATCAGCATGCCCCTGTCGGCGGTGCCCCGGGACGGCCCGCGCAGGCTGGCCACCGGGGTGCCCAGCTGCGTGGCTCACGGCGCGATCCGCGGCAGGTCGGGGATCACGGCGTCGAAGCGCAACCCCATGGTCTGCTCCATATAGCT
>Ga0209039_10003583_pt1 | contig 12016 bp, 11 predicted proteins | sample BogFormECP12_OM1_FD_188238 | JGI IMG/M metagenome (GOLD analysis project Ga0209039, IMG submission 188238) | Bog forest soil microbial communities from Calvert Island, British Columbia, Canada - ECP12_OM1 (SPAdes) (version 2) | ecosystem: Environmental > Aquatic > Freshwater > Wetlands > Bog ...
AGGAGGGGCATTTCCGCAATTTCAAAGGAATATGGCCGGGGGGGAACCCTCGCGCGGAAACCTATGTGTTTACTGGAGTCCACATATTAGAACCTGAGATTTTCCGATTCATCCCCGAGGGACAGTTCTATGAGATCAACGATCAGGTTTACTTGCATGCGCTGCGAAACGGTATGAATGTCTACGGTTTTCCTGTTGAAGGCTATTGGAACGACCTTGGGGACCCAAGACGGTACCTGGAAGCGCAGAAGGCCATGCTCACACGTGAAGGTTCCATTCTCCCTGTGTACATCTCTCCGGATGCCAGTCTGGACGATCGCGTCGCATTTCGCCCCTTCGTGTCCGTGGGGCCGGGGTGCGTGCTGGAACGCGACTGTTTCGTGGAAAACTCCATCCTCTGGGATAAAGTCTGTGTGAGAAGCCGCACTTCGGTCCGGAACTCCATCGTAGGGGCGAACATGACCGTGGAGGGTGACTGCATCGACAGAATCGTGACCCGGAACGGGGAGGCCTCTATTGCTTGACCGCGAGCTGGAAGTCGAAAAGCGGTTGCTGTCCGCTGCGTGGGGAACCGACCTGCCCAGCAGGGTAGAAAAGCTTGCCGGGGACGCATCCACGCGCGTCTACTTCCGGGCTCTTTACCCGGGCAAGGGTAGCGCGATCATTATGCTCCAACCACACGGAGGGAGAGATGAGGAGGCTGCGTTCCTGGAAATTCAAGAATTCCTAGCAGCCCTTGGTCTCCCCGTACCACGGGTCTACGCGCACGACAGAAACCAGGGGCTCGTGGTCCTGGAGGACTTGGGTGACAATCTCCTTGAATCAGTGGTTGAACGGGCATCCCGTACCGAGCTTAGGGAGATATACGGGGAGGCGGTGAAGCTCCTTCTGAGAATGTGCCTTGCCACAAGCAACCTTACCTCGGGTTGCAGGGTCTTCGACCTGGCATTTGACGAAGCGAAACTGATGGAGGAGATGCACTTCTTCCTCACCCATTTCGTCGAGGGGCTATGCAAAACAAAACTTTCTGCAGCAGCCTCCTCAATACTGGAAGACTTTTTCCTGAGCATTTGCAGGATCTTGGCGGAGCAACCCCGCATCTTTACTCACCGGGATTTCCATTCAAGAAATCTGATACTCCAAGGGAATCGCCTCGTAATGTTAGACTTTCAAGATGCCAGAATGGGGCCTGCCCAATACGACCTTGCGTCACTGCTGCGCGATTCTTACGTGACCCTACCGGAGGAACTGGTCGAGGAACTCCTGACTGCTTATTTGGACGAGATCGGCGAAACAAAGGACAGTTCCCGCACCAGATTCCGCTACATATTCGATGTGATGTCGCTCCAGCGAAACATCAAGGCGCTGGGCACCTTCGGCTATCAGTTGTCTGTTCGCGGTTGCGGCAGATACTCGTCGTCGATTCCCCGTACGGCTGCGTACGTGTCACACAACATCGGTCTCTATCCGGAGTTTGCCAGGTTCAGATCCGCGGTGGAGAAGTTTATCTGCGAGCCAGCCATAAATTTACCTTAAATATACAGCCATCGCCCCAACTAATTAATGTTTTACATTTATAATTTGTTGTAATATGTTGTTATTTCTGGTATAGCCTCAAATATCAGGATGGCCTCCCATCCGACCCCTCCCGGAGTTGGAGAAATGAAAACTACTCTGCTGCTTAGCCTGATCCTGGCAGTCATCGCGACAGCGAACACGGCTGCCCAGGCTTCTGTAACAATTGGCATCGACTCAACAATAAGCCAGATGAAACAGGACCTTCAAACCCAGGTTGAACGTATCAGAAGGGCACGCGAGAACGCGAGCTCCGAGATGACGTTGGCCAGAATTCGCATTGCCGAACAACTAAGACGCTCGGAAGAAGATCTGAGCAGGCAAATTGAGAGCCTGGAAAGGTTCCGCGAACAAATGGCCGATCAAAAGGGTCAGACTGATCAGGCCGTGGTCCAGATGCAGAGAGACTGGAAGCAATTCATACAACAGGCTTTTTCTGACCTTGATTCTCAGCTCAGGGAAACCAACAGCCTTATCACGCAGATGGAAACCCTTCAAAACAGGTTTGATGTCGATGCGGAAGAATTGCCTGACTCCAACACAGTTCAGATATTGACCCCTTCCGCGCCGGAACCTCCGGCTAATCCGCAACCTGTTACTCCTACTCCGACGGTTGTTACACAGACGCCCCCTGCAAATTCGGAACCTACGACTCCTACACCGCCGGCTAATCCGGAACCGGCTACTCCCACTCCGACGGTTGTTACACAAACGCCCCCGACCAATCCCGGTTCCACCTGACCGTATCAGCATTAGTTGTCCGGTGGACAATAGAATTGAGCCTCCTTGAAGAAAGCTCGGCGTCGCGACAGACCACGATCTTATAGAACTGCCGTTTTCACTCAAAAACATTTGCAGGATTACGACACGTGCATTAAGCTGTAACATAGGTGATCACGTGGAAGTAACCTGTTCAAAGTGTTGTATACTGCTTAACCTGCCGGACGAGAAAGTCCCGGTCGGGAGATCGTACGTTATCTGCCCAGGCTGTAGCTCCCGCATCAACATATTCATGAGCCTGGGACCCGGCGCTGTGGTGACCAATCTTACCGGCTTGAGATTCCTCGGGAACAATGAAGATTTGAACGACCAGTTCTGCGATCCTGGTGAATTGTGGCGCGTCGTGGAAGTAGTGGAGCCTTGCCCGGACAGGGGAAAAGGGAGGGCTTGTGAAGTTGAAAACCGCGGGCGCTGCCCCAACCAGCGACTGGTGATCAGGCTGCGAGGGGACAAAACGCTGTACAAGACATGCTTGTACCGACAGGGCAGGCGAGTTTTCGATAAGAACCGCCGGTCGCCCGTGGGGAATCGTGGCGTTTCAAGCGGGTACAATCCTAGGGACTAATATTTCGGTCTTCCTCCGCGCCTACTCGTTCCTCCATTCAGGCTTGCGCTTTTCGAGGAACGCGTTGATCCCCTCATTGGCATCATGACCCTCCATAAGGTCTTTCAAGTAGAGGGACTCCATCCGGGGAAAATCTTCCTGGATCCTTCGGAAGAAGTCTTTCCGCACCGCCTCGTTGGCGATGCGAAGACATGAAGCGCTCTTGGGGATGATGTGCTTCTCGACCCACTGGGAGGCCACTTCCCATGCGTCCTGCCCCTCGTCCGTCAAAATGTTCACCATGCCTATCCGATGAGCCTCTAAAGCATCAATGGAACGTCCTGTGAGCACCAAATCATCAGCATGAGACTGCCCCACTTTACGCGGCAACATCACCGACGCGGGAGGCGGAAACACGCCCAGTACGATCTCAGGCTGGCCGAACATTGCTGTCCTGTCGGCCACAATGAAGTTGCAGAACAGGGCCAACTCCATTCCTCCACCGAGGCACTGGCCGCGCACTACAGCCATAGTAGGAACGGCTAATCTTACGAGCTGGTAGAACACCCCGTGGAAGGACTTCAGCATCATTGCGGCTTTATCTTTGGTATGCTCCTGAACACTCGCCCCGAATGAAAAATGCTTGCCCACGCCTTCAAAAACCACAAGCTTTACGTGTTTCGCGATCCCCAATCCGTCGAGTGCGGCGGAGATCTCACCGAGCATTGCCGCTTCCATTATGTTGGCCTTGGGAGAGTTCAGAATAATCTTGAAAACAGCGCCTTCGAAATGCTCTTCACACTGAATCAGCCGGTATTGCATTGGATTTTCCTCCTACTGGATTGCAGGCGGCAATGGTAATGAAAATCACGCTATTTCAATAGGTAGGGGCACGGCATGCCGTGCCCCTACGGATTTGACGGCGTCTATACCGTCCTTTGTCATTCCCACGTTTCCAGGCAGAGCCTCATGTGCGCCACCACCGCGAGGACGCTATGCCTGTGGCTTTCCCATTACCTGGGCGAAGCTTTCCGGCGTAGCCGGCGCCCCTTCCGCGATAAGTTGACGCCACCGGATGAAATCTATGACATCCTTGCCCGTGATCTTCTTGGTATTGAAAGAATTGAAGCCCAGAAACGCTTCATAATTCATATTCGCCATCAGCCAGTGCCGGTTGGCCAGCTTGGTCTGATCCCAGAAGAATTTCTTCTTGGCCCGGATGCCGTCAACGGCTTTAATCAGACAGCCAGGAAAGAGGTTGGCAAAGGTCCAAACCACCTTGTTTACTTCCTTGTCGAGGAGCTCGAAGTCCTTAGGAAGCTCCTTCATCATTTCCTTGGCTTCTTTTCCCGCCGCGCCGGTCTTGAATTCGCCATAAACGATTTCGCCGTCAGCTACGTACGTTTCGGTAATCACCAGGGGGTTCCGTATGAACTTATCTCCTTGTTTGAGCACCGGGACCGCCTTGGAAATGAGGTTCTTGGCTCTCATTTTATAAGCGCTCCACATCTCGCAACTCACGCAGTTCCACATCGCGTCTTCCATCGATAGGAACCAGGGGAGGAAGTCGGTGGAGCCGCCGTCTGGACTGGAACCGTGTCGAGCGCCGGCCTGGCCGAAGATCGCCAAGTCGCTGGAAATGGCCAGATCGCACGCCATTCCGATTTCCTGGCCGCCGGCAACCCTCATGCCATTCACACGACATATCACAGGCTTTTTGCAATTGAGGATCGCGTCTACCATTCCATTGAAAAGATCCATATACTCCCCATATTCGTGGGGTCGCATGGAATAGTATTCCGCGTACTCTTTGGTGTTTCCTCCGGTGCAGAAGGCGATGTCGCCGGTTCCGGTGAAAACGACGGCCACCACGGAACGGTCCTGGCTGGCGGCCCAGAATCCAGCAATCACCCCCTTGACCATCTCAGTGGTGTAGGAATTGTACTGCTTGGGATTGTTCAGACGGATCCATGCGACGTACAGTCCGTCAATCGCTTTGCCTTCCGGCGAAGTCAACGGCTTCTTTTCGTAGACCGTGCACGGAGCCTCGGTTCCCCAATGTTCGGGACCCATGAGGATGTGATCTTTGCTGCTGTTGTCTCTAGGTAACCATTCCAACGTCATATTCGACCTCCTATTCCGAATTAAGTGCTCCCGCGGCCTTCGCTGGGCTTCCGTTCTCATGGCTGCCAATGCGACGCGAAAGCCGACAGAAATACCAAGGGCAACTCACCCCGCCCTTCTCCCGACCAGCGGCCTCTAGGCTACTTGACCGGCTCGAAGGCGTAGCATACTCGCGGGATCTCCACAATTTCCCGGCCAAATTCCTGCGGGACTGGATCTACATCGAACACCGCCAATTTGACCTGGTCGTCGACCTTCAGCTCACCTTCCTTGCAGTTGATGATGCGCACAAAGAAGCTCAGCTTCCCCTGCAAGTCAACCAGGGCATGGATCATAGGGGGTTTGCCGAAACCCAGCGGCACCCCTACGACTTCCTCGGTGAATTCGAGCACAGTGCCCGTTGTGGGCCAGTCGATCCATTCCATGTTGGTGCTGTAACATTCCGGGCAGAGCAACCTTGGGGGGAATGGCTCAGCACTGCAATCCTTACACCTTGTGGTGGTAAATCGTCCGTCTTTCAAGTGCTCGTAAAAGGGGTAAATCTGGTTGAACTCTTTGGACTGCTGTGGAAACAGGTCCATAGTGGCCATATATTTTCCATTCAGGACGGAGATTCCGGGTGTGCTCATGCGACCTCCCTGCCGTAGATAAGGACGGTGTGAGCGGCTATGAATCCGCTGAGGTTGTGGGTCAAGCCTATTGCCGCACCAGGAACCTGCTGGATGGCATCTCCACGCAGTTGACGCGTGACTTCCATGGCTTGCCGGATTCCCGTTCCGCCGAACGGATGGCCGCATCCAAGGAGGCCCCCGTCAGTGTTTGTCGGGACCTGGCCTCCAAAATCGTTCTGGCCGTCTCCGACAAATGGACCGCCCTCGCCTTTCTTACAGAACCCAAGATCTTCCATCTCGATGATTTCCGAAATGGTGAAGCAGTCGTGCGTCATGGCCACGTCAACGTCCTTGGGTTGCACTTTGGCCTTCTTATAGGCCTGCTCGGCCGCGATCTTTAGAGCTTCCCAAGTAGTCCAATTGGGCATGTTCGCGGACATATTGTTGACCGACGCCTGCGCCGTCCCGCGGATGTATACCAATGGCTTGTCGGTCATCTGTTTGGCCTTTTCTTCCGTGGCCAGGATGACTGCAGCGGCTCCATCGGTGATGGGGCAGCAGTCATAAAGCGTCAACGGCGGCACGATCATTCGACCGCTCATGACCTCTTCCATGGTGACCGGCGTCTGAAACTGGGCTTTGGGGTTTTTCGCGGAATTCCGGCGGTTCTTGACAGAAACCTGCGCCAGGTGCTCTTTGACCGTCCCATACTGCTTCATATGTTGCTTCGCGACCATAGCGAATGCAGGTGGCGGAAGCCCGAGGCCCTGAATCCCATCCCAGTCGTGATCCACTGAAGCAAGTTCGCTGTAGAAAACCTCCCACCTCTGAGGAGTGTAGAGTTTTTCGCCCCCCGCGACCATGACCACGTCAGCTTGGCCCGACTTTATAAGGCCAAAGGCCAATATTATAGCTGAACTGCCGCTGGCGCAAAGGAGTTCCACACGTGCACAGATGTTTTTCGGCTTGATTCCCACATATTCGGCGACCAGTGGAGCCAAGTGGGTCTGGTAGGACGTGCGCTCGGTATAGGCGGACGCGACCAGCAATCCGTCTATATCTTTGGGGTTTAGTTGGGGGTTGTCGTCGTAACAGGCCTTCGCTGCTTCCTGGAAGAAGTCCCTCTGACTGCCGTTTCTGACCCCCCATTCGGACATTCCCCCGGCGACTACGCACACATTGCGATCCATAAGTGACTACCTCCGGTCAGTATTTAGAATTTCTTGGAGGGGGCTTGAGGGAACCTTTTTTACAAAAAGAAGGGTCCCCAAAGCTTACTGCTTTGAACGCGAATTCATATTAGCGCCGTAAGAGCACGTAGCCCCGGACTCGACAACGAACTCCGCACAAGGCGGGCTCAATTTCTTCTGGCGCAAGTTCCGATGGGTCACCATGCTCATTTTCACTTTACAGTACTTTGCCCTTTCAAGGCAATCAATTTTTAGAGCGTAAATTTCGTTGGCCGGAGTGTCCGCTGAATGCCGAAATGGATGTGCAGACGCAGCAGAATGTAAATCGACTGAACTCCACTCCGTGGATACTTTCCGATTTGACTCTTTAGTATAATTTTCAGAATAATGAATTTATGGCCAACCGCAACTCAACAGACCTGCTTCTCGAAACGAATCGCAAATCGCCCCCCCAGACCAGCATGTCTTGGATATTCCGTCCTAACTACTGAAAAAAACCTTGAAGGCTTTGTGGCACATCCAGACGTCGTCTTTTGAGCTGACTTCCAACGGGGAATGCATTCCTAATATTGCAGGTCCGCAATCGATGATGTCCACGCCCGCGTTGGCCAAATACTTGGCCACAGTGCCCCCGCCCCCTTCATCGACTTTTCCGAGGCCCGCGGCCTGCCAGGCGATATTGTTGTCATTGAACAGCTTGCGAACCCAGGCCGCGTACTCCGCGTTCGCGTCCGATGCCATATACTTGCCGCCGCTCCCGGTGTACTTGGTGAGGTTTATACCGTAGCCAAGCCGCGCACTGTTTCGCTTCTCGTACACGTCGGGGTACGTCGGATCTATTGCCGCGGTAACATCCGCGGAGAGCGCTTTGCTGCTGAAAAATACCTTATAAAGATTTCTGGAAGTCGGTTCAACGCCTGTCCTGTGCATGAGGTCCATGACGAACATTTCCAGAACGCGGGACTTAGCGCTCGTGTTGCCCTCGCTTCCGATCTCTTCCTTGTCATAGAAGATTGCCACCGCGGTATGCTCGGGTTTTTCTGTATCCATGAGAGCTGTGAAACAGGTATAGGCGCAGACCCGATCATCTTGACCGTACCCGGCAACAAGGCTCCTGTCTAATCCGGAGTCTCGAGCCGGCTCTGCCGGTATTACCTGAAGCTCCGCGCTGGTGAAATCCTCTTCCGTAATGTTGTATTTCCGGGCGAGCAGATCGAGGACTGCCAGCTTGACGCGCTCCTCGGCCTCCCGATCTTCGTACGGGAAAGCGCCCACGATCAGGTTAAGGTTCTCACCGGGCATGAATTCGGAGGCCTTTTGCTCCATTTGCTTTTTTGCGAGGTGCGGCAACAGGTCGGGTATGGTGAAGACAGGATCCTCGGGGTTCAGGCCGATCTCTACTTGGACCGTGGAGCCGTCCCCTCTGATGACCGTGCCGCAGATGGCCAAGGAACGCGCCACCCAGTGATACTTCTTGATGCCGCCGTAGTACTGTGTCTTGAGGAGCGCAAGCCCCGTATCCTCGTAAAGAGGATTGGGCTTCAGGTCCAGCCGTGGGCAATCCACATGCGAGGTGATGATCCTTATCCCATCGGACATGGGCTTTTTCCCCAGAACCGCCATGGCAAGGATTTTGCCCCGTAGCGCATGAAATACGCGCCTCACATTCTTCCCCCCTGCGCTGAAATCCTTGAAGCCTTTCTTGGAGGCAAATTCCACAAAAGATTGAACGGCTGATCTCTCGGTGCGCGCTCGGTTAAGAAAATCGCGGTAGCCTTGCGCGTAGGAGAATACCTGCTTCTTCTCCGTCTCCCCCAACTGGTCCCACGAGCGCGTCTGTTCCTTCACGAGCTTTTCCTTTAGCTCGCGGGTCTTCTTCGATCCTTTAGACGTAGGCATATTGTCCTCTAATCTATTTTTGCGGGTATGTGCTTAGTACTCGGTTTTCTAAGTTCGGTGACATATTTCGGGCAGCTTTGGTGGGACAGGCATCTTGCCCGTTTATCAAGAAATGACAGGTGAGATGCCTGTTCCACCAATGCCGTGATCTCGAATCCTCTTTCAGCGTCTCCAGTCCAAGAATACGTCGCCCGAATTACGAATTGGACATCTTACTGCCGAAACTTCCATGGCGGATCCAGCGGATTGAATGGTTCCGGCAGCGAACGAGGTTCATCCGGAGCAGGCCCAAGGGGACCAAGAGCAGAAGCGGACGCGGCTTTGACAGGAGGGTTGTTTTTGCGTTCGAGGAATTCTTTGGCGATGTTGATGGGAGTGGCAAATCCGATTCCCTGGCTCTTCCACAACAAAATTGTATTGATCCCGATCACCTGACCGTCCAGGTTGAAGAGAGGACCGCCCGAGTTCCCCAAGTTCATAGCGGCATCGATCTGGATCAAAGGGGGATAACCGGCGCCGGGAATTGTTCTCTTTTGCGCGCTGACAATCCCAATCATGAGTGATTGCCCGATCCCATAAGGGTTGCCGATCCCGACTACCCATTCTCCTAGTTCTACACCCTCAGAGTCCCCAAGGGCGACCGGCTGCAAATTACTTGCATCTATCTTCAGCAAGGCGAGATCGTTCTTGCTGTCCTTGTGGATAGTCTTGGCTAGGAACTTCTTGCCGTTAAGAAGCTCTATCTCGATCTGGGACCCATTGCGCAAAACGTGTTCATTGGTAATAATGAGGCCATTGGCTGAAACGATGAATCCGGAACCATAGCCCATTGCTTTGCCGCCGGAATCTCCGGAAAAGCCCAGGTGGCCGAGAGAAAATGACGATCCCGGATCAACCATACGGATGGCGACCACAGACCTGTTGACTTTCTTGACAACCCCTCTGATATCAGGGAAATTTCTTTGACGCTCGACAGGTTCAGAGTCGCTTCCGTCCGACCGTTCCGGCTTGAAAGGGACCGGTGAAAGACCGATTCTCCCCTTCTTCGTAGGGTTGCGGCTGTCGTCTGGCGAGATGGCCTTGTAATTCTGGACACTACTAGAGGAAGACGGGGTCGCGGCCTTGCGAAGCATTACATCATCAGCCTGAGCAACAGGGGAAAGAAAGACCAAACTTGAAACAAAATATGATATGATAATCAGCATTCCGAATCGGAAAGGTGTCATCCACAGACTCCTGCAAACGGTTTCCAGAGAAAAACCGCAGGCCCGATGCGGTTTTCCGGGTGGTGAATTTGGATATATTCCTATCCTGGACACGTTGTCAATGGTTTTTTAGATTTTCCTTGAAACAATCGCTATGTTCTGCTTATTTTTTAATGTTCTTGATTAACAACTGTCTGTTACACCAGCGGAGATGAGCCTATGTTCGAAGTTGAAATCATAGCCAACTTTTCCGCCGCTCACCGTTTGAGGAACTACCAGGGCAAGTGCGAACACCTGCATGGGCATAATTATAGGGTCCACGTCAAGGCGAGGGCCGCAACTCTTGGCGAAGACGGAATGGTCATGGACTTCGGAGATCTCAAGAGAGCTACCGACCGCGTGCTGGAGCGATTCGATCACTCTTATCTTAACGAAATCAAACCTTTTGACCAAATCGAGCCTTCCGCGGAGAATATCGCGGCATGTCTCTTCGATGAAATCGGCCGCCAACTGAACGATAAGTCCGCGATGCTCCACAGCGTCTCGGTTTGGGAATCAGATACTTCAAGGGCTACTTTCCTCAAAGAGATCAATTGAAATGGCCTTCAAGCAATGCCGGGCCGTCTCCTACAGCGGGGAGATTTTCAATTGAGCCCCCTTTATGACCGGTATCGGTCATTACCTACTTAGGGAGAACTCCAGTGAATGTTCTGTCAATGCCTGATGTTCAAAGCCTGCCTGATGGGCGCAACCTGGCCATCGACAAGGTCGGGGTAAAAGGGTTGCGCTATCCTATCTCGGTCAAAGACCGGAAAAAAGGATTACAGCACACTGTAGGGCTTTTCGACCTTTTCGTCAATCTCCCTCATGATTTCAAAGGCGCCCACATGAGCCGGTTCATAGAGGCTCTCAATGAGTTTCGGGGGGAGATCTCTATGGAGAAGTTCCAGGAGATCCTGGAAAAGATCAAAGGAAAGCTCCATGCCAAGAGCGCTCACATGAATGTGGAATTTCCCTACTTTGTAGAAAAGACCGCGCCCGTCACGGCAACCCCAGGCCTCATGTCGTACACGTGCTTCATGAGTGGGGCACTTGCAGAGTATTTCGACCTCATCGTCGGGGTCGAAGTTCCCGTAATGACTGTTTGTCCGTGTTCCAAGGAGATCTCTGACTACGGGGCGCACAATCAGCGCGGGGTAGTGAGGGCTCAACTCAGATTTAAGAAATTTTTCTGGATCGAGGAGATAATCGAGGTCGTTGAATCGTCGGTCAGCTCTGAAATTTACTCGCTGCTTAAACGGCCTGACGAGAAATTCGTCACAGAACGAGCCCACGACAACCCCATGTTCGTCGAGGACGTAGTGAGGTCTGCTGTTTCACGTCTCCGGGCAATGGACAACTTCCCCTGGTATCGCATCGAGGCGGAGAATTTCGAATCCATCCATAACCACAGCGCCTATGCAATGATAGAGAAAGACTTCTCGCCGGAGCCCGAGTGTTTTCAGCGAGCCGCAGCGGGGAGGTACAACGGTTCGATTTAGTGTAATGTACCTGTGATTTCTTTATAGAGGTAGGAGCAACCCTCGTGGTTGACCCAATCCCATGATCTAGGGCACCCACCAGGAGCGCCCATACTGTAGCTACAACATCTCCTTCAGCCGCTTTTTGACGAAGTCCGCATTGCCCTTACCTGTCCTAAAATGACCGAACAACCGCGAGCGGGAAAGGGATTCAGAAGAAGTCGGCGCTGAAAGCGTCCCGGAGAATTTCCACGACTGCCGGCTCGCCAAGTGTAACGATCACAACGTCAAAGCGCGCCGGCGGGACCTCGCGGTAACGTTTCCCCAAGTAGACCTCCGCGGCTCGGATAATTCGTTTCTGCTTTTGCCTATCCACGGAAAATACAGGGTTGAGGCTGGAGGCCGACCCCCTCGACCGCACCTCCACGAATACTAGCTCGCCCAAGTGCTGCGCAATTATGTCGATTTCCCCTAGGAGTCTGTTGCTCAACCCTTCACATTATGGGAACCGCGTGATATGACGCGGGCTTATGAGTGATCATCGATTCAAAGAGTATAATCCTGATCA
>Ga0209039_10003586_pt1 | contig 12003 bp, 10 predicted proteins | sample BogFormECP12_OM1_FD_188238 | JGI IMG/M metagenome (GOLD analysis project Ga0209039, IMG submission 188238) | Bog forest soil microbial communities from Calvert Island, British Columbia, Canada - ECP12_OM1 (SPAdes) (version 2) | ecosystem: Environmental > Aquatic > Freshwater > Wetlands > Bog ...
CATATTCCTCATAGGGCGCCCAGGGCCGCAAACGGCCCAGCAACCAGCCCATCACCCCCAACCCGCATCTAACCCCATGTGCGAAGACCGGGCCTAGAGCAGAACGAGGAAGATCCGGACCGGCTGTCCTATCTGTTTTCGATGGACCACCTAGTCACCCGAATGCGCCGGAACTCCGAGAACCTTCTCCTGCTCGCCGGACACGACAGCGCGCGAAAGTGGAGCGAACCGGTGTCGCTCGCGGACGTGGCCCGGGCTGCGACGTCAGAGATCGAGCAGTACGCCAGGGTGGTGCTCAGCGTTCAGCCTGGGGTCGCGGTCTCGGGGCAGGCGGTATCCGACGTCGTGCGCCTGCTCGCCGAGATCATCGAGAACGCCACGATTTTCTCCCCCAAGGACACCCAGGTGCGCGTGTCAGCCCAGGAACTGACCAGCGGGGGCGTGCTGATCGAGGTCAGCGACAGCGGGGTCGGCATTTCCGATGCCCGGCTGGCGGAGATGAACTTGCGGCTGATCAATCCGCCGGTGATTGACGTGTCGGTATCGCGGCACATGGGGCTGTTCGCCGTAGCGCGCCTAGCCGAACGGCATGGGGTACGAGTTCGGCTGCGTCCCGGATCCCCGCAGGGGCTGACCGCCCTGGTGTGGCTGCCGGACAGCGTCATCGAGCGGGGAACCCGCCCGTACGGCGGGTGGTCGCAACCGCATGCCGTTCAAGCCGACTTCCAGGCCATGCGGACGACGGGCCGTCACAGCGTCGCCACGCGTTCCGCTGCGGATGGCCAGTCGGCGAACGGCCGGCCGGATGCCGTCGCGGCGTCCACGCAGGCCGGCCCGGGCCCGCGCGAGACGGTGCAGGCTGCCGACTCGGCGACGTCGAGCTGGTTCCGCAGTCGCCGGCCGTCCGCGACTCCTGCGGCCGGGAACGGCCACACGCCACCCGAGACCGCTCCGCAGCTGGGCGGTGACGGGTCATCCGGCGCCGACCGGTGGGCTGAAGGCAAGCACGCCGCCCAGGTCATCGCCGATCCAGTCCGTGGCGAGGGCACCGTCGCCGGGCTGCCCACGCGCGTGCCGCGGGCGAATCTCATTCCCGGATCTGTTCCCGGATCTGCGGGCGGTGGCCGACCGGCAGACAGCCGCGTAACCAGCCGTCCGGCCGATGGTCACCAGGCGCAGACGCCGGCCGCGCTACGGCCACCGCGGTCACCTGAGATGGCTCGCATCCGCCTGAGCGGATTCCAGCGCGGAACTCGCCGGGCCAAGGGCCATACACCCCGCACAGCAGAGGGAGCGGATCGTTGAGTTACGCATATCGCCAGGACCTGGACTGGCTGATCACCGATTTCACCGTGCGAGTCGCGGATGTCGCGCACGCCGCCGTGGTATCCGCGGACGGCGTACCGCTGGCGGTGTCGGAGGACATCCCCGGGTTTTTCGCCGAGCAGCTCGCGGCCATCACCGCCGGGCTGGTCAGCCTGATGCAGGGCGCTGCGCGGATCTTCGAGGCAGGCCAGCCCCTGCAGGCGCTGGTAGAGATGGACGGCGGGCTGATGCTCGTCAAGGCGATCAGCGACGGCTCCAGCCTGGCCATCCTCGCCGCCCCGGATTGCGACGTGGAGCTGGTCTCCTACGAGATGACGCGGATGGTCGAGGCGGTTGGCGAGGTGCTGACGCCGGCGGTCCGCGCCCAGACAGGATACTGAGCAGCCGCACCACCACCCGCTGACATTCGCCAGCCCCGGCGGGCTAGCCGCCGATGACCATGCTGCTGATATTGAACTTTGTCCCCTGCGGGAGCAGGTTGAACCGGGTCATCGCGGTCACCACGCGCTGGAGTCGCACCGGGTCGACCCCCAGCGGGAAGGTCGGGAGCGAGATGAACGCCGCCGTCTCCTACGGTATGCCCAGGTATTGCTCGATGGCGCCCTCCACGGCGGCGCGGTTGGTGTCGGCGATCTCCTGCCCCTGGGACAGCGCCCTGGTGAACGCCAGCAGGGTATTGGGGTACTTCTTGGCCCATGCCGCCGTGACCGCGTAGCCCTGGATCGGGAAGTCCTGGGTGGAGCCCTGGTCAAGGTCGGCGAGTTCCTGTATACCGGCGCCCGCCTCGTCGAGGCTAACAAACGGCTCGGGGGCGAACGACGCGCTGAGGTGGCTGTTCGGAGCCGTCAGGGCCGTCGCCACACCAGGGAACGGCACGTTGGTGAAGTGCACCTGATTGGGTTTGAGGCCGTGCTCGAGGAGCAGGGAGTCGATCAGCAGGGTGCCGATGTCTTGCGGCGCGTTGACCGAGACGACCTTGTTCTTGAGCTGGCCGACCGAGCTTATCGGTGAGTTTCCCTTGACCAGCAGGGTTAGGACGTTCGGCTGCAAGAAGGAGGCCTCGGCGATGATGCGCAGGTCAGCTTTTGGCGCGCCCGCGCCGAGCTGATCTTCGATGTAGGTGACGTAGTCCCCGGCGGTGATGTCGTATGTGCCCTTCTCCAGGCCGTCGATCAGGTCCTGCGTCGAGGGCGGGATCTTCGACGTGGGCACGATCGTCACGTGCAGGCCCTGGGCGGCGAACAGGCCTTCCGTCTGGGCGATGTACAGGCCAGCCGAGTCGATGGCCGGGAACGCGTCGACGACGATGTTCGTCTTCTCGAGTTTGAGGGGCGCACCGCCGCCCGATCCGCCGGAGGAGCATCCGGCGGCCATCGTCATGACCGCGACTGCCGACGCTATGAGCACGTTCCGCGATTTCATCCTTGCTCCATCAGGCATGGCAGCGTCCCTTGCGACCCCGCGACCGGCTGGGCGAGCACCTCGATCGGCAGCGGCCCCGAAATGCGTCACGGAACATCATAATGTTCCGCACCGTCCGTCACATGTCGAACGGTAGGACTTGCCCGAATCTCACGTCACTCTGTTATCGGTACTAACTTTACGTGACCGATCCGGGGGAGAATCGGGCTGGCCAGACCGGAGCCAGCCTCTCGCCGCGGCGGCTGCGGCGGCCCTAACCATGCCCGCTCCACCGTACCGGCTCCTCGCGCTCGCGGCGGCCGGCAACGTTTGATTCCCTCGCCAAGGGTAGGAGATCGAAAACGAAATAATGTCAGGATGCGCGAGGCCGCATCCCTAGATGGGTGTGCCTATGAATAAAGACCTCGGAGCGGATGTCACCACGGAATGCACCGACGCGGGGGATCTCAAGGATCTGCACGGCGCCTTGCTCAGCACCCAGAGCGTCGAGCAGTTCCTGCACGAGATGGCCGTGCTGGCGGCCCGCCTGGTCGGCGGCGGCCTGTCGTGCGGGATGACCATGCAGCCGAACGGGAGACCGGTCACGGTGGCGTGCAGCGATCCGGTCGCCGCGCGGGTGGACGAGGTGCAGTACGCACTCGACGACGGTCCGTGCCTGCACGCCATGCGGGATGGCCACATGGTGCGTATCGAGGACACCGCCGACAAGGCGGGCTGGCCCGAGTTCGAGGCGCAGGCGGCCTCGCGCGGGATCCGGTCCTGCCTGGCCCTGCCGCTGAACGCGGACGGCAAGCCGGTCGGCGCCCTCAACCTGTACGCGCGCGCGGCGTCGGCGTTCGGCGCGGCCGAGGCGCGGCGCGCCGAGAACTTCGCGGAGAATGCCTCGGGCGCGCTGACGCTGGCCATAAGGCTAGCCTCGCACGCTGCCCTTATCGAGCAGTTGCGTTCGTCGCTGACTTCGCGGACGGTAATTGATCAGGCGCTCGGGATAATCATGGCCAGGGAGCATTGCACCCAGTCCCGTGCGTTCGCGATCTTGCGGTCCGCCTCGCAGAATAGCAATGTGAAACTCCGCGATATCGCCGGAGCGGTTGTGACCAGCGTTACCGGTGAACCCCCGCAGCCCGCGCCGCCTTTCGAGGAAGGGCGGCCCTAAGCGCCGCCGCCGTCGGTATCGGCCTTCGCGGTGGCATTGTCCGGCTGGGCCGAGACCCCTTGGACCGCTTGGCCGCCCGGGTCCGCCAGCGACGCCGCGACGCTGGGAAACGTGTCTATCAGGCTATCGACCCCGGTAATCGACAGTGGCGCGACTACGCTTGGCGGAGTGGCCGGCGAGGACGGGCGGAGAGCATGATGCGAGGCTGGGCATGATAACCGTCGCGGGCGAGGCCCTGATCGACCTGATCGTAGATCCGGCTGGTCACATCGATCCCAGGTTCGGCGGCGGCCCGTTCAACGTCGTGCGTGCCGTCGCCCGGCTCGGCCTGCCGGCCGCCTTCCTGGGCCGACTGTCCAGCGACCGCTTCGGGCGGCTGATGCGCGAGGACCTCGACCGCCACGGGGTGCTGGCCGCCATCGAGGCCCCGGCCGACACGCCGACCACGCTGGCGATGGTGGACGTCGATCCGGCCGGCCTCCCCGGCTACCGTTTCTACCTGGCCGGCACGGCGGCGGCCGCGATCGGGCCCGAGCAGGCCATCGTGCCCGCGGGTACCACCGCCCTGCACATCGGCAGTCTCGGCCTGGTCATGGAGCCGGTCGGCACCACCCTGGAACAGCTGGTGGCCGCGCTGCCGGCCGGCATCACGGTCATGCTCGACCCGAACTGCCGACCGGGCGCGATCGCCTCCCGGCAGGCCTACCTGAACCGGCTCGACCACATCCTGCGCCGGGTGGACTTGGTCAAGACGAGTACGGAAGACCTCGGCTACCTATTCCCCGGCCAGAGCACGCACCATGCCGTCACCGAACTGCTCGCCAAGGGACCCGCGTGCGTGGTGGTCACGGACGGCGCAGCCGCGGTGCGCGCCTTCGCCCGAGGCCACGAAGTCCGCGCCGAGGTCCCCCCGGCCAACATCGTCGACACGGTGGGCGCCGGAGACGCGTTCGGCGGCGCCTTCCTGGGCTGGTGGATCGGCAACGGGTTCGGCCAGGACGCCCTGCGCGACCCGGACACGGTGCGCCGCGCGACCCGTGCGGCCATCTACGCCTCGGTGGTGACCTGTACCCGCCGCGGAGCGGAGCCGCCGTGGGCCTCCGAGCTGGTCGCCCATGACGGCTGGCGGTGGCTGCCTTCGGGCCGGGCCCACCACGGGAGCAGCCCGGCGGGCCTCGGCCGACCGGCTGGCTAAGCCGCCCCCTGCGCTCGGTCACGCCGTAGTTATCACGGCTTGATGTGCGGCGCTGCTGGCGCTGCGGGTGCTGGCCGCGGTCTTCCGCACCGGGCCCTAGCGCAGCAGGATGCCGCGGATGAACGCGGCCTGGCCGGCGTGCTGCAGGCAGTCGGAGATCACGCTGACCAGCCGCACGCCCATCGTCACCGGCGGGTCCCAGCCCTCGTCCACCACCTGGGACAGGTCCGCGTCGGTGACGCCGGAGACCAGCCGGACGGTCTGCTCGTGCACCGCGTCGTAGTACCCGGTGAGCAGGTCCCCAGAGGAGACCGTGACCTGGGCGACCTGCTGCGAGCTGTGCCCGTACCCGATGTCGGCCGGCCCGAACGGCAGCTCGAACCGCTTGCCGTACTCGGTCCACACCTGCGGCACGCCGAACGCGCCCGCCACGTGGTCGTCTTGCACCCGGGCCAGGTGCCAGACCAGCCACGCGATCGAGTTCGCGTCGTGGTCGAGCCGGGCGGCCAGCTGGCTGCTGGTCAGGCCCCGCACCACCTCGTGCACGGTCTGGCGGACGCGGCCGAACGCGTCCGCCAGAAGCTCCGCACTAGTCATCGCTATTCCCTTCGGTCAAAAGCAGAATTTATCCGAACGGGCTGGGTGACACGCCCTGCTACCTGGTCTCGTGCCTCGCCTGGTCGCAGCTGACAGTGGTGCGAGGTACCGTTCCGACGTGCCCGCAGCTCGCAGCCGGAAGTCATCCCTGGGATCCCCGAAACCCAGAGCCTCCGCCACCCCCGATATTCCCGCCGACCCTGAGGACCCTGAGGCTGGCCCCAGCCTCACTGGCCCCAGCCTCAGCCGGGCCGTGCCGGATGTCGCTGAGCTCCTCGCCGCGGCCGTCAGCGGCATCGGCGGTGCCGAACGGCCTGGCCAGGTCACGATGGCCGAGGCGGTGCGGCAGGCTATCGAGACCGGCGAGCACCTGGCCGTCCAGGCCGGCACCGGCACCGGGAAGTCGCTGGCCTACCTGGTCCCGGCGGCGCGGCACGCGCTGACCACAGGCAACACGGTGGTGGTGGCCACGGCCACCATCGCGCTGCAGCGCCAGCTGATCGACCGCGACCTGCCGCGCCTGGCCACGGCCCTGGCGCCGCTGCTCGACCGGGAGCCGTCCTTCGCCATCTTGAAGGGCAGGCGCAACTACCTGTGCCTGCACCGGCAGCGCGGCGGCGTGGACCTCGACCCGCAGGACGCGCTGTTCGACCCAGCCACTCCGTCCGATTCGGCGGGTGGCCCCACCTCGCCGCTGGGACGGCAGGTCAAGCGGCTGCACGAGTGGGCCGAGAAGACCACCACCGGGGACCGGGACGAGCTGGTGCCCGGCGTGCCCGAGGCGGCCTGGCGCCAGGTCTCCGTGAGCGCGCAGGAGTGCATCGGCGCGCAGCGCTGCCCGTTCGGCTCCCGCTGTTTCGCCGAACGGGCCAGGGACGCGGCGGCCCGGGCGGACATCGTGGTGACCAACCACGCGCTGCTGGCCATCGACGCCACGTCGGACATCGACGTGCTGCCCGAGCACGACGTGGTCATCGTCGACGAGGCGCACGATCTGGTGGACCGGGTCACCTCGGCCACTACGGGGGAGCTGTCCGGTCCGGCGGTGGACGCGGCCGCCCGCCGCGCCGGGCGCCTGACCGAGTCCGCCACCACCGAGGGTGCCGCCCCGGCCGTGGCCGAAGGGCTGCGCCACGCGGCGGCCGCACTCGCCATCGACCTCGGCGACGCGCCCCCGGGCCGGATGGACGAGCTGTCCGACGCGCTGGCCGCCACGCTGACGTCCGTGCATGACGCGGCCGGGGCGTGCGCCGACGCCATCCGGGCCAGCGCGGCGTCCGAGGAGGAGGACCCGCAGCGGATGGCGACGGCCCGGATGACCCTGGCCTCGCTGGATGAGCTGCAGCGTACCGCCAGCCGGATCATGGACGCGTTCGGCGAGCAGATCACCGAGCGCGGCGAGGTAGTCTGGCTCGACCGGTCCCCGGACGAGACGCGCCGGCCACCGACGCTGCGGGTGGCGCCGCTGGAGGTCGGCCGGGTACTGCGATCCCGGCTGTTCGGCGAGCGCACGGTGGCGCTCACCTCGGCCACGCTCGCCCTGGGCGGCTCGTTCGCCCCGCTGGCTATCCAGTGGGGTTTGGGTTCCCCCGGGGGGACGACCCCCCCAGACCCCCCCGATCCTGGGGGGACCCATCCCGCCAGGCCCTCCTTGGGGGGGACAAGTCCCCCCAGGGCCCCGGAGTCCCTCGCGTGGAAGGGGATCGACGTCGGCTCGCCGTTCGACCATCCGCGCAGCGGCATCTTGTACGTGGCCCGCCATCTGCCGCCGCCGGGTCGGGACCAGTTGCCCGAGGCGTATCTGACCGAACTGGAGGAGCTCATCGACGCGGCGGGCGGCCGCACCCTCGGCTTGTTCTCCTCCATGCGCGCGGCGAAGGAGGCGGCCGGGGCGCTCCGCGAGCGGATCAGCCAGCCGCTGCTCTGCCAGGGCGACGACGTCACGGCCCAGCTGGTCAGGCAGTTCGCCGAGGACGAGCCGACCTGCCTGTTCGGCACGCTGTCGCTGTGGCAGGGCGTGGACGTGCCGGGGAACTCGCTGCAGCTCGTCGTCATCGACCGGATCCCGTTCCCGCGGCCGGACGACCCGCTCGCCTCGGCCCGGCAGCGCGCGGTGGCCGCCCGCGGCGGCAACGGGTTCATGACGGTCGCGGCGTCGCAGGCCGCGCTGCTGCTGGCCCAGGGCGCCGGCCGGCTGCTGCGGACGATGACCGACCGCGGCGTGGTGGCGGTCCTTGATCCCCGGCTGGTGACCGCCCGCTACGGCGATTTCCTCCGCGCGTCGCTGCCCCCGTTCTGGACCACCACCGATCCCGCCGTCGTCCGGGCCGCCCTGCGCCGGCTGACCACCGCTGCTCCAACGGTGAACCCCTTACACGCTGGTTACTGCGGGCGCCCTGATGCGGATGAAACTCCGGTTACTGGGTAACATTTTGGCAACTACCGGATTCGAAGATCCGTTCTGCAGAGGACTGGCCCACTCGGTCGCGGCGGGAGGTCACGCATGCGGAGGCAGCCGCGGAGCGGCAAGCGGCACGTGCTCCGCTGGGTTGCTGTCGTGGCGGTCGTCATCGTCGCCGCGGGCACGCTGACGGCGTACCTGAAGTACCGCGCCGTCTACGACAGCATCACCCGCGTCACGGTGCCGTCGACCGCGCTGGGCCACCGGCCGCCGGTGTACAGCACCAACTCGCTGAACATCCTCGTGTACGGCACGGACAGCCGGGCCGGCCTGACCCCGCACGAGCAGTACATCCTGCGGACCGGCCATGATCAGAGCAACAACACCGACACGATCATGCTCGTGCACATCTCGCCCGGCCGGCACCGGATCACGGTGATGAGTATCCCGCGCGACACCATGGTGCCGATGTACCAGTGCGACAGCGGCCCCGGCTACACGGGTCAGCAGGCCAACCCGGCCGGCGCAGTGCAGATCAACGCGCTGCTCCAGATCGGCGGGCCCACCTGCCTGTGGAAGACGGTCGAGCAGGTGACCGGCGTCCGTATCGACCACTTCATCGGGATCGGCATGCTCGGCTTCGTCAAGGTCGTCAACGACTTGGGTGGCGTCAACGTCTGCGTGCCGTTCAACGTGAACGACCCCGTGTCCGGCCTGAACCTCAACTCGGGCGAGCACCATATCAACGGCATCCAGGCGCTGGCCTTCTGGCGGACCCGCGAGGACATTGGCAACGGCTCCGACCTGGAGCGGATCCAGCGTGACCAGTTCATGTCCGCCCAGGTGGTCAAGGGTGTGCTGCACAGCGGCCTGCTGTCCAACCCGATCAGGATGGTTTCCGTAATCACCGACGCGGCCGCCTCGATGACCACGGACACCGGCATGACGGTCTCGGACCTGATCCAGATCGGGGAGAGTTTCCACAGCCTGTCGAGCCAGAACGTCCAGTTCATCACCGTGCCGAACCAGCCGTGGACGCAGAACCCCAACCGGGTCCAGTTCCTGCAGCCGCAGGCCAGCCAGGTGTTCGCGGCCATCGCCCGGGACATGACCGTGCCGAGGGTCTCCACCACCCCGGTGCCTACCTCCTCGGGCGGTGCCCAGGTCCTCACCACCAGCCCGGGCAACGTCAAGGTCGAGGTCCTGAACGGCTCCGGCGTCGCGCACATCGCCAGCGAGGCGGCCACCGGGCTGACCAGCCGCGGCTTCGATGTGACCGGCACCGGCGACGCCCCGAACTTCGCCTACACCAACTCGGTCATCGAGTACTCCTCGACCGCCGACATGGCCGCGGTGAACACGCTCAAGAAGGAACTCACTAACGTCACCTCCCTGCGGGTGGCCAGCCTCACCCCCGGCACCGTGGACCTGATCCTGGGCTCCGACTTCACCGGCTTGGCCCCGGCGACCCCGGCGACCCCGGCGACCGAGGTAACGCCGCAGGCGTCCGCCACCTCCGCCGCCCAGCGGGCGTCGGCCGTGGCGAGCCCGTCCGCCTCCGCGCCCTCCTCCGGCGTGGCCAGCCTGGCCCAGTCCAACGGCGGCATCACCGCCGCCGCGGCCTGCACCGCCGACAGTTCCGCCTTCGCCGGGCCGCTCAGTCCCTAGGTGATTTGGGGGTCATTGGGCCGGGATGGCGCTGACGTCGCTGACCGCCTCCGGGAGCCTGCGCATGCTGGTGACCCGCCGGTCCGCGAGCTTGGCCGGGTGCCCGGTGAGGTCGCGGTCCACCCACACCGACCGCAGCCCCATCCGGGCCGCGGGCATCATGTCGTGCACCCAGCTGTTGGCCACGTGAATCCAGTTCGCCTTGGTGGCCCCGGTCTTCTCCGCGAACTTCCTGAAGTGCGCGAGGTCCGGCTTGTAGCTGTGCACTTCCTCCGCCGTGACCCACTCGTCGAACGGCGCGGGCATCCGCGTCCTGGTGGTGGCGAACAGGTCCTCATCGCAGTTCGTCAGGAACGCCAGCCGCCAGCCACCTTCGGCCAGCGCGGTCAGGGCGGGACCGGCGTCGTCGAATACCTGCATGTCCGGCCAGGCCCGGACGAACGCGTCCTCGCCGCCGGGCGGCAGCGTGATGTGCTCGCGCCCGGCCGCCCGAGCCAGCCCGGCGGTGAGCACCTCCCGGTATGGCCGCCAGCCGGGACCCGCCTCGATCTCGAGCTCAGCCTGGTGGTACGCGCTGAGCAGTCGGCCGGCGTCGGGTCCCGCGATCGCCTCGAGCGCCCCGCACATGCACGCGTTCCAGTCCGCGACCGTCCCGTAGCAGTCGAACGTCAGCCACTTGTCCGCCATCGCTAACCTCCCCTACCCAGTCCACCCCAGCATCCCATTGAGGCGGGCGGTCTGCTCGGCGGCCCGTGTCACCACGGAGCGGGTTCTCAGTGGCTGGTCAGGTGGATCACTCCGACGTCGGACAATCCGTTGAGCATGAGCTGCACGGCGAGCGCGGCGAGCAGAAAGCCGAATATCTTCTCGGTCACCAGCATCCGGCTGGGATCTAGGTGGCTACTGACCTGAACGGCCCAGCGGAACACCACGACGTCGAGCGCGAGTATAACGATGAGTATGCCGACGACAACGGCGTCGACCGCGATGGTGCTGGCTTCTGCCGAGGCGGTGACCAGGACGACGATCCCGGCCGGGTTGAGCAGGTAGGGCACGGCCAGCGGGTAGACGGCGGCGTGCATCGGGTCCGGGTCTTCGGCCGGGTGGCCGCCGCTGTTGCCGTCGTGCTGCCCGAGGACCATAGTGACCGCGATGATGAGCAGGATGATCCCGCTGGCGACGCCCAGGGCGCCCGGGGAGAAGTGCAGCAGCCTGGTCAGCAGGCCGCCGAGGACCAGCAGGAGCACGGCTGCCGTAGCGGCGGTGGTCAGCATCTTGCGCAGGACGCGGCGTTTGGTGGCCTCCGGCATCTGCTGGGTCATCTCGAGAAACGGCACCAGCGCGATTTTGGGGCCAATGCCGATCAGGAGCAGCAGGAAGGTGTCGATGACGAAGGCGGCGTCCAGCGATTCAAGGTACATCCCGGCTCCTGCCTGCTGCCCACCCAGATCCGGCTGACGCGGGATGCGTCTGTTGTGATCCTTTACCCCACTCGGAAGACGAGGATCACCCCTGAGGGATGACCCTCTCCTGGTGATACTTCAGGCAGGCGCGATCCGGTGGTCGAGGCGCTGCGCGAGATAGCGTCGGTGACCCGCGGGGAAGCCGATCTCGGCGGCCGGGCGCTCCGCCCGGCACGTCGTCGTGCCTGGCAGCGGCCACGCCGTGCACCAGCACAGTCCCGCCTTGGTCGCCGACGCAATCCTTGACCTGGTTTCATGGGGGAAGCTGAGCAAGGAGGCAGTCATGGCCGACGTCGCCGTCCATCCACACGAGACCAGCCCGACCAGCGCGGGCCAGGCCAGGGCAGGGGAGTACACGTACCAGCCGGGCTTCGGGAACGAGTTCGCCAGCGAGGCGGTCCCCGGGGCGCTGCCCGCGGGCCGCAACTCACCGCAGCGCGCGCCGCTCGGCTTGTTCGCGGAGCAGGTCAGCGGGACCGCGTTCACCCAGCCGCGTGCGACCAACCGGCGGACCTGGGTCTACCGGATCATGCCGTCGGCCGCGCACCCGAAGTTCTCCCGCATCGGCAACGGGAGGCTGCGGAGCACCCCGTTCGACGAGATCGAGCCCGACCCGAACCGGCTCCGCTGGGACGCCCTGCCGATGCCGGCCGCCGGCACCGACTTCATCGACGGCCTGTTCACGATGGGCGGCAACGGCGACCTCAGGACGCGCAACGGGATGGCCGCGCACCTGTACGCCGCGAACCGGTCCATGACCGACAGGTACTTCACC
>Ga0209039_10003587_pt1 | contig 11999 bp, 10 predicted proteins | sample BogFormECP12_OM1_FD_188238 | JGI IMG/M metagenome (GOLD analysis project Ga0209039, IMG submission 188238) | Bog forest soil microbial communities from Calvert Island, British Columbia, Canada - ECP12_OM1 (SPAdes) (version 2) | ecosystem: Environmental > Aquatic > Freshwater > Wetlands > Bog ...
GAACGGACCGTAAGAGGAAGTCCTTACGGAAAACGCCTGGAGAGATCCGTGCAAGCAGGGCGGGTCCAGGAACCAGGAAGCTCCCCGCTTTAGCGGCGGAGTAGTTCACCGGTTCACCATATCGCTGGCCTGGTCCAAGGTGGAGATTTCCCCTTCATCCAGCCGCCATCCCAGGGCACCCGCATTCTCAACGGCATGGTGTGCATTTTTCGCCCCCGGGATGGGCAGCGCCCCCTTGCAGAGGACCCAGTTTAACGCCACCTGCGAGGGGCTCTTCCCGTGAGCTTGCCCGATCTCCTGCAGCCGGCGGATGAGGGGTGCGATCCGGTGAAGGTAGGAAGAGCTGAGGTACCGGCTGCGCGGTCCAGCCGCCTTGAACCCGGGGGAATACTTGCCGGTCAGCAGCCCGGAAGCGATCGGGTGGTAGGCAACCAACGCCACATTCAGGTCGCGGCATTCCTGGAGCAGACCGTTTCGCTCAACCCCCCGCTTCAGCAGGTTGTATTCAACCTGGTTGCAGGCCAGCGGAATGTTGAACTTCGCCAGGGTTGCATGGGCCCGCCGGGTCTGTTCCGGGTTGAAATTGGAGACCCCGACCGCCCGGACCAGGGAGGCGTTGTAGGCTTCCGCCATCGCTTCCATCCAAGACCCGATCGCGACCGGCGGGGCCGGGAAATGAATCAGGTAGAGGTCCACCCGGCTGATCATCAGCCGCTCCAAGCTCGCCTGTAAGGCCCGGATCAAGTCTGACTTACGCAACCGCCAGGGCATGGGGAAGAACTTGGTGGTGACGACCACCTTCTCGCCCAGCCCGGGCAGAAACAGACCCAGTGTCCGCTCCGAACCACCCAAACCGTAAACCTCGGCCGTATCGAACCAGTTGACCCCCAAGTCCAGCGCGGCGTCGATCGTCGAGCCCACCCCAGGATCGGCCTGGCGGCCGATTCCCCAGGAATTGGTCCCGATGCCCAGAGGGCTGACGATTAAATTGCTGCCCCCTAGTTTAATCCGTTCCGGGAGATGTTCGCTCATCGACCCTCTCATTCCGCTGCTTAACCTACTCCGGAAGGTCAAGCCCATGCAAAGTATAACCTTAATGGATTCATCCTTCAACCACTCCCGGATCCAAGAGGGTCGATTTTTTCTCTCCTCTTCTGTGCTAGAATCCACCCGATGAAGAGAGCCCTCATCCTGCTGGCTGCCCTGGCTTGGTTTGGCTCGGCGTGCGGGACGACAACGCCGGAGGTCACACCCACCGAGTCCCCCACCCAGACCTTCACCAGTACGGCCGCACCGAGCGAAACGCTCCTTCCACCCACGCCCACCCCAACCCCAACACCGATCGAAGGCACGACCCGGACCCAGATCAACGTCCGCGGCGGACCGGGAGCCAGTTTCGCTTCGCTCGGCCTGCTCGGATCCGGCCAGAAAGTCCAGGTCGTGGACAGGGATGTGGCTGGAAACTGGTATGCGATCCTCTTTCCTGCTGGTCCTTCCGGACGCGGCTGGGTCGCAGCGGCCTATGTTCAAGTCGACAACCCGGTGGAAATTCCAACCATCCTACCCTCCACGACCGCGACCGCCAGCGGCCCGACCGGACAGGTGATGGAGAAGCTGAATGTGCGTTCCGGACCCGGCACCACGTATGACACGCTTGGCACGCTCGTTCCCCAAACCGTCGTGGTGCTGACCGGAAAGAACAACACTGCCACGTGGCTGCAGATCGAGTATGCGGCTGCCGCCGGAGGTCACGGCTGGGTGACCGCGGCTTATGTCCAGGTTCAGGATATCAGTGGTCTCCCCATCCTCGATGCGTATGGCAAGCCGGTGCCGGAAGGCGCGCAAACCGGGACCCCTGCGCCTGAAGTGCGCCCCGCTCCGACGATCGGGCCGGCGCCGGAGGATGGCGATTCTGCCGCCTCCCCGGCCATCCGGGTCATTTTTTCCCCCTCCGCTGCGAGCCAATTCTCCTACTCCGGTCAGGCCTCCGTACCGCAGGGGGACTCCCAGGATTGGATCGAATTCACCCCTTATGCAGCTTACGGTACTTCCGCCCGCATGACGGTCAGCCTGACCTGCAGCGGCAACGGAACACTGGGGGTGGAATTGCTGCAAAACGGACTTCCGCTCACCGGCTGGGGGTCCCTGCAGTGCGGTGAGGTCGACCAATCCATCTCGCTTGCCGCTGGCAGCACCTACCAGTTCCACCTGAGCGCCATGCCGGGTTCAGGATTGCAACTGGTCACTTACACGCTCACGGTCCGCAATGATCCTTAAGGGGTCCGCTTTTTCCCTCCCTCCGAAACCGTGGCCGGGCCATCGCTCCAAGCCGTGAAACGCCTGAGCTTGCTCGTCGCCCTGCTGCCCCTCCTGCTGGCCGTCGGCTGCGCCGTGCCTCCCACTGCCGACCGACCCTGGAGCTACGCCGACCTGCGGGCGCTCCTGCCTGCCGGGGACGCCCCGACCCCGGCTGCCGATATCCTCGCCGTGTACACCCGCACTGCGGGGACGGACCTGGAAATCCGCATCGACCTGCTGGATGTTTCCTTCGCCGATGACACGACGATCGATGTCTTCTTGACGGATGATGGCAATTTTGCACAACGGCCGCTGGCGATCCATATTCCCGCGCAGGGCCTCGCCCAGGCCTTCCAGGCCGGTGTGAGCAGCACGGAGGTCCAGCCCCGCGTGATCCGCAATCCCTGGTTGGATACCGTCACGATCCGACTCAACCGGATCGCCGTCAGCGATCGGTACCGGTTCGATGTTTACACCTATACCAGCCAATCCCCTGCACCCGCGGATGCAGCCCGCGGCATCGCCTCCGATGGTGCGCCTCCCGAAACCCGGGCGGCCCTGCTCCTGGCCTTCTGGGATACCCTTCCGGCCACCACTCCAGCCCAGGCGCTGCGCAGCTGGAACGGAGCTCACACCGGCCCGAACGATGGAAGGCACGGTTTACAGCTCATCCTGGATGCGGCCGAACAGAACCAGGTCCCGGTCGCCCTGCTGGACCTGAAAACTCCCGCCAGCCTGGCAGCTCTCAACTACCTGGGCGGAACCGCCCAGGTAAGCCGGATGATGGAGCGCGGATTGCTGATCCTGCCGGATGTGGTCTATGGAAGTCCGGCGGCGGTTGCCCTCAATTTCAGCCGCCGGGCCGCGGCCGGTTTCGGTTTGCCAGCCAGCCAGTTCGTCTTTTCCCCCTATCCCGAGGTCCAAACCTCCTACCTCGCCCAGTTCGGAGCCTTGACCGACGCCACGCATGCCCACCGCTCGGGCGGAACCCTGCTCATCCCGCTCCCGGCCGCGGACGCGGTCCAGGCCACCGATCAGGGCCCGTCCCTGGATGTCCGTCGCCAGCTGGTTGCGGCAGCCCTTTCCGCGGACCCATCCAGGCTGGTCGTGCTGGGCGGGGATCTCCCCCGCTCGACCTGGGCCAGCGCCGATCAAGCGGCCGCCTCGTTCGCCTGGATCGCGGCCCACCCCTGGATCCGGGTCCTGGGCAGCCAGGACCTGCTGACCCTCCCGTTCAGCGGGCAACCCGCGGCCCCATCCCCCTCGCCCAAGCCTGCGGCCTTCCCGGTGTATGCCGTCGACGGCAGAGCCACCGGATGGGACTCGGCCCGAGTGCAATCCGCTCTGCTGGGGGAATTGCAGTCCCAGCCGCAGACCTCCCTCACGGACTCGGCCTGGCAGGCTTATCTGACCCTGACAGCTCCCAATTCCGACGTCGGGCTGCAGGCATTACGCGCTCAATATCTCTGGCAGGTCCGCATGCTCCTGGCTGCTAGCCAGTGGGCGGAACATCCCTTGGCGCAAGCCCGGTGTCCGGCCTTCACGGAGGACAGCCCGCAGACCGAATGCATCCTGGCGAACGACCGGTTCTTTGCCGTTCTTGAACCCGAGGGGGCGCGCCTGACCTATCTCTTCTATCTGGACCCAACCGGCAGCCACCAGCTGATCGGCCCGACCGCTCAATTCGTGGTCGGCTTGAGCGACCCCTCCGAATGGAAACCGGAAACCGGCGAAGCGGCTGACCCCCAGGGCATCCCCGGGGCCTTCACCGACGATTCCGGGACCTGGACGCTCTACCGATCCGCCACCGGCCCCCAGGCCATCCTTTTTACCAGCCCGGATGGAAGGCGGGTGAAAGCATACCAGCTGATGGAAAACGGCCTTCAGGTGACCTACCGTTCCCAGGATCCCGTGAACACGCGCATTCCCCTGGCTGTGGATCCCCAGGTGTTTTATTTCCGCCCCTCCACCTACCAGGCCTCTCCTGCGGCAAACTCATGGACCTGGGGGCTGTCGGATGGGGTCCAGGTAGTGGTCACCACCCAGGCCGCCCTGCAGGGTGAGGGCTTCATCGACTCGCTCCCTTTCCTTTCACAGCCCGAAGACCCAAATCTGGATTATCCCGCCGGGCATTATCTTCCCTTCCCGTTCGCCGTGATCACCCTGAGTGCAGATCATGATTTCGAGGTGCGCCTTTCCTTGAAGTGATCAGAAAAAACGAATTGCATGAAAGTCGCTTTTATGGTACATTTTATCGAGAGATGGATCGCTGAGGGCAGGCTATGAACAAACCAGAAACCCCTGACATCATCATCAGCAGGCTACCCGTTTATCTGCGAGCCCTCCAGCACATGGATGCCCAGGGGAAGCAGACCACATCCTCGCTGGATCTAGGCGAACAGGTGGGCATCTCCGCGGCCCAGATCCGCAAAGACCTTTCCCAATTCGGTGAATTCGGCAAGCAGGGCACCGGATATAATATTGCCTTCCTGATCGGAAAATTGCGCGAGATCCTGAAGGTGGACCGCGTCTGGGACGTGGCCGTGATCGGGATGGGGGATATGGGCCATGCCATCGCTCGTTACCAGGGCTTCAGCGATCGAGGCTTTCGGGTCAGCATGGTCTTTGACAATGATCCAGCCAAGGTCGGTGAGCGGGTCGGCCATTTTGTCATCCAGGACACCCAGGAGATGGTCGGGACCATCCGCAGGGCGGGAATCAAGGTCGCCATGTTGTGCGTCCCAGCCAGCAAGGCCCAGCAGGTAGCCAACCAGCTGGTCGAGGCCGAGATCAAAGCGATCCTGAATTATTCACCCATCAACCTGAATGTTCCCCCGGGGGTACGGGTCCAATATCTGGATCCTTCTGTGGGTCTGCAGCGCATGACCTATTATATGGATTAACCGCCCGGTCAGGCAGTTCTGATCCCCACGATCTGATCAATCAGGCTCAGCAGGACCCGCAAATTGGGAATGGCGGAGGCCGCTGCCTGCGTCCCGCTGAACCTGCCGCCGTCCTTTTTCGAGACCCGCAGGATGCCGCGCTGGATCGATACCTGCCGGACTTCGCTCCAGGGGTAGACCTTCTTCCTGGCCTGAATTCCGCCCTTGCTCAAGGCCACCGGCCCGAAGTCCAGCGTTTCCCCGGCGTTGTACTTGCTGACCGCATCCTGGTACAGCCGTGGAAAGATGCTCTGTTCGACTCTTTTCCCCAAATCCTCTACACGGACATAGGCATCGTTCAGCACCAACCGCTCCTGCTTGCGGTTGAACAGGGTATAGACATGCGTCGTGCCGGTATAGATGCCGTTGGTGTAGTGGCGCGTAATCGCGGTGTAGAAGCGATCGATCTCCTCCCAGTGCCAGGCCTGGATCCCCTTGCGGCTGCGACAGGCGACTCCCCCTTCATAGCAGGCGACCCCCTTCACCCAGGAAGCATACGCGCCCCAGCCTGCCAGCCCGGCGATCAGGACCAGCACCCCGCAGACTATCAGCGGGACGGTCATCCGGTCCTGGATCATCACCGGTCCGTATCGGGACCAGACGTAAGCCTCGTAAAGCGCATAGAAAAACGTCGCCATCGCCCCGCAGAGGCATACGGCCATCGCGATCAGACTGCCCCACCGGTTCAGGTTCTTGACGGGGAAATAACCCTGGGGGACGCCCAGGCCAAGCAAGGAGCGGAAGGCTTCAGGGGGCTGCGGATTGTTCATCCAGGCCTTTTTAGAAGGCGGGGGTGGCCTCGACCGGGCGACCGATCAAACGGGCGGCAGGTTGCGCTTCAGGATGTTGTACATTCCCAGTGCCTTGAACGCGCCTTCCACCACGCAGCTGGTCGGGTTGTCCACCAGGTAAGCCGGGATCCCGAGCGCCTTGGTCAGGAGCTTATCCATCCCGCGCAGGAGCGCTCCGCCACCGCACAACGCCACGCCGCGGTCGATGATGTCGGAGACCAGTTCGGGGGGCGTCTTCTCCAGGACCCGGCGGGAGATCTCAATCACCTGTTTGAGGGGGTCCTGGAGTGCCTCGACCACCTCGCCGGTGGTCAGGGAAACCGGACGGGGCAGCCCGCTGACCTGGTCCTGCCCCTGGACCTCCAGACTCTCTTCCTTGTCCTGGGGGACGGCTGCCCCGATCTTGATCTTCAATTGCTCTGCAGTCGCCAGGCCGATCACGACCCCGTACTTTCTGCGGACGTAAGCAGCAATCGCCTCGTCCAACTGCAGCCCGCCGGCTCGCAAGGTTCCGGCGGCAACGATCCCGTACATAGAGATGACCGCCGTCTGGGTGGCACCGCCGCCCAGGCAAATGACCATATTCCCTGAAGGGGAACCAATCGGCAGGTCCACCCCGATGGCCGCGGCGAGCGGCTGCTGGATCAGATAAGCGTCCCGGCTGCCTGCCTGAAGGACGGCCTCATGCACGGCCCGGGATTCCACACTGGTCACCCCGTAGGGTACCGTGATCATCACCCGCGGGCGAAAGATCCGCAACGGACCGCTGATACGCCGCAGCAGATAGGCCAGCAGGCGCTCGGTGATCTCGTAATCGGCAACCACACCGTTCTGGAGAGGGTTCGCCACCTCGATCGTTTCCGCGGAGACGCGCCCGTACATATCGCGGGCCTCTTTCCCCAGGGCGACGATCTTCTGCTCCTCGATCACGATGGCGACGATGGTCGGTTCGTCCACGAGTAAACCGGTGGCATCCGCAATGCGAGTTTGCATGGTGCCCAGGTCGATGCCCAGGTCCTTGGCAAGGGATGGCATTACGGGCATGGATCACCTCTATTCATCATCCGGCCTCGGCAGCCTCGTACCGCCGCGCCGATAACGTTTCACGGCATCCAGGCGGAGTTTGGACTTGCGCAGGCCGGCCTCGATCTTCAAGTAAGCATCGGTGTCCGTCGGGACTACATGAGCCAGAAGCTCCTGCGCACGGCTGCGCGCCGCTTCGGCGCGGGCGATATCAATTTCCTCGACGTTCTCGGCCGCGTCGGCCAGGATGGTGATGATCTCCGGCTGGACTTCGGCAATCCCCCCTGCGACCGTAAAAAACAGGGTTGCACCCCGGGAGCGCACTTCGATGATGCCGTATTTCAACGTGGTCAGGAGGGGCGCGTGATGAGGCAGGATGCCCATTTCTCCATCCATGCCGGGCAAGAGCACGATATCGGCCTCGCCGGCAAATACCGTGCGGTCCTCCGAAACGATCTCGCAACGGATGGACATGCCTCCCTATTGGCCTTTCACCAGTCGCTCGGCCTTCTCACGGGCATCGTCGATTGTGCCGACCAGCATGAAGGCCTGTTCGGGCATTGAATCGCATTTTCCATCCAGAATCTCCCGGAAGCCGCGTACGGTTTCCATGATGGGCACGTACTTTCCGGGCAGGCCGGTGTACACCTCGGCGACGAAAAACGGCTGCGAGAAGAAGCGCTCGATCTTGCGGGCCCGGGCCACGACCAGTTTGTCATCTTCGCTCAGTTCGTCGATCCCGAGGATGGCGATGATATCCTGAAGATCCTTGTACCGCTGCAGGAGACGCTGGCATTCGCGGGCGGTCGCGTAGTGGTCTTCCCCGACGCTGTTGGGGTCAAGGATTCGGCTTGTGGAAGCCAGCGGGTCAACCGCGGGATAAATTCCCTTTTCAGCGATCGAGCGTTCCAAGGCAACGGTGGCGTCCAGATGGGTGAATGTGGCAACCGGTGCGGGATCCGAATAATCATCGGCCGGGACGTAGACGGCCTGCATCGAGGTGATCGATCCCTTACGGGTCGAGGTAATGCGTTCCTGCAGCTCGCCCATCTCGGTTGCCAGGGTCGGCTGATATCCCACTGCGGAGGGCATGCGGCCGAGCAAGGCCGACACCTCCGAACCTGACATGGTGAAACGGAAAATATTATCAATGAACAGGAGCACATCGCGGCCCTGGTCACGGAAATACTCCGCCATGGAAAGCGCCGTCAAGGCCACGCGCAGGCGCACCCCGGGAGGTTCGTTCATCTGGCCGAAGACCATGACGGTATCCTTCATCACGCCCGATTCCAGCATTTCACGGTAGAGCTGGGTGCCCTCGCGGCTGCGCTCTCCCACGCCCGCGAAGACGGAATTTCCTTGATGCACGGTGGCTACCGAACGGATGAGCTCCTGGATGACGATGGTCTTGCCGACCCCCGCACCGCCGAAGATGCCGGTCTTGCCCCCCTTGGTGAAGGGTGCGATTAGATCAATGACCTTAATCCCGGTCTCGAACACTTCCGTCCGCGTGGACTGCTCCGAAAAAGGCGGGGCGGGGCGGTGAATCGGATAATACAGGGCGGAATCCGCCGGGCCCTTCCCGTCCACCGGGCGGCCCAGCACATTGAAGATGCGGCCCAGGGTTGAGCTTCCGACCGGGACCATGATGGGCGCGCCGCTGGCCCGAGCGTTCAGGCCTCGCTGCAGGCCATCGGTGGTCTCCATGGCCACACAGCGGACCAGGTTCAGACCCAGATGCTTTTCGACTTCCAGCACCATGGGATCCTGGCCCTCGCGCTCGATTTCAAGCGCCTCGAACAGCTCCGGGAGGACGCCCTCCGTGAATTCCACGTCCACGACGCTCCCCTGAATCTGGACCACGCGCCCGGTCTCTTTGGTCATTGACTGCCTCCCATGGTGGACTGACGTGCTACCGTCCTGGCGAGGGCTTCCGCCCCGCCGGCGATATCCAGAAGGTCGTTGGTGATCGTCTGCTGGCGCACCTTGTTGTACTCCAGCTGTAAATTCGCCACCAGATCGATCGCGTTGTCAGTGGCATTGCGCATGGCAACCATACGGGCTGCATGCTCGGAGGCGAGCGACTCGAGAATCGCCTGATAGACCTGCAGAGCCGTGAACCGCGGGATGATCTCATCCAGGATCTCACGCTCGGCAGGTTCGTAGATATAGGCAGCGGTCAGGTGCTGGTGGGTAAAATCCTGCACGCGCCCCGTCCGGTCACCGACCTCCAGGGGCAGGATCTGTTTTACGACCGGCTCCTGTTTGACCATGTTAATGAAGTCCGTATACACCAGCTGGACCTCGTCCACCTCCCCCTTCAGGAACTCGCCCACTGCCATCCGGCCGATGGCGGAGACATCCGAGAAGGAGGGGGCATTCGGCAGGTTGCTGAATTCAGCCATGATCTGCTTGCGCCGGCGCAGGAGCAGATCCCGCCCTTTTCGCCCGATGGCGATATAGCGAACCGGAATCTTGAGATCGTCGAAGGTGTGACAGGCAAAACGGACCACATTGGTGTTGTAGGCACCCGCCAGACCCCGGTCGCCGCTGATGACCAGCACCAGCACGCTGCGCACATCCGGGCGGCGGGCCAGCAGAGGATGCAGGTTTTCCCGTCCCGGCTGAAGGGCGATATGGGTCAGCACCTGCCAGGCCTTGGTGGCATACGGGCGCGTCGCAGAAACCGCCGCCACCGCCTTGCGGACCTTACTGGCGCTGACCGCCTCCAGGGCATGCGTCACCTGTGAGATATTCCGGATGCTCCGGATGCGCAGCCGCATTTCACGGGCAGAAGCCATGGACTACTTTCTCCACCTTACAACCAGGTCGCCTGGAAAGCGGAAAGCGCCTCGCGCAGATTCTGCTCGGTCGCCTCCGTGATGCGCTTCTGGGCAGCAATGTCCTTGATCAATTCGGGATAGGAACTGTCCATGTAACGCAGCAGGTCCGTCTCCCACTTTTTCATCTGCTCCACCGGGACGTTATCGGCGAAGCCGTTGGTCCCGGCAAAGATGATCAGAACCTGATCCTCCAGCGACATGGGTTCGTACTGCGGCTGCTTCAGGATCTCCTGCATGCGCTGTCCACGGGTCAGTTGAGCCTGGGTGGATTTATCCAGGTCGGAACTCATCAGGGCGAAGGCGGCTAGTTCGCGATACGCGGCCATGTCCAGACGGAGCTTTCCGGCCACCTGGCGCATGGCGCGCACCTGCGCGGAGCCTCCCACGCGCGAAACTGAAATCCCCACATCCACCGCCGGGCGGATGCCGGCATTGAACAGGTTATTGACCAGGTAGATCTGACCGTCGGTGATCGAGATGACGTTGGTCGGGATGTACGCGGACACATCGCCGAGCAGGGTCTCGATGATCGGCAGTGCGGTCAGCGAGCCGCCCGATCCGGCCAGCCTGACCACCTTCCAGTCGTCCGGGTTCTTCCGATCTTTGCGGGCCTGTTCGGCATCGTACGCGGACCGGGGCCCGCTGAAGACTCGCCCGTTCACGGCGTCCTTCTCCACGGCCTCGTTTCTTTCGAAGTCCTTCTGGACGATGACGTACTTATTGGCCAGGCGGGCGGCGCGTTCCAGCAGGCGGGAGTGAAGGTAGAAAATATCGCCCGGGTAAGCCTCCCGGCCGGGCGGGCGGCGCAAGAGCAAGGAAACCTGGCGGTACGCCCAGGCATGTTTGGATAGATCGTCATAAATGACCAGCGCATCGCGCCCGGTCTCCATGAACTCTTCGCCGATCGCACAGCCCGCGTAGGGGGCCAGGTATTGCAGAGCCGCCGAATCTCCGGCGGAGGCAATGACCACGATGGTGTGTTCCATGGCCCCGCGCCGTTCGAGCAACGAAACAGTGCGGGCCACCGCCGCCTTCTTTAAGCCGATGGCGACGTAGATGCAAATCACGTTCTGGCCCTTCTGGTTGATGATCGTATCGATGGCAATGGCCGTCTTCCCGGTCTGGCGATCGCCGATGAGGAGTTCGCGCTGGCCGCGCCCGATGGGGATCATCGAATCTATGGCCTTGATCCCGGTCTGGACCGGGGTGTCCACATCCTGCCGCTCGACGACCCCCGGCGCAATCCGTTCGATGGGCCGATAGCGGGTGGCTGCGATCGGGCCCTTGCCGTCCACCGGTTCCCCCAGGGCATTGACCACGCGTCCGACCATCCCGTCCCCGACCGGAACCGAGGCGATGCGGCCGGTGGCACGCACGTTCATGCCCTGGGTGATCTGGTCGTACTCGCCCATGATGATGACGCCGACCGCGTCTTTTTCCAGGTTATAGGCAATGCCCATCACGCCGTTCTGAAACTGCACCAATTCCTGCGAGCAGACATGGGCCAATCCCGAGACGCGCACGATGCCGTCCCCCGCCTCCAGCACGGTGCCGACATCGCTGATGCCGAACTCCGGCTGAAACGCGTCGATTTGCTTTTGCAGATCGTCGGTAATCTGTTTTACGAGGTCTGCCATAGGGCCTCCAGGTATGGATCTCCCGACATCCGCCCCGGTACGGGAGAGGAGCTCTGCACGCGCCGATCCGCTCCGTACAGGATACCCCTCCGGACCCGTTCTTCCGGAACGATCGCCAGGATTTATACCGTCAATTCCTCGACCTGTTTCTTGTCCAGGCGAGTCAGCAGTTCGACCAGCAGTTTCACCGCCTGGTCGAAATCCTGGCGGTGAATGATGGAACTGTGCGAGTGGATATGGCGGGCCGGGACGCAGATCACCACTGTCGGGACACCGGTCTTGTAAAGGTGGATGGCTCCCCCGTCGGTCGCCCCGCCCTCGATGGCTGACAGCTGGACATTGACCTCGATATCCCGGGCGACCTCGAGCACCAGGTCGCGCAGCTTCAAGTTCGGGATCATCCGGGTGTCGTATACGACCAGGCTGGGACCGCCTCCGAGCTTCACCGCCGACTCCTCCGGCTTG
>Ga0209039_10003588_pt1 | contig 11995 bp, 7 predicted proteins | sample BogFormECP12_OM1_FD_188238 | JGI IMG/M metagenome (GOLD analysis project Ga0209039, IMG submission 188238) | Bog forest soil microbial communities from Calvert Island, British Columbia, Canada - ECP12_OM1 (SPAdes) (version 2) | ecosystem: Environmental > Aquatic > Freshwater > Wetlands > Bog ...
GCCGAGATAACGCGTTTTCTCTCCGTCACGCAATTCAACGGCCTCGTGAACGCCCGTGGATGCTCCTGAGGGCACGGCACCGCGACCCATGCTTCCATCATCGAGAATTACATCTGCCTCAACTGTAGGGTTGCCCCGCGAATCGAGAATTTCCCTTCCAATAACCTTCACGATCTTAGCCATTTCATCTCCTCCCTTGTAATACTTCTGCTTCCATCGTCCTAGTCGCACATTGGTGCGACGGTCGTCCGAGTCCGCCACGGCGGACGGACGTCCCACGTCCGAGCGCAGCGGACGTTCTTTACGTCTTCTTCAACTGATCCGCTACGGCCTTGGCCGCTTTCTCAACCGCCTCTTGATCGCCCAGGTAATAGCTGCGGATCGGTTTGAGGTTATCTTCAAGTTCGTAAACCAGAGGTATCCCTGTCGGAATATTGAGACCAACAATATCATCGTCGGAGACATTGTCGAGATACTTGACCAGGGCCCGAAGGCTGTTGCCATGAGCGGCGATTATCACTCTCTTGCCTTCCCGTACCGCAGGGGCGATTGTGTCATGCCAGTACGGCAGAAACCGCGCAACCGTATCCTTGAGCGCCTCCGTCAGAGGGATCTCGTCAGGCTTAAGATTCGCATAACGCGGGTCTTTACCCGGATAGCGCGCATCATCCTTCGTGAGTGCCGGCGGCTGGATGGCGTAGCTTCTCCGCCAGATTTTCACCTGGTCCATCCCGTGCTTTTCAGCGGTCTCGGCTTTGTTCAGTCCCTGCAAAGCCCCGTAGTGACGCTCGTTGAGCCTCCAGCTATTATGAATCGGTATCCACATGAGGTCCAATTCCTCAAGCGCAAGCCAGAGCGTCTTGATCGCCCTTCTGAGCACGGAGGTGAACGCCACATCAAAGACGAATCCTTCCCGCAAGAGGACTCTGCCGGCCTCGACAGCTTCTTCTGTGCCTTTGTCGCTGAGATCCACGTCGGTCCATCCGGTAAAACGGTTTTCCTTGTTCCATGTGCTCTCGCCATGGCGGAGCAGTACCACCTTCTTCATGTTCTTCTCTCCTATACTCGGTCTTTATCTTCCATCTTCCTAGTCGCACAACCGTGTGGCGGTCTTCCTAGTCACGCTCTGCGCGACGGTCGTCCTAGCCCTCCAGGTACCCGCGTGCGGGTGGGAGCGGTCTGTCTTCGTATTAGCACCGCTCTCACCGGGTGAGATCGACGATCTCCATGCTGTGATTGGCCTCCGGATGTCTTGATGAAGGCCCCTCAATGAGAACCACGAGCTTGCCTTCAAGTTCCAGATCGCCTGCTGCTCGTTTGACGTATGCATTCCAGTCGTCCGGCATCGGCGACTCGCATACCGGGTAAACGCCTGCGGAGAACTGGAGCTGTCGGCAGGTCGCCTCCTGACTACTCACGGCCACTGTCCAGACGGGAAAACGGAACCGCGCTATATTCCGCGCTGTCGCGCCGCTCCTGGTCGGAACAAACACAGCCGCGGGAGTCACATATTCGAATCCTGCTTCCACCCCAATACTAATAAGATGCTCGGGACGGATTTTGCCTCTGAGGTCAACTCCTTCAAACAACTTTTTTACCGTGCTCGCGGGGCGAATTTTCTCTACCGCGAGCGCAATCTTTGCCAGCATCGCAACAGCATCCACGGGATACTTTCCCATAGCCGACTCGCCGGAGAGCATGACGCAATCCGTGCCGTCGAGGATTGCGTTTGACACATCGGTTGCCTCAGCACGCGTGGGACGGCGATTATCGGTCATGGATTCGAGCATCTGTGTTGCCGTGATCACAGGTTTTGCGTACATGTTCGCAAGACGCATCAGCCGCTTCTGGACCACGGCAATCTGTTCAATCGGAACTTCCACGCCCAGGTCTCCACGGGCAACCATGATACCATCTGCAGCCACGACAATCTCATCGATGTTATCGAGCGCCCCGGACCGTTCGATCTTGGCGATGATGAAGGGATGGTAGCCGAGGTCTGCCGCCGCCTTCCGCACCGTTTTTATATCCCCGGCGTTCTCTACGAAAGATTGGCTGACAGCGTCAACACTGTTCTCGGACGCGAATGCAAGGCATTCGCGGTCGCGCGGCGTAAAAGCGCTGATGCCGAGATCGATGCCGGGAAGGTTGAGCCCCTTGCGGGAGCGAAGCTCACCGCCGACCCGCACGGTGCAGAGCACGTCGTTACCGGTCACACGGTTCACTTCAAGCTGGATGTAGCCATCATTCAGGAAAAGCGTGTTCCCGGGTTTTACAGCCTTCGGAAGGCCGGCGAAGGAGACGGAGACGCGGCTTCCATCGCCGATGATATCGTCTGTGGTCAGCGTGAACGGGTCACCGGGGTTAAGGTTGATCGGCTCCGAGGCAAATTTTCCGATCCGCATTTTCGGGCCCGAGAGATCGGCCATGATCGTAATGCGGCGACCAAGCGATGCTGACACGGCCCGCAGGTTATCGATGACCTTCTTGTGAGCCGCGAAGTCGCCGTGCGAGAAATTGAGCCGGGCGACGTTCATTCCTGCTTCAATCATCTGCTTCATCACGTCCGGAGATTCAGACGCGGGCCCTATGGTGCAGACGATCTTCGTCTTGGGTGAAGTTATCTTCATCTCTCCTCCTTATGCCGATTCGCCTTCAAGTGCATACCTTCGTTGTCGCTGCGTCGCTCTCCTCGACGTACTTTTAGTACGCCTGCGTCGGCTCCTCGCTGCCGCCTCGGTCTCCAGCTTGAATGTGAATCGGCATTAGACATTGGGACTTTTAGAGTCACAAGCTGGCGAACTCCTCTCTCCCGTTAATTCCATCAACACGTGAACGGAGTCGCGGGTCGCGGCCCGGGTAATCGGAATGCCGCTTCGGGTAAAAACCTTCAGCATAGCCTCGTTCGTGGGGAGCACTTCGGCTTCGAACTGCGTGATTCCCGACTCGCGGGCGATCGCTACCAGATGCTTGAATATGCGCGATGCGATCCCTAGACCCTGAAACGCGTCCTCGATAAGGAACGCCACCTCCGCCCTCTGCCCCTTCTCTGATGTACCGCTTCGGACGTACCGCCCTCCGCCCACAATCTGATCAGTCCCATCTTTCTCCAGCACGGCAAACAAAGCGACCGTATTCACGAAGTCGACCTCGGTGATTTTTTTCAAACCATCCTCGGTGATGTTCTTCTTCGCAGTGAAAAGCCTGCGATAGACCGACTCAGCGCTCACACCGGGCAGTGCTTCAAGCACGAGTCCTTTGTCATCGGGACGCACCGCACGGATGGTCAGCAGCCGCTCGTCGCGGAGGCGTTCGGTTACATTGTAGTTTGCGATGTCGTCTCTGTTCATATCGACCCTCAATCCTCGACCCTTTACAGTTCTGTCTTCTACTGGTCACTGGTCACTGACCACTGTTGTTCTACTGCGATCCCCAGGAACTGAGGAGGTGCATGTAATGCAGCCTTGACAAAGTTTTTGGGTCAGGGATATGTGTGATGTTCATACTGCCCCGCATCTGTCGCACCGACTCATATTCATGCTGCTCCAGCCACGCGGCAAGTCCCTCGCGCAAGGTCGTCAGGTACTCGATCCCGTTCTTCTGCAATGTCGAGCAGAGCTGCAAGCAGTCGGCCCCCGCCATTATGGCCTTGACCGCATCCTCCACAGAGTGGACACCCCCGCTCGCCGCAAGTGAGCAGGTTACGTTTCCGGAAATGATGGCGAGCCATCTCAGCCTGAGCAGTAACTCGTGAGAATCGGAGAGCTGGAGCCTTGAAATGGGCTCCAGGTTTTCGATGTCAAGGTCGGGTTCGTAAAGCCGGTGCAGCAGGACAAGGCCGTCGGCCCCTTCCGCCTCAAGGTTGCGGGCAAAGTGCGCGAGAGACGTGTGAAAACCCGTGAGCTTCACGCTTACGGGAATGCTTACGTTTCTTTTAACCCTTCTCAGCGCCATTGCAAACCGTCGCTCGATCCTTCTGCCTGACTCGGAGGCATCGTTCGCCACGTAGTAGAAGTCCAGTTCCAGGGCATCGGCCCCTGCCTGCTCCATCTGTACCGCGTAATCCTTCCACCGGACCGCGGTCACCGCATTGATTGCCCCTACGATCGGCACGCTGGTATGCTTCTTCACGTCGGCGATATGCGCCATGTAGGCTTCCGACTCCACGATCGCGCGCTCCGGCTCGGCAAAATAGGAGAGCGCCTCGGGAAAGGACTCGGCAGGCGTGTCGATGGAATCGAAGAGGGCCATCTCCTCGCTCATCAGTTGTTCTTCAAAGAGTGGCGGGAGCACAATAGCAGCAACACCGCTCTCCTCCAAACGCTTGATCGTGTCGAGACGGACGGTAAGCGGGGATGGGCCCGCAACAAACGGATTAGAAAGCGATAGTCCAAGGTATGTCGTCGAGAGATCCATATATCAAACCTCCTTACCCGGCTTAAGGCCGGCTTCAGCTGACTCCTGCGTCGCCGCGTTGCTCCCCTCACTTTGGGAGACGGGAAGCCGAAGCTGCGACATGTGCCGGTACACGGCCATTCGCCGCTCGGCTGCTCGCTGCGATTCGACCGCGTATCTTCTGAACGCCGGAGGATCGAGCTTCTCAACCATCTTGAACCGGGTCTCGTTCGTCATGTATTCAGAGACCGGAAGCTTGCCGCCCTCCGCATCAACGATGAGGGGAGGCACCCCCGTCTCTATGTGCCGCGGATCATAACGGTAGAGCGGCCAGACTCCGCAGTCCACGGCACGCTTTTGCTGTTGTAGGCCCATCCTGAGATCATAGCCGTGGGCGATACAGTGGCTGTAAGCGATGATAATCGAAGGGCCCCGGTACGAGCCTGCTTCGAGGAAGGCCTTCAAGGTGTGCCCTTCATTTGCGCCGAGGGCGATGCTCGCCACGTAAGCGTGCCCATAGCTCATGGCCATGAGGCCAAGGTCCTTCTTGTTCACGTCCTTTCCGTGGGCCGCAAACTTGGCTGCGGCACCGAGGGGCGTGGCTTTTGATGCCTGTCCCCCTGTGTTCGAATAAACCCCGGTATCGAGCACGAGGATGTTCACGTTATGCTTCGTGCTCAGCACATGATCCAGTCCGCCGTAGCCGATATCATACGCCCAACCGTCACCACCGATGATCCAGACACTCTTGGGCACAAGATAATCTGCCAGCATCTCCAGTCGTCGTGCATCCTCCGTATCCATAGAGTGCAGACGCTGTTTCAGCTCTCTGACGCGCGCGCGCTGTTCTGCAATCGCCTTGTCGCTTTCCGACACGGGTCTGCAGAGTTCTTCTATAAGGCCTGTCCCCAGTACTGCTTCAAAACCCCTCAAGATGCGCTCTGCTCTGTTCCGTTGCGCATCTATAGCCAACCGGAACCCCAGGCCGAACTCCGCGTTGTCTTCGAAAAGAGAATTGGCCCACGCGGGTCCCCTTCCCTCCCGGTCGGTCGTGTAGGGGCACGTGGGTAGATTTCCTCCATAGATCGAGGAGCATCCCGTTGCATTCGCAATCAGGAGACGGTCACCGTACAGCTGTGTAAGGAGCCTGACGTACGGGGTCTCTCCGCACCCGGCGCAGGCGCCGGAATATTCAAAGAGCGGTGTTACATATTGCGACGTCTTGACGTCGATTTTGTCAACCGTCGAGCGGTCGAAATCCGGAAGGCTCAAAAAGAAGGCGTAATTCTCCCGCTGCTGCTCGCGCAAAGGCGCCTGCGGCTCCATGTTGATCGCCTTGCGCCGTGGGTTCTCTTTGTTTCTGGCAGGGCAGACGACAACGCAAACACCACACCCGGTGCAGTCCTCGGCCGCGACCTGGATCGTAAACTGTTTCTCTCCGAAGTTCTTGGAACGCAGGGGCACGGACTGGAAGGTCGGCGGGGCGTTAGAGAGCAGGGAGGCGTCGAAGATCTTCCCTCGAATGGTCGCATGCGGACAGTGCATCGAGCATCTCATGCACTGGATACAGACCTTTGGATCCCAGACAGGCACCTCGTAGGCGATGTTGCGCTTCTCCCACTGCGTCGTCCCGGTAGGCCAGGTTCCATCAGGCGAAAATGCGCTCACCGGCAGGCGATCGCCCTCACCCATCATCATCGGTGCGGTCACCCTCTTGATGAAGTCGGGGGCCTGATCCGGCACAATCGGGGGACGGGGACGGCCCGAAACCGTCCTGCCGGTGACCGATACCTCGTGAAGGTTGTCGAGAGTGGTCTCGACAGCAGCGCAGTTCCTGCTCACCACCTCTTCGCCCTTCTTACCATAAGTCTTCCTGATCGATTCCTTGATCTTCTCAATCGCCTCATCCCGCGGCAGGACGCCTGATATGGCAAAAAAGCACGTTTGCATGATCGTGTTGATCCTGCTCCCCATACCCGCCTCTCTCGCCACCCGACCGGCGTCGATCACGAAGAAGCGAAGCTGTTTCTCGATGATCGCGGATTGCACCTCCCTGGGGAGGTACTCCCAAACCTCGTCGGCTCCGTACGGGCTGTTGAGAAGAAACACACCGCCCGGAATTGCGTATTGGAGCACATCGTATTTCTCGAGAAAGGAGAACTGGTGACAGGCCACGAACTTGGCCTGCCGCAGAAGATAGGGAGACCTGATGGGCTTGGGGCTGAATCGGAGATGTGAGATCGTGATAGCCCCGGACTTTTTCGAATCATACACGTAGTAGCCCTGGGCAAAATTGTCGGTCTCTTCCCCGATGATCTTGATAGAGTTCTTGTTCGCACCCACCGTCCCGTCCGCACCCAGGCCGAAGAAGACCGCCCCGACCACGCCCTCGCTCTCAGTGTCGTACGTTGCATCATACGGGAGCGATAGATGGGTCACATCGTCCTCGATACCGATGGTGAAGCCATTTTTCGGCCGCTTCTTTTTGAGTTCGTCAAAGACCCCCTTTACCATGCCGGGGGTAAACTCCTTGCTCGACAGCCCGTATCGCCCGCCGATAAGACGGACATCCTGGAGCTGTCTGCCATCACCGTTGAGGTTTCCCCTCAATGAAGCACAGACGTCCAGGTAGAGCGGTTCACCCACGCTACCAGCCTCTTTCGTGCGATCGAGCACTGCAAGCGCTTTCGTGGTTTTTGGAAGGGCGTTGATGAAATGGGCCACCGAAAACGGGCGAAAGAGTCGTACTACCAGCACACCCACCTTTTCGCCCTGCCTCTCGAGGTGATCAACTGTCTCTGCGGCCGTCTGCGCTCCCGATCCCATCAGCACTATCACTCGTTCAGCGGTCTCATCGCCGTAATAATCGAATAGGTTGTATTTGCGGCCCGTGCGCGCGCCGAATTGCTGCATCACCCGTTGCACGATTTCCGGGCAGGCCAGATAAAAACTATTGGAGGCTTCTTGGGTCTGAAAGAACGTGTCCGGGTTCTCGGTCGTGCCCCGCAGCATTGGACGGTCGGGCGAGAGACTCCGACTCCGATGCGCCCGGATAAGGTCATCGCGCATCATGAAGTGCAGGTCATCATTTGACAGAAGCTCGATCTTTGCTTCCTCGTGAGACGTCCGAAACCCGTCAAAAAAGTGGAGGAACGAGATGCGGCTCTCCAGTGTGGCTGCCTGTGCGATGCAGGCCATATCATGAGCCTCTTGCACCGAGTTGGAAGCCAGCATGGCGAATCCCGTCTGACGGCAGGCCATCACATCTGAGTGATCGCCGAATATGGAGAGCGCGTGCGTGGCCAGGGTTCTCGCAGCAACATGCATCACGAACGGGGTCAGCTCCCCGGCAATCTTGTACATGTCAGGTATCATCAGGAGGAGCCCCTGGGATGCCGTGAATGTGGTTGTCAAGGCTCCCGCCTGGAGAGCGCCGTGTACCGCGCCGGCAGCACCCGCTTCAGATTGCATCTCCGTAATTGAGACGACATCACCCCATATGTTCTTTTTACCAGAGGCAGACCATGCGTCGCACAGCTCGGCCATGGGTGACGATGGTGTTATGGGGTATATGGCCACCACCTCATTAAGACGGAATGCGACAGAAGCGGCTGCTTCATTCCCATCGATTGTGACTACTTTCTTTGCCATACCCTGTACTCCTTTCTCTTTCTATTGCTGAGACGCCCGCGCCTTCTCGATCGTACGAATTGTCTGGCGCGCGATTTCCCGTTCCTCATCTGTTTTTACCACAAGAATTTTAACCGATGCACTCTCCGTCTGTATCTGGGCTACGCTCCCCGAGACAGCCGCGTTTCTTTTCTCGTCCAGGCTTATTCCCATATGTTCCAGGCCGCTGCACACCCGGCTGCGCACAGTCGTCGAATTCTCACCAATACCGCCGGTGAAGACAATTGCATCCACCATTCCAATGACCGCGAAGTATGCGCCGATATATTTCTTGATGCGGTAACAGAACATGTCAAGGGCGAGCTTGGCCCGCTCAGTTCCCATTTCGGCCTGCTCCTGTATCTCGCGCATGTCGTTCAGTCCGCAGATCCCCTTGAGGCCGCTCTGCGCATTGAGCGCTTTTTCCAGATCGTCCGCTGACATGCCCGTCTCCCTCAGGATGAAGAAGTGGAGGGCCGGATCGATATCTCCCGACCTCGTGCCCATAACCAGGCCTTCAAGCGGGGTGAGGCCCATCGAAGTATCTGTGCTTAAGCCCCCGCGCACAGCAGCCACGCTCGCACCGTTGCCAAGATGGAGCGTGATCAGGTTGGTGCTTTCGGGCGGCTTGCCCAGATACTTTGCCGCCTCTCTTGATACGTAGAGGTGGGAGGTACCGTGAAACCCGTATCTGCGGACGTGATACCCCGTGTACCAATCGTACGGAAGGGCATAATGAAAGGCGTGGGGGGGCAGGGTCTGGTGAAACGCCGTGTCGAAGACCGCCACCTGCGGGACACCGGGAAACACGGCCCTAGCAGTCTCTATGCCGAGAAGATTGGAGGGGTTGTGAAGCGGGGCCAAAGGTATAAGGCTGCGGATAGCAGCAACCACCTGGTCGTCGATCAGGGTCGGCTCCCTGAAGAGCTCCCCGCCGTGGACCACACGATGGCCGATGCCGAAGAGCTCAGATGCGTCCTTTATGATCCGGTGTTCACGATTCACGTCTGCCATGAAGTCGAACCCGTCCTTGTGACTGGTAAGCCGCTTCGTATGGACCTGCTCGTCGATTGTCCCGTCGGCGTTGATCCTGCGCTGACGCAGACGACCCTCACTGCCTCCTATCTTCTCGACGAGCCCTGTCGCAAGCATGACGCAGTCCAGTGCACTGAAGACTTCATACTTGATGGAAGAGCTGCCACAGTTCACAACAGCGACCTTCATTATGTCACTCTTCATTTCTGTGCCTGAATAGCCGTAATAGCTATGGTGTTGACGATATCCGGCACAAGCGCGCCGCGGCTCAGATCGTTCACCGGCTTGTTGAGTCCCTGGAGCACGGGACCCACGGCAACCGCGTTTGCTGCCCGCTGCACCGCCTTGTAGGCGTTGTTGCCGGCATTCAAGTCAGGAAAGATGAAGATCGTTGCACGGCCTGCGACTTCGCTGCCCGGCAGCTTCAACTTCGCCACCGTTGTATCGATAGCAGCATCATACTGTATCGGCCCTTCCACCTTGAGGTCCGGTCGGCGCATCCGGACCAGCCGTGTCGCTTCCCTTACCCGGTCCACATCGGCGCCATGACCCGACTCACCCGTAGAGTAAGAGAGCATCGCAACCCTGGGCTCAATACCAAAGCCACTCGTCGTTTCCGCTGAGCTGATCGCGATGTCGGCGAGCTGCTCCGTCGTCGGATTCGGAACGATTGCACAGTCACCGTAGACCAGCACCCTGTCGGCAAGACACATGAACGAAACGCTCGAGACAGTCGAAATCCCCGGTTTCGTCTTAACGAACTCCAATGCCGGCCTTATGGTGTGCGCGGTGGTATGTATTGACCCGGAGACCATGCCGTCGGCGAGGCCCCGGTACACCATCATGGTGCCGAAGTAGCTGACATCGGTCATAGTGTCTCGTGCCATCTCCCGCGAAATACCTTTATGTTTGCGCAGCTCATAGTAAGCGTCGGCAAAAACAGGAAACAGTTCCGAGGTGTGGGGATCGATGATCCGGGCGCTGTCGATTAAAAGTCCTAGCTTTGAGGCTTTCTGCCTCACTTCATCCTGGTTACCAAGCAGCGTGACGTCGCAGACGTCGCGCAGAAGAACGATCTCCGCTGCCCTGAGGATTCGCTCTTCCGTGCCCTCGGGCAGCACGATGTGTTTGCGCTGCTGTTTTGCTCTCCTTATGATCTCATACTGGAACATGAGCGGCGTGACCCGCTCCGAGTGTGACACGGCAACCCGGTCTAGAAGTCCGGGAACGTCAACTGCTGATTCGACGAGGCCGAGGATAGCGGCAATCTTCCGCTTGTTCTCCGCGGTGAGAGACGGCCGCACGGCGCTGACTCGCATAGCTGTCGTAAAGGTGTCCGTCTTGACGCCGAGCACCGGGACAGGAGAGGCAAGAAGCCCCTCAAAGAGCCTGCGAACTTGCGGCGCCGGGTCGGGGCTTCCGGTGAGCACAAGGCCCGCAACGCGGGGATAGGTGGTGGCCCGGTCTGCAGCGAGCGCGCCCAGGATTATGTCGGACCGGTCAGCAGGGGTAATGACGAGGCTGCCTTCTTCAAGATAATCGAGAAAGTTGGGTAGCTCCATTGCGCCGATCTTGACATTGTTGACCGCTCCGTTTAGCCACTCGGCATCTCCGCTGATCAGCTTTGCATTGAGGGCACTGGAGATCTCACGCACTGTCGGCTTTCCCAGAAGTGGCTCCTCCGAGAGCGCATACACAGGCTTCGTCGGAAGGGCCTGCTTCATGCCGGTAAGGAGAGCCTCCTTCTGACCAGGCTCAATCCGGTTGACAACGACGGCTAGGAGGTCGCACTTCTTCTCCTCCAGTGACTCGGTCAGCGCCCGCACCGCATTAACGAGCGTATCTCGATCCTTCCCGCATCCTTTGACGATGGGCACTAGAGGTGATCCGATGTTCCTCGCAACCTCCACGTTGAAGTCGAATTCGAGGGCCGTCGACACGCCGCTATAATCTGTACCCACGCAAACAACGAACTCGGACTTGCTTTCAAGCGATTTATAACGTTCGAGAATGCGGCTGTAGAGCTCGTCGTACTTTCCCGCTGCGAGAAGCGGGCGACCTTCCGCCATGGTAACGCCATACATCTCTTCGGGGGAGATTTGCAAACCATAGAGATCCATCATAAGAGTGATAAGCTTGTCTGATCTGCCGCTTTCTGACACGACCGGTCTGAACAGACTCACGCTCCCGAGCCTTCCTGACAGCTGCTCCATGAAGGCCAGTGCGACGACCGTCTTGCCGCTTTGCCCTTCAAGGCTGGTGATGTAGAGACTCTTAGACACTGTCGCCTCCTTACCTTCTGGTGAGCGCTCTCTTCAACTCATCTCCCTTGGCTGCCCGGTCGACGCAATGACGCTGTTCCAGAGCATACTCTCGGGATCTATTTTTTTGCGCTGCGACACCGCGAGAGATATAGGCACATGAGTGAACTGGTGGCTCCAGAAGCTGACGACCATGTTCGTTCGTCCGGTCATGCCGGCATGCACTGCACTCTGCCCGAGGAGAAGGCAGAAGGCAGAGTCATGCGGGTTCGCCGGCGTACTCCTGATGGCGTAACTTGGATCGATGTACTTGAGGTTTGTCTCCATGCCTGCCCGCTGGAAATAATTCTTTATGGCGTCCCTGAGAAAAATACCGATGTCGCCGTACTTGATGTTCCCCGAGGCATCCCGCTCGCCGCTCTTATCCATAAGATTCTGCCCGGCGCCCTCCGCGACAACGATCACCGCGTGGCCCCGGCGTTCAAGCCGGTCCCTCAGGGCTGTGAGAAATCCATCCATAGTGAAGGGTACTTCAGGAACCAAACAGAAGTTCACGTGGTTGTCGACAAGGACCGAAAAAGCTGCGATGAATCCAGAGTCCCGGCCCATCAGTTTCACCAGCCCGATGCCGTTGC
>Ga0209039_10003589_pt1 | contig 11991 bp, 10 predicted proteins | sample BogFormECP12_OM1_FD_188238 | JGI IMG/M metagenome (GOLD analysis project Ga0209039, IMG submission 188238) | Bog forest soil microbial communities from Calvert Island, British Columbia, Canada - ECP12_OM1 (SPAdes) (version 2) | ecosystem: Environmental > Aquatic > Freshwater > Wetlands > Bog ...
GTAAATTGCTCGTTAGCGCTTGCAATTGTACCGAGAAGGATCCCCTTTTTTCCATTTTGTCCAGCTACTTTGGTAAAGCCATAGGTAGCGCACCTTATAGCCCTACGCATAAATGCAAGGGCTTTACGGTGCGGTTTGGTAAGCCAAAACAAATCGAGCCAAAGAAAGTTGCAAGGAATGGGATGATCCTATTTTTCATTTCGGGTTTCCTTTCTTGGGGGATAATTTTAGCCAGAGCGAGCGTTTCCTAAAATAGTCCATTGGGGGTATTCGTAATACTGTCTTACGGACTTTTATGCTACACTCGTCCTATGGAAATCCTTTCTTCTTTCGGCTCACTCAAGGGAAATTAGCCATGGCTTTTGAAAAATCCTCATCTACTCCTCATCAGTTCCTTGCCGGACTTGTCGGCGGCTGGGCAGGCAAGACGCACACCTGGCTCGAGCCGGAGGGCGTGCCGATTGAATCCCAAACGCAGGGCAGTATCCAACTGATATTGGATGGACGCTTCGCGCTGTATCTCTATCAAACTTCCATGGACGACGAACCACAGCACGGCCTTTTCGCTTTCGGTTATAACACCACCCTCGACCGCTATGAATCCAGCTGGGTGGATAGTTTCCATAACAACACGGCTATCATGTTTTGTACAGGCAATGCCAAAGAAAAAGGATTCTTTGTCGTGGGCAATTATCCCGACCTCGACGGCGGCCCTGACTGGGGCTGGCGCACGGAAGTTGAATTGGTCGACGCCGATCATCTCACCATCACTGCCTATAACATCCACCCCGAAGGCGCCGAAGCCAAAGCGATAGAGACACAATTGAAGCGAGTCAAATGATGTTATTGCGAGCCTCGCAATAGCACGGAGAGTCATGTATCTTTTCTTTCGCAAATATCTTTTCAAACTCGATCCTGAAGGAGCTCATCAACTGACGCTGAATGCAGTCCGCTTTGCAGGCTGGTTGCCTCCCTCACGCTGGATGTTGCAGCTCATTTATCATACGCCTTTCAAGCCCGTCCATGCCTTCGGATTGGACTTCAAGAATCCCATCGGCCTTGCGGCAGGATACGACAAGGATGCCGTTGCCATTCGCGGACTGGCTGCACTTGGTTTTGGTCACATCGAAGTGGGAACCATCACGCCGTTGCCGCAACCTGGCAACCCGAAGCCGCGCATCTTCCGTCTGACCGAAGATGAAGCCGTCATCAACCGCATGGGGTTTCCCAGCCGTGGCACGGAATTCGTTCAGAATCGGTTGAACTCGTCCCTCGCACCCAGTTGGCTGGAACGGTTCCTGGGATTTGGTCCACGCAAACCCAAGCCAATCAAAAAGCCGATACCAGGGACTGTTCTCGGGATAAACCTGGGAAAAAACAAATCCACTCCAAACGAAGAAGCTGTGTTGGATTACCTCGCTTTGCTCCAGAACTTTGCCCCGCTGGGAGATTACCTGACGATCAATGTGAGCTCGCCGAACACGGAGGGTCTGCGACGATTGCAGGCGCGCGATGCGCTCGAAGATTTGTTAAAGAACCTGAATCAACAACGACTGATCGAACAGAAACAGCTTGAACGACGCGTGCCTTTGCTCGTCAAACTTGCGCCCGATCTAAGCGACCAGGAATTGGATGACGCGGTGGATGTCATCCTGCGCACAAACATGGATGGAATCGTCGCCACGAATACGACCGTTGAGCGCATGGGATTGCGATCCAGCCATCGGGGCGAAGACGGCGGATTAAGCGGCAAGCCGCTCAAAGCGCAGAGCGAAGCAATGTTGCAAAAGATCGTCCAGCGCGTGAATGGTCAAATCCCTGTTGTTAGCGCGGGCGGCATCATGAATCCCGAGGATGCCAAACGCCGACTCGACATGGGCGCAACGCTCATCCAAATCTATACAGGCATGGTGTATTACGGCCCCGGAATGGTCAGGGCAATCGTAAGGTTCCTTTAATCCCTTTTATGGTATATTCTTAAGCATGGACGAAAAAATCACAATCATCGAAGGCCCGCCGCCGATCTTTGAACAAGTCAATGACGGCTGGGCAATGGGCTTGAACGAAAGCCCAAACGAATTGGTTCCCGCGCTGACGCGTTTGCGAACGTTCAACGGCAATGCGCTCGTGGAACGTTGTCACCGCGCCTGGAGCAGCAAACAGCCCATTCATTTGCATTATCGCAATGAGATGGGATTGGAGGAAACCGCACCGATCCTGGCGGCCCGCAATGTCGAAACGCCGGAAGGAAATGTTTTGCTCTTGTGGGTTTATCTCGACAGCGAGCACGTCGAATATGAAGTGGACGATGATGACTCGCCCGACGATGAAACAGATGACCAGGCGTAAAGCCTGGTCATCTCTATAAATATGCAATCGATTCTTTCAGAACTTCAAGCGGGTGTGCTGACCCTGACTCTGAATCGCCCCGAACGCGCCAACGCATTCAACAGTGAATTAATCGGTGAATTACAGGAGACGCTCACCCAAGCCGAAAAAGATTCACAAACACGCGTCATCGTGTTGACGGGTTCGGATAAAGCCTTCAGCTCGGGGCAGGATATTTCCGAAATGAAGGGCAGTGGCGAGATTTCTTATCGTGAGCATTTGGAAAAAACGTATAACCCACTGGTTATCCAAATCCGTCGAATCGAAAAACCTGTCATTGCCGCAATCAACGGTCCATGTGCAGGCGCGGCACTGGGAATTGCATTGGCGTGTGATCTGCGTTTTGCATCTGATGAGGCCAAATTAGTTGTAGGCTTTGGTGGCATCGGACTTGTCACTGATTCAGCTGTGTCGTTGTTACTGCCTACCATGATTGGTCTCGGGCGCGCTGAGGAATTTTATTTCAACAACGCTCCTATTTCTGCTCAACACGCGTTAGAATGGGGATTGATAAATCGTGTCTTCGCGGCAACCAGTTTCATGCAAGAGACATTGGCATATGCAAGGCAATTGGCGGCTGGCCCGGTCGGCACGTTTGGATTGGCAAAACAAGCATTCAATAAGGCAATATTGCCAAACCTCGAAGATGTTTTAAATACTGAATCCGATTTACAAGAGATCGCGGGCAAAGGCGCAGAACACAAAGAAGGCGTTGCCGCATTTTTGGAGAAGCGAAACCCCAAGTATATTTAAACAAAATGGGCACAAAGGACTCGAAGGAAAAAGCTTAGTGTTCTTTGTGACTCTGTGGTGAGAGTAATCATGGAATTTGAACCTGTCATCGGACTTGAAGTCCACGCTGAACTTCGAACCAAATCAAAAATGTTCTGCTCGTGTGCAGTCGTTGATTCAACAAGCGCTGCGCCGAATACTTCTGTGTGTCCGGTTTGTTCGGCCATGCCCGGTGCGTTGCCGGTGGTTAACCAAACGGCGGTCGAATATGGCATCCGCGTGGCACTGGCGCTCGAATGCGAAGTCCAAAACACCAGCATCTTTGCGCGCAAAAATTACTTTTATCCCGACCTTCCCAAAGGCTATCAAATCTCGCAATTTGAACAGCCGCTGGCGACCAATGGCAAACTGATCATTCGAACATCGGATGGCGAGCGGATCATCCGCGTGCGCCGCGTGCATTTGGAAGAAGACACCGGCAAGTTGACTCACATTGAGCGTGACGGTCAATCGTATTCGCTCGTTAACTTGAACCGGGCGGGCGTGCCGCTATTGGAAATGGTTTCCGAACCTGACCTTCATTCTGCAGAGGAGGCATGCGCCTACGGCGAATCGTTACGCGACATCCTGCGCTATCTCGGCGTTAACAGCGGCGACATGGAAAAAGGCGTGATCCGATTTGAAGCCAATGTCTCAGTGCGACGAAAGGGCACCACCGAACTGGGCACGCGCACCGAGGTCAAGAATCTCAATTCGTTCCGCGCGCTCGAACGTTCAATTGAATATGAAATTGTGCGTCAAAGCAAAATCATCGAAGCGGGCGGAACCGTGGAACAGGAAACGCTTGGCTGGAATGAAGCACGCGGCGAGACGTATTCCCAGCGCAGTAAAGAAGATGCACACGATTATCGTTATTTCCCTGAACCGGATTTGCCTCCGTTGGTAGTGGAAAATAGTTGGATTGAAAATATTCGCAAAGATTTACCCGAACTTCCGCGCGCCAGGTATCTGCGTTTCATCAAGGATTATAGCCTAACAGAATACGATGCGGCACGGCTCACCGAAGAAATAAATATCGCAGATTATTTCGAAACAGCAGTCAAGGGTTTACCACCGAATATCCCCGCCAAAACGATAGCCAATTGGATGCTCGGCGATTTGTTCTCGTTGATGAATCAAAATAATATAACGGTCAACCAGCTCCGGGTCCGGCCTAAAGCGCTGGCTGAGCTGGTGAAGATCGCATCTGACGGTGAAATCAATCAATCAAGTGCAAAGGAAGTTTTAACCGAAATGTTTGCGTCCGGAAAAGATGCGGCGGAAATCGTCGAAGCGCGCGGCCTCAAACAAGTGTCGGATGAATCGCTGATTTCAAATCTGATCAAAGAAACGCTAGCAGAAAATCCAAAGGAAGTTCAGAGTTATAAGGCGGGCAAAGTGGGTATTGTCAACTTTTTGTTCGGGCAGGTGATGAAGAAAGCCGCTGGCAAGGCCAATCCGCAATTAGTCAGGGCCGAACTAGACAAGCAGTTGACAATGGCGTAAGTCATAGCCTATTTATGATGCTTCTCATATTGACGGAAAAATAAAATTCGGGTAAGGTTAAGTTGTTAGACAATAGGAATTTATTAATATGATTTGGTGTGAGACATAAGTGTGTTCTCAGCGGGCAGACTCGGCTTGTCTGCCCGCTTATATTTTCAAAAAATTCAAATATAGGAGAAACAAATGGCTGAACAATTCAATCCTTTTGAGATGGCACAGAAACAATTTGATCATGTTGCAAAAATGCTCAAACTCGATTCTGCCGTCTGCGAAGTCCTGCGCTGGCCGATGCGTGAATATTCCTTCCGCATCCCGGTGCGGATGGACAATGGGTCGTCGCGGGTCTTTCAGGGATTCCGCGTTCAACACAACGATGCACGCGGCCCCAATAAAGGCGGCATCCGCTTTGCAGCAGATGAGACACTTGATACTGTCCGCGCCTTAGCAACGTGGATGACATGGAAATGCGCTGTGGCGGATATTCCGTTGGGCGGCGGCAAGGGCGGCATCATCTTAGATCCGTCCACGCTCTCCGTCCATGAGAAGGAACGCTTGTGCCGCGGTTGGGTGGATGTCATGTGGAAGAGTATCGGTCCGCGCAACGATGTGCCTGCACCCGATGTCGGCACGACCGGCCAGATGATGGCCTGGATGATGGATGAGTATTCCAAGTTGGTTGGACAGTACACGCCGGGCGTGTTCACCGGCAAGCCTCTCGGTAGCGGCGGTTCGGAAGGCCGTACAGAGGCCACTGGCTTCGGCGTGACCTATTACATCCGTGAAGCGATGAAGCACCTCAAGATGGATCCCAAGAACTGTGTCGCCGCCATTCAAGGCTTCGGCAACGTGGCGCAATATGCATCAGTTGGATTTATTGAGCTGCTGGGTGGCAAAGTCGCATGTGTTTCCTGCTATGACCGCAACGACAAGAAGGCCTACACCTACAGCCACAAGGAAGGCATCGACCCGCACTTCCTTCTGTCCATTGTGGATGAGTACGGCACCATCGACAAGAAGAAGGCGCAAGACAAGGGCTATGTTGTCGAAGATGGCGATGCCTGGATTTCCAAGGAAGCCGACGTTCTGATCCCTGCGGCGAAGGAAGATCAGGTCACAGCCGAGACCATCAAGACGATGTCGAAGCGCGTCAAGATCGTGGCCGAAGGCGCCAACGGACCCTGCACGCTGGAAGCAGATGAGTACTTCAAAGCCAACAAGATCTTCAATATCCCGGACTTCCTGTGCAATTCCGGCGGTGTCACCACATCGTACTTTGAGTCGGTCCAAAACGATATGAACTTCTACTGGACCAAGGATGAGGTTCTGCAGCGGCTCGACACCAAGATGACCCAGGCCTTCCATGGCGTTCTGGATATGTCGCTCAAGGAAAAGGCCTACATGCGCGACGCTGCCTACATGGTAGCGATTGACCGCGTGGTCAAAGCCATGCAGTTGCGCGGCTGGGCGTAAATTCCCAAATAAATCTTTTTACAAAGTTAAGGGCGCACTAATTACAGTGCGCCCTGTTTTTTATTTTGAAATTCTTTCCGATTCATGGAATCCAAGCATGGATCACATAGAGATAAAGCATAAAGACTTGAAGGGGAATTTGCAAACCGATAACAAGTATCCGTTGCCATGGCTTTTTTAAGGCAAGGGAAAGCCCAATAAAGACTGGCAGCGCTTCAAGCAAATGACGTGGAAGACTCAGATAGATATAGGTATCAAACGAGCCAGTGGACATGCTGAAACTAATCAACATGATTGCAGTGCAATAAAATCGATCCGCCGCTGACAAATATTTCCAGGCTAATACGAATAAGATTACAAACACCAGCCCGATGAAAATGTTAATTAATCCCTGTGCCTGCATCAGGCGAAAGGCATTGTTTACAGAATCGATGAATGCTGTCCAAGGCCATAAAACGACTTGATCAGGAATGGTTTTTTTTGCAGAAGGGGAAATCAAAGCCGAATAGATAAAACCCTGCCAGTCTTTTGTATCCAACGTGCCTTCATGTAAAAAGCCTATGCGATATATCGCCCAGACGATCAATCCCAACGGTGCGCTGAGTGTTGCCAGCCAGCCTCGCCATATTTTCGTCAGCCCAGTGAGAGATTTTCCGCTGTCTTCCCAGATATACCAAAGCATGGGAAATACAAGAAAGACTCCTTGCTGGCGCGTCAATCCCGCCAAAAAGGTTGCCAGCGACGCCAAAAGCCAGTTGCGTTTGCGAAGAAAATATAAGGCCGATGCAACAAGGAACAGAAATAAACTTTCCGTGTACGGCGCGAAAATGATAAAAGCTGTCGGGAAAACCGATAGAAGCAGAACAGCGGTCCAACTTTTTTCAGGTTGAAGATCAAGAGATGCAAGCTTGTAAAAAACTAGAAATAATCCCAGACATGCCAGCGAACTGACAATCAACAGACTCAATTCCGGGTTGATCCCCAGCAGATACAACGGTTTGCCAAGCAAAACATAAAGCGGATGGAAAGCTGTCGAGCCGTCTCCGGCAATATATCCCTTCGTCAAAATTTGAACATACCAGACGGCGTCCCATCGCAAGAATGGCGACAGAAATATGCGATTGAGCCAGAGTCCAAAATTTTGCGCGGGAGGCCAAATTGGGATTTGTTTCTCCAAAGCAGCAGATGGAAAAAAAAACGAATATAGTATGGCCAACCCCATATACACAACTTGCCAAAACAGCCAGATGTATATGGGAGATAAGTTTTTTGATTTGCCCTGTATTCCGGATTTCAATTTTGTATCTCTTGCGAATGAAATTTCACTTCATCGTCGATCAAATTTCGCAATATCGATCAATTCTTTTAGCAAAGACTGCAATACTGTCTTCCCAGAATTTTTTGGTGCGGATGTTGATTCCAAAACGTTTTGCTAAATCAGCGGCGTTGGCCTCACCGGTCGAAGCTAACAGACTTTTGTAATCTTCCACAAACGCCGTGCCGCGTTGTTGATAGATGGCATATAAGCCTGTCGCAAACAACAATCCAAACGCGTAGGGGAAATTATAGAATGATAAGCCCGGCGAATAATAATGAGGCTTCCAGGTCCACATGAACTTTTGCAGGTAGCGTTCATCGAGACCATCGCCATAGGTTGCTTTCTGCGCACGCTCCATGATCTCGTTGAAATCATCCGCCGATAGCTCCGCTTCCGCGCGTCGTTCAAAGACTTCCTTCTCAAATAGATAACGCGAATAAATATCCACAATGATTTGCGCGGCGCCTTGAATCTGCGCCTCGAGCACCGCCAACTCTTCCTGCGGATCCTTCGCGGATGCAAGCAGAGCTTCAGTCACAATGGTTTCGCACATGGTCGAAGCAGTCTCAGCCAAAGTCATCGGCGTGAGTTGCTGTAACTCGGTCTTATTCGCTTCAAAGGCACAGTTGTTATGAAATCCGTGACCCAGTTCATGTGCGATTGTGCTGACTTGATCGAACGAGCCGTCGAAATTGACAAGGATGCGGCTTTCCTTTACACCGGAAACGCCCATACAAAAACCGCCTCCGCGTTTGCCATCGCGTTGTTCGGCATCGATCCAGTGATGATCGAAAGCACGTTGAGCAAATGCGCTTAAATCAGGCGAGAACTTACCAAAGTTTTCCAAAACAAAATCGCGGGCTTCGTCGAATGAATAAACTTTATCGGTCTTGCCGATTGGTGCAAAGACATCCCACCACGCAAGTTTTTCTTTTCCAAGCTTTTGAGCCTTGGCTTTGAAATACTTGCGGAACATGGGAAATGAACCTTCCATTGCGCCCAGCATGGCTTTGAGAGTCTTGCGATCAATACGCGCGGCGTCTAATGCAGAATGGACCGCATCTTTGCGCCCGCGGCGTTGGTTCAACGAATTCGCTTCGCCCTTGACCCCGTTCAGGCAGGCCGCCAAAGTTTCCTTGACCGATTCCCAGGCGATGTTCTCCGCATCATACGCGCGATGCCGAACCGATTCGTCTGGATGCGATCTTAAGTTAATCAGCGCGGGCATGGGCAGCTTCTGGGTTTTGCCATCCAACTCAAAGTCGACGGAAAGCTGCGAAGTGACCGTGCCTTGAAGTTTTTCAAAGGCGTTGCCACCGCTCAATGTCAATTCTGCGGCAAGCCCTTCTTCCGAATCGCTCATCAGATATTTGCTTTGCTCAGCGGATTCCTTTAACATGAATTCATGCGCCACAGCAGACTTATTGTTTTTGACAACTTTATCCAACTTTGGAGCGATGTGCCCAACCCACGCTTCAAACTGGACACTGAGTTTTCTCATCGGCAGACTGGCCTGCTCAAACTCTGACATCACGCGCATCGCGACTTTATCGCGCGAGTCGGTGGTAACAAAAGCATAGATGTATGGCACGATGGTGGACGCCAGCGTTTGGATTTTGTTGATGCGGTCAATGGCCTGGCCCACTAAAGGCGCCAACTCTTTGGCTTTTGATTTCGGACCGGTTTTACTAAGTTTGTTCTTGAAAAATTCTTCAAGCGCCACAACTTGCTTCTTGTAATCTTTAACTGCAGCTTGAAACTCCTTGGATTCAAGCGAGGGATAGATATTGCTCATATCCCAGCGAGGGGCAGAGATAGTCATAAGAAGCTCCTTTGTCTAACAAGGCAAGTATACCAAACGATGCAATCTCAATGTTTTGTGCTCCCCACAACGATAGAGGCTTGATGTCCTCGGCGTTTGCGCGTTAATGATATACTCGCATATCATCGGATAGCGAGGGCTGACTTATGAAAGTAACGGTCTTGCAGGAAAACTTGGCTCGTGGTCTTGGGATTGTTTCCCGCGCGGTCTCGCCGCGTTCCACTCTGCCAGTACTTTCGAATATTTTGATCGCATCAGACGAAGGACGCTTGCGCCTCTCGGCAACCAATCTGGAATTGGGAATCACTTGTTGGATTTCCGCGCACATCGAACAGGATGGCTCGACGACCGTGCCTGCGCGCACGTTTTCAGATTTGGTCAACACTTTGCCGAGCGATCAGGTGATGCTTTCGCTCCATTCACAAACACAAACGCTGAATGTGCGCGGCGGAACCTCGACCAATGATATCAAGTGCATTGACGCACAGGAATTTCCTCCGCTTCCTGTTCCGGACCTCGAGGGTGCGGTTCAGTTAAACGTAGCGGACTTCCGTGAAATGATTCAACAGGTTGCCTTTGCCGCATCAACCGATGAGGCACGTCCTGTGCTGATGGGTGTGCTTGTTCAAGTTGAGAAAGATAAATTGACGATGGCTGCGGCGGACGGATTCAGGTTATCCGTGCGTAAAGCTACATTAACCGCGCCTGCATCCGCACCAATTTCTATTATCGTTCCGGCTCGTGCATTGACTGAACTGGCGCGCGTCGCAAGCGATGGTGAAGAAACAATTTCCATGGTCACCCCGAAAGGACGCGGACAAGTTGTGTTCCGTGTGAAGGACGTCGAGGTGGTTTCGCAATTGATTGATGGAACCTTCCCTGATTATCAGCAGATCATTCCGCGCAAGCATACTTCGCGCACGCTCGTGTCGACATCCGCTTTGCTCAAGGCTTGCAAGCAAGCTGAAATTTTTGCGCGCGAAGGCTCGAATGTGGCGCGCTTGAATATTAAAACTGCAAACGGTGATTTGAAGCCTAGTGAAGTTGAAATGACTGCAACTTCAGAAGAGACCGGCAAGAACGAGACCATTGTCGAAGCAACAGTAGATGGAAGCGGCGTGCTGATCGCATTCAATGTCAAGTTTTTGCGCGAGGCACTGGAAGTGATTAAGACTCCAAATGTTGCGCTGGAAACATCCGCACCAAATGCGCCGGGCGTGATACGCCCTGTCGGCGATGAGCAGTTCCTACACGTGATCATGCCGATGCATTTAGGTTAAAGGTGATAAAGTTGAAAGTTGAAGCGGACATTTTGTCCGCTTCTTTATTATCCTTTAGGCAATAACACTTTAAACGTTGAGCCTTTGCCTTCGCCATCTGACTCCGCCCAAATTTTCCCACCTTGTGCCTCGACCAGACCTTTGGCAATCGTCAAACCGATCCCTAGTCCGCCGTAATGACGCGTGTTCGGCGGTTCGGCTTGATAAAACCCGTCAAAGATTTTCTTCAATTTATCAAATGCGATTCCAATTCCGCGATCTTGCACCCATGCCATCACGTGATCCCCTTGTTGCGCCGCGCCAACAATAATCTCGGTCCCAGGCGGTGAAAAGCGGATAGCATTATTCAATAAATTGACACAGGCCGAAACCGTTTTATCGGGATCGACATTGACGATAAGAGGTGTTTCCATGAAGGCAAATGTCAACTTATGCTCATGAGCTGCTGCGATTTGACGTACTTCATCACAAGCCTTTTTCAAAATAGATTGAATGGAAGCAAACTGTGGCTTGACCAGCATCAGCCCCTGTGTTTCGAGCATGGTCAGGTTAGTGATATCTTCAACGAGCGAACGAATTTGGAGAGCCGCATTCAACACATGCTGGGCATGTTCTGATAATTCTCCCTTTGCATCTTCACGCAGAAAGGAGGCGTAACCGATAATGATTCCAAGCGGTGTGCGCAGTTCATGCGAGGCCAGTGACAGGAAATTGCTTTTGAGTTGATCCGATTCTTTGACCTTTTCCAGGGCCTGTCTCGTGGCCGTTAAAAGCCGGGCGTTATTTATGGCGATGGCGGCATGGGAAGCAGTCACTGACAAAATCATTTCGTCCCCTTCCATAAAAGTTCCCTCGCGTTTATTCACCGCTTCAAGCACACCGATCACGCGATCCTTGATCAACATCGGAACTCCGACCAAAGACTTGACCTTAAAATGGATATGCTCCGAAACTATCGAATAATGACGAGGATCTTGTTCTGCTTTGTTTATGATAATGGAACGGGTTGTCCGAAAAACGATCCCCGCCAAACTTCCCTCGATTGGCACCGGAATTTCCGAAAGTTTTTTCGGGTCTGAACCGGTTGCAGCGGCAAAATAAAGACGCGGTTGTTTTTCATCGTACAGCAAAATGGAGGCCGCTTCACAATCCAGCAATTCGGTAGCTGTGGCGGTAATTAATTGAAGCAGGGCATCGAGGTCAAGTGTTGAATTAAGCGTGACACTTAATTCAACAAGGCGCTTTAACTGCTGATTGCCTTGCTTGAGATCGTTCGCTTCATGGTCAATCATAAATGTAGTGTAAAGGCTTTATGCTTGATTTGCAATCCCCATAATGGGTACTTGTTTACCGTGCGAAAGCATAATTTTGTAAAGGGTCGAAGGTCTTGAAAAAAACAGGCTGAAAAACTCTTGTCAAAGGAGTGTTGAAGATTG
>Ga0209039_10003590_pt1 | contig 11990 bp, 1 predicted proteins | sample BogFormECP12_OM1_FD_188238 | JGI IMG/M metagenome (GOLD analysis project Ga0209039, IMG submission 188238) | Bog forest soil microbial communities from Calvert Island, British Columbia, Canada - ECP12_OM1 (SPAdes) (version 2) | ecosystem: Environmental > Aquatic > Freshwater > Wetlands > Bog ...
TCACCATCGCGGCCCCGAGCTCGTTCACGAGCGACCTGGCCAACGCGGGGAACGGCGGCAATGGCGGCAACGGCGGCCCCGCGCCCATGGGAGGGACCAACGGCGGCAACGGCGGCAACGGCGGCTCCGCCACTGGCGGCGCGATCTACAACGCCGCCTTTAACTTCAACGCGGCCGCCATCAGCTTCCTCTTCGACAGCGGCAACGGCGGTAACGGCGGCAATGGCGGCAACGGCGCCGGCAGCGGCGTCAACGGCAACGGCGGCAACGGCGGCTGCGCCTCCGGCGGTTCCGTCGCCACCCTTGGTTCGATGACGCTTTCGGGCGGTTCGATGACGTTCGGGAATGCCAACGGCGGCAGCGGCGGCAACGGCTGGGCCGGTGGGAACGGCGGCGCCGGGATCGGCGCCGGGATCCTCTCGGCCGGGCTCCGCCAGACCGGCGGCCTCACCCTGAGCCAGTTCGCGATCAACTTCAATTATGCCCGCGGCGGCACAGGAGGTAACGGCACGATCAACGCCGGCGGCGCGGGAGGCAACGCGATTGGCGGCGGGATCCGGATCCAATCGGGCACCGCACAGATGACCAATATCACCGTGAATAACAACCAAGCCCTCGGCGGCAACGGCGGCAGCGGCGGACCCGGTGGCGCTGGCGGCAACGGGATCGGCGGCGCGATCGAGTCGGCCGGGACGACGACGACCATCACCAACGGCACCGTATCGGCCAACCGGGCCCAAGGGGGTAACGGCGGCAACGCCGGCACCGGCGGCACCGGCGGTAATGGCGGCAACGGCCTCGGAGGCGGGATCGCGGTGGACGCGGGCCAACTCAATTTCGGAGGTAGCGTCACCTCCAACACGGCCCAGGGAGGTAACGGCGGCAGCGTCGGCCTCAAGGGGATCGGTGGCAACGGCGGCAACGGTTTCGGCGGCGGCATCTACGTCGCCTACAACGCGCTGCTCAACCTGCTCAACGCGGTGATCGGTGGCTTCTTCGCCGGCAACTCGGCGATCGGCGGCAGCGCCGGCTCGGGCGGATTCCTGGGCACCAATGGGACCAACGGCCAGGGCGTCGGTGGGGGCCTCTTCCTGACCAGCCCCGGATCTACCCAGAAGAGCACGACAGTGCAGTTCAACTTCGCCTCCACCAGCGACAGCGACATCCACGGGCCGATCACCGATCTGTGAGTCGAACGACCGAATGTGAAACGGCGCGGCGGGGTAACCACAGCCCCGCCGCCCGTGTTGGTTTATCCCGGGTGACATCTCTCCCGGCCTTTTACCCCACTCGGGACAGACTTCACAACGGACAGTGCTTCGCAGCTCGCAGCAGATGGAGCGAGTTCCAATCCAGACCGTTCGTGGACTTCACCTGGGAAAGAGACTTCGGGCACGACGGACCGCATCAGGGTGAAAAAAATCAACAGTCATCAGGATTCGTCTTGAAAGATAGTAGGCATTCCATATAGTTGTTCGTTGCGGTAATGTGGAAGTATTTTATTTCTCTATGATACCTGCATCTTATCACTCATTCATTCGTTGCAGGAAGTCCCGCGAATTCCCTCTCTCTGCAGGAACCAGGCCTTATCGATGATGCCAGCGGTTGTTGGTTTGCACGGGTCGAGGGATTCGCAGCCCTCGCCACTTTCAGATTGGGAGCCTCTAACAAAGTGAGCAAGATCATTAGTTTTGCCACATCAAGAAATTTTCATTCTGTGCGCTGATCCAACGACGATGAAGTATCCGTTTAAGCTGGTGACAAAGAAACTCGTCGCAGTCGGATGCATTGGGAAAACGTGAAGACGCGGCAGGGCGGGAGACGAGAAGAGGGAGGCCATGAGCAGCAGGCCTGAATTGGATTTCATTGCATTGACACCACCAGGCGAGCCCGACCCTGCAATTGCGATCGCGGCCAGCCGTGCCGGCGCGATTGGCGTGCTCAACCTCGAGTTCGCCGACAAGCAGGACGCCGCGCTCGCGGCCCTGCGTCGGCTGGTCGCCTTCGGTCGGGGGCGGTTCGGCGTTCTCCTGGATAGTGAGTCGGAAGGGCTGTTAACCGCAATCCTCGCAGAACCTGTCTGCGGACTCGACACCGTCATTCTCACTGGCGGTCCCGCTGACCGACTCAGGCATCTCGTTGGGCTCATCCACCAGGGAGGCCGGAGCGTGTACCTGGTCGTCACCGGGCTCGAGGACGCCCTGGTTGGCCAGGCCTCCGGGGTCGACGCAATCGTCGCCAAAGGGCACGAGGCTGGCGGCTGGGTCGGAGAGGAGACCGCCTTCGTCTTGCTCCAGCGTCTGCTGCCGCGGTTAAACGCTCCAGTCTGGGTTCAAGGGGGTGTTGGACTCCATACGGCAGCCGCATGTCAGATCGCTGGCGCCGCTGGCGCGGTTCTCGACAGCCAGTTTCTCCTGGCCAGGGAATCGCCCATCACGGATCTAGTGCGGGCACGCCTCGGTGTCATGGATGGCAGTGAGACCGTCTGCCTGGGCGCATCCTTTGGGGCGGCTTTCCGGGCCTACTCACGGCCGGACCTTCCGGTTACCGAGGAACTCCGCCGGCTCGAAACCGTCGCGCTGCTCGCCGAAGGACCGCCCGAAGCCGTGCGATACGCCTGGCGCGCCGCAATTCGGCAGCGAGTAGATTGGCGACAGCCCGAGACTTCTATCCTGGCGGTGGGCCAGGACGCGGTTTTTGCCGCGGGCCTGGCGCGTCGCTTCGGCACGGTTGGTGGCATCCTGACGGGTCTGCGGCAGGCGACTTGGGACCAGTGTTCCGTCGCAGTGCAGGCCAGGCCACTCGCCGCGGGTTCACCACTGGCCCAATCTCACCGCACCAGATACCCGATCGTCCAGGGTCCGATGACGCGCGTCAGTGACCGGGCCGAGTTCGCCGCGGCCGTTGCCGGGGCCGGTGCACTTCCTTTCCTGGCGCTGGCACTGATGCGCGGTCCGGAAGTCAGGGCGTTGCTCGAGGAGACGCGCCGATCCCTGGGCGACCAGGCTTGGGGCGTAGGCATCCTCGGTTTCGTCCCACCCGAGCTGAGAGCCGAGCAGCTCGAGATGATCCGCGCCTATCGGCCCCCGTTCGCTCTGATCGCGGGCGGCCGGCCGGACCAATCCCGGATCCTGGAGAGTGAGGGCATCCCGACCTACCTTCATGTTCCGTCGCCGGGTCTGCTCCGGCTGTTCCTCCAAGAGGGAGCCCGCCGCTTCGTGTTCGAGGGGCGCGAGTGCGGTGGCCACGTCGGCCCGAGGACCAGCTTCGTGCTCTGGGAGAGCATGATCGATGTCCTGATCGAACATCTGCCAGCGGGAACTGAGGCTACCGTTTACCACGTGCTCTTCGCTGGTGGCGTGCACGACGCTTTGTCGGCGGCGATGGTCGCCGCGCTCGCGGCGCCACTGGTCTCGCGGGGGGTCCGCGTCGGCGTCCTCCTGGGCACCGCCTACCTCTTCACCCATGAAGCGGTCAAGACCGGCGCGGTGGTCCCTGGCTTCCAGCAGGCGGCCCTCTCTTGCGACCACACGGTACTGCTCGAAAGCGGTCCGGGCCATGCCACCCGTTGCGTGGCGTCTCCCTTTGTCGAAGACTTCTCCGTCGAGAAGCGGCGGCTGATCCAGAAGGGCCTGCCGCCCGAGGAACTTCGCCACAGCCTTGAGGTGTTGAATATCGGCCGGCTGCGCGTCGCCTCGAAGGGAGTGGACCACGACCCCCGCTTCGGCCAAGACCCGACAGCCCCCAAGCTCCAGGACCTCGATGCCCAGGAGCAATGGAAGCGTGGAATGTATATGATCGGGCAGGTCGCCGCACTTCGCGATGACCTTTGCTCGATCGCCGAGCTCCATCAAGACGTGTCGGACGGGAGCACCCGGCGTCTCTCCGCGGTCGCGGCAGCTCCCTCGATGACCGAGCCAGCCGTTCCACCTCCGGCCGCTGTCGCCATCGTCGGGATGGGATGTATCCTGCCCGGTGCCTCCGACTTGCAGGCGTTCTGGGCCAACATCGTCAACAAGGTCGATGCGATCACCGAGGTGCCCGCTGACCGTTGGGATTGGCGCCAGTACTTTGATACGGATCGGACGGCGCGGGACAAGATTTACTCTCGCTGGGGCGGGTTCATCCGCGACGTGCCGTTCGACCCGGCGCTCTTCGGCATGCCTCCCAACTCGCTGCGGTCCATCGAGCCTTTCCAGCTGCTGGCCCTGGCCGTCGTGCGTGCCGCCCTCGAGGATGCCGGTTATCTGGAACGACCGTTCCCCCGCGAGCGCACGTCCGTGATCCTCGGGGCCGGTGGCGGCGGCTCCGACCTCACTGCCGGGTACATGTTCCGTTCTTGCCTACCCTCGCTCTTCGGGGGGGATGCGCCCTCCCTTACCGACCGTCTCGGTGGCAATCTCCCAGCTTGGACGGAGGATTCGTTCCCCGGCCTCCTGATGAACGTTGCCGCAGGGAGAGTGGCCAACCGGTTTGATCTGGGAGGTGTCAATTACACCGTCGACGCCGCCTGCGCATCGTCGCTGGCCGCTGTCTATCTGGGGGTTCGTGATCTGGAATCGCGCACCAGTGACGTGGTCGTTGTCGGCGGAGTCGATGGTATCCAGAACCCGTTCGCCTTCCTCTGTTTCAGCAAGACCCAGGCTCTCTCGCCCACCGGCCGCTGCCGCACGTTCGACGCCCAGGGCGACGGGATCGTTATCAGCGAGGGGTTCGCCGCACTCGTCATAAAGAGATTGGAGGATGCCCAGCGAGACGGCGACCACATCTACGCCATCATCCGAGGTGTCGGCGGTTCAAGCGACGGGCGCGATCGCAGCATGACCGCCCCTCGACCGGAAGGCCAGGTCCGGGCGCTCAAGCGGGCATATGCCCAGGCCGGTTTCTCGCCTGCGACCGTTGGACTGATCGAGGCCCACGGGACGGGCACCGTGGCCGGCGATCATGCCGAGGTCCAGGCCCTCACCGCGTTCTTCTCACAGGCCGGCGCCGGGCTTCAGAACTGTGCCGTCGGCTCGGTGAAGTCGATGATCGGTCACACCAAGGCAACTGCGGGAGTCGCTGGCCTTATCAAGGTCGCCCTGTCTCTCAACCACGGTGTGCTTCCTGCCACGCTCGGAGTGACCCGTCCCAACCCGAAAGCGAACTTCCCGTCGAGTCCCTTCTACGTGAACACCGAGACCCGGCCTTGGATCCAGGGAGAAATGTCCCACCCACGCAGGGCCGGAGTCAGCGCCTTCGGCTTCGGTGGCACGAATTTCCACGTCGTGTTGGAAGAGTACACCGGCCGGTTCCTCCCCGGTCGCGGGGCGCCGCTGGACCCATGGCCGGCAGAGCTATTAGTCTGGCGCGGCCGTACACGGGAGGACGTCCTCGGACAGATTACCCGACTTGTCGACATCCTCGTGCATGGCGCCCGTCCTCGCCTCTCGGATCTGGCCTACACAACTCTCCGCCTGGCGGGCGTGGCCGATGTCAAACAGACGAGCCTTGCCGTGGTTGCCAGCTCCTTGGACGACCTCATCGGCAAGCTGCGGTCAGCCCAGGACCTGATCCGCAGCAACGCCGAGCGAGAGCACGACATCCAAGGGATCTATTTCGCGCACAGGCCCCTGGCACGCGACGGCAGGATTGCCTTCCTATTCCCCGGTCAAGGCTCACAGTATGTGAACATGGCGCGTGACGTTGCAGTGGTGTTCGAGGAGGTGCGGGAATGTTTCGAGCGGGCAGACCGCTGTCTATCCAGGCGACTGGAGCAACCGCTGAGCCGCTCGATCTTTCCGCCGCCGGTCTTCGACATCGACGAGGAAAAACGTCTGGAGGCAGCGCTCACGGAAACCAGTATCGCCCAGCCTGCTCTGGGGGCCACCGAGCTCGCATTGCTCCATCTGCTCCGCCGATTGGGAGTCGAGCCCGACATGGTGGCTGGCCATAGTTTCGGCGAATTCGTGGCCCTCTGTGCGGCCGGCTGCTTCGACGAAGAGACGCTCTTGCATCTCGCCGCAGCGCGTGGGCGATTCATCCGCGAATGCACGACCGAGGAGAGCGGGACGATGGCGGCGGTGGTCGCTGCTCGGGAAGAGTTGCAGCCGCTGCTGGCCGACCCGGGCCTCACGCTCGCTAACTTCAATGCTCCCAGACAATCCGTCATTTCGGGGACTCGCGCCTGTGTGGAACAAGCCCTCGCTTGGTGCAAGGCACGTGGGCTTCAGGCCCGCCTGCTCTCCGTCGCCTGCGCCTTTCACTCGCCGCTGGTCGCTCCGGCGCAGCGCCGGCTCGCCGAAATGCTCCGCACGGTTCCCATTGAGCCCCCGCAAATCCCGGTGTTCTCGAACACGAAGGCGACTGCCTACCCTGAAAACCCCGCAGCGATCGCCGACCTGCTCAGCGATCATCTCATCCGCCCTGTCGAGTTTGTCCGCCAGGTCGAGGCGATGTACCAGGCGGGGGCCCGACTCTTCGTGGAGGTCGGCCCGCGTAATATTCTCAGCGGGCTCGTAAGCCAGATCCTCGGCGACCGCGATCATGTCTGTGCACCGATGGACATCTGCGGCCGACCCGGCCTCGTGCAGTTGCTCCACGCCCTCGCGGCGCTGGTCGCAGAGGGGGCCCCGGCCCAGAGTGATGTTCTGTTCCAGGGCAGGTCGGTTCGGGGACTCGAACTCTCCCAACTCGCGAAGGATACCGGCCTGGCGCGGTATTCACCGACGACCTGGCTTGTGAACGGCGGACGCGCGCGCCCAGCCGCTCAGAATGGAGGATCGGTCAACACGCCGGCGCTACCCCTTAGGATCGAGGTGATCGATGGCGATAAGCCACCGATCGACGTCGTGATTGCCGGGACCCCATCAGTCTCCACGTCGCCCGGCAACGGCAACGGTTATGTGGTTGGTGGGCCGCACGTGGACTCCGTAACTACGACGTACTGCGCCGCGGACCCAACGCCGCGGGGCGGAACGTGCAACTGGGATGGTGTCACCAAGGGCGGTCAAAGCGTTACCGCGCCCTGCCCGATCCGACGACAAACAGGAATCAATGGAGGCGTAATGAGTCAAGCGACAGTGGAAAGTCCACGAATTCTCGGGCCGGCGCCGCCCCAAGGACAGTTGGCGGCGCCTTTGTTGGTGGAAGTCCCGCCGGCACCACCACCAGTCGCTGCCACAACCGATCACAACAGAGTGGAGCTGGTGCGTCAGTTCCAGCAGGTCATGATGCGTTTCCTCCAGACCCAAGAAACCGTGATGCACGACCTGCTCGCTTTCCTTGGCACCCAGGGGACGGTTACGAATCAGACGCACGGCGAGACGCGAGCTCTGAGTGGTGAAATCAAAGGGAACGGATCAACGGTCCTGAATGCTGCGTCTATCGCAACGACACACGTGCCCCAAGGTCCCGCCCGTCCGTTTGACCCGACACCGAATGCCCCCGCGCCGGTCGGGCCGCGCGGTGACGGCGGGACGCCTCGACGCCGGGAAGACGCGGTGATACCCGCGCGGCCCCCGCAGGATGCCGCTCCGCCCCGAGCGGACCACGCAGCGGGGGAGGCGACGGAGGGAACCGCGAGGGCCGCCGGCCATGATTCGCACGCTTTACCGAAGCACCAAGACAAGGCGCCCCCAAACCGCCAGCAACTCACGGAGCGGCTTCTGACCATCGTCAGCGAGCGGACCGGCTATCCCGTGGAAATGCTCACGCTCGAGGCGGACCTGGAAGCCGACCTGGGGATCGACTCGATCAAACGAGTCGAGATCGCGGGGACGGTCATGCGGTCCCTTGAGCTCCCCGCCGGCCACTCGCCCGACATCGAGAAGCTGACGGCAAGCCGAACCCTCCGTCAAGTTATGGATAATCTGGAGTCACTCGTCACTCCGGCCGGAGGTGCGGATTCTGCGCCTCGGTCAGTCTCTGTCGAGGGGGTTGAAAGGAAGGACGACCGGCCCCCTTTTGAAGAAGCGCGGATCGGCCATGGAATTGGCAGGTTCGCGCTAAAACCGACTCTCGTTGCGCCGGTAGAGGACCCCGCTGGCCTGGCCCGCACCGGTATCGTCGTGATCGTGGACGACGGTACCGGCGTCGGCAGACTCGTTGCGGACCGTCTTGGGGTCATGGGGTATCGCGTCGTCCGGGTCGTCTCAGTGCCCGAGGCTCCGGTCGGCGACACTGGCATCCTGGTGGCCGATCTCAGCCGTGCGGAAGAGATAGACCGGCTGGTCGGCTACCTTCACGACCGTCACGGGCCGGCCGTCGCCCTGGTTTACCTGGCGGGGCTTCGTCCTGGTCTCCACGAGGTCGGAATGGATCCGGACCGCTGGTCGGCTCGCCTGACCAGCGATCTCGACGCTCTGTTCCTGATGGCACAAGCCCTCCGGCCCGACCTGCAGCACGCGGCCGCCGGCGGCGGCAGCGCCATTCTGGCAGCCACGACCCTGGGTGGTACTTTTGCCGTAAACCTCCCCCCCGCACCGTTCTTCCCCGGCCATGGGGGCATGATCGGCTTCCTTAAGACGCTCGCCCAGGAATGGCCAGAAGTGCGGGTTAAGGCTGTCGACATCTCGCCGATGTCTCCAGATGCCGTCGCAGACTCGATACTGGCCGAATTAATGGCGGCTGATGGAATTACTGAAGTCGGTTATCGAGGCGGACAGCGGATGCTGCTCGAACTGGTCCCGTCTCCCCTGCAGCTCGGTGAGTCTGGCCTGCCGATAGACGACAGCTCGGTCGTCCTCATCACCGGGGGAGCCCGGGGAATCACCGCCAGGGTGGCGTTGAAGCTGGCGGAGACCGCTAGTCCCACTCTTGTCCTGGTCGGCCGCACACCTCTGCCGGCCGTCCCGGAACCCCACGAGATGGTCGGTCTGATCGAGCCCCAGTCCATCAAGCGGGCGCTCATCGAGCAGCTTGGCCGTACCGGCCGGCCGGTCACCCCGGTCCTGGTTGAAGAAGCCTATCGGCAGCTTCTAAACGCTCGTGAAGTCCGCGAAAACCTCGAGCGACTTCGGCAAACCGGCGCCCGCGTCGAATATCTCACCTGCGATGTACGCAACGTAAAGGCGTTCGGCAATCTTATTGATGACGTTTACCGCTCGTTCGGGCGGATCGACGGTGTCATCCACGGCGCTGGTGTCATCGAAGACAGGCTGACCAAAGACAAGACGCTCGAATCATTCCGGCGCGTTGTCGATACAAAGGTGACCAGCGCGCTGGTCCTTGCTGGGAAGCTACACCCGGAGTCGCTGCGCTTCCTCGTTTTCTTCAGCTCGGTCACCGGGAGGTTTGGCAACCGAGGACAGGGTGATTACGCGGCGGCGAGCGAGGTGCTTAACAAGTTGGCTCAGGATCTGGACCGGAGATGGCCCGGTCGTGTGGTCTCGATCAACTGGGGACCGTGGCACCACGCTGGAATGGTCTCCCCCGAAGTGGAGCGACAATTCACCGAGCGTGGGGTGACGCTGATCCCGCCCGCGGTGGGGTGTCGGATGCTGGAAGAGGAACTGCGATTCGGACGCAAGGGAGAGGTCGAGGTCTTGGTCGGGGGGGTCAAGCGGACGGTACTTGCCCCGCCGACCAGGACCGCTCCTGCTGCATCTGCGCCCGCGCTTCGACAGGAGAATGGTGGCGACGGTGAGTCCAGGACGGACGTCGCGTCCCTGCCCCTCCTGGTGACAGCCGGCGTGCTCTCGCGGAAAGAGGGCGTCGTTGAGGTGCTGAGACCCTTGGACCCGGAGGTCGACATCTACCTCCGTGATCACTGCCTCGACGGCCATCCGGTCCTTCCCTTCGCGATGGCGATGGAGCTCATGGCCGAAGTGGCAATTGCGGGCTGGACGGCATGGAGAATGGTAAGGATTTGCGAGATCCGCTTGTTGCGGGGAGTCATCATCGACGAGCCCGTCAAGGAAGTACGTGTGATCGCGCGGGCTCGAAGGGATGAGGCTGGCGAAAACGCCTCTTCCCCAGGGCTCACCCTCGACGTGCTCATCACGCCTCCGGAAGATCCCCGGCGAGTCTACTATCGGGCCGTCATTGAGCTCGGCCCGACGCTCGAAGGGAACCGGACGACTGGTCCAAGGACGGCTGGTCCAAGAGAGTTCGTCGAAGAGCTGCCGAAACCTGCCGGCGCAAGGCTGCGGCCTATAAGCGCTGTGGAGGCTTACCAGAACTGGCTCTTCCATGGGCCGCTCTTCCAGGGGATCACCAATGTTGAGTCCATGGACCCCAGCGGGGCACGCGCCATTCTGCGGCTCTCCTCACCTCGCGATTGTCTTCGTGGCGACCCAGCGGACGAATGGCTGGTTGATCCGGTACTGGTCGACAGCGCTTTCCAAATGCAAGTCCTTTGGGCCCGGCTGCACTGGGACGTGACCTTGCTACCCGCGGGGGTTCGAGCGTATCAAAGTTTCGGATCGTTTCGCCCCCAAAGGGAAAAGAGACGGTCTGCGGGTCAAGCCGAATCGCCAGTTGGGCGTGGAGATGAGCCGGGGGTAGTCCATTACGAGTTGCGAGTCCGCCCCGAGAGCCAGATGCCGCTGTGTAATGCCGATCACTTCTTTTACGATCTCGACGGCCGTGTCTTGGGTGTACTCGAGCAGGTGGAAGGGACAGGGAGCAAGGCGCTGAATCGACTGGCGGGAAGCCGGTCGCGGTAATAACAAGGGTGAGTTCGTCCCTGGCCTGCAAGGGAAACCAGGCTTCACGAAGCAATCTGGGAGTCATATCCGTGTCCGGTTCGAGTTCGATCATCGCCGATCCAACGACGGAAGGCTCGTGTGGCCTCGACCTCCACTCCGACCTTGATTCGAGGGCCGCGAGGTCCGTGCAGTTGGCACGGGAAGGCGTCGCGATCATTGGGATGTCGTGCCTCTTCCCCGGCGCGCCGAACCTGGATGCTTATTGGCGAAACATCCTTGGCAAGATCGACGCGGTCACGGACCCGCCGGAGGAGGCCCAGGAGACAGAACGCTATTTTGACCCCGACTTGTCTGATCCCGATCGGGTTTACTGCAAACGCGGGGGATATCTCGGGTCGCTTGCCGTATTCGACCCGCTGGCCCACGGGATCCCACCCATAGCCGTTGGCGGCGAACCCGACCAATGGCTTACCCTCCAGTTAGCCCATGACGCCATGAACGATGCCGGCTGTCTCCGGCTTGACGAGCGGGTGCGCCACAGGACGGCCGTGATTCTGGGTAAGGGGACATATCTTAACGGCGGCAATGCGGTTGCCGTGCAGCACGGGCTGGTGGTCAATCAGACGCTAGAAATCCTCAAGACGCTGCATCCAGAGTACACCGAAACGGACATCGAGACGCTCAGGCACGAGCTGAAGAGGCATCTACCTCCTTTCAGCCCCGAGACGATGGCGGGGCTCGTTCCGAACGTCATCGTCGGAAGGATTGCCAATCGGCTCGACCTGATGGGTCCCTCCTACACCGTTGACGCCGCCTGTGCCTCGTCCCTGGTCGCGGTTCAACAGGCCATGCGCGACCTGGTGAATGAAGATTGCGACCTGGCCCTCGCGGGCGGCTCGCAGGTGTGGATTCCGATGCCCACGCTGAGTATTTTCTGCCAGCTCGGAGCCTTGTCTCGTCGCCAGCAGATCCGCCCATTCGATAAGGACGCGGATGGGACGCTCCTGGGTGAGGGGATCGGGATGTTGGTGCTGAAGCGGCTCCGTGACGCGCAGAGGGACGGGAATCGGATCTACGCGGTGATCAGAGGAGTCGGCGTGGCCAGCGATGGCCGGGGCGCGAGTGTGATGGCACCTCGGGTCGAGGGTGAGGAGCTCGCGCTTAGGCGTGCCTATGAGGCGGCTGGAATATCTCCCCGGACAGTCGGGTTGATCGAGGCTCATGGTACCGGAACTGCCGTCGGCGACGTGGTTGAGGTCCAGGCCCTGACTCGGGTTTTCGGCCCTCGGGCCGGCCGGCTCCCCTGGTGCGCTCTGGGCTCGGTCAAATCGATGATCAGTCACACGATCCCGGCCGCCGGGG
>Ga0209039_10003591_pt1 | contig 11985 bp, 8 predicted proteins | sample BogFormECP12_OM1_FD_188238 | JGI IMG/M metagenome (GOLD analysis project Ga0209039, IMG submission 188238) | Bog forest soil microbial communities from Calvert Island, British Columbia, Canada - ECP12_OM1 (SPAdes) (version 2) | ecosystem: Environmental > Aquatic > Freshwater > Wetlands > Bog ...
GCTGGCTTTATCATCCTCGCTCCTCCTGCTCCTACTCGGGCCGGTCGATCTGCGCCTTCTGCAGTTTGTCGGAGTAATCGATGTAAACCGACTTCCACTCGGTGTAGAAATCAATCGCGCCGATGCCACCTTCGCGGTGCCCGTTACCCGTGGCTTTGGTGCCGCCGAACGGCAGGTGCACTTCCGCGCCGATTGTGGGAGCGTTGATGTACGTGATGCCCGCGTACAGATCGCGCATGGCGGTGAACGCTTTGTTCACGTCCTTGGTGTAGATCGATGACGATAGACCGTACTCAATGTCGTTTGCGATCTCAATGGCGCTCTCCAGCCCATCGCACGGAATGATGGAAACCACCGGGCCAAAGATTTCTTCCTGCGCGATGCGCATCTTCGGATTGACGTCGGCAAACACCGTCGGCGCGACGAACCAGCCAAACTTGTATTCATTGCCTTCAAGCCGATGGCCGCCGCAAAGCAGCTTGGCGCCTTCGTTCTTGCCGATCTCGATGTACTTCAGGTCGGTTTCCATCTGAGCCTTGTTGACGGCCGGGCCCATATCCACGCTCTCGTCGAGGCCGTCGCCGACCTTCAGCTTCTGGGCGCGCGCGACCAACTCGTCCACGAACTTCTTGTACACGCCCTTCTGCACGATGATGCGGCTGGTGGCGGTGCAGCGCTGGCCGGTGGTGCCGAATGAGCCCCACAGCGCGCCTTCCAGAGCCAATTCGAGGTTGGCGTCGTCGAGCACGATCATCGGGTTCTTGCCGCCCAGCTCCAGCGAGCAATGCTTGAAGGTCTTGGCGGCCTCCTGGCCGACAACGCGTCCCACGGCAGTCGAGCCGGTGAGCGAAACTGCCCGCACGGCGGGATGCTGCGTCATGGGAGTTCCCACCTCGCTGCCGAATCCGCTGACGATGTTGACCACGCCCGCGGGAATGCCACCGTCGGTCAGCGCCTGCACGAAGTTGAAGGTCGAGAGCGGCGTGTCCTGCGCCGGCTTGATCACGGCGGTGTTGCCCGCTACCAGCGCGGGGAAGAGCTTCCACGAGGGAATCGCCATGGGGAAATTCCACGGCGTGATCATGGCGCACACGCCCAGCGGCTGGCGCACGGCCATGGCGAACTTATTGGGCAACTCCGAGGGCACGGTCGGGCCAAACAGGCGGCGGCCTTCTCCGGCGGTGTAGTAGCCGCAGTCGATGGCTTCCTGCACGTCGCCGCGGGTCTCTTTGATGACCTTGCCCATCTCGCGGGTCATCAACTGCGCGTACTCTTCCTTGCGGCCGATCAGGATCTCGGAGGCTTTGTACAGCATCTCGGCGCGGCGGGGAGCGGGCACTAGGCGCCACTTCTTGTACGCCTCGCTGGCAGCGTCAATGGCGCGGTTGACGTCTTCGGCGTCGGAACGCTGGAAGATGCCGACCACGTCGCGGGTGTCGGCGGGGTTGAGGTTCTCAAAGGTGCGTCCGGTGTGGCTCTCAACCCACTCGCCGCCAATGAAGTTTTCGTAAACCGTGGCCTTGCTGGCGACGACTGCGGGCGCTTTCTGTTCCATGGTTGCCATAAAAAATGCCTCCACTGCAAACTGTTTATCGTACCGTCGTGCCGGGCGAAACACAACCGAATGGTGGCACTTACGTGGCATCCGCAACTCGACAGCAGGATTGTGGATCGCCATACATAATTCCTTGACCCTAAGACGATTCCGTCATACTATCCGTTTCGCCAAGCGACCTGTTCTCTCAAACTTCACCTACTTCGCGCTAGCACGAAAAGAGGTTTCGATGAGCATTGACGTCAAAGTTTACGATAATGGCGACCATACCTGTATTGTGTGGTATCCCAGCGATGGGAAGCCCATCGCCGGTTGCCGTGGATTCACCATCGAATGCAAACGCACCCGCGCCGGGCAGCAGACCACCAGCTATTGCCATGGATTTGTTGGCTTCTCACCCACGGACAAGATTGATCCCAACGATCCTTGGAAGTTCCCCGTGCAGCGATATCTGTGGTGGGACTATTCCGTCCAACTGGGCGATGTAGTCGAATACACGGTAATTCCGGTCATCCGGGACAGCAGCAACAACCTGGCACTGGACACGGACCACGCCAGTCCGACCACGCCTGCAATGACGATCGCGGGCCAGGCCACCGAGCACATCTCGTCTTACTTCAACAAGGGGATTGTCGCTTCGCAGTGGGTTTCGCGGGCGCTGGCGAATCCGGCCTATCAGGGACAGAAGATCAAAGACATTGTCCAGAAGGTGGGCGATCCCCTGCGCAATGCTCTCAGCGGTCTGCTGCGTCCGCAGATACTGAAATTGCTGCAAGACACGAAAGCAGCGAATGGCAAGATCTATGCGGCTCTGTATGAACTGAACGACACCGAACTCATCGCCGGGCTGGTAGCTTTCGGCCAGGACTGCAATTTGGTTCTCGCCAATGGCGCCTTCAAACCGCCCGACAATGATGAGAACAAAGACATCCGCGCGCAACTGAAGTCGAAGATCCGGGTCTATGATCGCATCGTGACCACGCCGCACTTCGGCCACAACAAGTTCGTGGTCTTCTGCGACTCTGAAGGAAAGCCGCAGAAAGTACTCACAGGGAGCACCAACTGGGCTTTCAGTGGTCTGTGCACGCAAGCTAACAACGGTTTAATCATTGACGACGCGGGAGTGGCACAGGACTATCTCGACGCCTGGAACCGCATTCACGCCGCTGGAAACAGTTATCCGCCTACCTTGGCTGCCGCGAACTCTATCTCGCATACCCATCAGGTGGATGGTTGCAAGATCACTCCCTGGTTCGTTCCTACGCAACATGCGGAGGACCTGGACTATGCGCGCAAGCTGATCAATGCCGCCAAAGAAGGCATTCTGTTCCTCTTCTTCAATCCAGGGACATTCCAACCGGATTCTACGCCCGAGAAGTGGACCCTGCTGCAGAACATTCTCAACCGTCATAAACCCGACAACAACGCCTACTACGATCCCAACCTATACATTAAAGGCGTGGTCAACCAGGAGATCGCGAACCTGACGGAGACAGCCGCTGCCGGCCAGAAGCCTGCCACAGGCTCGATGGATCCCACAGTTCCGACCCCAGCGCCCGTGGCCCTGTACACCGGCGGCACGGAGCCGCCGCTGCGACTCTCCCACGACGTACTGGTTCCCGCCAACATCAAGAAACAGTTCGCCGGTTGGGAGCAGGAACTGCTGGGCGCCAGCATGGTGAACATTCACAGCAAGGTCATCGTGCTGGATCCCTTCGGAGAAAATCCGGTCGTGATGACCGGTTCACACAACCTGGGCTTCAAGGCATCGAGCGAGAACGACGACAACCTGCTGATCGTCGAAGGCAATGCTCCGCTGGCGGCTGCGTATGCCGTCAACATCATTGCCATCTTCCAGACCTACCGCTGGAACAGCTATGTCAGCCATAACCAGGGTAATCCCGAGATGTGGCATGGCTTGGTGGACAACGATCAGTGGCAGGGCAGCTATCTCCAAGGCGATTCGCAGAAGGAAATCCAGTTCTGGCTGGGTGCCCTGTCGGATGCTCCGCCGTCGGGCGGCGCACCCCTCGCGACCGCAGCAGCCGCTCCCACTCCCGCCAAAGCCACAGTTGCTACGCCGCTTCCGCCGCATGTGCGTTCTCACCGGGTGGCTCACACGGTATCTGTGCGAGGCCATCGACCAGATGCTGGGAAGCGCGCCGGCAAGAAGGCCAAACCCTCGCCCGCGAAGACAAAATCTTCTCGAGCGAAGAAGAAAGCGAAATAGGTGAGGGTGAAAAATCGGTAGCTTTACCAAGACCCCGGTTGCAGGTCGATTCGGCCCGAGCACACCGGGGTCTTTCTGTCGGTGCCGCCGGGCGGAAGCGCGCCAATCTCACGATTGACTGGAGCGGATCCGCCTTGTGATAGTACCAGTATGAAAAAAGCGCATTCCCGTGATCGCGGTCCGGCCGCGAAAGGCAACGCCGCTCCGAAAACTGTGGACGAATATCTCGCACGCGTCCCGGAGCCCGCCCGCACCACCTTGAACAAGATTCGCGCTGTGGTTCGGTCGGTTGTGCCGGCTGAGGCCACGGAGGCTATCAGTTACGGTGTTCCAAGCTTCAAGTACAAAGGGCCGCTAATCTGGTACGCGGCGTTTTCGAATCACTGCAGCTTGTTCCCGACGGCCTCGGTGATCGAGAGGTTCAAGAACGAACTCAAGTCTTACCCCACGTCCAAAGGCACCATTCAGTTTCCTGCGGACAAACCTCTGCCGGCCGTTTTACTTAAGAAGCTGGTGAAGGCCCGGCTCGCGGAGAACGAACTCAAGAAGAAGCACTGATCGGGCTGCATCGTGGTTTCATCTGCGGCGTCCCGTCTGGCTGCCGCCGCCACCGAAGAAGCACGCTAGTCCAAGCAAGTATCCGAAGTTGTACCAAGCCCCGTTGTTATGGACTTCGTAAATATTAAGGTCGCTCTTGAACAGCGAGATCACGAAGACAAACGGTGCGATAAATCCCTGCCACACCCCGAGCCAGAATCCAGCGACGGCGTTCTTGTCGCCCGGTGTGCCTTTCATGTTGTTAGGGCCGGGAGCGCAGCCGGCCAACGTTGCGAGTAACAGCAAAACGAGAATGAGTGTCGCGAACTTCATGATGGATCTCTCCTACATGCTGCTACGTGCGAAGGGGCGAAATTGTCTCACAGCCAGACTCGATTAAGGCGAGACTAGTTCTCACAGTGACGCAATACTCCGGACGAGGCCACTTGATGCGACCGCGGTCGTCCGTTAGTTCGTTCCTGCCGAAACCTGTGCCTCATGCGGAGCGAAAGCATCGGTCAGCGAGATCACCTTCATGTTCGCCTTCAAGTCGTCGAGCGAGGCCGCGCTTGCGATGGTCAGATCGACCGACTGACCGGGCAGCAGGTCGAAGTAATTGTCTGCGAGTTTCGCGTCCAGGTTGCCGAAACTGACGTACACACTCTTCGCAAGCACAGGCGAAGCCAGATGCAGTACATAGGATTCTCCCGCTTTATTCGCCGTCAACTCGCTGGTGATCTTCGCCTGCGGCAGTTGCATATCTTTCTTTGGAACGAAGAACAGGGTGTTGCTTGAAATCGGCTTGTTGTCCACCAAAAGATCGGTCACGGCGAAAATCTTGCCGAGATCAGCATTCGGCAGGTTGGTGATATCGAGCATTGGGATAGTGAGGTACACCTTGCTGGCGAGCGGCGCCACCTGGATGGTCTGCGATTTGTCGCTCAGTGATGCGCCGTCGAACCCCAGGATGCGCACCCGCAGCGTGGCCACCATCGGCGCGGTCTTGTCGGAGACGACATACACTGCGACGTTGCCCTCCTCCTGGTGGGGTGAGACCAGCACCGGTGCGTAGAAGCGGCGGGCATAGTAGTGCAGGGCCTTCCAGCGTCCGTAGTAGTCAAGGCTCGACCACGAGGCCACCGGCCAGCAGTCGTTGAGCTGCCAGTAGATGGATCCCATGGTGCGCGGACGGTTGCGCCTCAGGTGTTCAGCGCCAATCTTGATGCCTTCGGCCTGCAAGACCTGGCTGGCGTAGAGGAACGAAGCGAAGTCCTTGGGCTGCGGATAGTCGCGCAGCATGTAGTCGCGGATTATGGCGTTTCCGGCAAGGTTCTTTTGGTGCGCGAGCATGACCGGAGTGAAGATGTCGGCGCGGTCTTCGGGAATGGTGAAGCTCTCCACCGTGCGCATCTCGGGGAACGACTGGAAGCCGTACTCGGTCATGAAGCGCGGGTTGTGCTTCTCGTAGTCGGCGAAGGGCACGCGGCCGTGCCACACCGACCAGTCGTGCATGTCGCCCGACTGGTACTTATCGGAGAGCTCCTCATAGTCGGCGCTGGGAGAGCTCGGCCAGTACGGCGTCTCAGGCGCCAGGCGGTTGACTGCCGAGGCGAGAATGCCGCTGAAGGTGGTGAGGTAGTCCTGCCACATCTGGTACCGCACGTCGGCGGGCAACTTGTCGCGGTCTTTCCAGGCGAGCGCCTCCTCCGTTTCGTTGTTTCCACACCAGATCACGATGCTGGGATGGTTGCGCAACCGACGAACTTGATCTTCGGCTTCCCTGGCGACGTTGAGCTTCCAGTCATAAGCGCCGGGCTGCCAGTCGTTGCCGAACATGAAGTCCTGCCAGATCATGATCCCGAGTTCGTCGCACAGGTCGTAGAACTCGTCGGTTTCGTAGTAGCCGCCGCCCCAGTGGCGGACCATGTTCATGTTGGCGTCCACCGCCGACTGCAGCACTTGGCGGTACTGCTGCGTGGTGACGCGGGTGGGGAAACTATCGAAGGGAATGACGTCGGCGCCTTTGCCGAAAACCGGGATGCCATTGATCACGAATTCGAACGAGCGTCCCCACTGGTCGGGCTCGCGGCGCAGTACCACCGAACGCAGACCGGTTTTGGCTGTGGCCTCGTCTGCCATCTGCTTGCCCGTCTTTAACTGGACTTGAAATTTGTGGATCGGTTGAGCACCGTATCCGGCTGGATACCAAAGCTGAGGGTTGCTGATGTCGATGGGTAGCGTGACGTGATTTACTCCGGGTTGTAGCTGCACACTGCGAGTCGCCTCTAAGCGTTTCCCCGTCAGCCCGTATTCCACCGAGATCGTCGCGCTTCCGGCTTCCGAAGCAGTGACTTCGACCTCCGCAAGCAGATGGGCGACGGCGCTGCTGACATCAAGCTGGCGAATGTGGACATTCGAGATGCGAGCCGTGTCCCAGGCTTCAAGCCGCGCGGGACGCCAGATGCCGCTGGTCACGAAGCGCGGCCCCCAATCCCAACCGTACTCGTACGCGGCCTTGCGAAGGTAGGTCTTAGGCTCAGTATGGGTGCGTTCCCGCCACGGATCGTTCGTTGCGATTTCGGATGCCGCCTTGATCGGTGAAGGGAACACGACGCGTAATAAATTTGCGCCCGGCTTGAGGTCGGCTTTCACATTGACCCGCCACTCGCGAAACATATTGTCGGCGGTCAGAATGAGTTTGTCGTTGAGATACACCTTCGAGTAGGCATCGAGCCCTTCGAACACCAGGTCAACGTTTTTCTGCGCGAGCAACGCAGGGGTTGCCTGCACCGTCGTGCGGTATTCCCAGTCGGCGTTCTCGATCCATTGCAGCTTGGCTTCGTTGTCGCGGTAGAACGGTTCGGGGATTAATTTGTTGCGCAACAGATCGAGATGGACACTGCCCGGAACTACTGCCGGACGCCACTGAGCCGTGTCGTTGGTAGCTGCGGTGCCCGCCTGAGCTGGAGTCGCAGCAGGGACTTGGCGGAATTCCCATCCTGAATCGAGTGGGACGATCTGCTTTTGGAGCGTGGCGGCCGGGGCAGGAGAACCCAGGCAGAGGACGAAAGCGACGAGCAAAGTGAGCGAACACAGTTTTCCAAACAAGGGTGCGGCTCCTCTTCGGTATGCGCAAATATGATGCTGCACGAGTCGCTAAATAGTAGCAAGGAAGCATCGCGGTGGCTGTGATTTCGTAGGATCCGTCCCGAAATTTGGGGTGGGGACGGGGCCGGAATACGGGAAAGTCCGCGCCAGACAGCCAGAACGCGGCGATTAAGGTAGCATGCGGCCGCTATTTCAATGTTTTAACCTCAGGTGATACTCTGTTTTCACGCGGAACGACCACAGGTTTCCCGTACAATTGTGCTTCGAGGCGAACCGGTCCCCCGGTGGCGGGCAGAGCGGACGAACTCGAAATGCCGTGTAGTCGTGATGATGTAGCGGTCCGGAGCAAGCGGGCCGACCGGTCCTGCCGGCGGTGTCCTCGCAACGACAAGACTCTGGAGTTGCAACACTTTCGTCATCCCTTATGTTTGCGGATGAGGGCATCGGGTTGCGATCACGCGGATGTAGGTGTGGAATAGCTTTGGCAGGAACATTCTTATATTCATACGGTCCTCATAGAAAGAAGCAGTCGTAATGTCATCCAACGGATTCCATAATCGTCCCTCGCGGGTCGGCAACATACGTTCGCTGTTCAGCATGTTCTCCAGCGATCTGGCCATCGATCTGGGAACGGCCAATACCCTGGTGTACGCCCGCGGCAAGGGCATCGTCGTCAACGAGCCATCCATCGTCGCCATCAACAAGAACACGGGAGAAGTGGAAGCGGTGGGCAAAGAGGCCAAGGAGATGCTTGGCCGAACGCCGGGCAACATCGTCGCCATCAAGCCGATGAAAGATGGCGTTATCGCGGACTTCAAAGTCACCGAGAAGATGTTGAACTACTTCATTCAGAAGGCGCATAACCGCAAGATGCTGGTGCATCCGCGCATCGTGATCGGCGTTCCGTCGGAGATCACACAGGTGGAAAAGCGAGCGGTCATGGACTCCGCGTATCGGGCCAAGGCCAGCGAGGTGCACCTGGTGGAGCAGGCGATGGTGGCTGCGATCGGCGCTGGGCTGCCCATCACCGAGCCCAGCGGCAACATGGTGGTGGACATTGGCGGTGGGACCACCGACATCGCGGTGATTTCGCTAAGCGGCATCGTGTACTCGCGCTCCGTCCGCATGGCCGGCAACCAGATGGACGAGGCCATCATGAATTTCATGAAGCGCAAGTACAACCTGCTGATCGGCGAGCGCACCGCCGAACTCATCAAGGTTGAAATTGGCTCCGCTTACCCGCTGGAGAAGCCGCTGACCATGGAGATCAAAGGCCGCAACCTGATCGAGGGCGTGCCCAAAACGATCACCATTGACGACAGCGAAATCCGTGAGTCAGTCGCCGAATGTGTTTCGACCATTATGAACGCCATTCGCGTTGCGTTGGAACGTACGCCGCCCGAGCTGTCAGCCGATATCAGCGATCGCGGCATCGTATTAACGGGTGGTGGCGCGTTGCTGAAGAACCTCGACAAGCGTATTCGCGAGGAAACCGGACTGCCGGTTTCGATTGCCGATGACCCGCTGTGCAGCGTGGTGCTGGGGACGGGAAGAATGTTGAGCGACTTCAAGCTGCTGCGCAAGATTTCGATCGACTAACGAGCGGCGGAGTTGGGGCGCTATGGGGCTCCTTCGACTCCGGTTCGCCAGCCAAGCGAACCTCCGCTCAGGATGAAAACGGAAGATTGTCCGGACTGCTGGTGCCGGCATTGGTATGGACACAATTCTCGGCCGCTATAAGAACCTCATCGTGCTGGCGGCTATTTTGTTCGCCCAGATCATCGCGCTCGCGATGCAAGTGCGGCGTCCGACGGCGGAGGGCGAAACCCGCCTGATCCGCCTCTGGGCGACAGCCGCGGTGACTCCCTTTGAGAAAGCTGTTGTGCACTCCCAGAAGTGGGTACACGACACATGGGACGGCTACATTTACCTGCGCCATGTGGACCAGGAAAACCAGCAGTTACGAGCAGAAATCGACCGTATGAAGTTGGAGCAGGCTCGGCTGCGCGAGGACGCCACCATGGCGCGCCGCATCCAGACGTTGTTGGCGTTCAAAGAACAGTATATTGACAGCACCGTCGCAGCGCAGGTGATCGGCACCAGCGGCAGTGAGCAGTCACGCGTCCTGTACATCGACAAGGGTTCGAAAGATGGCATCAAGCCCGACATGGCGGTGATCACACCAACCGGCATCGTGGGCAAGATTGTGCAGGTATTTCCCGGCTCGTCGCAGGTGTTGCCCATCAACGATCAACTGAGCGGCGTCGGCGCGGCACTGAAGGCATCACGGCTGCAGGGAATCCTGAAAGGCGCCGCCAACGGCACGACCACGCTGCAATACATCATGAGCGATGAGCCGGTGAAACTGGGCGAGGAAGTCGTTACCAGCGGTGGCGATCGCATTTTCCCGAAAGGGTTTCCGGTGGGGACGGTGGCTTCGGTCGAGCCCGGGAAAGATTTGTTCCTGAATATCCGCGTGATCCCGTCGGCACGCCTCGACCGGCTGGAAGAGGTGCTGGTGGTAACCAAAATACAGGAAAAACTGCCTGACGCAAAAGATCTAGGACCGATTCGCGCCTCGGACATCCTCAGTGAGCGGCTACCCGGAGTGCCGGTTACGCAGACCGTTGATGCAGCTGGGAACGCGGCAGGAACTGCGAGTGGCGCGGCCAATCCCGCGCAATCGAATATTCCGGGAGGCGCCGCAACCGCGAAGCCCGGTACGGCGACAACTCGCAATCCGTCAAATTCTGGCGCCGCCGGCACAACGCGACCAACGGCTGCTGCCTCTCCGGGTGCGTCGAGACCGATTCCTGCCCCGGCTACCAAGCCCGCCAACGGCAGCACAAACGCAGCGCCGAAACCCAACCCCGGCACCGGCACCGTGACTGGGGCCACGACCGCGAAACCGGTGCGCAAGCTGCCCGCCACGCTCCCGCCGGACACCGACCAGACACCGCCAGCACCCCCGCCCAAAGAGGGAGAAACTCCGCCGCAATGACGACGCCAGCCATGCCATTTCGCGGAAGCTACACCTCTCGGGAACAGGTTGCGGTCTATGAGTTCAAGTGGCTCGCCGTTATCCTGATTCCGCTGGTAGTCATTTTCATCCAGGCATTTCTGCCGACGAAGATCCGTTGGTTGCCGATTATCGATTTGCCGATGATGGTGGTGATCTTTTTTGCCGTGGCGCGGCGCAATCCGATCAGCGGTTGCATGACGGGCGCGATCATCGGGTTGCTGCAGGACACGCTGGGCGGCCCGGCGCATCCCATTGGCATGTACGGCATCACCGACACTATCATCGGATATATGGCCTCATCGCTCGGGGTGAAGATCGACATCGAGAATCCTGGATCGCGCTTCCTGATCATCTATGGTTTCTTTGTCATCCATCAGGCGCTGTACTACGGAGTCGGACATGGGCTGTTGCGGCAGGCGCTGCAATGGAGTTGGAGCCATGTCGCGATTTCCGCGTTGGCGAACGCCGTGGTGGGGGTTTTCGTCTTTAGCCTGCTGGACCGTTTCAAGCAACGATGACCTGTAGAAGCATGGTCAGCCTGTGGCCACCGGCCGATGAAGTTAGAGGACTGTCCGCGCACTGCCAGTACACTCGGCAGCCATGGGTACAAGGGATTTTTAACATCCACGCCGCGGCGAGTCGGACTACAATACCTGCAGGGGCTTGCGCCATTCTTCCAGCTGCGTGAGTGATGCCGAACTACAATTTGGCCTGTGCGTGCACGACAGCCAGCCGCCCGTGTACGGGTGCGGACGGAACAGGGTTAGTTTCACGACTCTGCAACTGATGATGGGTCCCGATAGAGAGTCGTAGTTACCGATGTTTGGTCGCGAGGAAAAAGTTTCTCCATTCCGGCTGACAGCAATACAGTACGTGCTGCTGGGGATATTTTTATTGCTGGCCTTCGGCTTGTGGAGGCTGCAAGTCGCGCGCAGTGATTACTACAGCTCACTGGCCGAACAGAACCGCATCAAACAAGTTCCCATCCTGGCGCCGCGCGGCAAGTTGCTGGACCGCGAAGGCCGAATCATCGTTGACAATTACCCGTCATTCTCCGTGCTTCTGTTGCGCGATCAGAACCATAATCTCGAGGTCGATGCGGAACAGATCGCCGAGGGGCTGCACATTGATCCAGATGAACTACGGGCGCGTCTGAAGCGCATGGCTGCGGTTCCGGGCTATCAGCCGATGTTTCTGAAGGACGACATTACGCCCGACGAACTGGCCTTTATTGAATCTCATCGCGCCGACCTGCCGGAACTCGACATCATCACCGTGCATCGCCGCTTATACCCCAAGGGTGGCTTCATGGCGCATGTGATCGGCTATGTCGGCCAGGTGAGCGAAGAAATGCTGACCCAGCCGCAGTGGGAGCTCTATAGCCCGGGCGACGTGGTGGGCATGTCGGGAGTCGAGCAGTACTACAACGACATTTTGATGGGCAAGAACGGCTCGCGCCAGGTGCTGGTCAACAGTCGCGGCAAAGAAGTCGGCACGCTAAGCGATGTGCAGGCGATTCCGGGCAAGCAGCTT
>Ga0209039_10003592_pt1 | contig 11984 bp, 9 predicted proteins | sample BogFormECP12_OM1_FD_188238 | JGI IMG/M metagenome (GOLD analysis project Ga0209039, IMG submission 188238) | Bog forest soil microbial communities from Calvert Island, British Columbia, Canada - ECP12_OM1 (SPAdes) (version 2) | ecosystem: Environmental > Aquatic > Freshwater > Wetlands > Bog ...
GCCCAGCTGACAGCCGCAGTCGAGCAGGTAGTTGAATGCGTAGTCGAGTTGGTCGGGCAAGGCTCTCGCTCGTGGCGCACCGGCAACCTTGGCAAACTCATTTAGATATTTGCCCGCCTTGCGGCATGCGTACTTAATAGTGTCCTCACGTATATCGGGAAGGTCCACCACGGCTCCGGACTTGAACTCAACGTGGAGGTCAAGGTGATACGAGCTACTTGGTTTGAACGTGAGGGTGGCTATCAGAGGAGAACTTCGCGATGTTAGCATCAGCTACTCCCCTCGTGAAGTCGTACCGTGAGTTCAACGTGCTGGATGAACTCTCCGCGCTGTGCGACCCGAAGCCAGAGCCGCGTCGGATTGTCCCATCGGGCCTCAAGCGGGAAGCTAGCGCTGGCGCTGCCGTTCGCCGTCGCCACCATGACCGACTGCGCCGTCTGCAGTAGCTCGGGGTCGTCCCCATTGAGCATCACGCTGAACTCGACTTGGTCGGCATCGACCCCGCCACTAATACGTAGAGGCAGCGTCAAGTCCGCGTTCGCGTCGGCGGCAGCGCCGATTGTTAGTACTAGCGAATAGTGGTCGCCCCGCTGCATCGAAATGCTCCGGTCTTCGTTGATCGGAAGTTTATTGCCATCTTCGGCGACGACATAGATGCCGAGGTAGCCCTCATAGTTTATGAGCGAAGGCCCGTACAACTCTTCGTGCATCTCGTCGCGCACCGCTCGGGCGACCGTTTCCATGAGATTAGAATGCTCCGAATCCCTTGCGGTGAGGACGGCCTCCACCGCCGCGCCAGCCGCAGCATCTTTCATCTTGTTCGGGAGGGCTCGCACCGCCGCCGTAGTGACTTCTTTCTTGAATTTGTCCGGGGTCGCTGCTATCGCCGCGGCAGTAACGTCGTCTTTGAATTCGTCCGGGGCGGCTCGCACCGCCGCGGCAGCGACTTTTTTCTTGAGTTTGTCCGGGGTCGCTGCTACTGCCGCGGCAGTAACGTCGTCTTTGAGTTCGTCCGGGGCGGCTCGCACCGCCGCGGCAGCGACTTTTTTCTTGAGTTCGTCCGGGGCGGCCTGAACATTCTCGGCGACTTCTTTCGTGAGCTTGTCGGTCGCGGCCTGCGCCCTCGTGACGGCGTCACTCTCCGGTGGACGTTGGTCCGCACCTCCTCGCACTATTATCCCCTCGCCATTCTCGTGCTGATACTGTTGTCGCCAAGCTGACGAAGTCTGGGCGAGTCGGCAGTGGACAGCATCCAGTATCCCGGAAAAGGCTCAGTACCTGCACAACCCGGGTTGATTGTCCCGCCAGCGATGCCCATCGTTACACCCTTCCCGCTTCCCTCGGCGACAGTATGCTGACGCACCGGGTAACGTAGTGGCGCACCTCAAGCAGATCATGCTAGCTTGCCGCCGACAAACGGCCGCGCCTAGAGGCGAAGAGCCTATCTGTCCCTGCCGAAGGTCCGGAGAATGTCTCGGCTCTCGTAGAACTTGAGAGTAGCGGTCCGCCTGCCGTTGCCTGCAGGGTGGTAGGTGTAGGCTTTCCTGCCGGATCTGCCAGGCTTTGCGGATGTGGTGCATCACGAGACATTTTCACAGCCAGCGCATCCGCCGCCGCCCGGCGCCTGGCTGCATGCTGGAGGGCCAGGCGCGGATGCCGGAAGGCTGGGAAGAGTTCGCCGGGGACGAGATCCGCTGGGCACTGGCCGAGACCCGCTATGAGGCGGACGCGATGCTGGACTTTGCCCATGCCCTGGAAGTAAAGCTGCCCGGTACCAAGGAAGCGTTCCGGACCGGGGTGCTGCGGCGGTCCAAGGTCGAGATCATCGTCCGGGCGACCCGGGTCCTGGACCCGGACGAGGCCCGGGCCGCGGAGGCAATGGTCCTGGGCCGGGCGGGGCGGCTGAGCCCGGGCGGGCTGCGGGCCGCGATCGCCCGCGCCGTCATCGAGGTCGCCCCGGATAAAGCCCGCAAGCGGCGGGAGGAAGCGGTCCGGGATGCCCGGGTGGAGCGCTGGTGCGAGGACAGCGGCAACGCCGCCCTGGCCGGTCGCGAGCTCCCGCCCGCCGAGGTCCTGGCCGCGGATCAGCGGATCACCTGGTGGGCTCTTCAGCTCAAGGCAGCCGGGCTCGAGGGCAGCATGGACGAGCTTCGCGCCCGCGCCTACCTCGATCTGCTCCTGGACACCGATTCGCGTCCCACGGCCCCCGCCGCAGAAGCAGGAGTCAGCCCTGCCTCACCTAACCCGGCCAGCCCGGCCAGCCAGCCCAGCCCGGCCGGATCCTGGACGCCCCCCGGATCCGGGGTGATCCCGCCCGGGTTCACGGGCCGCAACCACCTCACCATCCCGCTGGCCACCCTGCTCGAGCTGGCCGACCGGCCCGGCGAGATCCCCGGCCTCGGCCCCGTCGACCCATGGCTCGCGCGGGATCTGGCCCGCGCCTCGGCCGCCAGCCCCAAGACCACCTGGTGCTTCACTGTCACCGACGACCAAGGCCACGCCATAGGTCACGGATGCGCCCGACCCGAGCCAATGAAGCACCCCAGACGCCGGGCCGATCCGCGCGAAACCGGTCGGCCGGGCGGCCACGACCCACCCGGGCTCGGGTTCACCTTCACACCCCCGTCGATGCGGACGGGCCGCCCGGTGGGTACGGAAGCTGGCGATTCACCACCGGCATCCGTGGCCAGCCCGCCCTGCTAATCGCGATCGACCCGATCGCCATCGACGAGTGTGATCACCGCTTCCAGGCCAAGGGTCACGACCCTGGGGTCAAGCTCCGGTACCTCTCGCAGATCCGGCACGCCATGTGCACCGGACCCATGTGCCGGCGTCCCTCGGTCCGGGCGGACTTCGAGCACAACACCCCGTACGACCAAGGCGGCAGGAGCTGCCTGTGTAACGGCGGCCCACCGTGCAAACGATAACGACACACTTCAGCTCCGCGCTCATGCGATCCTGACCGTCCAGTCGCCCACCTTGGCTACGACGTCGACCATCCCGCCGAGGGCCTCGACGTAGCCGCGGATGGCGTCCACCTCGGTGACCTTGCCGTCCTCGATCTGCGACACCCGTGCCTGCGATACGCCCATCACGGTGGCAGCCGCAACCGACATTCCGGCCGAACACTATGGTTCGGCAGTGCGTTCTCGCGGTCCTGACAGCGCTCGGTACACCACCTGCCCGGGCGGGGCCGTGGCGCATTGCCAATGCGGCACGAGCCGGCGGCCAGGCGCGGATCCGCAAGCGAATGTCATACCCCGCCCCTACGATGAGCCGCATGGCAGCGGGCATGGAATTCGAAGAGATCGCCTGGCTGCGCGCTAACAGCCCAGCCTGGCGGTTGCTCCGCGCCGACAGTGCGCCGCTTGTGCTCAGCTTCCTGTACCGGATCTTCGTGGAGGAGAACGTCCGCTCCATTCCCGCTGCGGAACTCGTGAGTCGCCTAGACGATGAACTCTACGCACGCAACGAGCGGATCCCGCACAGCTTCCCCAAGCCCGCGAAGGCATACCTCGACGACTGGGCAGCCGCAGAGTCGGGGTGGCTGCGCAAGTACTACCGCGAGGGCAGCGATGAGCCGCACTTCGACGCGACCCCGGCGGTAGAGAAGGCGCTGCAGTGGGTGCGTGTCCTGGCCGAACGCGACTTCGTCGGTACCGAGTCCCGGCTGAACACCATCTTCGACCTACTCCGCCAGATCGTTTTCGGCACCGAACCAGACCCGACGGCCAGAATCGAGGAGCTGAGACGCCGGCAGCGTCAGCTGGACGACGAGATCGCCCGGATCGAGGCAGGCGACCCGACCATGCTTGATCCAAGCGGCGTGCGCGACCGCTACCAGCAGTTCGCCGCGACCGCCCGGGAGCTGCTCGCCGATTTCCGCCAGGTCGAGGAGAATTTCCGCAAGCTCGACAGGCAGCTGAGGGAGAAGGTCACCGGGTGGCAGGGCGGCAAGGGGGAACTGCTCGACGGCGTGCTCGGCAGCCGGGAGTCGATCGCCGGCTCCGACCAGGGCCGGTCGTTCCAGGCGTTCTACGATTTCCTGCTCTCCCAGGCCCGCCAGCAGGAGCTATCGGACCTGCTCGAACGGGTCCACCAGCTATCAGGCAACGCCGAGAGCGACCTACGCCTGCGGCACGTCCACTACGACTGGCTGCAGGCCGCCGAGGCCGCTCAGGCGACAGTAAGACAGCTGTCCGAGCAGCTGAGACGGTTCCTCGACGACCAGGTGTGGTTCGAGAATCGCCGGGTGATCGACCTGCTGCGGGACATCGAGGGCCACGCGCTCAGCCTTCGCGACGAGCCCGGGATCGATCTCACGATGGAGGTCGACGCCTTGGCCCCCGATATCACGCTGCCGATGGAGCGGCCGCTCTACACTCCGGTCCGCAAGCCGCGCCTCGACAGTGACCCCATCCGGCCTGCCGGAAGCGACGACGAGACCGATCCGACCGCCCTCTTCGAGCAGGTCTATGTCGACCCGGGCCCGCTCCGCGGGAACGTACGCGCCGCGCTCCGCCGCCGACCGCAGGTCGGGCTGGCGGACCTGGTCAGCGCCGCACCGCTCACGCACGGCGTGGCCGAGCTCGTCGCATACCTGTCGCTTCGCGACGACGCCTTCATGGTTGTCTACGATGACACCCGGTCCGAACAGGTCAGCTGGACCGGCCCGGACGGGCGCGACCGGACCGCCACGCTGCCGGGCGTCACCTTCACCCGCGCCGTCGGCCTTGTCACCGGGAGCACGCCATGACCGAGCCTGACCTGCCGTCCGCCGTCATCACGCTGATGAAGGGCGTCGTCTACCGCGACACCCACGAGCGTGCCTGGAAGTACCTGCTCCAGTTGCAGCCCCGTGTCAGCGATTACGTCGAGGTGCTCGGCTTGCAGGTAGTCATCGATGAGGCCGAGGGCTACGCCTTCCTCCGCCAGCGGCCTTCTGACGAGGGCGAGGCCGACCCGGTGCCCAGGCTGATCCCGCGCCGCGCGCTGTCCTTCCACGTCAGCTTGCTGCTCGCGCTGCTGCGGAAGAAGCTCGCCGAGTTCGACGCCCAGGGCGGTGATACACGGCTGATGCTCACCCGCGACCAGATCGCCGAGATGCTCCGCGTCTTCCTGCCGGCCACGAGCAACGAAGCGCGCCTCATCGACAAGATCGACGAGCACATCGGCAAGGTGGAGCGGCTCGGCTTCCTGCGCCCGGCAAAGAACGCCGAGCAGACCTACGAGGTCCGCCGGGTCCTCAAGGCGTACATCGAGTGCCAATGGCTCGCTGACTTCGACGCGAGGCTGGCCGAGTACGCGGGCCTGCTGACCGGCGACGCGTCAGCGGCGGAGCAGCCGGCGGGGACGACGAATGACGACTGAGCAGCCGCTCAGCGGATTCCGGCTGGCCCGCCTCGAGGTACGCAACTGGGGCACCTTCGACGACCTCGTGTGGACGCTGCGGGCCGACGGGCGCAACACCCTGGTCACCGGCGACATCGGCTCGGGCAAGTCCACGATCGTGGACGCGATTACCACGCTGCTGCTGCCCGCCAACCGCATCTCCTACAACAAGGCCGCCGGCGCGGAGACCAGGGAACGCTCGCTCCGCTCCTACGTGCTCGGCTACTACAAGTCCGAGCGCAACGAGGCGACCGGCAGCACCAGGCCGATAGCTCTGCGCGACGCTACAAAGTTCAGTGTCATCCTCGGCGTCTTCACCAACGACGGCTACGCCGCCACGGTCACCGTCGCCCAGGTCTTCTGGATGAAGAACGGCGACATCGGCGGCCAGCCCGACCGGTTCTTCGTCACTGCCGACACCCCGCTCTCGATCGCCGGGGACTTCCTCGAATTCGGCGGCGACATGAACCGGCTCCGCAGACGGCTGAAGGCCACGAACGGCGTCCGGCTCCACGATGGTTTCCCCGAGTACGGCAAGGACTTCCGCCGCCGCTTGGGCATCGAGTCCGAGCAGGCCATGGAGCTGTTCCACCAGACCGTCTCCATGAAGTCGGTCGGCAACCTGACCGAGTTCGTCCGCGAGCACATGCTGGAGCCGTTCAACGCTGCGCAGGCCACCAGGGACATCGTCGCCCACTTCGACCACCTCACCAGCGCGCACGAAGCCGTGCTGCGCGCCCACGCGCAGCTCGACGCGCTGACGCCGCTGCTGAAGGACTGCGACGCCTACGACGCGCTTACCGCGGACATCGCGATGCTGACCGCTCAGCGTGCCGCGCTGCGGTACTACTTCGCCGATCACAAGGCCCGCCTTCTCGACGAGCTGCTCGCCGAGCTCGATTCAGAACGGACCGGGCTGTCCGCTCAGCGCAAGGAGCTTGACGATCGGCTGGCCGACCTGCGGGCACGCGAGACCAGCCTGACCGTCGAACGCGCCGGACACGGTGGGAACCGCCTTACGGAAATCGAGCGGCAGATCGATGAGAACGGCCGGGCGCGCGACGCCCGCAAGGACCGCCATCAGAACTTCTCCGTGCTGCTCGCCCAGGCGGGCCTTGACCCCGTAGAGACCGCAGAGCACTTCGCCGTCCGCTGCCAGCAGATCACCGCAGCCAGGAGCCTGGTCGGCACCGAGCACGCGGATGCGCAGAACAAGCTCACCGACGCACGGGTCGACAAGCAGCGCTTGGACGCCCAGGCCGCGGAGGTGAACGCGGAGCTGCGCAGCCTGCGCGAGCGCAAGAGCAACATTCCCAAGCGCCAGCTGGACCTGCGTGCCCTGCTCTGCCGGGAGCTGCGGCTCGAGGAGGACGCATTGCCGTTCGCCGGCGAGTTGATCACGGTCCGGCCAGAGGAATCCGACTGGGAAGGCGCGGCGGAGCGGCTGCTGCATTCCTTCGCGTTGTCCATCCTCGTCCCCGACGGTCACTACCGCGCGGTGTCCGACTGGATCGACGGGCAGCACCTGCGCGATCGCGTGGTCTACTACCGGGTCCCGGCCCCGGCCACCCGGATAGCGCCGCCGGAGTTCGGCCGCGCCACGCTAGCCGCCAAGCTCGAGGTGAAGGACACCGAGTTCGCGCCATGGCTAGAGCGTGAGCTAGCCAACCGGGCCGATGCCGAGTGCGTCGAGACGATGGCCGAGTTCCGCAGGGCGCCCCGCGCGGTCACCAAGGCCGGTCAGATCAAGGGCGGCGTCCGTCACGAGAAGGACGACCGGTTCCGCATTGACGACCGCAGCCGGTACGTGCTGGGCTGGAGCAACGAGCGGAAGATCAGAACCCTGCTCGACCGGGCCGAGGATCTCGCCGGGCAGCTCGCCGAGGCCGAGCGGATCCAGACGAGACTCGACGCCGTCGCGAAGGCTACCGTGACCCGTGGCCAGGCGCTGGCTGGCCTGGCGCAGACTCGTGACTTCGCGGAGATCGACTACCAGTCGGCCGTTAACCGGATCGCGGTGCTAACCCAGGAACATGCGAGGCTGAAGGCGGCCTCAGCAGAGCTCGCCCGGCTGGACACCGCTCTCGCGGAGGTCACGAAGCAGATAGGCGCGGCGGAGGCCGAACGATCGGAGCTGGACGGCGAGCTCGGTCGCGTGAAGCAGTCCATCTCCGACGCGGAAGCGGGGCGAGTCGCCGCGCAAGTGATACTCGCCGAGCCGGCCGGCGTCGCGGCAACGGCGGGCTTCGACGCTATCCGCAGTCTGCTCGCCGAGGCCGGGCAAGCACCGCCGGGCCAGCCTGCTGCCTGTGACCGGGCCGAGGCGAGCGCCGCGGAGGAACTCGTGTCCCGCGCCGACAAGCTCGGTGACCGCAGGACGAGGCTGGGCAACAAGATCGTCTCGGCGATGGTGAATTTCCGCAGCCAGTACCCGGTCGAGACCATCGAGCTCGACAGCGCCGTGGAGGCGGCCGACGGCTACCGTGAGCTGCATGACCGGCTCGTCGGCGACGACCTGCCCCGTTTCCAGCAGCAGTTCAAGACGTACCTGAACCAGAACACGATCAGGGAAATCGCCCAATTCCAGGCTCAGCTGAACCGGCAGTCCGACTTGATCAGGGAGCGGATCGACACGATCAACACGTCCCTGGTGGGCGTGGACTACAACCCGGGCCGGTACATCAGGCTCGAGCCCCAGCAGACCCCGAGCACCGAGATCAGGGACTTTCGCACTGACCTGCGCGCGTGCACCGACAACGCCGTGTCACCGGGCACCGCCGACGACCAGTACTCAGAGCAGAAGTTCCTGCAGGTCAAGCGGATCATCGAGCGGTTCAGGGGCCGCGAGGGACAGAGCGATGCGGACCAGAAGTGGACGCGGCTGGTCACCGATGTCCGGAACTGGTACACCTTCACCGCCTCCGAGCGGTACCGGGAGGACGACAGCGAATACGAGACGTACGCCGACTCCGGCGGCAAGTCCGGCGGGCAGAAAGAGAAGCTCGCGTACACGATCCTCGCCGCCTCGCTCGCCTACCAGTTCAAGCTCGAGTGGGGTGCCGCCAAGTCGCGGACCTTCCGGTTCGCGGTCATCGACGAGGCCTTCGGCCGGGGCTCAGATGAGTCGACCAGGTTCGCGCTCGAGCTGTTCGGGCGGCTCGGCCTGCAACTGCTGATCGTCACCCCGTTGCAGAAGATCCACGTGATCGAGCCTCACGTATCGGCGGTCGGTTTCGTCGACAACCCGACCTCCAGGTACTCCCGGCTGCGGACGCTGACGATCGAGGAGTACCGGGCGGAGCGGCTCGCGCATGTCCTCGGCGCGCCGATCGCTGCGGCGGTGGCCTGACATGGGACGGCCTGACGCGGGCAAGCCGTGGACCCGTCCAGCCGACGTGCGCGAGGCCGTGCGCAGGAAGTGGCCCGTCTTGCTCGCGAATTTCCTGGCCGGGCACCGCTGGGAACCGCTGCCCGTTCCGCTGCGCGGCCCCGGCCCCGCCGAGATCGGCGAGCGCCTAGCCGATGTCCAGAGCTGGGCTGCCGAGTGGGACCGGGCCGGGCGCGGCCCGCTGCGCGTGGAATGCAGGAAGGTGGGCGGCCGGCTGATCGGCACCAACCAGATCCCGTGCCGTGCCTGGCTCGACGGCTACGATCAGGCCTGGGAATTTCTCGGGGCGCGCCAGCAGGTCCGTCGGCTAACGGAAATCGCCGAGCAGACGAAAGCCGAGTGCCCGCGCGTAATCGGCTGGGTTGAACGGCACCCGGTCAAGGCCCTGGACCTAGCCTCCTCCTGGACATACTTGCTCGCGACCGTCCGCTGGATTGACGAGCGCCAGCTGGTCGGCATGTACGTCCGGCAGGTGGATGTACCCGGGGTGGACACGAAGTTCATCGACAAGCACAAGCGCGTGCTGACCGAACTGCTCGACTTCCAGCTCGACCCGGCCAGGATCGACGCGACGGCCCCGGACTTCGAGGGCCGCTACGGGTTCCGCCGCAAGCCGGACTACGTGCGCATGCGGACCGCCGTCGTCGGCGCCCCCTACACCGAGCTGACCGTCCGCGCGGACGAGCTCGCCGCCCCGCCGCCGGGCGTCACTCATGCCTACATCGTTGAGAACGAGATCACCTACCTGGCCTTCCCGCTGGTCCCGGACGCGATCGTGATCTTCGGCGGCGGCTACGCGGTCAACGTCCTGGAGAGGCTCGACTGGCTAGTCACCCTCGACCTGGCCTACTGGGGCGACCTGGACACTCATGGTTTCGCGATCCTGAACCGGCTGCGCCATCGCTTCCCCCACGCTCGCTCCATCCTCATGGACCGCGAGACCCTTCTCGCGCACCAGTCCCAGTGGGTGCCCGAGCCGACCCCGACGAGGGCCGCTCTCGACTTGCTTACCCCGGCCGAGCAGAACCTCTACCAGGCACTCGTCGCTGGCGCCTTCGGTCCCGCTGTCCGCCTGGAGCAGGAGCGCGTTAACTTCGCCTGGCTGGAACAAGCCTTCCGAGTAACTGAACTCCACGCACGTGATGCGGCCCGAGACACACTTCCCGGCGGGAACGACTAGCCTGCGTTGCAGTGCCGACAACTTACAAATGGATATTTAACCTTCCCCGACCGTAACCGCGATTTGTCGTACCAGCTGAAACCAGCGGCCCGGACGAATGGCACGTCTGCATCGACGTCCGCGAGCTGGCCGTCCTGCGTGACGGCCGGCGCGCACCGCGCGGCGCAGCCAGCCGTAACCTCTACTACCCCTGCTGCTACAGGGACGGCTCGGAAATCCGGCCACGTACCGCATCCAGCCGTGCCGCCCCGGCGACGCCAGGCCGAACAGATCATCAATCACGAGTACGGCTCTCTCACGCCAGAGGACGAGGGGATGGCGACGAGTGCGACGAGCCGACCCCAGGCGCGGAACGGCCGGTGGTAGTGGACCGCGACCACCCGTTGTGGCGGAGGTACATGCCGAGCAGCACGAACGCATCCACGGTCCCATGTCCGGCTAGATCCCGTCTGGGCTAGGGCGCGGACGCCCCGCCGACCGTGATAGGGCGGCGGGGCGTCGGCATGGGGTACTTCGGCGGAGAATGAGAAGGTGAGCGTGGCACCGTGCTCACCGATGAGCGGCGGCGCGCTGACCATCTCCTTGAGGTAGGCATCCAGATCAGATTTTCGGTCATCTCCTGGATGTAGGCGTTCAGGTCATCGTCGCGTTCAGTGGCGTTGTGATCTGCCCCGAGCTTTCCGGACAGCGGATTTGTGGTTAATTCACGCTGCGGACTGCCGTTCCAGGTACTCATTGCGGACTTGCTGCGGGGGCCCGGTACCGATCCGGGAAAATTTCCCGCTAGAGCTGCTTCAGAGCGCCTTCCGCGGTCCGTACTGGCGGCGGGCCGGTACGGTCATGCCTGACGATTTGCAGGGCGTGCGGTCGCTACCATTGCTGATATGGAGATGCAGGCGTTTGAGACGGTTGACCAGGCCGCCGGCAGCGCCATCGCCATGCTCCAGGAGGGCGAGCGGCTGAGCGCGCTCTGGCGCTACGTCTTCGTCCAGATGCTTGACGACTACACGAGTGTCCTGCGCCACGCAGGTGTCCCGGCCGCCGCGCGGATGTGGGCAAGCGCTCCCAGGAGCACCGGAGACATCAGGGTTGATGCCGCGTTCGCGGCGATGGCCGAGTACCTGGCCCGCCGGGACGGGTGGGACGTTCCGTCATGGGCCCGGCTGCCCGGACGTGAGGCATGGCCCTGGTGGTTCGTCACTGACCTGCGAGGCCTCCACCCGCGCGCCTTGGTCGAGTCGCCGTCCTCGTTCCGCCGCCGCGGCGTCTTCATCACCAGCGGGGCACTTGACCGCGCATGAGCACCGGCCTCGGGCGGGAGGACATCCGCGCGCTGCTCGACGACCTATCCGCGGAACTGGCGGCCCGCGGGGCGAGAGCCGAGCTCTTCCTCGTCGGCGGCGCCGCGCTGGCCGTGGCCTATGACGCCACGAGGGCGACCAAGGACCTCGATGCGGTGTTCATCCCCACCGACATAGTCCGGCAAGCGGCGGCAGCGGTAGCGGAACACAGGGGACTCACCGAAGACTGGCTGAACGACGCGGTCAAAGGATTCCTGCCCGGCCCCGACCCGGACGCGCAGCGCTTCTACTCAAGCGACTCGCTGATCGTCGACGTCGCGTCCCCAAGGTACCTGCTCGCGATGAAGCTGTTCGCGGCCCGCGCCGAGATCGACGCCGACGACATCATCCTGCTCTACCGCAAGCTCAGGTTTACCACGGTGGACGAGGGCCTTGACCTGGTTGAGCAAGCCTATCCAGGACGGCCGATCCCGGCGAAGGTGAAGTTCCTCCTCACCGAAATCGTCGACTCGATGCAGCACTAAAGTCCACCATGAGCGTGGCGCCGCAGGCCTGTTTGTGTGTGTGACGACAGCCCGAAGTGCCGCCACGAGCACCGGCTCAAGCAAGATCCCCGCTGGACGGCAGAACAACCCGCCCCGAGCACGTTCCGGTGGACGACCCCCTCCGGCAGGCAGTACACCACGGAACCAACCCGCTACCCGATATGACCAAAGCTTAGCGC
>Ga0209039_10003593_pt1 | contig 11984 bp, 13 predicted proteins | sample BogFormECP12_OM1_FD_188238 | JGI IMG/M metagenome (GOLD analysis project Ga0209039, IMG submission 188238) | Bog forest soil microbial communities from Calvert Island, British Columbia, Canada - ECP12_OM1 (SPAdes) (version 2) | ecosystem: Environmental > Aquatic > Freshwater > Wetlands > Bog ...
CGGCGCTGATCGAGCGCCATTGTCTCAGGGTGCAAGGCAAAGCCGTCCACGTCCAGGTTCCGAGCGGGCACCGTATCCAGCCAGAAATCCTTATGCTGGGCGAAGGCATCGGCGATACGCGAGTTGCAGCCAGCGATGATCATCGTAAAGCCGGCAGGCGACGACGTCTTGAGGGTTTCCTCGTAAGGTAGGCTCACGACGATTGGGGGACAGCCGAACGTCGCCTGAGCCATTGCAGCGATCCGCTCCACGATCCAACCCTGCCGGAGGAAGTTGTACATGACAAATATTCCGTCGGGCTTGAGCACCCGTTGGACGTCGGCGAAAGCCTGCTGAGTAAATAGGTAGCTTTCGAGCCGAATATTCGCGTAACCACTGTGCAAGATCAGGGAGTCGATGAGGGCGTAGACTGCCAGGTCATATTTGCGGTCGGTCGTACGCAGGAAATGCCGGCCGTCGTCGAGGTGAGGGACGACGCGAGGGTCCTGATAGGGATGGTCCGGATGATAGCCGATACCGATGTCCTGGATGACCGGATCGATCTCAACGGCGTCGATTCGGCTCGCTCCAAACCGCAGCGCGTGCGCGAGATCGTTTCCGGATCCTGCGCCGATGATCAGCACGTCGTGAAAAGGAGCTCCTCCGCTGTGTTGCTGCAGCAAATGGATCAAGGAATATGAAGAGCCTGCCGATGCGAACGGGACCATCTGCTGATGGCCGATCGTGTTCACAGCGATCGAGCGGGAGGCAATGTTATGGTCGACCATGTAATAGGGGGACCAGCGTGTATCATGCACCGGAACGAACCGATCGACGACGGGGGCGCTTACCTCCACAACGAGCCCGACGAGCGCCAACGCCTTCAGCTTAGTGAGGGAGCCGACTTGGCACAACAGATAGGCAATGCCGGCACAGCTGATGAAGAACCACGCCACAGGTGGCGCTTGGATGAACGAGATCGCAGAAAATCCGACTATCCCGGCGAGGCTTCCGCCAATGTTTAGCGTGTATCCCAGGACACGATTCGGGTAAGCATCGAAAGCCCGGCCTAGCACCTGACCCAGGCCAACGAACATGAGAGCGATGAGCACGAAGAAGACCGCCGCAATTGCCTCGATCGGCACCACGAATTGCGCAACGTCGGGATTCCGACCTTCGGTTCCGAAGAACACTTCCTGCGGCGAGGCCTGCCCCCCTACATCGATGACCAAGCCGCTCCAATGGTTATAGCCCGCAAGCACCGCAAGAGCCGCTGCGACCGTGCCGAGGGCGATGAACGGAAAATAACCCAGCCAATCGCGACGCTGCCGCGCTGCCAGGCAACCGCAGGACATGCCCAGGAACGAGGCAATGAGTACCACGTTTGTGAAGAAGTGGAGGAAGACGACGTAAGCAGCAAACCAGCGAATGCATGCAAGCTCGAGAAACAAAACCAGAAAGCCGACGAGAAAGAGATTGAGCGCCTGAACACGAATATCCGTTCGGTCGCTGACATACAACAGCGCGTTCGTTTCGAAAGCCATGTGCGAGATTCCCAGAGACGAGCGGTCCGCGACTTATTAGTTGAGAAATCCCGAAGAAGGTTTCCAAGGGAACATATTTAACCTTCACCCTTTGTTAGATCCGCACCACGAGCCGCGAGCGCGGCGGCTGAATTTTTACCGTTTGAGTTTATCTTCATTCTGCAGAGACGTCGCACGAGTGCCTTGACGCTGGCGAAGAATAGCCCAGTGAGGGCACTTCGGAGGCCAATTTCAACTCAATCGACACTTCCCAGACTCCGGTGCCGACAAAGGCCATCGTGTCGCTTTTCGGCCGCCAGTGTAAAAAACGTCGCCCGTGGGTAGTGTGTCAATATGAAAATCGCCGTGCCTCTGCCTTCGGCGAGGAAAACGCTCCGGCCTTGATTGCGATAGTCATAACTTTGCCTCATTAATATTGCAATCTTCCCACCGATGGCGGCGTCGGCAAGGAGGTGCAGATGGCTGAGAGCTTCACCGAAACCGCCGGGGTTGGGCGCGGGGCAGTCGTTTCGAAAAAGGGTCCGGGCGGGTAATCCGGCGGGCCCCCGGGCCGGGCGGTCATTTCAACCTTCAGGAGAGATTTTGCTGTAGATTTGCTGCAGATGCAACGATAGGCGATCGCCGATACAACCATTTGTTGCGCCTAGCGCGGGCTAGTGTGTATCGTCTAGGCGGGCCGGCTGTCATACGCTTGCCCGGGAACCGAGCTGGAGCCGACCCCCAGCCGCTGCCGTATGATCACCCGAGCGCCCGCGCGCCCGAGGTCGAGCTCATGGACGGCGATTTTAAACTGATGCACTACCCGCCCTGACCCGCGCCAGTTAGACGAGGAGACAGCGCAATTGGAGAAGGCCCCGACCGCGGGACCTGCGAGCTCGGCAAGCCGCCGGGGGTACGACGTTTGGCGAATCTGGCAACTAATGTGATAAGCTTTCCGATACCCTTGGACACTACCATTCGCCACACGGTTTAACGGCAATGAGACCCAGAGCCACATGCCCTATCCCCCGGTAACAGTGCTTGTCGCCGCATATAATGCTGCGCGTACGATCGAGCGGGCGCTCACTTCGGCGTGGCGTCAAAATTATCCGGAGATGGAAGTGATCGTCGTAGATGATGCCAGCACCGACGATACCGGCAGACGCGTTCAGGAGATAGCCCGCGGCAATCTAAGCCTGATTCGATTGGAGAAAAATCTCGGTGTATCGGGCGCCTTGAATGCTGGAATCCGGCAGGCGCGCAGCGACTACATCGCGTTCTTAGATGCCGATGACGAATGGCTAGCCGATAAACTGATAAAGCAGCTTTCGACCATCGAAGCGCGCCCCGAAATGATGTTGATCGCTTGCGGGGGCGAGTCTGTCGACCCGGCGGGTCGCACCTTCGATACCTTTGGATTGGAGCTACCGCCGTATTCTCCGTGCGAGTTCTGGCGAGCCCTGCTGGTCCAAACGTACTTCTCCAGATCGACCGTTGTCGCTCGACGTGCCAAACTGCTCGAGGTCGGCGGGTTTGACGAGGCGCTGATGGTCAGCGAAGACCAGGACATGTGGATCAAGCTCGCCTCGAGCGGTGAAACCGGTTTTGTGCCGGAAGTTCTTGTTCGAATTTATGATATGCCCGATAGCTTGGGGGCGCGCTATTGGGAACGCGAGGCAGAGTTCACGCTGCCAATGATTCGTAATAATCTGACACGCCTCGCCTCTCGCCTATCGAAACGAGAAATGAGGCAGATCGTCGGACACAGATATGCGGCTACCGGGCGCAACATCTACGCGTTAGGACGCCACGGACGCGGTGCTGCTCTCGTCATCCGCGGCATGCTGCTCGGCCATCGACCGCTGCAAAACCTCGGCTACCTGATTTCTGCGGCTCCGCCCATGATCCGCCTCAAAAGGCATTTTCGGAGAGGGAGCCGCGCGAACGAGGGAAACGTAGATCGGGTGCCGTGGACGGGAAATTGACGGAAAATAGCGTCCTTCTGCGGATCAAGAACTCCATAATGGTTCCCACGGGTTGCGACGAATGGGTGCATACATTCTTAACGATCCGCGGTTCACGGTGGAGTCCAGATCGGGATTGTGCTATCGGTTCACCGTCGGATCCCGCGTTTTGAGGGGTCTGAATGGGTAGGGCGCGCTGGTGCATCGGTCGGGCCGGTCCTCCCCGCCTCCTGCGAGGGTTAGCCTAGTATGCGCGGGTTATTGTTTATTACACTGTTTGTGTCGAGCTTGTGGTTCGTATTCAAATCTCCATTCAACGGCGCGCTGCTATGGTACGTTTTTTCTTTGGGAAATTTCCATACCCTCGTTTGGGGCTTTTTCAGCGATCTTCACTATGCCTACATCATAGCGTTCGTCACCTGCCTCTCATGGGTGATTTCTAAAGAGCCGAAAAAACTCCCGCTCACGCCATTATCCGTATTGACGCTGGTGTTTGCGGTGTGGATGACGATCACCTCTGTAGCCGCTGCAATGGATCCCAGTGCCGACCCTAACTTTGGTGGGGGTGTATACGCCATGTGGAGCAGGGTCGAAAAGGTGTTGTTCATGTGCCTCGTCGGATACGCGCTGACGACAAGCCGCGAACGCGTGGACCAGCTGATCTGGGTGGTGGTGCTCTCGATTGGCGTATGGGGGGTCAAAGGCGCGATATGGGAGCTTCTTCACGCAGGCTCGTCGCGGCTCTACGGGCCAAACGGGACCGATATCGGAGACAATAACGATTTCGGCCTCGCGCTGATCATCATTGTGCCGCTGCTGTTTTATCAATGGCACCGGGCGACGAATCGCCATCTACGTCATGGGCTGATGGTCATGGGCTTTCTCGTCGCCTTGGCGGTATTGTTCACCTATTCGCGCGGTGCGCTGGTCGGGCTGTGCGCAATGGGCGCGGTCTTTTGGCTGCGGACGCGCGCAAAATTGGCCACAGGGTTGATGATCATCTGCTTCGGCTTGTTTTTTTATGGTTTCGCGCCGGCAGAATGGTTTGGCCGCATGGAGACCATACAGACTTACGAGCAGGATAGCTCCGCGGAGTCGCGCATCTATTTCTGGAAGATCAGCCTTCGGGTTGCCGAGCAGTACCCCCTGCTGGGAGGCGGCTTCAAAGTGACATACTGGCCGATGATGGTAAACCGCTTGCTGCGGGGCACTGACCTGGCCCCGTTGGACGCACCCAAGGCCCCACACAGCATCTACTTCGAGGTGCTCTCCGAGCACAGTTGGCTCGGCCTTGCCCTTTATTTGCTGATCGCCGCCTATTCGTGGTGGAATTGCGCGTGGTTGGTTCGGCATTCGCGCGATCGACCCGATTACGCTTGGGCGAACAATCTCGGAAGGATGGGCCAGGCTTCGCTCGTCGCCTATTGGACCGGCGGGGCGTTCGTGGCTCAGGCTTATCTGGATGAATATTGGTGCATCATATTCTTATTTGACGCAGCGCGCAGGCTGGTTGCTCGAGAAATCGTGAGCCGCGGCGGCGCTTTCGCCACCGCAGCATCGATGCACCGAGGCGTGCCCAAGCTCGGCATCGGCACCGCCGCGCCCGCGAAAGCCGGTTTAGGGGCGCCCGGCTACGTCAAAAGTCACTCGTGAGCCGGCATACCGGGTCATGGTGGCTGGGTCCGGCGGGCTGCCCCTCAGAACGCGCGTGGCGCGATCGATCTTCTGGTTGGCCTGGTCGCGCGGCGTAGCCCAGCTCCTCTCCTTTGCCACGACGGTGCTGGTAGCGCGGATTCTCGTGCCCGCCGATTTTGGCGTGATGGCGCTCGCCGGCATGTTCATCGCGACGGCGGGCTTGCTGGCGGAAATGGGCCTGGGCGGGGCGATCGTGCAGTTCCGCGATCTGGACAGACGGGAACTCAATACCTGCTTCTGGATTACCGTGACCCTCGCTGCCATTGCTTATGCGGTACTCTCCCTGGGCGCCTCGGTAATCGCCGACTGGTTCGCCGTCCCTCGCCTCGCCGAGGTGCTGCCGGTTTTGGCTTTAGGATTGCCGGTGAACGCCTGCACCGTCGTGTCCGGTAGCCTGTTGCGCAAGCGGCTCGCCCTCGACCGAGTATCGCAGGCAGAGATCATCGGCGCAGTGGTGACGTTGCCGGTGATGCTGTGCAGTGCCCTTGCCGGGCTCGGAGTATGGACATTGGTCCTCGGCTCGCTCGTCGGCTGGGTTGTCCGCGGCGCCGTCATCTTCGCCTTCGCGCCCTGGCTTCCGGGGCTGCGCATCGGTGGCAAGCGCGCCAAAGAGATGATCCACTTCAGTCTGACGACACTGGGCATCACCATGTTGTGGGCAATCCGGGAGCAGTCGGATGTGGCTGTGATCGGCAAGATCACTGGCCAGGTTACCGTCGGCCTCTACTCGATGGCCAAAGACCTGGCCATGCTGCCGACGGCCAAGATTTCCTCTGTGGTGTTCCTGTTGAGCTCGCCCATGATGGCGGAGCTGCAGACAGATATCGCAGCGATGCGCAGAGCATTTTTTCGCGCGGTGCGATTAACGGCCTCTATCGCATTGCCGGCATCGGCCGGGATGGCGCTGGTCGCCGACGACATGGTCGCAGTGCTGTTGGGTCCCAAATGGCTGCCTGCGGTCCCCGTCCTGCGTTTGCTGTGCCTCTACGCGGCGGTGCGCGCGGTCGACGTCCTGCTGCCGCCAGTCCTGTTTGCGCGCCGCCGCCAACGGTTTCTGTTTTGGTACTTCCTGGCGCTGTTGCTTGCGGTGCCGTCCGCCGCGGCGCTCGGCGCCCGATGGGCCGGGGCACCGGGGGCGGTCATGCTCTTGACCCCGGCGTATTGCGGGCTGGTCACGATCGTGACCAAGGAAGCCTTGGCCGAATTGAAGGGAAGCTTTTCCGAGCTGTGGTTCGAGACTTGGCCGATCCTGGCAGCCACAGCGGCGATGGCCGCCTTCGTACTTCTGCTGCGAGAGGTCACTTTCGCGGGGCGGACTGAACCCCCGCTAATCGAGCTTATCCTGTTATCGGTAACCGGCGCGGCGACCTATCTCGGCGCACTTTTCGCGCTCGGGAGAACGGTGATTGGCGAAGGCGTTGAAGTCGTCAGCTGGATCCTCCGCCGCGGTGTCGATTAGCTGACCCACGCGTGCTAGCATTCACTGCGCCATGAGCTCTACTGATCCGAGCGCTTCGTCGCCGAGCCGTTCCATCCCTTCTATTGGGCCGGACTTCGCAAGTTACCTGTTCTCGTCGTCGTCGTGCGAGCGTGCATAGCATCGCACCACTACCAGCAGCAGTGCTGCCGTCAGAACTCAATCCTAACACGACCACCAAAATGGTGCAGAGTGTATTCGAGTGAAAGAATCCGCGCGTATTGCAGCTGATCTGTGACCCCGTCCAATTTAAACAGTCGCCGCAAGATGACGAGCCCGCCGGGAAGCAAGGCGTCTTGATACGGCGAGGTGAGATACACCGACCAATCACTCGCCCGCCGAAAATATCTGAGCCGATACGTGTAGCGCCGCAGCCATGGCGGGCGGAGATAGGTCAACCAATCGGAAAACCGGCGCGAAAGCGGCGGCGATCGGCCGTAATCGTGGCCGTAAATCGAGGGGTATCCGGCGAGCCGGCTGTCGACGCGCCGGATCAGCTCGGCTTCGTAGGCACCGTGGTACTTCCAACATAACGGAAGCGTGCTCGCGTGCTCGGTGATCGATCTCTCGAGGTATGGCATCGCGGTGAACCCGTATCGACCGGCGATGCTGTTGACCTTGCCATCCCAGGCGCGGCAGCGAAAGCTGTGGTAAAGCCATTCGATGGCCGGGCGCGGCAACCTGGACTTCTCGCTGCCCAAGAGATCCATCACCTTCCTCTTTAGCCCGCGGTAGTAACTGCTGCTGTCGAACACCACCGTGCACGTCGCCGGATCGAACTGACTGTAGAAACTCCACAACAGCTCATCAATCGTGTATGCGCGATCGGGGAGGTAAAAAAAGTTGCGAAAGATCTCGCCTCCCCCGCCATTGATCGCGATGGTGTCGCCGAGAACGCGACGGGCCAACTCCTCGGTCTCCGCGCCGTTATGGAAAATGCCAGCATACCCGTATCCATCGGTGGCAAGAAAGTTTCGGTACGCGGTCTCGATAAATTCCGCGGGCGGGATGATGGGTCGATCGTCCTTGTCGATAGTGTCGAGCAGCACGTCCTCTCCCCGCGCGATGCGTGCTGCGATGCGTACATCCCGTTCCTGTTCTCCTCCATAGACGTAAAGGCTTGGCTTCACGCCATGACGGCGCAAAAAGGCCAGTATCAGGCGCGAATCATAGCCGCCCGACAGAGCGCTACGAACCCGGTCGCCGAAGCCGCGCGCGACAGCGCCGAAATAGCGGTCGAGTAGCGCAATGCTCTCCCTAAGCGAGGCGTCGCGTCTGGGCGAGGCAAATATTCGGATTACGGGTAGCGGCGGACGAATAATCTCCAGCGTTTGCTGGCCAACGACGATCGTCGCTTGAATAGGAGCCAGCCTCACTTCATTGAACAGCGTCTCGTTACCGGAAACGACACCATTGAATACATACTCGCAAGCGCTCTGATGCGAGAGGGTCAGCGAGCGAAGGACCGAACAAATCGCAAAAAAGGACGAGCAGACGATGCGCGCGTCGAGATTGTAAAAGAGGTGGTAGCCCCCGAAGCGGTCGAGCTTGATCTCGGTCCGGCCGTTTTTTTTGAAGACCGTGGCGTAGTGACCCATGACCTGGTCGCTCATGGGCAAGCCCGTCGTAACGCCTTCGTAGAGCGCAGCGACATCGGCCAGGCCGTCACCTGCGGATAGGCAAGTGCCACAAACAAAGGCGAAATCGCCGTTCGGATAACGCTTTAGAGCGACCGATCTGCTGTGGAACTTGGGATAGACCGCAAGGAGGTATCCCTCCTCCTCGATGATTTCGGGAGGGGCAAAGCCGAGTTCGGCAAAGGCCATCCGCAACCGGGCTACCTCGTCCGCCCGATCCTCGTTCGGTTCCGCGCATACCAGAAAGAAGCCACCCATCAACGATCAATCCGTTGCCGGCTGGTCACACTTTCTGCACCGCACCAACAGCCAAACCGTCAGCCAAAGCGCCGCGCGTCGACGACGAAGTTGATAGCGCTAGTCCCTGACTGGGCATCGACCCGCGCCATACACGCCGGAAGATCCATCCTTGTGCGGCTTGTGTCGAGCCCTGTTCGGGCCGATCGAGGCTTTTCTCGTTTAGGTTCACCCGGTCCAGGCCCCCACCCTCTTGGTGCCACGAATGACGACGGATCGGTAGTAAGCGCCGGCAGCGGGCACCATCCGCGCGAGTCGGTCGTCGGCGAAATTACAAAATCTGGTAAGAGGGTTGATTGGGTTCTTGAAGATTGGCCGAGCGACTATCGCTCCGATGACCGTGAACAGCTCACTGTAATAGTTGTCCACCTCAAAATTTTGGTCGATCAGGCGCAGTTCGGGGCGGCCCAACGGGAGCTCATCCGGGGTGCGGGCGTCTGGCGTAAACCAACGCACCAGACGGGCGAGCGGATTGTGGCGCAGCGGTTCGATGAAAACGATCCGTCCGCCGTCTCGAAGTACCCGGTGGATTTCGCGCAGTGCGCAGGCAAACTCAAGGTGGTGCAAAATGGCTACTCCGAACACCATGTCGAGACTGCCATCAGCGAAGTCGAGATTGTGCGCGTCCATCTTCAGGAAATTGCAAGAAACACCCAGTTTTGCGGCCTGTGCTCGACCGATCTCAAGCTCCGTCTGCGAGATGTTGATGCAAGTAAGTTGCGCCGGCCGGTAGCCATACCGGGCGAGGCACCATTCCCACGATTGAGAGCCGATCTCGAGAACCCGAGAACCCGTGGCATCACGCATCGCCGCACGGATCACCTCGTTACGCCGCAGCCGCCCTACGCCGTCATTCAGATATGTCAACGCGGACTCGAACCTGTCGCGCCGCAGTCGTTGCTTATCGTAGAGTTCGGCCTCCCTACCGGAGCGATTCTTGACATCCGATCTCATTCATTACACCGAGTCATTTTTAGTTGCCCAGGTCACTTAGAGATCGGCGTCGGCGGCAAACATGTTTGCCCCTGATTGTAGTATAGCTGTTATGATCATACTACTAACGAGCGCAGACATAAACCTCAAACATAAGCGCACTCGTTAGTGGCGCCGATGGCCCGCGAGGCGTTGCGCCGGGCGGAGGCGAAAACATGTGCAAGGAGCAGCGTTTGGTGAGGGCGTGATCGCCGTGTCTGCGCACCTCTGGGCGCCGCGCGGGTCGACTGGGCAGGATGTAGCCGATATGCCAATATATAGATGAGGGCTGTCAGATGTTGGATAGCGATTTCCGCATGGACCCCAAACATGCGACAGTCGGAGCCGCGTCTTAAGGTGTAGGCCTACCGGTTTCGCCGTCGGCTCCGAGCGCAGTTATCGCGACGGCTGGTTGGACGAGTCTACTGTTTACTTAGTCAATATCAAATTCTTTGTCGGCTGCGGTGCTGCGATACCGGCAGCGCCGTGTTCTCGCGCTCGACCAGCGCGCGACGTGCCGCTCGCCCCATACGAGAAGCTATGGGGCGAGCGGCGAGCGAAGGCACGATCGCCGCTCCAAAACCCAATCGACGGAGTATCCCACGCCGCATCCGAATGACTTGAGCAGATCGCTCGCCGCTCTTGAACAGGATAGCACATTGATCGCGGTGATCGAGATGAGCCAGAAGAGCTGGCTGGTTGGCGCGATCGTGCCAGGGATCGAGCGGCACCCGCTGAAGAAGCTGATGCCGGATGAGGATGAGCTGTTGCGGCTGCTGCACCGCTGGCGGGACGAGGCGACCAAGGCTGGCCGCACGATTACGCGACCAGCCAGCCCGGCCTCGCAAGCAACCGCGATGACCCGCAGGCTGCGGGCCCACGGCATCGGGGCATGTCATCCATGTCTCGAGCGTGGCGATCTCGCGCGAGCATCGCCGGGCGAAGACCGATCGAGCCTGCCCCGGCGCAGGCCGGGTCGAGCTGTTGAAACGAGCCTTTCTCGGCTGGCTGCGGGGCGAGCGCGATCACTGCAGAATGGCCGCGATCCCCGCTTTGGAGACGGAAGACGCCAGGCGGCCGGGTCGCGAGCGCGAGAAGCTGGTCGGCGAGCGCACCCGCCTCATCAACCGCGTCTGATACCGCTTGTGAATGTCTGGGTGATGAGCCGAGGGGAGCTCGCTAGTGGCGCGATCGATCGCGCCACTAGCTTGTATTCGGTCGATCCGACCGGATCGGGACCATGATGCAGTCATACGCATCGGCGGCAAGGCTCCGGGGCGGCGGGTCCATTCTTGATGCGGCGCGAAGGCCATGTCCGGGCTAGGCGCACCGCCACCTCGGTTCGTCATCTGCAGGCCCGCTCTTATCCCGCTGGACCGCAGAAATCCGTATTCAAGCCAGCTCGCAAATCGGTCGTCATGTCGCCGGCCGTAGTACGACCCCCTCCGGCACCTCGCCGGTGGTCGCCAGGCGCCACAGCGCGATCAGCAGCTTGCGGGCGAGGGCCAATATCATGGTCTTGCGGGTGGCCATGCGGTCGTCGACCGTGCTGGTAGCGCAGGCGCCAGGCCAATTGCAGCATGCCGCGTGGGCCTTTAGTCCACGGGCTAGTCCAGTGGGGGACAGGGGATTGGCGCCGCGGGCGAGGCCCTGCTCGCGGGCGCCGAGCGCTGCTTTCGTCGGGCGCCCCGGTGGTCCCGCCGTACCGCGCCACCGCCCGTCGGTCGCGCGCAGATTGTGCACCAGCACCTCGTGCCAAACATGTCCGGGGTCTCGATACCGATCCCGTACATGCAGGCCAGCGGGGCGGGCATAGCGTGGGGAACGTCCGCCGGCGGCTGCCGCAGCCGCTCCCGGCGCGTCTGCCCGATTTGGCTGATCTGCTCCTTGACCAGTTGCAGACGGGTTAGTGACCCGCCAGCCCCATCAGCGAGACGGTGGAACTCGTCGGCGCAGACTGCAAGAACCGGGGAGGGGACCTGGCATCCGCCGCAGACCAGGAGGCACGCGGGAGGAAGACCCGCTCCAACCCCACAACCTCACCGACTTCGCACCTTAGCTCGTCACAACAATTCTTCGCCAGCAGGTTCTGGCGAGGTCACGACTGGAGGTTCGAGGCTGAAGCTAAGGAGCCAGGTGCGGCGGCCTTGGTGGAAAGTTGTCCGCCGTTCGTGGGGCGGGAGAGCGGCGCGATCGACGGCACGGCGGATGGTGCTACGGCCGGAGCGCCGCTATCAAGCCCGGCGCCTTTGGCGCCCCGCTGCGCGGAAGGGGTCAAGGGACCGAAACGCTAGCGCAGCTTGGCGGCTTCCCGCCTTAGAAGCTGACCGAAAATGAATTTAGTGATTTCAGTTGGTTGTGACATGATGGTTGTATCACGCAATCATCTAGGCACAAGATGTGGACCGAAATCACTCGACGGAAGTATGAGCGAGAGGGA
>Ga0209039_10003594_pt1 | contig 11983 bp, 6 predicted proteins | sample BogFormECP12_OM1_FD_188238 | JGI IMG/M metagenome (GOLD analysis project Ga0209039, IMG submission 188238) | Bog forest soil microbial communities from Calvert Island, British Columbia, Canada - ECP12_OM1 (SPAdes) (version 2) | ecosystem: Environmental > Aquatic > Freshwater > Wetlands > Bog ...
GCTACTTCTACAACAACACCCACTACAACGGTTTCGGATTGCAGAACATCTCGGGAAATGTGAGCTTCCAGCCGCTGAATACCGGCGTCCCGCTGGTCACCAGCCAGACAACCGGCGGCGGGAGCGGGTTTGCCTCCTTCCTGTTGGGACAGGTATCCGGCTATTCACTCGACACGCCGCGATACCTCGCCACCATGTTCCGTAGTCACGCGGCGTACTTTCAGGACGACTGGCGCGTATCGAACCGCCTCACCCTGAATCTGGGGCTGCTGATTGTTTTCAAGTACTCCAATTTCCTCGTCGTCCAACTGAACGCAGTCATGGCGATTCTCAAGTTGGCCCCGTTTCACCTCGATCCGGTGCACCTACCCTTGGGAATCTCGTTCTTCACGTTCCACGCGCTCTCGTATGTCATCGATGTCGCGCGGCGGCATGTGCGTGCTGGCAAGCCACTCGATTTCGCGGTTTACATGACGTTTTTCCCCCATGCGATCGCTGGGCCGATCGTGCGGTACGGCGATATCGCCGCACAGATCCAGGAGCAAGTCGTCACGTCCGCGGGGTTTGCTGAAGGAGTTAGGCGGTTCATTCTGGGGCTGGCGAAGAAGGTCCTCGTGGCGAACACCGTGGCCGTCACGGCTGATGCCATCTTTTCCCTGCCCGGACCGGATCTGACCTTGGGACTGTCGTGGCTGGGGATCGCTTGCTACACGCTTCAGATCTACTTCGACTTTTCGGGATACTCCGACATGGCCATCGGCCTGGCTAAGATGTTCGGCATCGACTTCCTGGAAAACTTCAATTATCCCTACGCGGCGAGCTCTGTGACGGAATTCTGGAGGCGGTGGCACATCTCGCTCTCCACCTGGTTTCGGGACTACGTTTACTTCCCTCTGGGAGGCAACCGACGGGGGCCGCTGCGGACTTACCTCAACCTGGTGATCGTTTTCTTCTTGTGCGGCTTATGGCATGGCGCGAGTTGGACGTTCGCCGCCTGGGGCCTCTTCCATGGTGCCTTCCTGGTGCTGGAGCGCCATTGCCTGAGCCACGTGATGGAATCCATCTGGACAACGGTTCGACATATCTACACTCTCATCGTGGTGGCCATCGGGTGGGTCCTCTTCCGGGCCGACACCCTGCCTCATGCACTCGCCTTCTTGAGAGCCATGGCGGGCTTCGGCCATGGCACGAGCCTGGTCTATCACACAAGCCTCTACATCGATGCCCAACTTGTCCTGACATTGATTGCGGGAGCCATCGGCTCGGCCCCAATGCTGCCATTCCTAGTCCTCAGCGGGGGGAAGATCCTGGCGGGTGTGGATGGTCTGGTCGGATCGGGGCTGCGGATCAGCCTTGCCCTGGTCGACGTGGCAACACTCTCGTTGCTGTTCTTGAGCTCGGCAATGCTGCTCGCCGCGGGAACTTATAACCCGTTCATTTACTTTCGGTTTTGAATTTCGCTTCGAATACGGGATCGATCGCACGGCGCAATAGCTGATCGAGAGGCGAGACGCCCGTCGAGCCAGCATTACGGGCTCGGCAGGGGCCTCGCTCCCGCCAACTCACTGCGGCAGCGGTCAAAGGAGTGGGCCCATGAGGGAGGGAAGCCCGTCGCAGGAACCTGTCGTCGAGCCGACTTCAGGGACCCACCTGGTTCAGACAACGAGAGATCGGAGACCCTCCGAGGTCTTCCGCAAGATGAGCGCCGGGGCTCCCCCCCGGTCTCATAAGATGAAGGACATGGCCATGATCGCTGTCTTCCTGGTAGCGATTACCATGCCGCTTATCGGTTTGATCTTCCGCCTCGACGCGGGGATGAAACTCCAGGAGAACCGCGTGCTGGCGTCGATGCCCGAGCTCACGCTGCAACGGGCCGCCCTGGCCGCATTCCCCGGCAAGTTCGAGACCTATTTCAACGACCAATTTGGATTCCGCCAGCGGCTCATCCACTGGTTGAGCATCGCCAAAGTGCTGGGCCTGGGCGTCTCTTCGTCCCGCGATGTCATACTGGGCCGCAAAGGATGGATTTTCTACGGCGCACTCGACCTGGAATTCTACCGCTCGTTGCAGCCCCTCAAGCCTCAGCAACTCGAGGCATGGCAGCAGCTCCTCGAGTCCCGGCGGGATTGGCTCGCCGCACGAGGAATCCCCTACCTTGTTGTCTTAGCGCCTAACAAGAGCACGATCTACCCGGAGTTCATGCCCCTCGCATATAACCGGGTGAACCCCAAAACGCGCCTCGATCAGCTCATGGCCCATCTGAAGGCCCACTCAACCCTATCGGTCATCGATCTGCGTGAGCCCCTGCTTTCGGCGAAATCGCAGGAACAGGTCTATTACCGCACCGACTCCCACTGGAACAATCGAGGCGCCTACGTCGGCTACGCGAAGATCATGGAAGCCCTCTCCACATGGATTCCCAAGATCATGGCCGCCCCTCGTTCAGAATTCCGCGATGTCACCGTCTGGGAACCGGCTCGAGATCTTGGCTATATGCTCGGCCTGGAGTACTACCTGCCGGAAGAATACATCGATTTGCAGCCTCGAAAGCCAAGGCAGGCCCGCAAGCTCGCCGAAACAGGTGATTCGGGGTCGCCTGGTCGCAGTGTCACGCCGTCCCGCCCAAACATCGTTTTCGAGCTCCCTGGTACGCGGCTTCCCCGCGCGGTCATGTTCCGCGATTCTTTTGCTGAAGCCCTCATGCCTCTTCTCGCAGAGCACTTCCGACGTATCACTTTCTCCTGGCAGTACACCTTGAACAAGGAACTCGTGGAGCGGGAACAACCTGACATCGTCATCCAGGAAATGGTGGAACGTACCTTGATGGGGCTTCCCGAATGGTTTCGGTAACCGCGGACGTTGGTTCCCCGAAAGAGCCGGTATTTCGCCTTGCCCCGCCTGCTCACCTGTGTATAATCCCCGCCCAGGGGAACTCGCTCGACCGAGAGCCCCACGATCTCGCGATCACTCGAACATGGTCCTCCAAGCCGAGAAGGCAAGGGAGACAGAATGAAAAACGTCATCGCGCCTCGGCAGGAAGTGGGCGGCGGATCGCCGCGTTCGCTCGTCTCGCGGGGGTTGTCGAGCGCACGTGCGCGAAGGGTGCTCCGGAGGGTTTTCCCCTGGGTCCCCGCAGGTACCCTGATGGATGGAGGACAGGACAAGTCGAGTGCAAGTCAGAGGGAGATGACCGGGCTGGCGGCCCAACTGTACCAGTACCAGAAGGAGGAAAAACAATTCCGGTCCGAGCAGCCCTTTGCTCTGGGAACGGGTGTCATCGCGGAAATCGTGCCGCCGATTGCCGGAGAACCCGTGCGGTCGAGCGTGGGTTCACCTTCGATGGCCGGATACCTGGTCAGTGGCGATGCCTGGCAAATTGTGCTGAGCCGATTCCTGAAGGAGAATTCCAAGGTCCTTGACATCGGTTGCGGGTGCGGGAAGATGGCGCGGAACCTGTCCTACCACCCCTACATTAAACGCTATATCGGCTTCGATGTCATCAAGACAAGTATCGACTGGTGCCTCGAGAGTATCGTGCCCAGAACCGGAGGAAGATTCGAGTTTCACTGGATCGATGTGTATTCGGAGACCTACAATCCACAAGGGAAAGTCCGTGGCACGGAGGTTGTCTTCCCAGCGGCCGACGGCTCGATCGACCTCGCCTTCGCCAGCTCCCTCTTTACCCACCTCCTCCAGGAAGACGCCAAGAACTACCTTCGAGAAGTGAGAAGGGTTCTGGCCCCGAATGGGCTCTTCCTTCCCACCATTCATAACACGCCCCTTCCTGGGACCAGCTACTCCGGTAATGAAGCTCGCATCGACATCGACCCGGATTACTTCGTGAAGCTTGCTGAGGACGCAGGACTGAGGTTGATACAGAGACTGGGAGACTTGTGCGGCCAAGAGGCCTTCCTCTTCACGGCGGGTTCCGTGGCTTCTTGAGTGACGAGGGGTCCCTCGATCGCTGCCGCGCCGGGCACGAATGGCACATCCCATGAAGGATAGGCTGTCGCGGCACCGCAGGCGAGGAAGGCTGCTGTGCCGGAGTCTCCGGACGGGGGGAGGATCATCGAAGAGATGCTCCGCTTGAGCAGAGCTGCCGCGGAGCAGCAGACTGTCGAGCCAACGATCCATCCCCGGGATTTCATCTACTGGTTCCTTTGCACGCATCCGCATCTGTCTCATGAGTCGGCCATCAACTACTACTACCAGGACGGGGGGCGATCGGCGGACAAACTTGCAGAGCTCGTGGCCCAGTTCACGGGATTGAATCAAGACTCAGTCAAGGTACTCGAGTTTGCATCTGGCTATGGGTGCGTGAGCCGCCACATCAAGAAGCGTCCCCAGTTCGATCTGGTCAGCTCCGACATACACCCCGAAGCGGTCGATTTCCTGACCAACCGAATCGGGGTCAAGGCCATTCTCTCTTCCCATGTTCCGGAGCAATTCTCCCCCGCGGAGAAGTACCATGTGGTATTCGCGCTTTCCTTCTTCTCCCACATGCCGAAGAGCACCTTCGGCCGATGGGTGCGGTCGCTGTTCAGCGCCCTCAACACACCTGGCTATCTCGTCTTCACCACGCACGGGCTGAAAAGCTCCCAGCGCCTGCAAATCACTGCGGACGACATCCCTGCCGATGGCTTCTGGTTCAGGGCTACCAGCGAGCAACATGATCTTGATTTCGACGAGTATGGCTTGTCCCTCACCACGCCGGACTTCGTCATCGGCGAGATCCACCGGCAGATTGGCGCTCCGATCGTTGCCTACAAACACGCCCACTGGTGGGATCACCAGGACCTCTGGGTGGTCAAACGCGAGAAGTCGTAGGGCAGATTGCGAGACACGAAAGACGGGTGTTGACCAGCGTGCTCTTGCACTCGACGCATCGATCCGTGCTGAACCCCGGCCAAACGGTCGGGGTTTTCGTTTTTTCGCCTCGATCCTTCCCACACTTTCCGCTCGTCTCCCCCGGAGGAGCCGTCACGCTCGTGGAGATCTGCGAAGAGTCTCATGACGTCAAGCCAACGCCTCGCTCAGGCAGACTCACGTGCGGAAGATGGCCGAGCCCGTTGAATCGTCAGCACAGAGGATCCAGGACCGATATTGCCATGGACCAGGCTGTTATCCTCGCCATCAAAGTGCCGGAACCAGGGGATGTCGAGCTCATCCTTGATCCGGAGAACGAGACGATCGGCCTCACGGAAGCGAGTGTGAATCACGTCTATCTGGTGGATCCGGATTAGCTCCCTCAGGATCTCAACGCGGCGGTTCTCGCGAGACTCTTCACTCGAGGACGAGTCGCTTGCCGACGTCCAAGGGGTTTGACCCAGCGACCCCTCCAGTAAAAGCACCCGTTCGTTGACCCGAGCCGTCATGGAGGAGTCACAATTGAAGGGTTGAGCGTTGCAAAGGAACACCAGATGCTCACTTGCCAGAGCGTTGGCCAGATCGATGGTGGCAAGACACTGCTTCCCCGGCTCCATGTCGTCGATGACAAGGAGGATCTTCAGGCCACACCTCTCACCGACCCGTCTGCGCAGTGCTTCGCGAATCCGCTCGAGCAGTGGCACCACCCTGGGGTTTGCCGACAGCGCGGGCCGCTGCAGACCGAATCGCTCGGTGAGCCAGTCATACTCCAGTACCGTCTGACCCAGGCTATGCGCGATGGCGTTGGCCGAGACCGGAAAAGTCTCGAACACTCTGGCTTTCACATACAAGGATTCCTGGGCGTGGGTGTTCCCCCGGATCGAATTGTGCGAGACGGTCTGGTCGTGGCGGCGGTAGAAGTTGAGGATGTCCGACAGGTAAGAGATCTTGCCGCTTCGGAGGAGCATCGCATAGAAGAACCAGTCGCCGGCAAATCGGAGCGTCGCGAGCTCATCGGCGAAATCGAGTTGCTTCGGCCTCCGGAAGACCGCCGCGCTGGCATTGGGAATCGTGTTCTTCTGGCTGAGAGCCAACTCGACCTCCTCAGTCCCGGTAACGCGATAGCTCGATCGCCACCGCGACTTCGAGATATCATCCGTATGCCCAAGAAAGTCCTCCGCCAACCGCTCTCCCTCCGGTCCGATGAGCGCCGACTGGCAATAGGCGAAAACGACTTCCGGATCGTAGAATTCCGGCACCAGTCGCTCCAGGAGCCGAGGGTGACAGCAGTCGTCGGATTCCGCGATCCAGATCAGATCTCCGGTGGCGAGTTCCAGGCCTTTAATCCATTGGCGAAACGTACTCCCGCTGTTCTTCTCGTTGACGACGATGCGCATCGGAACGGGGGAGAGATGGGCAAGTCGATTAGCCACCTCCAAGCTCCCGTCTGGTGAGGCATCGTCCAGAAAGACGATCTCGTGGGGAGGAAGGGTCTGCTCGAAAATGCTGCGTAGCCGGTCTTCGAGGTACCTGGCATGCTGGTAATTGGGAACGATGACCGAGACCTTCAAGTCCTGTCCTGGATGATAATGATACTTCGAGTGCACAATCGGCAAGAACTCTTGCATGAAACGAGGCCAGGTAAAGCTCCCGCCAATGAGGGCCTGCCCCCGTCGCCCCTTCTCGGTCCGTATCGAGCAATCCGCCAGTAACTCGCGTGTAGCCTTCGCCATCGCATCGACATCCAGGTAAGGCACACAGACTCCCGCATCCACGAGGACCTCGGGAGCACCTCCGGAGTCCAGGAATGACACAACGACAAGGCCGCTTTCCATGGCCTCGAGGTTGGCGAATGGGCAAGGGTCCTCTCGGGACGTCAAGGCGAACAGGTCGGCTGCCATGAAGTAAGGAGCCGTGTCCGTTCGCGAACCAATGAACAAGACTCGATTGTCGATCTTTCCGGCGGTCGCGTCGTGAAACAGCCAGCGCCGGAAGTTCTCGTCTCCACAATGGCCCACCCAGACGAACCAGGTCTTCACCGCGACAGTCGCTGCATCAGGATCTGTCAGGATCTTGCGTGCTAGCTGAACGAAGAGATCCGCGCCTTTTCGCATATCGACAGTACCGCAACCCAGAACGATCCGGGCATCGTCAGGTAGTCCGAGTTCTTCCCTTACTCGAAGTCGAGTGATGTGCCTATCGAGGTGACTCGTCCTGGCATCAAGACCATTATTAATTGTACGAACATCGTCGCGATCGAACCCGAACCGACTGACCAGGGCCTCACGCACGACATCGGCAGGCACGACGACCTGTCGGGAGGCGGCCTTGATTCGCTCCATCGCTTTGACACCGCCGAAGAAGTCCATGAATGTGGGCAGCTCGTGGACCCAGGAGAGCACGGGGACGTTGTGTGCGGCAAGGGCTTCATGGTATTCACTGACAGCCATCGTATTGCAGACAGCCATCCCTTGACTTGCCATGGCGCGGAACCGGGACGCGATGAGTCCAGGAATGTCATCCCGGGGGAATCCCTGGTTGACAAGTTCATCGACCTCGAGCGTGGGGGCGATCTGAGCGAAAGAATCGGCGAGCTCGCCTCCGTTTCTCAGCACGATCCAGCAGTCGATATCGGGAACCTTGGTGAGTTCCTGAGCCAGTCGCAGCAAGCAGTGCGGTGCCCCCGTCCGACAGGCTGAATGGGACACCAAGAGGACCTTGAAGTGGCCAGGTCTGCGGGCGTGATTCTCCGCGCGCTTACCCAAGAATCTCCAGGGCAGATCTTCGAAGCCTGCCCATGGTTTGGCCCCGAAGATCGGCTTGAACGTCGCACGGTGGTTCTCAGCTTTTCTCAATCGCCCCGCATATCGGAACTTTCGTTTTATCTTGTCCCGCGCCTTCATGATCGCCACCGACGGGCCCTGGGCAATCGAGGCGCGCACAAACCGCGAGAACAAGCTCCAACATCTTCCCGAGAATCTGCCTTCCGGGAACAGCCGGCCCCTCACTTTCTGTGCCTTCCGTACGAGTAACCAGGCGAGACTCCGGTGATACTCGTCCAGTTGACGGCTCAGTGCCGCGTTTTCCTGTTCGAGGAGGCTGTTCCGCTGCCTCAAGAGGGGTCCGTCGTTTCGACTCCCCATGGTGTCGGCACTGGTCGTGAGCTGTTGGACTGAACCTCCCGAATCCTCAGCAGACCTCGCGCCGTCCACCGCCGCCGAGCGGAAGCGCTGATGGTTCGGACTTTGCCCCTGCGAGTGGGTGATCTCCATGGGAAGACGCTCCTTCCGAACACTGGCATGGACCTTCCCTTGGGCAAGGCCTTCGATTGCCAGACTTGCAGTCCCTTGCCGGCCTGGCTCTCGGTCGTGTCTCCGACCTCGAGAACCCCTGGCAGACTAAATGACACGACCTCCGAACCGTGTCAATCCGAACCGCGACCACCTGGTTGAGAAACACGACCGATCGACCCGACGCCATGATTGTCGTTGACAGCTATGCCTCACTGGGGTAGAATTAATTACCTTTTGAGCCAGGCCAATGTCGCTGACGATGATGGTCTGGTTGGTCTCGAACCAGGGATGGCGGAGAGAAGAAATGCCCGGCCCAATCAATCCCTTAGATCATCCCATTTGCCTTGCGGCTCCCGAACTGCTGGCCCAATCGCACTGGGCGGAGCACGTCCCCTTTGCCATGTGGATCATCTCGGTGCTGCGTCCACGATTGTTCGTGGAGCTGGGAACGTTCCGGGGAACGTCATACTGCGGGTTCTGCCAGTCCATCAAGCGGCTGGGCCTGCCAACGCGCGCTTTCGCCGTTGACACCTGGAAAGGAGATCCGCACAACGGAGTGAACGGCCCCGAGATCCTTGAGGAACTGCGGGGGCACCACGACCCTCGCCACGGCGCCTTCTCAAGCCTGCTGGAGATGACCTTCGATGAAGCCGCCCCACGCTTCCAGGACGGTGAGATCGATCTTCTCCACATCGACGGCTATCACACCTACGAGGCCGTCCGTCACGATTACGAGACATGGCGACCCAAGCTGAGCGATCGGGGAGTGATCCTCTTCCACGATATCGTGGAGCACATCCAGGATTTCGGGGTCTGGCGGTTCTGGGAACAGATCAAGACCCAGTATCCCAGCTTCGAGTTCCTCCACGAGCACGGTCTGGGCGTGCTGGCCGTCGGTCATGATCTCCCCGACGAGATCAAGGAATTGACAAGTATTGACGCCGAGGGAGCGGCGCAAATTCGCACTTTTTTTCATGAGTTGGGCCGTAGAGTCAGTCTGGAGATGGAGCGAGACGTGCTCGCGGGAGAGCGAGACGTCTTCTTGGGACAGCGCGACGCCCTCTTGGCGGAGGTGTCCGAGCATCATCGCCAGCCTTCATTGCCTTGCTCGCGACAGGATTGTCGGAACCAGAAGGACCAGCTTCTTGGGCATGCCAGCGAGTTGAAGGAGTCGCTTCATGCGATGGAAGACCGGCTCCGAGTCGTGGGTCAGGACCTCGCGGACGCACGGCTGAACCAATCAGTTCTTGAGCAGAGTAATGAGGCCTTACAACGAACAATTCTCTGCTTCAAGCAGGAACGATCGGCGCTCGAGCACTCCGCTTCGTGGCGAGCAACCCGTCGAGTCGCCCGATTGGCAAGCTCGATCGCGCCACCCGCGTCGGGCCGACGACGGACGATGAAGCGGATTGAAAGGCTCCTTGAAATCACGCATCGCGAGGGGATCAGGGCGATTCCAGGCCGTCTGTGGTCAAAGGCCAAGTGTGGTTTGACTGACATGGCGCGGCTTGGGTTTGGTCAACAGACACCGTGGGTACCCGACGTCAGACCGGTCTTCGTCCTTGTCCACCGGCGGGGAGGTGGCGGCACCGATCGACATCTTCGCGAACTCACCACGGGCCTGCGAACCGCAGGTGTCCGCCCGGTCATGATTGCCCCCGGGCCCAGGAATATGCTGACCTGGGAGGAGCCGGGGACGGCCGGACAGCGATCCTGGACGTTCCAGGGAGCCTCAACACGCGAATCGATGACGGCCTTGCTCGAAGCGCTCATGCCAGTACATGCTCATATTCACAGCATGATGAAGCTACCCGAGATGCTGCTCGAACTGCTGGTTCTGCGAGGTGTGACGTACGACTGGACCCTGCACGACTACTACCCGATCTGCCCTCGCGCGCACCTTGACCGCGGCGACGGCAGGTACTGCGGCGAGCCTGAACCGGCCGCCTGTGATTTCTGTCTGGCTCTCCTGGGTGATTACCGGGGACAAGTTGTCACCGAACCGATCGACGCCTGGCGCGAGCGGTACGCCGCCTACTTGCGGGGAGCCAGACGGATCTTTGCCGCTACCAACGATGCCCGCCTCCGGCTCGAACGCTACGTACCAGGCGTTTCGGTGGTCGTTCGTGCACACCCCGAGGTCATGAGGGCCCCAGGGCAGGTTGCGGCACCCTACCAACCCGACAAAAGGGTGAGGGTCGCGGTGCTGGGGACGATCACGGCGTTCAAGGGCTCCGTCTTGCTCCAGACCTGCGCCGAAGACGCGGCCCGAAATCAGCGTCCTCTCGAATTCGTTGTTCTGGGGCATACCGATCGCAATGCGGCGCTGGCCCGTACAGGGAGGGTCAAGGTCACGGGGCCCTACTCCGAGGACGAGGTCTTCGAGCGGTTGAGCACTGCGCAATGTCATCTCGCCTTCCTGCCCTCAGTCGTTCCCGAAACGTACATGTACACGCTCTCAATCGTTATGGCGGCCGGGCTATTCCCCGTCTGCCTCGACCTGGGAGCGCAGGCCGAGCGAATTCGTGCGTCGGGTTGTGGCCTTGTCCTCCCTCTGGATGCCAGCCCTGCCGAGATCAACCAGGCGTTGATCGAGACCGCGACTTCCCTGGCGGAGCGTCGGGTTCCTCCACCGCCGGAACGCCCCCCCGCCAGCATCGACTTGCTCGACTTTTACTACGGTTTCACGGACGAGGAGCGGCGTCGTTTCGGCCTTCCGCCAGGACGGACGCCGCAGGCGACCCCGCAGCCCCATCTCAAGCGAAGGAATGCCCATGCACGTCTTCACTAGCATCACGGCGAATTATCTTCCCAAGGCCGCCGCCCTCGCGCACTCGGTCAAGCGGGTCCATCCCGAGGCAACGTTTCACTGCGTGCTTTCGGACGAGCTCCCGCGCTGCCCCTCCGAGACAACGGCCGCTTTAGACTCGATCATCAACATCAAGGACCTGCCGATCAAGAACCTGCCGAGGTGGATCTTCCGACACCGGGTTGTCGAGCTTTGCACCGCCGTCAAGGGAACGGCCTTTCAACACATCGCCGAGCGGTTCGGCGCCGAGCGGATCTACTACTTCGATCCCGACATCATCGTCACGAATCGGCTCGACGACCTGGAGCGAGCCCTGGACCGGAACACGATCCTGCTCACCCCCCACATGACGGTCCCCGAGACCGACCTCCAGGCTATCCTCGACAACGAGCACTGCTGCCTGAGGCACGGAGTTTACAACCTCGGCTTCCTGGCCGTGAGGATGACCGGCCAGGGAAGTCAGTTCATCAACTGGTGGGCTGACCGACTCCGCCGGTTCTGCTACGACGACGTTCCCGCGGGGCTGTTCACCGACCAGCGCTGGGTCGACCTGGCTCCAGCCTTCTTCGACGACATCGCCGTCATTCGCGATTTCCAGTACAACGTCGCCACCTGGAACCTCACCCATCGCCGGGCCACCGGCCGCGTCCCCTACGGTATCGAGATCAATGGACGTCCTCTTGTCTTCTATCACTTCTCGGGGTTCGACAGCGGCGCTCAGAAGATCATGCTCGAGCGCTACGCCGTCGACAGCCCCATCCTGTTCCAGTTGCGCGATTGGTACATCTCTCGGTGTGAGGAGCTTGGCCAATCGGTGCTCGGCAAGACACCATGTGTCTATGGCACGTTCACGAACGGCCAGGGGATCACTGACGCCCACCGTTTGCTATACCGGCGGCGAGAGGACTTGATGGCCGCTTTTCCCGATCCTTTCGATGCCAGTGTGCCGGGTCGCTCTTACTTTCATTGGTTCCAGGCCAACGCGCCCAAGAGCGCCACCGCCGAGCCTCCTGTT
>Ga0209039_10003595_pt1 | contig 11978 bp, 10 predicted proteins | sample BogFormECP12_OM1_FD_188238 | JGI IMG/M metagenome (GOLD analysis project Ga0209039, IMG submission 188238) | Bog forest soil microbial communities from Calvert Island, British Columbia, Canada - ECP12_OM1 (SPAdes) (version 2) | ecosystem: Environmental > Aquatic > Freshwater > Wetlands > Bog ...
GGCCGGAGGTAGCGGCAAAATCGAAGCTGGACCCCAGCGTGTTTTTCGGCATGATTGACAACGTGGTGAAGAAGCATCCGCATGTGAAAGTGGTGGCCACGACGCTGCGCGAGGTGCACTCGACCAACCGGCATAGCTGGAGCGCGGTTGCGTGGGTTGACGGAAAGACTTATGCCGCTCCGACGGCGGAACTGGATGTTCTGGATCGCGTGGGCGGCGGCGACGGCTTTGCAGCGGGATTTTTCTACGGCTTGCTGACGGGCGAGACGCCGGAAGAGGCCGTCAAGCTGGGCTGGGCGCATGGCGCGCTGCTGACCACGTTCCCCGGCGACACAACCATGGCAACAGTGGAGCAGGTGAGAGCCTTTGCCAAAGGCGGCTCGGCGCGGATTCAGCGGTAACGAAGAAGTGAAAAAGTGAAGTAGTGAAGAAGTGAAGAAATAACGATTCAGGAAGATGGGGAGATTGTATGCCGGAAGCATTGTGTGATATTGGCCTGATCGGACTTGCCGTCATGGGACAGAACCTAGTCCTCAACATGAACGATCATGGCTTTAAAGTTGCCGTCTTCAACCGCACCGTTTCCAAAGTGGACGACTTTTTGGCCAACGAAGCCAAGGGGACGCAGGTTGCGGGCGCGCACTCCGTGGAGGAGTTTGCCGGCCTGCTGAAGCGGCCACGGCGCGTGATGTTGATGGTCAAAGCGGGCGCCAGCGTTGATGAGACGATTGAGCACGTGCTGCCCTATCTTGAAAAGGGCGACATAATTATTGACGGCGGGAACTCGCTGTTTACCGACTCCACCCGCCGGACCAAAGACCTAGCCGCCAAAGGCATCCTGTTTATTGGCACCGGCGTCTCGGGTGGCGAAGAGGGCGCGCGCCACGGCCCCTCGATTATGCCGGGCGGCAATCCAGCCGCGTGGCCGCACGTGAAGGAGATTTTCCAGGCAATTGCCGCAAAGGTGGAGGACGGAACGCCCTGCTGCGACTGGGTGGGCGAGGACGGGGCCGGCCACTTTGTCAAGATGGTGCATAACGGCATCGAGTACGGCGATATGCAACTGATCTGCGAGGCCTACGACCTGATGCAGCGCGGACTAGGATTGACCGCCGATGAACTGCACGAGGTCTTCGCGGATTGGAACAAGGGCGAACTGGATAGTTATCTGATCGATATTTCCAGGGACATCTTCAGCAAGAAGGATGAAGACGGGAAACCGATTGTGGATAAGATACTGGATACCGCCGGGCAGAAAGGCACAGGGAAGTGGACGGTCTTCAGCTCGCTCGATCTCGGCCAGCCGGTGACGCTGATCGGCGAGTCGGTCTTTGCGCGATGCCTGTCGGCGCTGAAGGAAGAGCGCGTAGAGGCAGCGAAGATTTTGAAGGGACCGTCGGCAAAGGCGTCCGTCGGCGATCGCGCTACATTCATCGAGGATGTGCGACGGGCACTTTATAGCTCCAAGATGGTTTCTTATGCGCAGGGGTACATGCTGCTGAGGGCTGCGGCCAAGGAACACGGCTGGAACCTGAACATGGGCGGCATCGCGCTGATGTGGCGCGGCGGATGCATTATTCGAAGCCGCTTTTTGGGCAAGATCAAAGAGGCCTTCGACAAGAATCCGGGAATCGAGAATCTGCTGCTGGACAGCTTCTTCTCCGCGGCGCTGAACAACTATCAGGCTTCGTGGCGCAAGGCCGTGGTGCAAGCGGTGGAACTGGGCGTGCCGACGCCGGCGTTTTCAACGGCGCTGGCATTCTTCGACGGCTATCGCACGGCGCGGTTGCCCGCCAACCTGCTGCAGGCGCAGCGCGATTACTTTGGCGCGCACACGTACGAACGCGTAGACAAGCCGCGCGGAGAGTTCTTCCACACCAACTGGACAGGACACGGAGGGCGGGTTTCTTCGACGACGTATACCGTTTAGCAAGGGCATATTATAGAACTGAGATCTGACCTCTCTGGTGGTCTATCCTCGTCGCTCCCAAGGAAGGCAGTGGTAAGTAATGCTGATCCACGAAGACCGTTTATTTCCCGCCGACCCGGCAACACGAAAGATTGCCAAAGCTCTTTACGCGCAGGTTCGAAACTTGCCTATCATCAGCCCTCATGGGCATACGCAGGCGAGTTGGTTCGCCCGGAACGAGCCTTTCCCCGATCCGGCAAAACTGTTTGTGCAGCCCGACCACTATGTCTTCCGGATGCTGTACAGCCAGGGAATTTCCCTCGAAGACCTGGAGATTGGGCAAGCGGAGCTCAAGGATGCGCGCAAGGTATGGCGCATCTTCGCCAGCCATTACTACCTGTTTCGCGGAACCCCGACACGCATGTGGCTGGATTATGCCTTCCAGGAGCTATTTGGTTTGGAGGAGCGGCTGAGTGCGAAGACGGCCGACCTCTACTACGACACGATTTACGCGAAACTGCACACTGCGGAGTTTTTGCCCCGCGCGCTTTATGAGCGCTTCAATCTGGAGGTGCTGACAACTACCGATTCTCCCCTCGACTCGCTGGCCGATCACAAGACGATCCGCGAATCAGGCTGGAAAGCGAGGATAGTACCAGCCTTTCGCCCCGACCCGGTGGTCGATCCGGAGTTTGAAGGATTCTCCCAGTCGATTCTCAAACTAGGCGAGCAGAACGGAGATGACGCCTCAACATGGACGGGTTACCTGAACGCCCTGCGCAAGGCGCGACAGCGCTTCAAGTCGCTGGGCTGCACATCGACCGACCATGGGCACTTGACCGCGCAAACTGCTGATCTGCCCGCCGCCGAGGCCGTCGAATTGTTTAATAAGGTCTTCACCGGCAAGGCCGACGCAGAACAGAAGGTTCTTTTTCAGGCGCAGATGCTGACCGAGATGGCGCAGATGAGCCTGGAGGACGGGCTGGTCATGCAGATTCACCCCGGAAGCACGCGCAACCACAACCGCAAGGTCTACGAAAAGTATGGACGCGATGTGGGCAGCGACATTCCCCGGGCAACCAACTATGTGGACGCGCTGCGGCCGTTGCTTGACCGCTTCGGCAACGAGAGTAAGCTGACGATCATTCTTTTCACGCTGGATGAATCAACTTATAGTCGCGAATTGGCTCCTCTGGCAGGTCACTATCCCTGCCTGCGCCTCGGCCCACCATGGTGGTTCCATGACAGCCCCGAAGGCATGATGCGCTTCCGCGAACAGACGACCGAAACCGCAGGCTTCTACAACACCGTAGGCTTCAATGACGATACGCGCGCCTTTCTTTCGATTCCCGCGCGGCACGACGTGGCGCGGCGCATCGATTGCGCCTTCCTGGCGCGGTTAGTTGCCGAACATCGGCTGGACGAGGACGAAGCCATTGAAGTGGCGCACGACCTGGCCTACGGGCTGGTGAAGAAGGCATACAAGCTGTAAGGGCAAGATATCGGAGGAGTGTGGGATTAGACAGACAACAGGGAGCAGTGACATCTGCTGGCGCGCGGATAGGGAATGTGCGCTGGACTATCTGCGCCATGCTCTTTGCCGCCACCACGATCAACTACATGGATCGCTCTATTATCGGGTTCGTCAAGCCAACGCTTATGAAGAGCGTTGCCCTGGGTGGCATCGGCATGACCGACCGCGGCTACGGCTACGTCACAGCCGCTTTTATGGTGGCGTACGCACTCGGCCTGCTTGGAGCGGGGCGCTTTGTGGACAAGGTGGGCACGCGCATCGGCTACATGATTATCATGGCCGCCTGGAGCCTCTCAGCGATGAGCCACGCGCTGGCCAATTCAATGCTCCAGTTCGGCATTGCTCGCGCTGGTCTTGGGCTGGGCGAATCGGGCAACTTCCCCGCCGCCAACAAGACCAACGCCGAGTGGTTCCCGCAGAAAGATCGCTCCTTCTCCTTCGGCATCTTCAACTCCGGCGCTAACATGGGCGCCATTCTGACCCCGGCCATCATGCCCTGGGTGATCATTAACTTCGGTTGGCACTATGCCTTTTTGTTCACCGGCTTATTCAGCATGACCTGGATCGTGTTGTGGTACTTCACGTACCGCAAGCCCGCCGAGCATCCCAGAGTTACTCAAGCGGAACTGGCCTACATCAACCAGGGGACAACAGAGAAGGAAGAAACCTCGACACCGTGGGCTAACTTGTGGGGCATCCGCCAGACGTGGGCGTTTACCATCACCAAGTTTCTTACCGATCCCGTCTGGTGGTTCTATCTCCTCTGGCTGCCCTCTTACTTCAGCAAGAATTTTCAACTGGACATACAGCATCTAGGGCTGCCTCTAATTGTCATCTACAGCGCTTCGACAATTGGCAGTGTCGCAGGAGGCTACCTGCCCGCGCCGTTCATCCGCATGGGGCTTGCGGCGGAGCGCGCGCGGATAGCGACGATGCTTCTCTGCGCATTTCTCGTCGTTCCTGTTTTTCTGATCAACTACACCAGCTCCGAATGGATCGCAGTTGGATTGCTCAGCCTGGCGGCAGCCGCACACCAGGGATTCTCGGCCAATCTCTTCTCCACGGCCTCGGATATGTTTCCGCGCAGCGCCGTGGGATCGGTTACCGGCATCGGCGGCATGGCCGGAGCGGTTGGCGGTGCGTTGATGATGGTTTACGCGGGCGATATTGTGCAATTGACGGGGAGCTATACCTCTCTCTTCGAATTCTGCGCCTGCATTTATCTCATTTCGATGTTCATTATGAGCCTGATCGCTCCGGGACTGAAAAGGGTGGATTTAACCGCATGAGTCTTTACTGCTCAATTGGAAGCGTAGATACCGACCTGACTCCACAGCAGTTGAACGAACTGCTAGTGGAGGGTTTGGCCAAGCTTGGGGCACGCAACAAAGTGCTGGCCGTGCCGCCCGATCAAACCCGCGCCCACTCCCGCGCCGGTGATCTGACGCGCTATGCATGGAAGCACTACGGCGAGCGGATGAAGGCGGTTCTACCAGCGCTGGGAACCCATGCGCCGATGAAGCCGGAGCAGATAGCGGCGATGTACGGCGATATGCCGCTGGATCTCTTCAGAGTTCATAACTGGCGCACGGACATCGAGACGCTGGGCGAGGTACCGGCGGAGTTTGTAAGAGAGCAGTCGGAGGGCAAGCTGAATTATGCATGGCCGGCGCAGGTCAACAAGCTGATCTCGAAGGGCGGCTTCGACCTGATTCTGTCTTTAGGCCAAGTTGTGCCCCATGAAGTGATCGGCATGGCCAACTACAACAAGAACATCCTGGTGGGCACGGGCGGCCGCGACGGCATCAATCGCAGCCATTACCTGGGCGCAGTCTACGGGATGGAGCGGATCATGGGCCGCGCCTCCAATTCTGTGCGTAACGTGCTCAACTACGCCGCAGATCATTTTCTAAAACATCTGCCCATCGTATATGTGCTGACTGTAGTGAGCCGCAGGGCAGACGGCGGATTGGCGGTGCGGGGCCTATATATCGGCGACGACATTGAGTGTTTCAACCGGGCAGCCGCATTGAGTTTGAAGGTGAACTTCGAGATGCTCGATGTGCCGATCAAGAAGGCCGTCGTCTATCTCGATCCGGAAGAGTTCCACTCCACATGGCTGGGCAACAAGGCCATCTATCGCACACGTATGGCGCTGGCGGACGGCGCGGAGCTGATTGTGCTAGCTCCGGCAGTTAAGGAATTCGGAGAAGACAAGACCATAGACATATTGATACGCAAATACGGCTATCGCGGCACGCCGGCAACGCTCAAGGCGGTGGAAGCTAATGCCGATCTGGCCAACGATCTGAGCGCGGCCGCTCACCTGATTCATGGCTCGTCGGAGGGGCGCTTCAAGATCACCTGGTGCCCTGGCCACCTCAGCAAGGAAGAGGTTGAGGGCGTTGGCTTCAATTATGGAGATTTGAACGCGATGCACAAGCGTTACGACCCGAGCAAACTCTCGCTCGGCGTGAATAAGGTCGATGGAGAAGAGATTTTCTTTATCTCCAATCCAGGGCTGGGGCTGTGGGCGCACCGCAGCCGTTTTTAACTCGGAGAGAATATGGAAAAGAATAAACTAATTCTCCCGAAGTATTCGGTTGGAACCGGAGACCGGTTTGCGCACCAGGCGAAGGCGCAGTTACATGCATGCATCATGGCGCTTGAAGCAGGCGTAGAAGTGGTTCCGGTATGGAATAAGTCGAATCGCGAGCACACCATCATCGGCTCGGAGCCGGCCACGACGCGAGCGGCCGCAGATGCAGCGGTCAAGGCGCTCGATTGGAAGCTGCCTTACTTTTGCGATGCCGACCATATTACGCTGCAGACCGTTGGACGCTATCTTGAAGCATGCGACTTTTACACACTCGATGTGGCTGACTTTATCGGCCAGCCCGCGCTGGAAGTTGACATTGACAGATTTGTCGGCAAACATAAGGAGCTGCTGGGGCACATCCAGCTCGAAGGAGTCAGCGAGAGCTTCGAGATTACGACCGAAATTATTCGCCAGACGGCGCGGAAGTATCTCACTGCCGTGAAGAAGGCAGGCGAGATTTATAGGACAATTGTGGCAGCCAAGGGGGAAGGGAAGTTTATACCCGAGGTCTCGATGGATGAGACTGACAGCGCGCAGAGCCCGGTCGAACTGCTCATTATTTTGGCGGCCATCGCCGATGAAGACATTCCCGTGCAGACCATCGCGCCCAAGTTCAGCGGCCGCTTCAACAAGGGCGTGGATTATGTGGGCGACGTAGCGCAGTTTGAGCGTGAGTTTGCACTGGATGTGGCGGTAATTGCATACGCCGTCAAACACTTCGGGCTGCCTGGCAATCTGAAGCTGAGCGTGCACTCGGGCTCGGACAAGTTCTCCATTTATCCGGTGATTCATGCGACTATTAAGAGATTTGACGCAGGTGTTCACCTAAAGACTGCTGGAACCACGTGGGTGGAGGAGCTGATTGGGCTGGCTGAAGCCGGAGGCGACGGGCTCAAGCTGGCCAAGGAGATTTACGCAGAGGCACTCGCACACCGCGAGGAACTATGCGCTCCTTACGCTACCGTCATTGACATCGATACGGCCAAGCTGCCGACGTCCGCGGAAGTCAATGGCTGGAGTTCCGAACAATATGCCTCAGCCTTGCGTCATGTGCGCGGAGATACGCAATACAACCCGAACCTGCGCCAGTTGCTGCATGTAGGCTTCAAGGTAGCAGCCAAGATGGGACAGCGCTACCTCAGCCTGCTCGAAGCCAATGAAGCTGTTATCGCGAAGAACGTGACCGAGAATCTATACGAACGGCACATCGCACCAGTATTTCTTGGGCGAAGCGGTTGATTTTGATTTTTTGATATGGTTTATCTGACGAGATTTGAAAAGGGGGTGCAGTATGGCAAGTGCACAGGGACAAGAGTGCGGACAATGCGTATTCGATTTAGCTGAACTGACGAAGATGTACGACTTCAGCGGGAAGACGGTGGCTATCACCGGCGGCTCCGGGGTTCTGGGCGGTGAAATTGTTTGCGCGCTGGTTGGATGTGGCGCCAATGTCGCCTGTTTAGACATCAATATAGATGCCGGCAAGGCGCTGGTGGAGCGCATGGGAAAGCGCGGAAATCAGATTTCACTTTTCAAATGCGACGTGCTGGACCGCGACAATATATTTCAAACAGCTAAAGATGTAGTAAGCAAACTGGGCAAACTGGATTGCCTGATCAACGGCGCGGGAGGCAATAAACCCCAGGCCACAACCAGCGCTGAATTGAAATTCTTTGACCTTCCCGCGGACGCGGTGCGCTGGGTCTTCGATCTGAATATCATGGGGACGATTCTGCCCTCGCAGGCGTTTGGGAAAATCATGGCGGAGCAGGGGCATGGAACGATTTTGAATATATCTTCGATGAACGCGTTCCGGCCGCTGACACGAATTCCCGCCTACTCGGCGGCAAAGGCCGCGGTGAGCAACTTCACGCAGTGGCTGGCCGTGCACATGGCGCAGGAATACTCGCCAAAGATTCGCGTGAACGCCATTGCGCCAGGCTTCTTCCTCACCAATCAGAACCGTTTTTTGCTAACTGACAAGGAAACGGGCGAATGGACCGCGCGCGGCAAAACGATCGTAGGGCACACGCCGATGGGACGTCTTGGCGAACCAAAGGATCTGCTAGGGTGCGTGCTTTGGCTACTGTCACCGGCTTCGGATTTCGTGACCGGCGTGGTGATACCGGTCGATGGCGGTTTTTCAGCGTTCAGCGGAGTGTAGTCAACAGGAACGTTACAAACCGTAGCATTGCGCTCCTGAATTTCAAGAGAGCGCCATCTGGAACAGACCAAGGATGAGGCTAGGCTTCACGAGGCAGAGTTGAATATTCGATTTTGGCCATGTCTTCATTGCGGATGGAACCTTTCATGGCCCCTGAAATAATCTCCTGCGCGCAGAGGCCGTCGCGGTGGGTGACTGGGAATGGCTGATTGCTGCGGCAACATGCCAGGAATGTCCTGAGTTCTTGCTTATATGCCGCGCCAAAACGATCGATGAACTCCGGAAGAGGCTGGTCATAGCGGCGCATCTCGAAGGTCTTCAAAGCAATTGGCTGCTTTGCATTTCGAGTTCCATACGCCTCAACGATGACCTCAAGCAGCTTTTGGTTGAAGCGACCAATGTGAATCTGCCCTTTCTCGCCATAAATCACAGTTTCTCCGCGATAACCGGAGACATGATTGCGCGTGACCTGAAGCTGGCCGATGAGTTCATTCCCAAAATCAAGCAGCATCAAGGCATCATCGAAGTCTTCTTTGCAGGTAGTAAGGCGATGACTGAAGATGCGCGAGCCAATGGCAAGAGCAGAAACGGGCTTCCGGCCCGAAAACCAGACAATCTCATCGACATTGTGAACGGCCATGTCCGGCAGAATTCCGGGACTGCTGAAGCCATTCGGGGCGGGGCATGAGTCTTCGAGCGCGGTGTATATCTTGAAGATCCTGCCGATGGCGCCCTCATCAATGAGCTGCCTGGCATAAAGCAGAGGAGCATCAAAGCGTTTCTGGAAGCCCAGCATCAGGGAACGCGGATACTCGCGCTCGAGCAGCGCCGCATATTCACGGTCGCCTTCCAGCGTTCCGGTAAGTGGCTTTTCCTGAAATACGCGCTTTCCGGCGCGAATCATCATCAGCGAGTGCTGGCGGTGCGAATCCGTGTTGGTTGCGATGACTGCAACATCGCATGTGCAGGACATGGCAAGAGCATTGATGTTGTCGAAGACAGGCACTGAAGCGTCTATCAGAGCGTGAAATTTGTCCGCGGCCTGCTTGTCGAGGGTGGAGACGGCTGCCAGACGGCAAAGACCGGACTCCTGCGCCAGCTCGTGAATGTGGAGTGCGTGGATCATTCCCATTCTGCCGAGACCAACTACAGCGACGCGAATTGGTTGAATTGAAAATTGGGATGAAGACGCGTTAGACACTGCCGCCATATGAATACTCCCTCCCTGACACTCTATGGAAATATGCCAATATGTTATCAGCGACAATCAGGAGAAATCGTCAATTGTAGGCTTGATCACCAGCTCAGGGATATGGGCGCGAGGGGGAAGCTTCACAACAAAGCGCACCAACTCGGCGATATCCTGAGATTGAAGGATCATGGCACGGCGTCCTTCGTCCGCAGACGCGCCCATACGTTCAGCGCGCACGTCCAAGAGAGGGGTGTTGACTTCGCCGGAGTAAATGACGGTGGAACGTATGCCACGCCCGCGCTCCTCGCGACCGATGCTGATTCCCAACGCGGACTGCGCAAATTTAGCAGCGGAATATGCCGCTCCGGTTACGGTGTTAGCACGAAGTCCAGCGAGTGAAGAGATTTGCACGATCAGACCACCACCACGCGTACGCATGGACGGGAGCACAAAGTGAATCGCATTAAACGCAGTGGTGAGATTCGCGGCGATGACACGGTCCCAGTCGGCGGGATCAAGGGAACGCAGGCTTCGCTGACGGACATTCATTCCGGCGGCGCATATCAGGACATCGATATAATTCAACTGCGCGAGAACCTGCTCGACCATAGCCTGCGCCTGCGCGCGGTCAGTGAGATCGCAAGAAAGAAGAAGCGCGCCTTGAGCCGCCGGCCCCATTGCGCCACGGACACTTTGCAGTTTCGCGATATCCCGGCCAACAAGAGCCAGCGAATATCCTTCTTCGGCGAGCATCGATGCAATGGCGCGGCCTAATCCGCCGCTCGCGCCAATCACTAAAGCTGTCTTTTGCGTCATCTTGGGAGGCTCCAATCAGAGTTCCGCCAGAAAAAGACCGATCGAATAGACTTCCTTGAACTCAATCAGCTTGAGTCCCGCATCAGCGATGATAGATTTCCATTCCTCAGCCGGAAGCGGCATGCCTTTTCCACGCAGGCGATGGATCAGCAGGTAATCGAGTTGTGAATACTGGGATGGCTGTTTTCTGACCGAGTCCGGTGTATTAGGCGGCATGGTTTCAGAAAAGAGGAACAGCTTGCCGGGGAAGGATGCTTTGATCTGCCGCAGCACATCGACGATCCGCTGCCTGCCGTAGCGGCCAATCTCGTGCAACAGGTAGATCGAAGCAACCACATCGATCTGGCTGCGTGTTTGCTCATCGAGCGGCAGCGGCTCGACGCCGATCTCCTCCTGAATCAGGCGAATGCGCGATTCCAGGCCATAGCGACGAAGTTTTTCATGTGCTTTGGCGATCTTCTGCGCCGACTTGTCGATGCCAATTCCGCGAAACGACGGATCAGAACGAGCCACCTGAACCAGGAATCCGCCCGCAGCGCAGGCCAGATGCAGCATGGAATGGAGATTGCGTTCAGCAAGAATCTTCAACACCGACGGAACAAGCCGGACGCTGGTCAGTTGTTCCGTTCCAAGGCCTGAATGAAATCCAGAGTGTGATTCTTCGATCTCCTCACGCGTGACTTCCTTCCGTAGCAGCGGGCCGATGTTGGCTACCTGCGAACCGTATCCTCCGACGTTGATATTGATAGTGCCGCGCAAGACAATATTGGAAAGCCGGGAGCCGTATTCGGTAAGCCCCATCTGGCCCTCTGCCACGCGCAGAACTCCGCAGCCAACCAGATGATGCAGCAGGCTCTCGCCCTGGAACCACGGCATGTGCCGGCTCTTCTCGACCACGTTATCGCCGAGCAGGGCGCTGATGGGAATGAAGTGCAAATCGCAGGCGGGCAACTGCGCGGCGAAGCGCGTGAACTCCTCCTCGATCGCCTCGAATACTCGCTGCCGCCAGTCCACCAGGTCCATCTTGTTGACCGCGACTACGATGTGCGGCGTCCCCAGCAGGGAAGCGATGAAGGCGTGGCGCCGCGTTTGCGGCAGCACGCCGTGGCGTGCGTCCACCAGCACGATGGCCAGATTGGCGGTGGAAGCGCCGGTGGCCATACCTGTATGGCGCGAGGAGTTGCTTTCCAAAGGCCGGACGGGTTTGGAAGTGGAGACGCGCGAGGACGGGCGGTCTTCGGCCAAGAAGCGATTCGAAGTGCTGCTGGTCGAGGACGATCTGGGGCATGCCAAGCTGATTTGCGGAGCGTTCGCGGAGTGCCGCCTGCCGAGGCCAATCGACGTGGCCGTTGCCCAAACGGGCGAGCTCGCCGCGGATTCGCTCGGCATGGAAAGCGGCCAACGCCCGGCTGCCTTAGCGTTCTTACCGTTTGACCTTATACTCCTTGACTTGCATCTGCCGCGAATGACGGGCCTGGACCTTCTTTTGAGGATTCGCACCGACCCGCTCCTGTATTTGACCCCGGTAGTCGTGCTCAGTTGCGACGACGACGAGGCTGCCGCGACGAATTGCCTCGATGCGGGGGCCAACGCCTTTGTGAGCAAGGCGAGAGATCCCGGGGCATTTCGCACTTCGATTGCTCGGATTGCCGATTTCTGGGGCAACGAATCACGCGTCCCCAGACAACAGGTTTGCCGCCCGAGATAGCGCGTTGATCTTGCCGATCCCATGGGGCGGCACTGGAAATTCGACCAGGTACGGGG
>Ga0209039_10003597_pt1 | contig 11968 bp, 12 predicted proteins | sample BogFormECP12_OM1_FD_188238 | JGI IMG/M metagenome (GOLD analysis project Ga0209039, IMG submission 188238) | Bog forest soil microbial communities from Calvert Island, British Columbia, Canada - ECP12_OM1 (SPAdes) (version 2) | ecosystem: Environmental > Aquatic > Freshwater > Wetlands > Bog ...
GACTTTGCCGCCGTGGTCCGTAGCGTCCTTCGTCGCTTCGACGACTTCATCGGCGGTCACTTCTTCAATCAGGGGACCCATGGTCGTCAGTGGGTCTCTAGGGTCCCCCACCTTGACTTTGGTGAGCTCCTGCACCAGTCGTGCCTTGAGGTCTTCGTAGACCTCTTCCTCGGCGAAGACCATCTTCACCGCGTCGCATCGCTGCCCGGCGTAACCTGCAATCCCGTTCGCGATTCGCTGGGCCGCGTATGGGATCTCCGCGTCATCGAGGACGACAACGGGGTCGCCTCCCCCCAGCTCCATCACGAACTGCTTGATACCAGCCGCCCTCATGACGTGAACCCCTGTTTCCGAACTCCCGGTAAGCGTGATGCAGTGGACCCTACTGTCCCTGCTCAGCTCGTCCATCTCGGAGCCGGAGACCGTAACGACGCCCAGCCCCTCCTTGGGGAACCCTGCGAGTTCCATGATCCTCGCCAGCATTATCACAGGGAGGGGGGTGGATGAAGCGGGCTTCACAATCAGCGAGTTCCCGACTACCGTGGTGTAGACGAGTTTGTTGACTGTGTCGAAAAGCGGATAGTTGAAGGGAATAATGCCCAGGACGAGCCCTAGGGGCTCCCGCCTTACCAGGGCCTCTGTCTCGAGCGTCTCTAGGCTCCAGTCGCCGGGGATGAAGTCACCCATTATCTTCCGAGTATCGAGGTCCGACTTCCTGAACCTCTCGATGGAGGCATCTACCTCGCCGTTTGCTGCGGGGAGGGTCTTCCCGGCGTTCTTCACGAGCACTTCCACGAAGTCGGGCCTGTTCTTGTCGAGCAGGTCGGCGGCCTTGTGGTAGATCTCAAGCCGCTTCTCCCCCGGAATGTCTCTGACCATCCATCTGCCCTTCGAATACACTGTTTCGAGGGTTCGCTCGATTTCGTCATGCCCCAGCCTAGGAATCCTCGCGATTACCGACTGGTCGATGGGACTCACGACGTCCCGCCAAGATTCACCTTTGTACCATATCCCCGCCATGAAGGTTCTAAACTGAGGGATGCCGTCTTGCTGAGACACCTCATAGATCGTCTTGAGGTCCGCAGACTGCAGGGCAATCGACACTTTATTCGTCCTGATTGCATCAAGGTGTGCCAAAAGACTCCTCTCCCGATTGGGAGCCCGCAACTGACTGATTGGATTTAGGCATTGTGTCTATGCATTTTTTCAGCCCTCGTCTCAAATGACTGAAGATTTGGGCCATACTGTTTGAGTCGGTTTCTGACTTCGTCGTCCGCTAGGCCTTTTGCCATCCTTTGAAGTCGCAGAAGGGACATGGCCGGAACGGCCCAGTAGGGTTGTTGATTTTGGCTAGTTTGGTCACTCAGGGGAGTCTACCCGTCCTCGGCCGCCCATGCGTGGGTCATGTTTTCCCTCAACACGAAAGGGCTACGGCGCAGTGCGGCCTCGACGGCCATGTGAATCTATCAATGAGACGAGGTCGCGCTCGACCAATCTAGAGACCGTTCGGGAGGTGCGAATCACGAGATTGTTGGAAGAAGGACGCAATTACGCCCCTTTAAGTAGTCGCTAGCCAACCTATTATTTATCGGAAGGAACAACGGTAGGATGTGTGAAGTAAATTGAGTTTCGGACAGCGAGGAGGTTATGGCAGTCGAGGAGGTTTCGGAGGAAGATCCGGTTCCTTCAACAAGCCAGTCGAGGTGGGTAAGGAGTACAACGTCAGTATCTCCGACACCAGCAGGCGTGGCGAGGGAATTGCCAGAGTCGACGGATTTGTGGTCTTTGTCCCAGGGACGAAGCAAGGGCAGAACGTGAGGATAAAGGTCACACAAGTCTCAGACCGCTTTGCATCTGGACAGGTCGTATCGAGTCCAGAGGCAACTGCTACCCCAGAATCTAAGGTAAGCACGACGAGCTAGACGGCCTACGGCATTGTGATGGTTGGTTCAAAGAATCAACCACTCCTTTCTTATTACTACAGCTCAGATAGCCTCCTGAGTCACGAATGCGCACCCTTAATACCCCTGACGATGGCGCTTCGATTGATTGAAATGATTTGCGCAAAATGCGGCAAAGAAATCCCGGCTGGGCAGGAAGTAAAGAAAGGCTTCTTCATGAAGAAGACGTATCACAAGGATTGCACGTAGAACTCGCGAAAGGTTCATCAAAGCGTCCAGTACGCTCTGCACTCAGGGTCTGCCAGTAGAGTTAACGCTTCTTCCTGTGTAGAAGGTCCGGCTTCCTCACCGGCCCCTTGTAGTGCTCGTTCCGGGGGCAGTGCGAGCCGCACTTCTCGTTGAACGGGTGATTGTGCCCCTTTACCTGCTCCTTCTCTTTCTCTTCGGTCCGCTTACGGTAGGACGCCAATCTAGAGTCGTAATTGCGTTCGGCCCGCACCTAATAAGCGCTGAAGATCGGAGACATCGCAGAAATCAGCACGCTTGTCGGAGGTCGATAAGTCATGGTGCTGGTCTAAATACTACCGAGAAGTAGAATGGAATGACTAACGGGAGAATTGGACAATCTTGGGTAGAGAAGGGAAAAAGAAGAAGAAAGAGGTAGCAAGAAGGCAAAAGGAAGAGAGGAAGGCGCGGAGAGGGGCAGGGTAAAGTCAATCCAAGAACCTGCCACCAGAATAATCAACTCTGAAACGGACTTGCCAGAATAGCCGACGGCGTCTTTTGTGATTCTGTTCCCGGCTTAGATGCCGAGGGCCTCTCTCAGACCCTTGTACCGGTTCCTAATCGTGACCTCGGTGACACCCGCGGCTTCAGCGACGTCCTTCTGCGTCTTCTCTTCGCCCTCGAGCGTGCACGCTACGTAGAGCGCCGAAGCGGCGAGCCCCATTGGGTCCTTGCCGGCTGAGATTCCGATCTGCTTTGCCCTCAGCAGGATTTCGCGCGCCCTTCTTTGCGTCTTCTCCGACATCTTTGCCCTGGACGCGATACCAGACACGCACTTGGATGCCTCTGCAACGGGCATCTTGAAGTCCATCTCCCTGTGCAGGAGCCTGTAGGACCGCGCCAGGTCTTTCTTCTTGACGTTGCTTACGGCGGCTATGTCCTTCAGGGTCCTCGGAACTTCGCAGTCCCTGCACGCCGCGTAGAGCGACGCCGCTATGATGGCCGAGATCGACCTTCCCCTGACCAGGTTCCTTTCGAGAGCCTTCCTGTAGAAGTATGCAGCTCTTTCCGTGACGGCATCCGATACGGTGAGCTTGTCGGAGAACCTCCTCAGCTCGCTGAACGCCTGCCTGAGGTTCCTGTCGGTGGACTCGTGGACCTGGCTCCTCCGGTCCCATGTCCTGAGCCTCTCGACCGTGGACTTCATGGAGCCGGACAGCGAACGGCCCGACGCGTCCTTGTTGAGGCCCCCTATCACGGTGGCGAGCCCCATGTCGTGGACGGCAATCGACGTCGGAAGCCCGGTCCTGCTGCGGTCCCCCTTCTCGTCGCTCTGGAAGGACCTCCATTCGGGGCCCGCGTCCACCATCTTCTCCTTGACCACCAGTCCGCAATTGCTGCAGTAGAGCTCCGACCCCGAATCGTCAGTAATCATGCTGCTCTTGCCGCACCGGGGGCACTTGGTCGAACTCCTCTCCATCTTCAGGAGCCGCGAGAAGTTTGTTTCAGTGGTTATCTGAATCACGAGTCAGAAATACGGGATATTTCGAATAGTACTCCGTCGCTCTAGTATATAAATGGCGAAGGTTTCCTCGGAAATCTGACATGAGAGGGAGGTCGACGAGTGCCTATGAGGCCTGAAACGCCGGCGTCGACTGAATCGAACAATACGCCCCTTCTTATAGTGCCAGGCCCCCTTTAGTACTGTAATGACAATCGAGAAAGATCAGGGCATCAGGGCCAAGTTCTACTCAAGTCAACCATTGGCCAGATACTTGATGCTCAACGGAGTTCCGAAGAGTAATCATGCGTTCAGGGACATGGTAGCTTCAGGCTTTTCCGAAGACTTGGCCAGCGAGAAAGGACTCAAGCTGATCTCTTGCCTGGGTAACGTGGCTTTCCTCAGACACCCCCAGCAGATCAACATCATGGACAAGTCGAACGGCAAGATCATAGCATCAATTACAAGATAGCAGAGTAGGCTCGGTCAGCCCGTGATTGATGTTCGGGTGTTCCTAGGCACCGGGAGGAACTTGGTGGAACCCGTCTTTGGCCCTTGGCAGCTGGGCGTTCTTGTCGCGCGTCAGTTCGAATATCCGGTTCCTCAGCTGGCGCATGCCGTCTCCCCGCGTTGCGGAGGTCCTCACTGTTGGGAATCCCTCGAATAGATCGCCCGATCCAAGCGTGTCGCCTCGACCTTGCACCAGGTCCTGTTTGTTTAGCACCAGCAGTGTCTTCTTGGGGTCGACACCGAGCTCTCCGAGAACGCCTTTGCAACTGTCGAACTTTATCCGGACGCTTTCAGGATTCTCGCTCACGTCGATTACGAGGAGCACAAGGTCCGCGTAGGTGAGCTCCTCCAGAGTTGACTTGAAGGACTCGACGAGGTACGTCGGCAACCTTGAGATGAACCCGACAGTGTCCGACAGCATCACCCGTTTTTTCGAGCCGGGGACAGTTATGGACCGGGTGGTCGTCGTGAGAGTGGTGAAGAGCTTAGGGGACTCCTCTTTCGCTTCGGAGGCCAGCCGGTTGAAGAGCGTGGTCTTCCCGCTGCTGGTATAGCCCGCAAACGACACAAACGGTTCACCCAGCTTCATGCGTTCCTTCCTCTGAACCGTCCTGCTCGAACCCGCGTTGGCGAGCTTGCTCCTGATCGTTGACATCCTGTGCTTGAGGGCCCTGAACTTGACGTCCACGGCCGTCTCACCCATTCCCGAGAACCCCGCTCTCTCGCCTCTCACGGAATAGCGGACCACGTCCCTGGCTCGGGGCATTTCATAGCGCAGCTCCGCGAGCTGAACCTGGAGCTTGGCCTCGGTCGTGGCCGCGCGGAGGGCGAAGATGTTGAGGATCAGCCTTTCGCGGTCGACCACCTCCACATGAGTCACCTTAGCCAGGTTGTTTGCTTGGGACGAGGTGAGTGTCTCGTCTATGATCAGAGTGTCCGATCCGTTGTCGCTGACCAGTTCGAACAGTTCCTGTGCCTTGCCCACCCCGACACCATATCCGGACTTGATTACCTGCTTCTGGGTGATGACAGCCTCCACTGAGTATCCTCCCGCCTTGGCCAGCTCCTGGATTTCGCGTTTCGCGAACTCGTCGTCGTAAGTGACAATTGTTGCCTTCATGAGATAATCAATATTCCATCGAGATGTGGGAAAGTCCAGAGGCTTGGATGCGCGCCCTCCGATCGCTTCCTGCGCCTACCTGAAGCCCAGGCCGGATGAGTCCATCTTTCTGACACAGTCTTCACACTTGAGCCCTCGGGGAGTCCTGTAGAGGCGTCCCACGATGCCGCACTCAGGGCAGGCCTTGGGAAGCTTTGAGGATACCTGGATGGTTTGGTTCATCGGCCTAGCGCCTCCTCTGTCTCCTTCGGAGCATTTCTTGATTGGTCATCTGCGCGCAGACCGGGCAGACCAGAACTCTGGTCACTCCGTCGGGTTGAAGCCTGATTTGGTGCGTTGGGCACAACGCTGGTTGTAATTGACTCATGACGAAGTGGCATTCTCGTCCCTATTAAGCTCGCGTCCAAACCCTATTAGTGGGTTCTTCCGACTCTTGACTGATTTGGAGTCTGATGAGAGGGGCCGTGACGCGCGACTCAAGGAAATCTTCGTTTCATTCAACGCTGCGTGGGTGAAGTACTGGGAATCGTATACCAAGCTGCAGAACCAGCTCTACGAGGTCCTGCAGGCAGGGAGGGAGGTTTCCTGGCTTGCGGCGACCGATGAGAAGAAGCTCAGCGAGATCAACCAGGTACAGCGGGAGCTCTTCTCCGGAATGCCGCGCCGGCTGGACTACTCTCCGCTCGGGCAGATATCGCGCGACCTGAACAGCGCACCGAGCAAGATTTCCGACCTTGAGGCGGCGCTAGCCAAGGAGGAGGAGGGGTGCAAGAGCCTGGAGGCAGCGATAGCGCTCATGAAGGAGAAGGTCGACGTGATGAAGGAAGCCATGCGGGTGGCCGGTTCCTGAGTAAGCTGTGACAAGCAAGATCCGTTGTCGGGGTCCCATTACCACGTGTGGAGTCCCAGAGTCGTCGGGAGATGAAGCCTGACTTGCCGATGGCGGGGCCCTATGAAATCGTGTTGGTTCCCGAACCAAGCTGGGGGAGGAGTCTGGCCGACCTGGCGTACAGAAAGGGAACGGGGTTCCGGGGCAATTGGAATCGCATTACGAAAAGGGAGTTGGCTCGTGCCGGAGGCAAGTGCGAGTACTGCGGGGCAGCAGATGGGCGGTTGGTTGTGCACGAAGAGTGGGAGTTCGACGACGAGACGCTCACGCAGCGGCTGAAGGGATACAAGGTGTCGTGCTTGGACTGTAACTTGATCGTACATGCCGGGAGAGCGTCAATCTCGGGATACCTTGATGACGCAAAGGAGCACTTCGAGAAGGTGACTGGCTTGAGCATCAACGCGCTGATCGCAGCAGTCCTCTCAGCCACCGCGGAGTGGAAGAGACGCTCGAGGAAGAAATGGAGGGTTGACGTCAGCTCCGAAGCTTTCGCCCAAGGCTTCGAGGAGATGGTCAACCAAGGGCAGGCCAAGTTGTGGGAACCCTAGCTTGGGTATCGGGACAGCGAGCCGATGCCCTGCGTTGAGAGACGCCAGTTTCTCGATTCGGCACCCCGGGGATATCGTATGTCTCCCTGATTTATCCCGCTGACGCGATCGAGAGCGCCGAGTGGCTTCCTCAGCTTATATACGACAGAGCCGGCATTTCGCTTACGGCCCAGCTTGCACCTGACCTAGTCAAGCAGGTGAGGAAGTTCATCTTCGACCATTTCGAAAACCAAGCATCAGCCCCGGTCGTCGAACAGATAATGCGCCGTTTCGTGCTGGAAAGGACCCAAGCGTTTCAGGCACTCGAGGCCCTGCAAGACGCACATCACATTGTTCTCGTGAAGGGGACGCAAAGGATCCTGATGGCATTTCCATTCTCCGGCGTCACGACCCCGTTTCGTGCGAGGGTAGACGGAAGAACCTACTATGCCAACTGCGCATGGGATTCGATAGCAATCCACGTGACGCTGGGCCAAGAAGAAAGAATCGAGTCGTACTGTCATCATTGCGCTGAGGAGGTGAAGATTCACTTGAAGGACCAGAGAGTCGTCTCTGCAGACCCGAAGGACGCAATCGTCTACCTCGCGCTTCCTGCATCGAAATGGTGGGATGACATAGTCAACACCTGCTCGAACAACATGGTCTTCTTCAGCTCGGAGGCGCATCTAGACGAGTGGAAGAAGAAGAGCGGTGTCAGAGGAGGTGCCGCCCTGACAGTGGATCAGACGATCAGGCTAAGCCTTCCGCTATACAAGACCAAGATGAGCCTGGACTACTCAAGGCCGCCGAAGGAGGAGATGCAGGCGCATTTCAGGTCACTCGGATTGACCGGCGAGTTCTGGAAGCTGTAGTTGCGGGGGGGTCTTTCTTCGCGCCGAGGTGAAGTCCGGTCACCCAGAAGGGAAGACTCGCCGGTCAGGGCTTAACTAACCCAGTTCATGATTGGCGCCGATTGGAAGAACTGTCGTCCCCGCAGCAACGAAGATTGGCGATGATGTTCCTCACCTTCTCTCTTTCAGGCTCATTCATCGCGGTGTTTCTGCCTGCCTACTACCTGATCATAGGTTCAGGGAGTTTCGGCTGGGCTCTCGAGTTCCTCGCCGTCCAGTTCGTCGTCCTCGCCATCGTCCCCAGCGTTCTCTTGCGGGCCCTTCACGCGCGTTTCGAAGCGCTTCTCCTCGCAAGCTTCCCATGCTACGTCCTGTACAACGTCCTCCTGCTGCTCAGGGCCGACCCGCTGTTGACCGGGGCGGTCGCGGGCATCGCGCTGTCGCTCTTCTGGCCGGCCTTCCAGACGGTAACAATCAGGGTCGCGCAGAGGGACAGAATCGCATCCACCTTCACCGTCTTCTGGCTCCTCGTCTCTTCCGCCGCCTCGGTGATCGGTCCTGTCGCGGGAGGCCTGGTCATCTCCTTCGGGGGAGGATTCTTGGTTGCCTTGAGTGTCTCCGCTGGGCTCTACCTTATCGCTCTTCTGTCCATGTGGAGATTCCGCTTCGAAGCCGTCACATTCACGGGAAGGCCAAGGGAGTCACAGGGGCCTCCCAGGCTGAACTATCTTCTGGCAGCCGTGCTGGCGTGGGGGATGGCAGACGTGAGCTGGCTCGCATACCCGCTCTTCGCACTTTCGGTCGCGGGTAGCTTCGTGAACCTGGGAATAGTTGTCTCTGCCATTGGGGTCGTAACTTCGGTTGTCGGCATCTGGATCGCCAGGGTCTCCGACAGGCTGAGTAACAGGTTCGGCATCTTGATTGTTGGCGCTGCAGCCACGGCCTTCGCATTGTTTGCTCTTGGTCTCGTCAGGACGATCCCCGAGCTCCTGGCCGTCTCTGCTGTCAGCGGAACGGCGGGCGCAGCAACGGGTCCTGTACTGATAGGGTGGTTCGCAGACAACTACACGAAGGAGAGCGCAGCCCCCTTCTGGACGAGGTTCGAACTCTTCCTGAACCCAGGGCGCCTCGTGAACCTTGGCCTGGCAGCCTTGTTCCTGCCCGTCGGAAACTACGTGGGCTACTTTGCGGTCTCCGGAGCGCTGGGCCTCTTGACAATCCCTCCCCTGTACATTTTCAAAAGAAAGGGAATGAACCGACCTGTTAGGCCCTAATGGCGTGGCTACTGGGCTGGGATTCCTTCATCCTGATGGGCAGGAGCATGAGTGCTGGAACAGTAAAAGCGCAATCCGAGGCTACCCCAGACTGCGTCCATACTTTCTTCCCATGTTCAACGTGGCCAATCTTGAATAAGGATGTGGCCCAGGATAGCGAGCTGAGGCGGATTTAGCGTGAGCGCATCGAACCCCCGCGGCCCTGGCCGACGAGACCCCCCCAGTCGTGCAGAACTTCTTGAGCTCATCCACGACCTGAAGAGAATTCGGGAGAGCATGCTTGAGCTGGTGTCGAGCATAGACCTTGACCAGTTCCAAGCGAGGAAGGATAGCGCCAAGAACCTGCTCCACTATGTGGTCCTTCGGAGGCACGACATGAGGGGGATTCAGGAGAAACTGTCGGTGATGGGAATCTCGTCACTCGGGCGTTCCGAGGGCCACGTCCTCCACAACCTGAACGCTGTCATCAGAATCCTCCAGGGACTCGCCCATGAACCCGTGACCCTCGACGATGGTACCGACGGAGTGTCGCCTCTCGAGGGGAGGGAGATCTTGGAGAGCAATGCGGACGTGCTCTTCGGTCCCAAGGAGGGCGGCAGGTCGGTCAGGATGATGGCCACAATGCCCAGCGAGGCGGCTACCCAGTACTCCTTGGTAAGGGACTTGGTCGCCGCGGGGATGGACTGCATGCGAATCAACTGTGCCCACGATTCGGAGCCCGCCTGGCTCGCGATGATTGAGAACCTACGCAAGGCCGAAAGGGAACTGGGTAGGAAGTGCAAGGTGCTTATGGACATTGGAGGGCCCAGGCTCAGGACTGGAAAGCTCGAACGAGGACCCCAAGTGATGCGGCTGAAGCCGGGGCGAGACGCCTTCGGACGCGTAGTCTCGCCGGCACGGGTGATTCTGGCAGCCGAGGGGTCAGTGAAGGAGCATGTGGATGCGCCCTTCCCGGTCCTTGAAGTCCACGCTGGGTGGTTGCAGAAGCTGGAGAACGGCAGCGAGATCGGCCTCAAGGATTCCAGGGGAGCGAGACGATCAATGAGTGTGTCCGTTCGGAAGGGAGTCCCGGTCAGGGCGGAATCGCTGAAGACCATCTACCTTGATGTGGACACGAAGCTGGTGCTCAAGAAGAACGGGAAGGTGCAATTGACTCCGATCCTGAACATACCATATCGCGAGAACCCCATTGTGCTGAGGAGGAAGGACACTCTTATCGTCACGGCAAGGCAAGAAGAGGGAAGGCTGGCGACTGAGGACGAACCGGCCAGGGTCTCCTGCACCCTGCCCGAGGCTCTCTCCTTCGTAAGGGCTGGCGAACGCATATGGTTCGACGACGGGAAGATCGGCGGCATGGTGAAGACGGCATCGGGGAAGGAGTTGAAAGTCGAGATTACCTCTGCCGCCGAGGGAGGGACGAAGCTCAGGGCCGACAAGGGCATCAACCTCCCAGACACCAGCCTGAAGCTGCTGGCCCTGACCCCCAAGGACGTGGAGGACCTCCGCTTCATCGCCCATCACGCTGACTTAGTTGGATACTCGTTCGTCAGCTCGTCGGACGACCTGAAAGTCCTCCGGTCTGAACTGGCCAGGCTCGGCAAGGGCAAGATGGGAATCATCCTGAAGATAGAAACACGAAGGGCGTTCGAGCAGCTGCCGAGCCTGCTCCTCGAGTCCATGCGCGGCCCCCTGTCAGGGGTGATGGTCGCCAGGGGCGACCTTGCCATCGAATGCGGCTACGAGCGCCTGGCCGAGGTGCAGGAGGAGATACTGTGGATGTCGGAGGCTGCGCACATGCCGACCGTGTGGGCCACGCAGGTCCTCGAAGGCTTGACTAAGAACGGAATCCCGTCCAGGGCCGAGGTGACGGACGCCGCCATGGGAGGGCGGTCCGAGTGCGTCATGCTGAACAAGGGCCCCCACGTCGTCGAGGCCCTCCGTGCGCTTGACAACATCCTGAGGCGGATGCAGGCCCACCAGGTGAAGAAGAGGTCGATGATGAGGCAGCTGAACATAGCCGCCAGCTTCTTCAAGACAGTAGATTCGGCCTAGACCCCTGGATTCTGCGTCGCTCCCGTCCTGGCCGACCGGCAGGTACGACAGTGGGGCGGCGCTAGGTCGGTGCTCGGAGAAACGGATTAAGGGAAGACATCCTCGGGTTCCAGCCGACGCATGTACTGCCCGAAGTGCGGCAACAGCGCAGTGGCAGACGCGCTCTACTGTCATTCATGCGGCGTTAAGTTGCCAAGGGTGACAAGGGAGGAGTTCTCCCTCTCGTCGGATGACCTCGCGGAGAAGGTCAAGCAGCTTATTCACGAGGGAAATGTGCGGAGGATAGTCGTCAAAGGTGAGAAGGGAGAAACCCTCGTCGACATACCGGTGACCATCGGCTTGGTAGGCATCGTACTGGCGCCCGTGCTTGCCGCAGTGGGAGTCATCGCAGCTATCGCCACGAAGTGCACGGTCGTCGTGGAAAGGGAGGGCAAGAGCTAGCGTTGGCATTCTGCTCCAACTGCGGAAAGGAACTCAGTGAGGGCGCAGACTACTGCATCCACTGCGGGGCGAGGGTCGGAAGAACAGACTTCGGCAGGAGGTGGGAGCGAGACTGGGATCGGCGCCGGAGGCACGAACGGAGAGAAAGAGACGGCTGGTGGGGCGCGGTCAGCGCTTTCGGCTTCCTGATCATCCTTGGGCTGACGATCAGTCTGTACCCCAACGTGTTCTCGCTGCTCGGGACCTACTTCCAGAGTTGGGGGGCTCATGGATACCCCATTCTGCCAGGGGCTGCGCTGGGGAAGGTCTTCATCTTCTTGTTCGTCGCCGGTGGCGTATGGGGACTGGTCAGCGCGTGCCTGAGGTTTGCCTTCACAGACTCATTCGCCAGGCCCATGCGGAATATAGTAGGGGCGCTGTTTTCACTCTACGTCGCCAGCTTGCTCACGAGATACTACGCCTTCGAAATCAGGGGCTCCGGGCTCGTCCTGGCATTCTTCGTGGGCCTTGCCATAGTAGTCATCGCGGATGCGGTAATCTCATTCTTCGTCCCCCGTCACTTGAGCGCAAGACCCCGCCAATACGACTAGTTCGCTGAAACGCAATAGAGTGGGTTAGGTTTGCTACTAGAATGTAGCTCGAGAGTGCGGTTCCAACGAAGATCTGCGGAAGAATCA
>Ga0209039_10003598_pt1 | contig 11967 bp, 10 predicted proteins | sample BogFormECP12_OM1_FD_188238 | JGI IMG/M metagenome (GOLD analysis project Ga0209039, IMG submission 188238) | Bog forest soil microbial communities from Calvert Island, British Columbia, Canada - ECP12_OM1 (SPAdes) (version 2) | ecosystem: Environmental > Aquatic > Freshwater > Wetlands > Bog ...
TTCCAACCCATAAGCAGCACCTCCACTGCTTATGAATTAGTACAAAAGTGTTACCCATGTCCCCAGAATAATCTGTTACCCATGTCCCCGTTCGGTCATCCTTATTGTCTACTGTATTGCCGTCTCGCCTTCTTTATTCCATAGTACAGAGCTGCCAATAATTATGTCAAGAAAAATAGAAGATTATATTCACTTGCCCAAAAAATGGTGTCCAAAAAGACATATTGACAGCTATATAGACATATGTATAAATGTCAGACATATAGGCGAAAGGGCTGGATAAGGTTTATCGTCAACACGAGCCCCATTAATAGAAAAACGTTTGAAAGGAGAAGCAATGGCTGGATCTCGACAAGAACAGCTGCGTGAAGATACCTGGATACCTACGGTCTGCGGCAGGTGCTATGGTGCGTGTGGCATACGCGTGCGCCGTGTGAACGGGGTAGCAGTCAAGATAGAAGGGCAACCACTCTCTACCCAGGGTAGTCGAGGAGGAACGTGCGCCAAAGGCCTCTCAGGCCTCCAGGTCCTTTATGATCCTAATCGCCTGAACGTCCCATTAAAAAGGACAAATCCTGAGAAAGGCCTGTTTGTTGATCCTCAATGGAAAGAGATCACTTGGGATGAGGCCCTCGATGAGATTGCACGTAAACTGAAAGCGGTCATAGAGAAAGACCCGAAGAGGCTTTTCTACCAGGTTACTACCTGCCGGGCACCGTATCTGAGGGGCAATACGCGTCCCATTATGAGAACTCTTGGACCCCCAACCGCCTTTGTGGGTGGCGGGGGCCTGCATTGCGGCGCGGGGGCGCATCAAATTGCCGGCATGGTACATGGATCGTGGTCAATAGTTCCTGATTTTAAGTACTGTAACTATGCAATCTACTTCGGCGCTAACAAGGGTGGCGGCTCAGGACACTCGTCAGGCACATGCATCAGGCTGGCTGCGGAGGCGCGAACGCAAGGCACGAAATTTGTTGCCTTTGATCCAATGCGTAACTTCGCGAGCAGTAAGGCAACGGAATGGATCCCTATAGTTCCGGGTACCGACGGGGCCGTTATATTAGCAATGTGCAACGTGATTGTGAATGACCTGGGAATCTATGATGAAAAGTATTTAAAGTTGAAAACGAACGGTCCTTACCTTGTAGGGGAAGACGGCAGGTATGTACGGGACGGAGAAACCGGCGAGCCGTTAGTATGGGATTCAACTGCGGCAAAAGCCAAGGTATATGACGATCCAAGTATCGGGGATTTTGCCCTGGAGGGGGAATACGAGATCGAAGGGAAAAGATGCCATCCGGTTTTTGGACTGGTAAGAGAGCATATCAAAAAGTATACCCCCGAGATGGCATCCAAGGTCAGTGATGTTCCCGCATCAACCATTCGGCGTATCGCTACTGAGTTTGCAGAAGCAGCCAGCATCGGAAGTACGATAACCATTGACGGTCATAATCTCCCCTTAAGACCAGTTTCGGCTGTTCTCTTTCGAGGGGGGGAAGGCCATGAAAATTCGTACCATACGTGCGGCGCCGTCGCTCTCCTCAATCAGATAGTCGGCGCAGCAGATGTGCCGGGCGGAACAGTCGGATGGACACCCCAATCATTCGGTTTCCCCGGAACCGGGAAACCCGCTATGCACATCGGGAAGGGCAAAGATGGCATGCTCACCGTTGATCGGTTTGGACCGACGTTCGCGTGGAGTGGTGGAGGACCGTGGCCTCCAAAAATGCCGGAGTTTCGCGGTGATGATCCAGCGCTCCATGATATCTTCGCGACCATGTTTCATTCACCTTTTCTTGCCTCATCCGACCAGGAGGAAATGTGGCAGAAGATCGGATTGAAGGGAGGAATCGAAATGATGATCTCCTGGGGAGCCAATACGATTCTGAGCATTGCAAATCGAGAGATCGTTGCCGAGACGCTTAAAAGGATACCTTTCATCGTTGTATCCGAACTCTTCTCAACAGAACTGGCAGAAGGGTTTGCCGATATACTCCTGCCGGATACCTGCTATCTGGAGCAAGCCGATTGCTTCGCAGGCTCAGGTATGGGCTTCAGCCTCCCGTTCGCCAAAGATGACTGGGCGTATCACATCACTCAGGCAGTCGTGGAGCCACAATATGAGCGAAGAAATTTCGTCGATGTGTTATGGGAATTGGTGGATAGGGTAGGCAAGCGGGATCAGTTAATGGAGGTCATGAACGATGCGTACAGTCTCGCCGATGAATATAAGGTCAAACCGGGTGAAAAAATAGACCGGTTAGAGATGTGCGACAGGGTTGTAAAGAGTTTGTTCGGTCCCGAACACGACTGGGAATGGTTTAAGAAGCATGGATTTATTACATGGCCCAAGAGGGTAGAAGAAGCCTACTGGAGGTGTTTCACCGACTGTAGAGCACCGATTTATTTTGAGCATTTAATAGACATAGGTGAAAAAACGCGAGAAATCACCGATAAGCTGGGCATCGATCTTGATACTGCTCAGTATACCCCTTTAATTTCGTGGACGCCTTGTTCAGTCCATCACGTGAAAGACCCCGCGTATGACCTGTACTGCTTTTCGTATCGTGATATCCTCCACACAGGCTCACACACGATGGAACAGCCATGGTTGGACGAGCTAAGCCATATGAACCCTTATACCTACAACATCGTCATGCACAGCGAAACCGCCAAGGAAAAGGGGTTGAAGGATGGGGATCTGGTGGAATTGGAAACGGTTGTGGGTCGCAAGGTGGAAGGAAGGCTTAAGCTGTTGACCGGTATACACCAAAAGGCAGTGGGTATTGCGGCATGTGCCGGTCACTGGGCCAAAGGTATGCCCATCGCCAAAGGGAAAGGCGTAAATTTTGACATACTGCTGGAGTTGGACTTGAAGCATTGTGACCCTGTCAGTTTCAATATGGAGACCGCGGTAAGAATCAAGATTCGAAAAATAGGTTAGAAAGGAGTTTTCGCAATGCCTCGCTGGGGGATGGTGATAAACCTGCAAAAATGCGTTGGCTGTTATGCCTGTGTGCTGGCATGCAAACAAGAACACTTCCTGCCACCGGGCATCTTCTGGGGCAGAGTCGTGGTAGGCGAAACCGGCCAGCGTGCTGCCGTTACCAAGGCGGCATATCCTGTGCTCTGCAACCACTGTGAAGATGCGGCCTGTGTCAAGGTATGCCCCACCGGTGCCACCGTGCAGAGGGAGGACGGCATAGTCACGGTTGATTATGATAAGTGCGCGGGATGCAGATATTGTGTCCTGGCCTGCCCCTACCAGCAGAGAACCTACTATGCTGACAGCAAAAAAGAGTATTTCCCCGGTCAGGGTCTTACCCCATTAGAGAAAATCGGTAAAGAGTTATACCCCCTTCAGGAAGGGAGTGTGCTCAAATGTAACTTCTGCATCGAAAGGATCGACAGCGGGCTAAAGAAAGGGTTGGTTCCTGGTGTGGATCGTGAGGCGACTCCGGCGTGCGTTATTGCCTGCCCGGCCAAGGCACGTTATTTCGGTGACCTTAACGACGCGAATAGTGAGGTTACACTCCTGATAAAAGAGAAAAAGGCGTCTCAGTTTCATCCGGAATTTGGTACCGACCCTTCTGTTTACTACATTCTGCGATGAACCAAGAGGAGGCAGTAATGAAACCCTATGAATGGATGGTAAAGCCCACACCTCAGACTGAATGGATAGACGGGCGCGGTATTCTTTTCTGGATTGCCTTTTTCTTCATTGAGCTTGGTGCAGCAATGTTCCTGGTTTCTTCTTTGTTTGGAAATCTTTTCGGGGAACTCATCGGCTGGCTCCTGTGTGCAGTCTTGGGTGGTGGATTTCACCTCGTGTACTTAGGGCATCCACTCAGGTTCTACCGGATGATTCTCAGACCGCAGACGTCCTGGATTTCTCGCGGTTTGCTCTTCGTATCCGGTTTTCTTGTGCTCGGGCTCGTTCACATTGCCTTGTCTCTCTGGACTGCATCTACTCTTGTTTTGCTGATAGTGACCAATGTGTTGGCTTTCCTGGCGATCATCTATGGCGGCTTTGCAATGAGTTACATTCGCGGTATTCCACTCTGGAATTCGGCTTTGCTACCGGTGCTGTATACGGTTGCAGGCCTTTGGGGCGGCGCCGAGCTCAGCGCCGTTGTGGAATTACAGAGTGGTGGCCCGGGCGGGAATGCCATGCTGGAAGATCTCATCAAGATTCTGCTCGCAGCTTTTATTGTCGTGTTCCCAACATACCTTATAACCGCTAGGTATGGCTTGTCAGCCGGAAAAACCTCTGTCAGTGAAATAGTCAAAGGGAAATGGTGGCCGTTTTTCTGGGTAGGAGTGATAGTACTTGGCATAGCGCTGCCGATGGGCGTAATCATAGCCAGTTTTGTTGTTGGCATCAGCGGAATTCCTCTTGCCCTCTTATATCTTTCCGTGGCGTTCGAACTTATTGGCGATCTCATGTTGAGGTATCTCATACTTAAAGCCGGCTACTACAATCCACTGGTGCCGATGCCCGGCCCTTAAAGCTCGGTTAGAGAAGCGGTGAATCGTTTGTTGAGGTCAACATATGTTTAATAATGTCAAGGGGAAACGGGTTTTTGAAAGGGTTGTAGACGAGATTAAGGGCGCTATCGAATCAGACAAGTTAAAGCCAGGCGACAAGCTGCCTCCTGAAATAGAATTAGCAAAAGTGCTTGGTGTCAGCAGGGTTACGGTAAGAGAAGCCTTACGAATTTTGGAGTTATCAGGTCTTGTCTTGATAAAACAGGGGACCAAAGGGGGAGCTTTTATAAATAAAGTAGATGCCCCACAGAGATTAAAGGAATGCCTGTCGGACCACCTGAAATTGGGAAACATCACGATCGATCAACTTGCAGAGGCCAGGTTTTGGATCGAATCTATTATCATCGATATAGTCGGACAAAAAGCAAGAAAGAAAGACTTTAAGATCCTAAGGGAGTCGATACAAAGGGCGGAAGAGTTTTTCCGGCGAGGAGAAGAGGAGAAGAAAACTGATGAGAACTGGAATTTTCATGACATGCTGGTGAAGATATCAGGAAACTATATTTTGATTGATACCCTACGTTCAATAAACGCGTTGATGCGGTATATGATGCTGAAGATAAGGACGGATAGGAAGATTAGTGAAAATGCATTCAAGGCCCACAAAGAAATCGTGGATCTTCTTGAATCCGGCGATTTGGAAAAGGCTAAAGAGGTTAATAAAATTCATATTCAGGATCTAAACAATCGCCTGAGGAGGAGGTATTTAAGAGCACAGGGCGTCGAGAATACGAATAAATAGGAGGTAGGGCTTATCGAGATTTAAAGATTCATAAACCGGTTGGAAAAGAGGGGGTCTCCAGCGAATCCAAAGAAAACATTTGAGGGGGGTATATCATGAAATTGGGAAGCCGGATATTCTTGGTTCTGTGCGCCTCATGCATCCTGTGCGCATATTCAGTTCCTTCTTCGTCTGCTCAGACAAAGCCTGTGAAACTGACGTTTTCTCACTTCTGGCCCGTCGGTCATCCCGTAACTGAAAGCCTCGCCGAATGGGGAAAGGAGGCAGAGAAAAGAACGAAGGGAAGCGTGACAGTGGTCATGTTTCCGGGAGCTACACTCACTCCTGCGGACAAGTGTTACGATGGTGTGGTCAAAGGGATCTCGACTATGGGTTCTTCGGCCCTTAGCTATACGCGGGGCAGGTTTCCTTTGATGGAGGTGACTGATCTGCCGTTAGGTTATAAAAATGCCATGGCTGCTACAAAACTGAGCAATGGAGTCTATAAAAAATTTCACCCGAAAGAGTTGGACGATGTGAAGGTCATGTTCTTCCATGGCACAGGTCCCCAGTTATTCCATACAAAGAAGCCCGTGAGAACCCTGGAGGACCTGAAGGGGATGAAGATCAGGACCACGGGTCTCGGCGCCAAAATAGTGACGGCATTGGGGGCAACCCCGGTGGCCATGCCCATGGGTGACACCTATGATGCGCTGGCCAAGGGTGTAGCGGACGGATCGACCGCACCGATCGCATCGTTAGAAGGTTTCAAATGGGGAGAAGTGGTGAAGTATACGACGGAAAACTTCGGTACCGCCTATACGACGATCTTTTTCGTAGTGATGAACAAAAAGACGTGGAATTCGTTGACGCCTGAGAATCAGAAGATCGTCGAACAGGTGAATGAAGAATGGGTCGACAGGATAGGGAAGGTGCAGGAGAATTATGATCTCAGCGGTCGGAATTTTGCTCTTAAGCTGGGCAACAAAATCATTCCTCTCTCCAAGGAAGAGGATGAGAGGTGGGTGGAAAAGGTAAGGAGCACTCTTGATGATTATGTGAAAGACACGAAGGCGAAAAATCTGCCGGGTGACGAAGTCCTGAAATTTGCCCTTGATTCATTGAAAAAGATGCAGTGAAAGGGGCGGGAGGAAATAACCTCCCCTGCTTATTTTTAAAAGGGGAGCAGGGACTGTGGAGGAGGTCATGAAAATTATCCTCGCAACCGGACACAAGCTGAGCAAGTTTCTGAATTCAATATCTTCCGTTGCTCTCGTTCTGATAATGGTTCTGACAGTGGCCGACGTGGTATTGCGGATATTCAAGAGACCCATCACCGGCACGTACGAGATCGTAGGTCTCCTGGGAGCCGTTGTAATAGGTTTTGGTATCCCCATCACCTCCTGGATAAGAGGCCACATCTACGTCGATTTTCTTACTCAGAAATTGCCTCAAGAGAGAAGGAATGTTGTCAATATTTTTACAAGATTATTAGGGATAGGACTATTCTTCATTGCCGGCTGGAACCTGATCATAGTGGGAATGGATCTGTATCACACCGGAGAGGTTACGCTCACGCGCCAGTTGCCTTTTTACCCTGTCGCCTACGGGTTGGCAGTGAGTTGCTTTGTCCAGTGTTTTGTTCTGATCTGTGACATTCTGAAAATAGTCGGAGAAGAATATGAATGAAATCGTTATAGGAATTTTGGGTATAGCGGTGGTTCTCTTCTTATTCTTAACCGGTATCGAACTCAGTTTTGCCATGGCAATAGTCGGTCTCATAGGTTTTAGCATGCTTGTTTCGGTTGAGGCAGCCTTTAACATGCTGGCAAAAGATTTCTTTGACGTTTTTTCATCCTATGGGCTTACCGTTGTCCCTCTCTTCATCATGATGGGGCAGGTCGCATTTCATTCGGGCATTGCAAGAAGATTGTATGATACCGCGTATAAGTTCCTGGGCCATGTCCCTGGAGGACTGGCCATGGCGACCGTGGGAGGGGCAACCGCTTTCAAGGCTATCTGCGGATCCTCGCCCGCAACAGCGGCAACCTTTGCCAGTATCGCTGTTCCCATGATGGACAAGTATGGATACAGCAAGAAGCTCTCGACCGGCATTGTGGCTACCGTAGGTACGCTGGGCATACTCATTCCGCCGAGCGTCACCCTCATCGTGCTCGGCATCATCACGGAGCAGTCGATAGGCAAGTTGTTTCTCGCAGGAATAATACCGGGACTGATCATTGCGTTGTTTTTTATATTCACCATATATGGATGGTGCAAAATCAATCCATCCATCGGCCCCGCGGGCGAGAGGTCTTCGTGGAAGGAGAGGGTGTCATCGCTTCCTGAGCTCGTTTGGGTTCTGGCTATTTTCCTTCTGGTAATAGGCGGGATCATGAAAGGGTTTTTCACCCCTACAGAGGCGGGCAGTGTGGGGGCCATGCTGGTGATCATCTTATCTCTTGCAAAAAGGGAACTCGATGTAACAAAATTTCTTGAGTCGGTCTCGGAAGCCATACACATCTCGTGCATGGTGCTTTTACTCGTTGCGGGCTCCACAGTGCTGAGTCATTTTATTACCATGACTCAGATCCCGATGCTCGCTGCCGATTGGATCGTCTCACTCCCGCTCCCTCCTTGGCTTATCATGGTGCTTATCGCCATCATCTACCAGGTAGGCGGTTCATTTATCGACGACCTTGCATTCATGATACTTGCCACCCCTATTTTCTTTCCCGCCGCCACGAAACTCGGGTACGATCCGATCTGGTTCACCATCATGATCGCTATTACCGTAATGATAGGGGTGGTCCTTCCACCCGTGGCCATCAACGTCTTCATAGTGAAGAATATTACGAAGGTGCCCTTCAAAGTGATATACGGGGGCGTATATCCATTCTTGATCGCCATAGTGGCATGTGCGGTTTTGCTGTTTCTATTCCCTGGGCTGGCTACGTATCTTCCAAGGGCATTAATGAAGTAAAACAGTAAGCCACATTGCCACATATCAGAAAGCAACAGGAGGGTGATATGTTGTATCAACATTCAGAAGACTTCGTAGGCCAGTCGGAAAAAGGGAGGGAGGTTCATGACTAACATTGCGGAGGCAGCCGCCACCAAATCCAGAATAAGCTCGGACACGAAGCATTTCCTGTGTCTGCTATTAGCGGTTGCTATGGGAGCACTCGCCTATTTGGCGCCTATCATGGGCTCGGGCGTGGGACGCAAGGCGTTCGCCATAACCATACTCGTGCTGGTAATGTATATTACTGAAGCGGCCTCGCTGGCTGTAATCTCTTTGATTGGCTGTTTGCTCTATTGGGTCTGGGCCGGCATACCTCTCTCCAAGTCCTTTGCCGGTTTCTTTAACGATACACCCTGGTACGTTCTCGGCGTGCTTCTGCTCGGGGTCGCGGCAGAATCGACGGGCCTGGCCAGGAGATTGGCGTACAATATTATCTGCCGGATGGGAACCAGTTACGGCAAAATCCTCGCAGGGATGATGGTTCTTAATTTCCTGCTCACGTTCATAATGCCGTCAGCTAATGCGAAGACCCTTATCCTCTGTACGATATCCATAGGAATGCTGGAAAGCTTCGGCATGGCAAAGAGAAGTAACATCGGCCGGGGTCTGGTGCTTGCCATGACTTTCCAATCCGGTCTCTATAGCGTGTTCGTCATCGCCGGAGCGGCTGCGATTCTGGCCAAGGGCCTCATCGAATCGGTCGCAAAGGTACAGGTGACCTACGGGATGTGGTTGGTGGCTTTTTTGCCAATATGGATACTGACCATTGTGGCGAGTTGGATTTTGATCATGAAAATGTTCCCTCCGGAGAAGCGTACGCTGGAGGGCGGAGAGGCGTACTGTCGTGCTGAGCTGGCCAAGATGGGACCAATCTCGAAAAATGAGCTTAAAGCAGTGCTCATCCTGGGCGTCGCCACCCTGCTCTGGGTGACCGATCAGTGGCATCATATTTCAGCGTCTAAAGTAGGCTTGGCAGCAGGTCTTTTTGCCTGTCTGCCCGTACTTGGTCCGCTGAAGAAGGAGGATTTTGCTAAGGCCAACTTTCCGATTGTAATCTTTATTGCCGGCGCCATGTGTATGGGAACGGTGATGGCCGATACCGAGATCCTGAAAACTCTTACAGCGGTTTTGTTCAAATGGATGACACCTGTATTGCGCTCGGCCTCCCTTACGGCGCCGGTGCTATTGTATTGGTACAACAATATCTTTCACCTGTTTTTGGGCAATGAGTCTTCGATGCTCGTGGCAACGCTTCCAGCGTTGATGCAGTTTTGCCTTAAAGAAGGTTTCAACCCTCTGGCTGTGGGCATGCTCTGGACGTTTGCGACAGGCGGCAAAGTTTTTCTTTACCAGATGTCTGCCCTGGCGCTTGGCTATTCCTTCGGTTGCTTTACCGCCAAGGACCTGTTCAAGCTCGGGGTAGCCCTTTTCTTTGTCGAGTCGTTCTTGCTTTTAGTGATACTCCCGTGGTACTGGCCTCTTATCGGTCTTGCATGGCGTTGAGAGAGGTAGAGCCCCAACCTCCTTGGGGAGCCTACAGCCTCTGGGTGTAAACTTTTGTCTTGCAAAAGTGTTTGGCTTGTTTAATGATAGAGGTGACTCTTCCCGCCTGTAGATAACGAGGTAGGAAAACATCTCCGGAGGTGAACATATGGACGTTGTGATTGAGACCTTTGCTGATGGAGTCTTCACGATCATGTTCAACAGGCCCGAGAAGAAGAACGCAATGAGCCTGGAACTTCTGAAACGCCTTTCTGAGGCTCTGGCGCGTGCAGAGGCGCAAGGTGCGGCTGTTGTCGTGCTACGCGGTGCCGGAAAGACCTTTTGCGCGGGAGGAGATATCCTGGAATTCAGGCAGAGCGCCGAGATAGATGTCCAGATTGATTGCATGGCGGACTACCTTCACAAAAGCATACAGAAGATCAGGGAGATCAATGCCATCGTGATTGCTGTGGTGGAGGGGCTCGCCTTCGGCGCAGGCCTGAGCCTGTCTCTGGCCTGCGATCTCACCGTGGCTGAATCAAAGGCGACCATGAACATGGCCTACCGGAGGATCGGCCTTTCACCCGATGGTGGAGGCAGCTTCTTTCTGTCAAGGCTGGTGGGCGCAAAAAAGTTTAACGAGCTTTATCTCCTGTCGCGCAACATAGAGATGCAGGAGGCACGTGAACTCGGCCTCGTCAATTTCGTGTTCAACGACCAGGAGATTGACACAAAGCTCGCAGAGCTGGTGCGCGACCTCAAGGCTCTCCCCGCTGAATCCATAAGCAGGTTTAAAGAGTTGGTCAATCTCTCTCTCTTTTCCGGGCTCACTACACATCTCGACAGGGAGCGGCGATTTGTTACAGAGCTGGGCAGCCGCCCGGAGTTCAAGCAGAGGCTGGACGCAATTCTGAAGAAATGAGGCACGCGTGAAGTGCGCCTATTTTTGAAAAAGCGGACGGAACAGACATAATGCTTCCTCGAAGGCACATTTTAGACGTCTGGGAGTCTACCACTGATAAGGATCAGCTGGCGGTCGCGTCCACTGGTGCGCTGGTGATCGATGCGATCAAACATCTGAATACAGATCCCCAAAGGGATCATCTCGTAGAAGCCTTAGAGCTTAACGAGTTTATCTGTTATATGCACCCGTCCATGCGCCCCTACAACAAGTCTCTCATCTTTCATGTTATATCGGATTTGCTGGGCCTTCTGCTCTACGGCACGCCAAAAAAAAGGGCATCCGGTATAGAAAGTCTTGAGGTTATAGACTATGCCGGTAGGAACACCTTCTATCCTGTTCTGCGAGTCTGGCAACACTTGCAGACCAGGATCGGAGCGGAAAATGTCTTGAGAGAGACTATCGTCGAGGGGTTCATCAACAAGATAAGGGTTGAGATGTATATTGTGGATCACTATCCTTTCGTGGACGATATCTTCTTCTCCTCGCGAAAGCACGTCGAAAAATGGCTCCCTTCTCTCTCCGGTTTTTACGAGAGGACAGCTTCCGAGATCTTAGAGGCTTATGATAAGTGGTGGAGGCTGTGGCGTTGCAAGGAGAAAAAGGGAAAAATTCTCGAAAGCATGGTGGATAGACTCTTCGTTCAAGCCAAAAGGGACTTCGGCATCGAGATCAACAAGGAAAAGGTCATTGCCTCTATCCTTAACGACGGTGAAACCGGCAAGAGAGAAACCGAGCGCTTCTCCCGATGGTACAGGGAGAGCGTGGACATGCTGTTCGCAATCTAAGAAGCTTATCCAAGAGCGGCCTTCTTCGTCATTTAACTGGCTCGATATCTTGATCCGGCTTGGCAACGTAAGGTAGGACCTGCCAGGAGGATTAAATCAGGGTAAGCCTAAAAAACCTCTTGACAGGCAGATTGACCGGCAAGTATAGTTGCGCTTAAGGACTTCACAAGAAAAATTGGATCACTTCTGGGCAGGAACGCTTTTCTCAACCACATCGAAGTGCGATGCGTAGAGAGTAGGCTCTTTTGGATAAGACATTGCGTGTAAGAGGGAGGTAACATTATAAGCAAAAAGCAAGTGCGTCGAGGAGGGAAGAAATGATACGTCGCGAAGAAGTGAAGAAAATTCTCCAACAGTTGTACGAGGAGAAATTGGGCGGCTATCCAGAGGACATCCATCACGTTGAGATCGATGACAATTATGACTTTATCGTCTTGAA
>Ga0209039_10003599_pt1 | contig 11966 bp, 8 predicted proteins | sample BogFormECP12_OM1_FD_188238 | JGI IMG/M metagenome (GOLD analysis project Ga0209039, IMG submission 188238) | Bog forest soil microbial communities from Calvert Island, British Columbia, Canada - ECP12_OM1 (SPAdes) (version 2) | ecosystem: Environmental > Aquatic > Freshwater > Wetlands > Bog ...
CGGAAGGCGCCCGATGACTCGCCCGTGACGCCGTTGCGCGCTGGGCGCCCCTCATCGCGCGTGTCCGCGTTATAGCGCTGCGCCGCGGCCAAAGGCATGGGGCCAAGATAGCGGGCGTCCGTCGCCAAGGTGGGACACGCGGCCATGCAGCAACCACACTTGATGCAATAAGTGAATTGCAGATAGCTCTCCAGTTGCTCCGGCGACTGGTAGAACTCGCCCGCTGGATCGTTGATCTCCGCTTCATCCCCACGCAAAATGTAGGGCTTTACGGAACGGTGTTTGTCAAACATCGTGAAGAGATCGGGAACCAGGTCGCGGATGATCTCGAAATTGGGCAGCGGCCCGACGGTGAGGTTGGCACCGGCTATGTGGAGGATTTGCGTGTTGCAGGCCAGGCTCGGCCGTCCGTTCAGGAGCATGCCGCACGAACCGCAGATACCCATGCGGCACGAGTAGCGCCAGGCCAGCGTGGAATCCAGGTTGTCCTTTATGTAGTGCAGGCCGTCGAGGACCGTCATGCCCTCGCGCACGGGAACCTCGTAAGTCTTCACATGAGGTGCGCGATCAGTTTCGGGATTGTATCGCGTGACGTGGAACTTGATCCGGATGTCAGCTTTGCTGGTTTCGGCCATATGGCTACCCCCTTGCTCCTGCCAGCGCGATGCCATGCACCGCGACGGCTGCCCAGGTGCCCAGGCCAAACAATCCCAGTCCCACCACCAGCAGGACGATGGTGATGCTCTTTTCGACCGCAGGCTTGAGCGTCAATTCGAACAGCATGGTCCGCAGGCCGTAGAGACCGTGATAGAGCGCCACTCCGAGGAGAAGGACATATGTCACCGTGAAAAACAATTTGCCATCGCGGAAGAGGCTGTTCTTCAGCGAGTCCGCCTCGGTGCCGTAAGGGGCAAACCAGTGACCAGTCGCTGCCATGTGCATGATGAGCATGTGCAGGCCGAGCAGGAACAGGAGCGCCACTCCCGCAGTCATGTGCCAGGTCCAGTATTTGGTTCCGTTCATCTCTCCTCCTACTCCATCAGGGCCGAGTAACCGCCGATCGCCAGAAAGATCAAAGTCAGGATCATCATGCCAACCAGCAGGGGCCGTTGGACGTTGAGCGAAGTCTTGTAGGGATAAACCGGTTCGACAGGCTTGCCAATTGCGAATCCGAGTTCGACCAGTACCAACCGGATGCCGTTGCAGGCGTGACAGGCGAACGCGGCGAAGACCAGAAACTCCCCGAACTCGAAAACAGGTTGATGCAGGAATCCGCTTCCGACCCACAGGTAGATGCCCTTCGCCCGCAGGCTAGTGACAACGATGTGCAGCAAGAAGTAGAAAAGGATGCCCAGGCCCGTGATGCGATGCAGAATGTAGGCGTAGCGCTCGACGCCCCAGCGCCCGCCTCCGAGCCATCCCCATATCCCGAGCCGGTTGTCGTACCTCTTGATTTCCGCCATATCCGCCTCTTTCCGAAGACTTAAACTGCGAGCGCTGCTGCAGCAACTTGAAAGTTGCCGTGACATCGTTTTGAAAGGGCGCGGCTTCAGCCGCGCCGATGCGAGCCGGAAATGTGTCGGCCTTCAGGCCCTGAGGCCGCATTTCCTCAGCGGCTAAAGCCGACCTCGTTCTTCTTGCCTTTGCGGCACGGCTGAAGCCGTGCCCTTTCAAAACGGGCTACATCTATTTTGAAACGCCTCTAATACTTTCGCTCCACTGGTTTCCAGTTGGTAATGGTCACCGGCTTGTATTCAAGTCTCGGTTTGCCGCCGGTGCAGTAAACCATGGAATGGACTAGAAACTCTTCGTCATCGCGCTTGGGGAAATCTGTGCGAGAGTGGCCTCCCCGAGACTCCTCGCGCGCAAGCCCAGCGAAGAGCAACACCTCAGCCAGGTCGAGCATGTTTTCGGTTTCCAGAGTTTGAACGAGGTTGGTGTTGTAAACGCGGCTCTTGTCCTGAATCGTGATTTTCCGGAAGCGTTGCTTGAGCTGAGTGATCTTATCCAGCCCCTGTTTCATCGATTGCCCGGTGCGGTAGACGCCCGCATGTTGATCCATCAGGGTTCGGAGCTCCCGCCGGATTTGGGCCGGGCTCTCCGTCCCACTCCGTTGCAGCAGGCCGTCAAAAATGCGGCTTTCTTCTTCGCGGAATCTCTCTTGCGGAACTTCAGTCAGTTGCCGACCCGACTGCAAGTACTTCGCGATCCCGCCGCCCGTGATGCCGCCCCACACCAGGCATTCCGCGGTAGAGTTGCATCCCAGCCGGTTGGCGCCATGCATGGAATGGCAGGCCACCTCACCGGCAGCCCAGATATTCTCGACCTTGGTTCGGCCATCAATGTCGGCTTCGATGCCACCCATCGAGTAGTGAGCCACGGGCCGGATCGGGATCGGCTGCGTGATCGGATCGATCCCGAGAAACTTCATGCACACTTCCCGTATCAGAGGCAGGCGTTTGTTGATGCGATCAGCTCCCAGATGCGTCAGATCAAGATGGATAGAGTCCAGCCCATCGGGTCCGGGGAAACCGCGTCCCTCGAGGATCTCCGTCATCTCGGAACGGGAGACGATGTCGCGCGGCGCCAGTTCCATCATCTTGGGCGCGTACTTCTCCATGAAGCGCTCGCCCTTGTTGTTGCGCAGGTAACCGCCTTCACCGCGGCAGCCCTCTGTCATCAGGATGCCGGAGGGCACGAGCCCCGTCGGGTGAAATTGCAGAAACTCCGGATCTTCCAGCGCCAGCCCGGCGCGGTAGGCAATAGCCTGGCCGTCGCCTGTTACGGTTTGCGAGTAAGTGGTGAATCCGTACAGATTTCCCAATCCTCCGGAAGCAATCAGGAGCGCCTTCGCTCGCAAGACTACAAACTCGCCAGAGGGCAGATCGTAGACCGTAAGACCTGCGAACCGGTCGCCATCGAGCAACAGGGAAGTGACGAAGCACTCGTCATAACGCTTGAAGTTTTTGTATTTGAGTAGCGTGTCGTACAGGGCCTGCATCTCGAAGAAGCCGGTCTTGTCCGCCGCCATGCAGGCGCGCGGAAACGAATGCCCGCCGAAAGGCCGCTGCATGATGCGGCCATCCTCCCGGCGCGACCAAGGCACTCCCCAGTGCTCCAGAAGCCGGATCTCGTCGGGCGCGGTTTTCACGAACCGGTCCACCGTGTCCTGGTCCGCAAGGAAGTCGGCGCCTTTCACCGTGTCCCAGGCGTGCAACTCGAGGTTGTCGCCTTCCTCGGGCCGCATAACTGCAGCGGTGCCCCCTTCGGCGCAAACCGAATGGGAGCGCATGACCTGCACCTTCGACACGATGCCGATGTCGGCCGTACCCTGGGTTCGCATGTTGATTTCGACCGCGGCGCGCAACCCCGCCAGTCCGGTGCCCAGGATCAAAACATCATGAGTGGTTTCGCGCATAGTTCGCGTGTTCCTTCGTACTCCGGGAATTGCCGGTCGGCCAGAAATAAACCGTGACCGGCCAGACCTCATCGCGCAGTACCTTACGGACCAAGGTTTCCCCGCGGTCCGGCAAAACTGCAAACAGCTGCTAACCTCACACGAGGCGTTCTTAATTTACAAAATGGGTAGATGAAAACTGTGTTTTGGCTCACGTCAGGGTGTGATTGCGGGCGCTGACGGGAGGCGCCTCTTGCGAAACATGACTCGGCCACGATCTGCGGCGAGAGCGGTTCCCCGAGATTCCTATGGCTTTCGCGGCCCCAATGATTCGAGGGGAGGAATCGAGAAGGATGCGGTCAAGGAATGTTCCGGTGGTTGGGTTCCGTTCTGAATGGCTTTGGCGAGAATCTCCATCGCCTGTCCCGTAAGCGGTGGAATGTGGATGGTCGCCCTGAGCAAGCCTTCGCGCACCCAGGCTTGGCCCGTCGCCGGCTGACCATCACATCCGGTAAATGGCAAGCTCAGCCATTGTGAACGCTCCGCTTCGTTGGTGATCTCCTGAAAAGCTTTGCGAGCGCCCATGGCCATCGAGTCATCCTGCGCGCCCACCAGGTCAATGGACGCACTGTGCGCCGTAGCCAGTTTCAGCCAGGACTGCGCTGCCCGCGCCGCACTTTCCTCTGTCCACCGCGCCTTCAGCAGCGTCACTTGAATGTTCGGCGGCTTCGTCTCCAGCATCCCGGCCGCGCGTTCTTTGGCCGAGGAACTGTGTGAAGGCCCTTCAATGTACAGAACAGAACCGCCTCCGGGCAGCAACGCGGCGAATTGTCTTCCTTGAATGCGGCCAATCTCGATGTGATCGGAACTGACGGCAAAGACGGGCGCGGTTGCCGCCGAACGCAGCTCAGCCAAGTAATCCGGCCTCCGGTTTAGCACCGCCCAGCCGATGCCGGCGGCGCTGGCGGCCCGGGCTACCTGAGGCATGGCCGTGCCCCCAACCGGTTCCACCACAATCGCATCGGGCCGGGACTCAACCCGGTTTTGAATTGCCTTCAGAAGTTGCGTGCTCTGGTTCACCGCGTCGTCATCGGCAAAGATGATCTCCGCCTCGATCCCCAGTTTGCGCGCGGTATCTTCCGCCGATTGCGCTTGTGCCACCTGGTAATCGTTCTCGCGGCTGTGAAGAGATACCAGAAATCGAAGCTTTTTCATCATGTCCCGAGTGTGTCCCTGACTACCTTCTAACGATACGCCCTGTTGAAGCAGAAGTCCTGTTTTGACATGGCATGTCTCTTCTGGCCGTTTCTAACACAGCCTGTGGGTCTGACAGATGCAGGGTTGGCAGCAGGCTTGTGTTGCGGCCTTGACGATAGTTCGGTGCGCGGACGATGATGTCGCTGGAGTGGAAATAACCGGCCGGTGAGCGCAAGCGGGTGGTCGAGGTTTACGATTCTCCGGCAGGTTGCCAAGAATCGCAATATCCCGGTTCAAAAGGATGCAATCATGACTAAGCTGGAATCGAAACTCGCGACGCTGGTCGCAGGAATACTGCTGGTGTGTTTTGGGTTCGCTCGGACGGCGCAAGCCGACGAGGGCATGTGGACGTTCGACAATTTTCCGTCCAAGACCGTGGGGACAAAGTATGGCTTCACGCCCTCGCAGGACTGGCTTGACCACGTTCGCTTGTCGTCGCTGCGCATTGCCGGCGGGTGCTCGGCGTCATTTATTTCTCCGCAGGGCCTGGTGATGACGAATCACCATTGTGTCGTCGAATGCGTGGAGCAGTTGTCGACAGCACAGCAGAATCTTGTGGACGACGGTTTTTCCGCAAAAACCCCTGCCGAGGAGAAGAAGTGCCCCGATTTCGAACTCGATCAGCTGGTTGAGATTCGCGATGTAACCAAGGACGTGCTGGAAGCGCTGACCGGCAAGACGGGGGAGGCGGCAAACAAAGCGCTGAATGCGAAACGAGCGGAGCTGGAGCAAAGCTGCGGATCGGATGCCAGCGTGCGCTGCGAGGTGGTTTCGCTGTATCACGGCGGAGTCTACGATCTGTACCGGTACAAACGCTACAACGACGTGCGCCTGGTGTTTGCGCCGGAGTTTTCGGTCGCGCAATTCGGCGGCGACCCGGACAATTTTAATTTTCCGCGCTTCGATTTCGATATTGGCCTGCTGCGGGTCTATGAGGGAGACAAACCGGCGGCGAGCAAGGATTATCTACGCTGGAGCGCGAACGGCACCAAGAACGGCGATCTGGTTTTCGTCTCCGGGAACCCGGGCGGCACGTTCCGTGAATTGACCAACTCGCAACTGGCCTTCGAGCGTGACACCCTTTATCCCTTCAGGCTCCCAGAAATCGCCGAGCGGCGCGGGCAGCTGGAAGTGTTCGTCACTCGTGGACCAGAGCAGGAGCGCGAGGCAAAGGACGAGTTGTTTTTCCTGGAAAACGGGTTCAAGGTGTACTTCGGACGGCAACAGGCGCTGCTGGATCCGCAGTTCTTTGGTACCAAAGTGCAGGAGGAGCAACGCTTGCGCGCAGCCACGGCAGCGGATCCAAAGCTGTCCGCGGATGTTTCGGCCTGGGATGACATCGCGAAAATTCAGCAAGTACGCTCGCAGCTTTTTGTGCGAAACGCGTCGTTAGGCGGCCGTTCCTTCCGCGCGGGTTTGCTGGGCGATGCGGTCACGCTGGTGCGGGCCGCGGCTGAGCGCACCAAGCCCAACCCTGAGCGCCTGCCTGAGTATACGGACAGAGCGTTATTCAACGTGCAGCAGCAGTTGACCGCTGCCGTCCCGGTTTATAAGGACCTGGAGGAACTTGACCTCGCATTTCTGTTCACTGTGATTCGGCGCGACCTGGGAGCTGACGACGGGTTCGTGCGGAAGATGCTGGGCAAGGAATCTCCCGAGCAACTGGCGCACCGGCTGGTGACCGGTACGCATTTGGAGGATCCGAAGGTTCGGGAAGAGCTGTACAAAGGCGGCCAAAGCGCAGTGGATGCCTCGACCGATCCGATGATCCGCTTCGCGGCTGCGATTAACGGCGATCTGCTGGCAGTGCGCAAAGACTACGAGGCGCGCGTGGACGCTCCCACCCGAGCCGCTGCCGAGAAAATTGCGAAAGCGCGCTTTGCCGTTTACGGAACCAGTGTCGATCCGGACGCAACTTTTACTCTGCGCCTGACCTATGGGACCGTGAAAGGCTTCGAAAACGCCGAGGGCAAGTTTGTTGAGCCTTACACGAACATCGGCGGCCTGTTCGAGCGGGCGACCGGAGCACCGCCGTACGATCTGCCGGAAAGCTGGCCCAAAGCCAAAGCGTCGCTGAATCTGTCGCTGCCAATGAATCTGTCGACAACCAACGACACAACCGGGGGCAATTCTGGAAGCCCCATGATCGACAAGGACGCGAACGTGGTCGGCCTGCTTTTTGACGGGAACATTTTCTCCCTGGGCGGCGACTACGGTTACGACCCGGTGAAGAACCGCTCCATCGCGGTGGACAGCCGCGCTCTGCTTGAGGGAATGCGGAAGGTCTACCACATCGATCGAATCGTCGATGAGATCGAGGCGGCCCGAAAGTAGGAAGCAACTCTGGGTCCGGCCTGCGAAGATACGCCACGCAGGCCGGGCCATTTAGGCTAATGTCGCGCGGCGCTGATTGCGGTGTCTGATGCGCATTACCTAAGGTCAGAAGCTGTGGTCACGTTTACCGCCCGTCCCATCCCCTGTATTTTGTGAACACTCTCCAGGTCCGGCATGTGACCGGGCTGGTGTGTCCGCTTGGAGCAGGAAGTCATGGCTGTGCATTATCGCGGGTTTCCAATCAGGGCGTCCGAACGCAAAGGCAACAAAGTGAGAACTTTGTTGAAGGCTCTGTCTCTTGCGTTCGTGCTGGTCGTGCGCGCTCTGGCGCAAAATCAATTGCAAACGGGGCCGCCGGTTGCAGCTTATGGGCCGAGTTACGATGTGAGCTGCGGCTACAGTTATCTCTCATCGACAATTCCGTCCGCGGGACGTGTGGGTCTCAACGGTCTGGATGCCACCGGACATGCCAACTTTCTCCCGCATTGGGGAGTCGCCGTGGACTCCGGTTACGTGCGCACTTCCGACGTACTTAGCACCGGACAATCCGGCTACACTTTGACTTTCCTGGCTGGCCCCGTGTTTTATCCGTCTGAGCACAGACAAACGGGGATGTTTATCCACGCGCTAGCCGGCGCGGGACTGGTCGACGGCGCGGTACCCGTGACTGGCACCCATTACCTACATGGATGGGTGGAAAGGCCGGCCTATGCAGTCGGAGGAGGAATCGAACGCTCCGTCGTCGGGCCTTTCGGGGTTCGTCTTAGCGGAGATTACCTGCGCACCGCGTATGCAGACTCTTCCGGCACTGTTCGCACCCAGAACAATCTTCGAGTGACCGCCGGCATCGTCTTTCGCCTGAGAGGGCACCAAGGCATAGCTGTCAGCCAGTAAAGGCCACGTTAGGTAACACGGGGGCCTGGTCACTGGCAGCCGAGTACGCTCCAATTCAAACCGGCTCGCACTGGAGTTGCCTAGAACTTCACGGCGCTAGAGAGGGTAAGTGACAGCAACCGGCTTGTTCTTTCGAAGTATCGCTAATGCTTCCCTTGAGCGCTGATCCAGGAAGTCACTTCTGAGTCCAAGACGTCCAGCGGCAAGGCGCCGTTCGCGAGTATTTCGTCATGAAAAGCGCGCAGATCGAAACCGTCGCCTAACTTCTTCTTCGCTTCTTCGCGCAGCTTCAGAATCTCAAGTTGCCCGAGTTTGTAGGCCAGTGCCTGGCCGGGCCATGCGATGTAACGGTCCACTTCGCTCTGGATGTTCGGCTCGTCCATCGCGGTATAGCGATGGAAGTAGGCCACCATTTGATCGCGAGTCCAATGTTTTTCGTGCACGCCGGTGTCCACCACCAGGCGGATAGCGCGCCACATTTCATTTTCGAGGCGTCCGTAGTTGCTGTAAGGATCCTGGTAGCGGCCGACTTCCTTACCTAATTGCTCGGCATAGAGCGCCCAGCCCTCCACGAAGGCGGTGTATCCGGCGTGGCGGCGGAATGCGGGCAGGTCCTGCATCTCCTGCGCCAGTGAGAGTTGGAGATGATGGCCGGGAATGCCTTCGTGATAAGCGATGGCCTCCACGTTCAGCATCAGGCGATGCTCAGGATCCCACTCGTTGACGTTGATGTGACCAGGCCGGGAACCGTCCGCAGTGCCGTCGCTGTAGTCGGCAGGCACCGCGTTCTTGGAGCGCGAGGCCTCCATGGGAATAACCGTGAGCTTACTCTTGGGCAGGTGTCCGAATAGCTTGGGCAACTCTGGCTCCATGTCGCGCACATAGTTCGCGTACAGATCAAGCAATTGCGGACCAGAGGTTGCGTAGAAGCGACGTTCGTTCTTGACGTGGCTGTTGAGGCTGGCGAGATCCTTGAATCCGAGCTGATGCGCGACTGTGAGCATCTCAGCTTCAATCTGGTCGACTTGCTTGAGGCCGAGTTCATGAATTTGATCCGGCGTCAGGTCGGTGGTAGTGATGCGGCGGATGGCGAAGCGATACCGGGCCTCTCCGTCGGGGAGAGACCACACTCCCGGATCGGTGCGGCCATGAGGCGCATATTCGTTGCGGACGAAGCTGGCGAAGCGCTGGTAAGCGGGTACGATTTGTCCGGCGATGGTCGCCAGAATGGCCTCGCGCAGACGTTTCTGGTCCGCGGGTGGAACGTCGGAAGGGAACTCCTTCAGAGGCGCGGCGAACGGGCCGGCCTCGCCCGTCTTGCTGGCGATGTCGTCGGCTTCGGCCGCGACTTTTTCCAGAAGATAACGCGGAGGCATGAGACCGTCCCGCATGCCTTGCCGCATGTTCGCGATTACCTGATCGAACAACCGCGGAACCTGACGCAGCCGTGCCAGGTAATTCTCGTAGTCGAGAACGGTGTTGAATGGCGTGAGTACGATCAGGCCGGTCATTTCGAGATGTGGACCGCCCATCTGATTGACGGGCATCTCCCAGGGTTTGAACTGAGCGCCCTCGATCTCCTGACGCAGTTTCCGGATCATCAGCTCGCGGCTGAGGCTGTCCTGCTTCGAGAACCCGGTTGGATCGATGGCCTCGAACCGGGCCAGGAACGAGCGCTTTTGGTCAATATCAGACCGGAAGAACTCAGAAGAGTTGTCGCCGAGGCGGTCATTGTAGCGACGGTCGCCTAAGACTGTGGCCCACTCGGGATTGGTGCGCAATTGGTACTCCCATTCTTCGTCGAACAGGGAGAGCAGTTGCTGACGGCGACTCTCAACCGACGCCGGCGCGGGAGTGTTGTTCTGTGCAATCGAAGATTGCATGCTGGTCAGCGTCCAGATCAACGTGAGAGTAATGCTTCCCAAGGCGGGCCGCACGCGGAGCTTCATGGCTGGCTTCCCCTGTTCTGAGCGTTCTTGCTGGAAGAATGTCTCAATGTCTCCCCTGTTCGCGGACCCAAACTCGAGCCCCTGTTACCAGCACACCGGTGCGCAAAGCCTACGCCGACTTGTTGTTGACCTTCCAATAGACCGCGTAACGTTCGTGGATCACCCGGTTGAGAGGAACCAGCGTTAGCGGCTGCGATTGCCCTACCGCCTGGAACGTGAGGGATTGCTTGGTATCGGGTTCAATCCACGCTGTGGGTTTGCTGGCGTCCGCAGTGATGTCTGGTACTTTGCGTTGGTCGCCAGGCTTCGGTTCGTAGTCGCCGTAGCTCATGTCTTTGCTCACGGCCTCGAAGCGCCCTGCCAGCACAAGAGGGCCATACATGGCGGCCTGGATCGTCTCGTCGTCGGGCATGTTATGCATGTGCAGCCCCATCGGCAAGCTGAGTTCGATTTTGTCACCGGTCTTCCAGACACGGTTAAGAGTGAGATAGCTGCTGGGGCTGGCAAACGCTGGCAGCGCGGCTCCGTTGATTTTCACGCTGCCACCTTGCACCCAGTATGGAATGCGAAGGTTGATCGCGAACTGGGCGGGGTTCTTCGCCGAGATTGTGATGGTCGTTCCCTGTTCTTCCGGAAAGCGAGTTTCCTGCTTGAAGCGCAATCCCTTCTCCGGCCACTCCACTTGTGAATCGATGTAGAGGTTTACATAGAGTGAATCGTCGTCGTGGAAGTAGATGGTATCGGTCAGCTTGGCGTATTCCTCGGATCCGGTTCCGGTGCAGCACCACAGAGAGTCGAAGGGTTTGCCAAATGTCTTCCAGTAGCCTGCAGCCAGCGGCAAGTAGTACATCATGGTGCCGTCTTCCGGATTGATGGTGCCCAGACGGTGGTTGAACAGGGTGCGTTCGTAGTAGTCCATGAGGCGGGCGTCGGGCGACCAGCCGAACAAGTGGCGGGTCAGCTTCATCATGTTGTAGGCGCAGCAGCATTCTGTTGTGCTCGGGCCTAGTTCGGTCGAGAGCTTGCCGGGATCTGAGTTCCAAGATTCTCCGTTGCTGGTGCCTCCGGTGCAGTAGGAGCGTTCGCTCACCACCTCATCCCAGAAGTATTCGGCGATGTCGCGATAGCGGCGATCCCCCGTGAGTTCGTAGTATCGGGCGGCGGCAATGACCTGGGGGATGTGCGTGTTCACATGCAGGCCCTTCAACTCATCGCGGTGGGCAGCCAGAGGATCGAAGAACGCCTTCTTGTCGAAGCGCTGAGCTACTTCCAGGTAATAGTCCTTGCCGGTGACGGCGTAGAGGTTGGAGAGCACCTCGCCCATGCCTCCATATTCGGTGGTGAGCACACGCTGCATGTGGTCGTAGCTGAGGGGGCCGGTATAGCCCGCCGTCCAGCCCGCTATTTTCTGGACTATTTCGAGCGCCTGTTCGTTGCCGCAGTACACGTACATGTCCAGGAGGCCGGCCATGATTTTATGGATGGTGTAGAACGGAGCCCAGACGGGCTGACGCTCGCGCAGGCGATCGAAGAACTCAATCGGAAAGGCGCTCAGGTAGCCACTTTTCAACGCAGCCTGGCAGTTGCCGAGTCCGGCGACGACGGCGTCGGCGTTCTTCTTGAGGTCTTCATCGCCGCAACTGGCATACATGAGGGCGCAGGCGGAGAGATAATGACCACCGGCATAGTGGCCGCGCAGTTCACAGTCCGGGGCCTCCCAGCCTCCCAGTGGCTGTGCCGAAGAGGCAATGCCGGCGTTGACGCGGAACGTATGCAGCAGACGGTCCGGCGGCAGAGAATGCAGGTATTGGCGGTCAGCCTCCATCGCGATCTTGCAGGTACCCTCTCCCAGACGCACTTGCTTCATCGGAAAGGGGAGCGCTTTCCAGGGAATCTTCTCGAAACTGGCGGCCTTGCCCGCTTTCTGCGTCGTGTTCACCACCGGATCTTGTGGCGGACTTGCCATCAACGCTCGCGGCAGGAGAGTCGAGCCGGCGGCGGCGGCGACCGTCGTCATAAAATTGCGGCGTGAGAATTGTCCAAATTGCGTCATCTGCTTGTCCTCCATTACAAAGCGGGCACCCCGGTGCTAGCCGTGGATATTGTATACTTTTGTCGTTGGCAAAACGCCAAAC
>Ga0209039_10003600_pt1 | contig 11962 bp, 6 predicted proteins | sample BogFormECP12_OM1_FD_188238 | JGI IMG/M metagenome (GOLD analysis project Ga0209039, IMG submission 188238) | Bog forest soil microbial communities from Calvert Island, British Columbia, Canada - ECP12_OM1 (SPAdes) (version 2) | ecosystem: Environmental > Aquatic > Freshwater > Wetlands > Bog ...
GCCGCGGCCAGCGCGGTCTGCTGGGTGGCGATGTAGTCCTGCCACCGGCCGCGCCGGTTGAAGAACGGGCCGAGCGTCCAGGGGATCTGCCAGGCGTGGATATCGAAGCCGTTGGCGTCGGCAAACGCGATCAGCGCGAGCAGGACCGGGACCTCGGCGTCGAACCAGGCCATCGCCTGCTCCTTGTCCGCCACGTCGGCGGGCAGCACGCCCGGCTGCGGGCTGGCGAGCTGCAGCGGAGACCGGAACGGGCTGAACCGGTGCGAGGCCGCCATCGCCGTGTGCAGGTAATGGTCGAGCACGCGGTGCACGGCGGCCCGGCGCTCCGGTGCCGGGTCGTGCCGCTCGGCCTGGTCGGCGGCGTACGCGCGGAGCAGGTCGTGGAACGTGAATCTGGCGGGCAGGTACTCGGCGACCATGTGCGTCCGGCTCAGCTCGCGCAGCGCGGCACCGGCGTCGGCGCGGGCCATCCCGGCCAGGCTGGCCGCCGCCGACAGCGAGATGTCCGGGCCCGGGTGCACGCCGAGCAGGCGGAACATCCGCGCCGCGGGCTCGGACAGCTGGTCGTAGGACCAGGACAGCACGGCCCGTACGTTGGTGACCGCGTCGCCGGCCTCGAGCGCGTCCAGCCTGCCCCTGGCGTCGCGCAGTTCGGCGGCTAGTTCGGTCAGCGGGCGCTTGGGCCGGCTGGCCGCGCGGCCGACCGCGATGCCCAGGGCCAGCGGGAGACGGGCGCAGGAGGAGATGATCTCGTCCGCCGCCTCGGGCTCGGCCGCGGCCCGGTCCTGGCCGAGCCGACGTACCAGCATCTCGCGCGCCTCATCGTGGCTGAGCACGTCGAGCGTGAGCGGCACCGCCCCCTCGGCGGCCACCAGCCCGGTCATCTCGTTGCGGCTGGTCACCACGACCAGGGAACCCGGTGAACCGGGCAGCAGCGGACGGACCCGGGCCACGTTGCGGGCGTTGTCCAAGACGATCAGCATCCGCTTGCCATCGAGCAGGCTGCGGAACAGGGCGGACCGGCCCTGGGTGTCGGCCGGGATCCGGTACGGCGGCACGCCCAGTGCGTCGAGGAAGAACCGCAGCGCCTCGGCCGGCTCCATCGGCGGGGTGGCCGGATCCAGACCGCGCAGGTTGACGTACAGCTGGCCGCCGGGGAAGCGCTTGGCGACCTGATGGCCGAACCGGACGGCGAGCGCGGTCTTTCCCGTTCCCGCCGTGCCGGAGATGACCACGATCGGCACTGTCTGGTCGGTGCTGACTTCGTCGGGGCGGGCGTCGCCGGATTTGGCCGGAAGCATCTCCTGCAGCATGGCGAGCTCTTCGTGACGGCCGGTAAAGCCCAGCGCGTCAAGCGGCAGCTGGGCCGGCACCGGCGTGACCGTGCCCTCGGCCCGGGGCCGCCGGCGGCCATCGCCAAGCGCGGAACCGATCCCCGTCGCGTCCCCACCCACCTCCCCATCCCCCTTCATTTGCGTCACCAGAGCCGGGCCGTCCGGGACGGCCAGGGCGGGATCGGCGGTCAGCACCTGCTGGTGGATGCGGGACAGGTCGCTGCCCGGATCGATGCCCAGCTCGTCGGCGAGTACCCGTCGGCCCTCGGCGAACACCCGCAGCGCCTCGGCGTGCCGTCCGCAGCGGTACAGCGCGATCATCAGCAGCCCGCGCATCCGCTCCCGCAGCGGATTACTCGCCACCATGGCCGTCAGGTCGGGCACGACCTCCTCGTGGCGGCCGAGCGACAGCAAGACGTCGGCCCGCTCTTCCGCGGCCGCGGAGCGCAGTTCACCGAGCCGCACCCGCTCCGTCTCCGCGAACGGCCCGGGTACCCCGCAGAACGCAATACCCCGCCAGAGCGAGAGCGCCGAGTTGAGCGCGAACACCGCGCCGGTCAGGTCGCCGGTCTTGCGCAGCTGGCGGGCCCGGCCGAGGTCTTGTTCGAAGGCCACCGCGTCCGGCTGGCCGGGCACCAGGTGAAGCACGTACCCGGCCCCGGATGAGACCAGGACCCGGCCCGGCCCGCGCAGCGACCGGTTGGGTTCGATGACCCGGCGCAGGCCGGCCACGTAAGTGTAGATGCCACCCTCGGCGCTGGCCGGGGGATCCTGCCCCCAGACCGCATCGACTAGCTCTCCCCGGGATATCACCCGGTTTGCCCGCATCGCTAGGATGCCAAGCACAGCTTGCTGCCTAGGCTGCCCCACAGGTAGTTCCTGGTCGCCATACCAGGCCGTTACGGGACCAAGCACGCCGACGCGCAACGCCACGGCTTCGCCGACCTTCCGCTCGCCAAACACCCCAAAGACCCGAAGGTCCGCCCCCACCCGGGCTGGAGCCTCTCGTCAAGATTACAGTGATTTGCACGAGTCATCCAGGAAAAATCTAGATCGCATAGAGACGACCCTTTAATAGTTGGTCGCGCCACGAGGGCGCCTGCGCTGCGGCTCTGAAGTTCTAGCTTCCGCACGTCGGGCACGCCTGACGTTCAATTATACGGGGAGGCTAGGGATGGCGGTGAAGGCCGGGATATTTGTTACAGCCCGGGCTGCTGGGATTCCTGAGGCGTGATGAACGCCGCTGCAATCACTTCGGCCGCGCCAGCAGTCCACCAGGAGCTGATCCGCGCACTCGCGGAGCGGGCCCGGATCCATCGCCTCCGAGATCAGCAGCAGCGCCGCCGGGATCAACTGCAGCGCCTGCAGCGCCTGCGGGGGCAGCAGCAGGTCGCCCGATCTGGTGCCGGGCTATCCCCGCTGGCCAACCACGATGAACCAGGCGCAAGCGCGGACCTATCCGTCGAGGCCTGGCTGCCATACGCTCTGCCCGGCTCGTTCGGCCCTACTGACCTGGCTGGCCCGGCCGGCCTTGCTGGCCTGGACAGTCCAGTGGCCCTTTGCACTCCGGCGCGGCCGGCTTAGGCCCGGCACCGCTTGCTGGAGCCTCCGGGTCCCGCGCGACCCGGAGCCGCCGGCCCTCACGGCACCCCCCTCACTACCTGCCGTGAGGGCCGGCACCCTCGGCGCCGACCTAGTGGACGGCTGCGGTCTAGCCGTATCTGGCTCTCATGATCCACTAGGCGCCCTTTATGGAATCGTCAGGCTATCTTGGCCAATACTTCACTATCTGCCCTTTGCGCCCGAGCCCCGGGCAAACGGGACACCCCCGAAATGGCCCGTGCCGCAGCGGCCAGCGGAGCCGGCATCGGGACGGCACCGGCCCGCCGCTCCCGTCCAGGCATAAGGCGCGGGCCAGTCATCGAGTGCGGACGCACCGGTAAGGTTGAGCGCCTAACATGGAGCCGGTACCCGGACGACGGAATACTCCTGCGCGCCGACGCAGGCATGGAACCAGCAGACGCGCGGCCTGACCGCCGGCTGGCTGACGCAAGGGTTGGACGAAGCGAGCATGGGCAAGGCAAGCAGAACAAAGGTCGACAGCAGCCGCAGGGAGAAGATCGCCGCACAGCGCGCGGCGGCCCGTCGCGCCGAACAGCGCCGGCGGATTCTCATCGCGTCGGGCAGCGTTGTCGCCGTGCTGGCCATCGTACTGGCCTTCATCGTGATCAAGCTGAACTCCAGCCCAGCCTCGGACAACTCGCCGAACGGCCCGACCGGCGCGGCCCTGGCCAGCGTCGTGACCAACGTCACGAGCGTGCCCGCCAGCACCCTGGACAAGGTCGGGAACGGCAGCGGCGCGGTCACGGCCACGCCCACGACCATCAGCGGCTCGGCCCTGACCGCCAACGGCAAGCCCGAGGTGCTGTACATGGGCGCCGAGTACTGCCCCTACTGCGCGGCTGAGCGCTGGGCGATGATCGTGGCGCTGAGCCGGTTCGGCACGTTCTCCGGGCTGGCGACCGTGCATTCCGCCGCCGCCAACGGGGCGGGCAACGCCGAGCCCTTCCCCAACACGCCGACCTGGACGTTCGTCCACGCCACGTACACCAGCAAGTATCTGACGTTCACCCCGGTCGAGGAGCAGACCAACATCCCGGATAGCGCGACCGGCACCTATACCACCCTGCAGACGCCCACCACGGCTCAGCAGGCGCTGGTAACCAAGTACGACTCTGCTTCCGGAGGCGCGATCCCGTTCGTGGACTTCGGCAACAAGTACCTGATCTCCGGGGCCAGCTACAACGCGGGGGTGCTGTCCGGGCTCAGCTGGGCGACGATCGCGTCGGACCTGAGCAACCCGAACAGCGCGGTCGCCAAGGCGGTCGACGGCACGGCCAACTACATCACGGCCGCGATCTGCCAGCTAACCGGTAACCAGCCCGCTAGCGCCTGCACCGCCACCGTCAAGTCTCTGGAAAGCCAGATCTGATCCTGAGCTAGGTCTAAGACTGCGAGCGGAGACTCGCGGGGTACAATCTTGCGTCAGGTGCCGGTCACGTTGAGCGTTCAGGGACCGCGCGTACAGCAGCAGCCGTGAAACTCACCGGAGGCGAAGCTCGGATGACAGCGTCGAAGTCAAGCCGTGCCCGGAACGCGCGAAACGGCGCCCCGGCCGGCGCGGCTAGGGCAGGCACCGCGGTCAAGAGCGGAGCGGCCAACAGCGGAGCGGCCAAGAGCGGAGCGGCCAAGAGCGGGAGCGCCGCCCGCAACGGCGGCGCGACCGGCAACAGCACTGCCAACCGGGGCGGCACCGTCACCAAGGACGGCGGCCGCGATCGGGTCCGGACCATGGCGGCGCGGAACGGGGCGAGCGGGCGCGGGGTGCGGGAGCAGGTGCCGGTCACCTCGGACGACGCCAGGCAGAGCGGGCCCGCCCTCTGGCTGCAGCTCACCACCTTCGTGCTGGCCCTGGCCGGGCTGGGCGTGTCGATCTACCTGACGATCGCGCACTTCACCGAGTCGACGCTGGCTGGGTGCTCGGAATCGGGGCTGGTGAACTGCACCAAGGTGACCACCAGCCCGCAGTCGTACGTGTTCGGGATCCCGGTGGCGGTGCTCGGGCTGGCCTTCTTCCTGTTCGCGGCGGCGATCATGAGCCCGTGGGCGTGGCAGGCGTCCAGGCGCGAGATCCACCTGCTCCGGATGGCGTCGCTGGTGGTCGGGATCGGCCTCGTGCTGTACCTGATCTACGCCGAGCTGTTCATCATCGGCAGCATCTGCCTGTACTGCACCAGCGTGCACGTCATCACGTTCGTGCTGTTCGTGCTGACCGTGATCGCGACCGCGGCCTGGGGCTTCAAGCCCGGCGCGGCGTGGAAGTTCAGCCGCGCGCGGCAGTCTGGCTGAGGAGTGACCGTCCGGCGGTCCGGAGACAGCGTCGTCCTGCCGTCTGGCGGCGATCACGCAGTGGGAGGCCGACACCGACGAGGACCAGGGGACCGAGCAGGCGCGCGCGCTGCTGCGCAGCCTCATCGGCCGCCTCGGGCGGGCCGCCCGGGACGGACTGGCCGACCCCAGGGACCGGCTGCGGCCGGCGGTCGAACCGCTTATCGCGCTGCGGGCCGCCCTGCGCGGCGAGGGCAACTTCGCCGCCGCCGCCGCCATCAGGGAAGCGCTGGCCGCCACCGGCCTCGACGTCAGCGACACGCCGGAGGGCACCCGCTGGCGGCCGGCCAAGACGGTGTAACCGGCTTGGCCGGCCAAGACGGTGTAACGGGCTGACCAGGGCATTACATTGTGCTCATGTTGCCGCCCGGCTAGCGCCTACCGCCCCCGGGCGCACTACCCTGTAGGGGTACCAGGCCTGGCCGCACGCGCAAATCGAGGCAGGTAGAGAGAGGAGCCGGATTCGTGCCCGGCATGAACTCAGGTCTGAACCCGGCCGACCCGACGCTGGTCGCCGCGTTCAGGTCTGCGCTATTCCACCAGGGCGCGATTGCCCTTATCGCGATCGTATTCCTCTGGCTCATCTGGGCGACGGCGCGCACCTGGCGGGTCGCCCCGCCGGGCGCCAGCGGTGGGGCTCCGGGCGCTGATACGGCGGAAGCCCGGGGACGGCGGCTGCTGCGCATCGGGTTCGGGCTGCTGTGGATATTCGACGGGATCCTCCAGGCGCAGCCGAAGATGGCCGGAGGGCTGGCCTCCCAGGTCATCGAGCCGATCGCGGCGTCTTCGCCGACGTGGGTCCAGCGCCTGGTCAACTGGGGCGGCACGGCCTGGTCCTATCACCCCATCCAGGCCGGCGCCGCCAGCGTCTGGATCCAGGTCGGCATCGGCGCCTGGCTCATTGTCGCATCACGCGGGTTCTGGTCCAGGCTCGCCGGGGTGGCCAGCGTCGGCTGGGGCCTGATCGTCTGGGTGTTCGGGGAGTCGTTCGGCGGGATCTTCGCGCCCGGCCTGAGCTTGCTGACCGGGGCGCCCGGCGCCGTCCTGCTCTACGCGGTCGCCGGGGCGCTCATCGCGCTGCCCGAGGGCGCCTGGCGTGGCCCGCGGCTCGGGCGGCTGCTGCTGGCCGGCCTGGGGCTCTTCTTCCTCGGGATGGCGCTGCTTCAGGCCTGGCCGGGCCGCGGTTTCTGGCAAGGCACGGTCGACGGCAAGCCGGGAACGCTTTCCGGGATGGTCCAGTCGATGTCGGGCACCCCGCAGCCGCACTTCCTGTCGTCCCTGCTGTCGGCCTTCGGCTCGTTCGGCGCCAGCAACGGCTTCGCGGTCAACCTGGTCGTGGTGATCGCGCTCGCCGCGTTGGGCGCGATCTTCCTGACCGGGCAACCCCGGCTGGTCAGATACGCGGTAGCGTTCGGCATCGTGTTCTGCCTAGCCGACTGGGTGCTGGTGCAGGACCTCGGTTTCCTGGGTGGTTTCGGGACCGACCCGAACAGCATGATCCCGATGGCGCTGCTGTTCTCGGCCGGCTACCTTGCCCTGGCGCCTGCGGCGCAGGAGGCCACCGTGCCGCAGGAGGCCACCGTGGCGGAAGAGGCGAAGGTGGCGGAAGAGGCGGCAGGGCTGGCCGCGGCCGGGGTGGCTGGGGCCAGCGGGACGGCTGCGGGCAACGGGGCGATTAGCAACGGGAGCACCGCTGGTGACGGCGGGACGGCTACGGGCGACGGGCCGTCGGAGAGTGACAGGCCGACCGAGTGGGGTCGGCGACTTCGGCCTCAGGCGCTGGGTGCCGCGCTGGCGACGGCGAGGGCCCGGTCGGTCGCGGCGGTCGCGGCGCTGGTGGTCATCTTGATCGGGGCGGCGCCGATGGCTTCGGCGGCGGCGAACCGGACCGCGGACCCGATCCTGGCCCTGGCCATCGCGGGCAACAGCACCGTCTTGAACCTCCCGGCGCCCACCTTCTCGCTCACCGACCAGAACGGCCAGACGGTCTCCCTGGCGAGCCTGCGCGGCAAGGTCGTGCTGATGACCTTCCTCGACCCGGTGTGCAGTACGGACTGCCCGCTCATCGCGCAGGAGTTCAAGCAGACCGGGCAGTTGCTCAGCGCGCAGGCCAAGAACGTCGAGCTGGTCGCGGTGGTGGCAAACCCGACCTACCGGTCCACGGTCTTCACCCGGGCGTTCGACCGGCAGGAAGGGCTGGCGACGGTGCCGAACTGGCTGTACCTGACCGGCTCGCTCAGCCAGCTGAGCGCGGTCTGGCAGCACTACGGGATCACCGTGGAGAACCTCCCGGCGGGCGCGATGTCCGCGCACAATGACCTCGCCGTGGTCATCGACCCGTCCGGTCAGATCCGCCAGGAGGTGCCCGCCGATCCGGGCCCAGGCACCAGCAGTACCAAGTCCTCGTTCTCCGTGCTCCTCAGCCAGTACGCACGCCAGGCGCTGGGACGCTCGTGATCCGCGGACTGACGCGGGGCGGCCTGGCCATGGCCTGCGCGGCCCTGCTCGCCGCCTGCGGGTCGCAGCGGGCCGTGGTCACCAGCCCCGGCCCGGCCGCGGTGACCGTGCCGCTCGGCACCTCGCTGGTGACCGCGCAGGGCACCTGGGCGATCGCCGTCATGGGCGGATCGGCCGCCTCGAACAACAACTTCTGGCAGCTCTTCGTGCGGCCCGCGGGCGCCAGCCGCTGGTCACTGGTCACCCCGGAGGGCGCGGCCGATAACGGCGGGCTGGTGGCGGCGGGCGCGAGCACCTCGCTCGTCGTCGGCTTCCGCCCCAGCCAGAACCTGACCTACTCACCGCTGGCCACCAGCGCCGACACGGGGAAGAACTGGACGCCTGGCCTGCTCTACGCCGACCTGGCCGATAGCCCGGGCGCCCTCGCGATCAGCCCGTCGGGACGAACCCTCGCGCTGCTGCAGGACGGCACCATCCAGACCGCACCGACGGCGGCTGCCGCGTCCGCCGGGCAGTGGACGCCGCTGACCACGCGCAAGGCGCTGGCGGCGTCCGCCCCGGGGCGCTCGTGCGGGCTGACGGGCGTGGTCGCGGTCTCGTTCGGTCCCAATAAAGACCCGATGGCGGCGGGAAGCTGCACGCGGCCGGGTGTGGCCGGGGTTTTCACCGATGCCGGCGGCACCTGGCGGTCGGCGGGGCTGGTGCTGCCCGGGAAGGACGCCGTGCAGGTGCTCGGCCTGACCGCCACTACGGGCGGCAACGTGGCGCTGCTGGCCACCGGGAACAGCCTGCTCGCCGCGTGGTGGAACGGGACACGCTGGACCGTCTCGGCTCCGGTTACGGCAAGCACCGTGCGGGCGCTCGGGTTCGGCGCCGACGGAAGCGCGTGGCTGCTGCTCGGCAACGGGCACGCGGAGACCATCGGCGGCGCCGGCGGATCGTGGCAGGCGCTGCTGTCCGTTCCGCCGGGCACCGTGACACTAGCGCCGCAGGGCACCGCGACGCTCGCGCCGGGGAGCAGCGCGGCGGCTGAGGGGTACGACGCGCTGGCCGTCTCGGGATCCAAGCTCACCGTCTGGCAGCTCCACCAGGGGGCCTGGGCGAAGGTACAGCTGATCACCGTGCCGATCGTGTACGGCTCCTCGAGCTAGGAGGGCCATGAGCTACGTCACCGACCACTGGTCCTTCGATCCCTTCCTCATCGTGGCCCTCGTGGTCGCCGGGTGGCACGAGGTCGGGCTGTGGCGGCTGGCCCGCCGGTCGCGGCAGGAGCGCACCCGCGAGCGGCGGCTGCGGTCGCTGTGGTTCTACGCCGGGCTCGCCGTGCTGCTGATCGCGGTGGAGTCGCCGGTCGACTACTGGTCCGACGACTACTTCTTCATGCACATGATCCAGCACCTGCTGCTGATGTTCGCCGCGCCGTCGCTGATCGTCGCGGGCGCGCCGTGGCAGCCGCTGCTCGCCGCCCTGCCCGGCCGGTCCGGGCAGAGCGTGACCCGCGGCGTGCTGGCCGGCGGCTGGTCCCGGCCGCTGCGCGCGGCCGGCGGGCTGCTGCTGCGGCCCTGGGTCTCGGTGGGCCTGTTCAACGCCGTGATGATCTTCTGGCACCTGCCCGGGCCCTTCGACCTCGCCGAGACCAACCAGGCCGTGCACATCTGGCTGATGCACGGCAGTTTCTTCGCCGCCGGGGTGCTGTTCTGGCTGCAGTTCATCCCGTCGCCGCCGTTCCGCCGCCGGATGCCGCTGCTGTCTCAGGCGGGCGCGCTGCTGGGCACCAACGTGGTCATGATCGGCATGGCCATGACGCTGAGCATCTTCGTCACGGGTTCGGTATATCCGGTTTATGAACACATCCCGGGCGTCACGCTGCCGCCGTTCGCGGACCAGCAGATCGGCGCGGCCATCTTGTGGGTCTGCGGGGACTTCTGGGCCATGCCGGCGATGATCGTGATCGTCAGGCGGATGGTGGCCACCGAGGGGAGTATGAGCGCGGCGCTGGACAAGTTGCTCAACCGGGGTACCGCCGGATCGGGTTCCTGGGCCGGGGGACGGCCTCGATCGGGCGCGCTGGCCGAGCTGCGGGCTCAGCCGCCTTCCTCGCCGGAAGCAGGACCGTGAAGCGGGCGCCGGTGCGCCCGGCGGCGGTGACCGGACACGTCGAGCGGGCCGGCCCCGTCTCGCCCGCCTACCCCGTCTCGTCCGCCTAGCTTCGGGTCCTGGCGCAAGCCGTTTAGCTCGTCCCGTCGGTGAGTCGGGTTGGCCGGGCGGCGGGCGGAGGTTTCCGCGGGCGTGGCGTGGGGCGTGATGACGTCGGTTATCTTGCGCAGCCCGCCGAAGGCCGACGAGCGCGCCACCATCACCACGCCGACGATCAGCGCGGCGATGCCAGCGGTCTCGATCGCGAGCTCGCCGGGCGAGATCTGGATCCGGTCGCCGAACACCACGATGCCGAGCGCGATGCCCGCGACCGGCTCGCCGGCCGCGATGGTGGGCAGCGAGGAGTGCAGCGGGCCCGCGCTGAACGCGTTCTGCATCAGCCACAGGCCGACGATGCCGGCGCCGAGCAGGCCGTACGGCGCCCAGTTGGTGAGCAGCACCGTTACTGGGTGCCCCTGCAGGACCTCCAGCGTCTGCCTGGTCAGCGCGTCCTGGATACCGAAGACCAGGCCTGCGGCCAGCCCGGTGAGGGTGGCGCGCGCCGGGCCGCCCCGGGCCAGCCCGATCTGCACCGCGAGGAACGCGATGCCGGCGATGATCGCGGCCGCGGGCCAGTGCGAGAACGAGCCGAACGAGAGCCCGATGGGCTTGGTGGACCGGGGCAGCGACAGCAGGGTCACGCCGACGATCAGGATCAGCGCGCCGGTCACCTCGCTCCACCGGACCGGCTGCTTGGACAATGGGACGGCCAGGATCAGCGCGAACAGCAGGTACGTCGTCAGCAGGGGTTCCACCAGCGTCAGCGCGGCGTGGCCGATCGACCAGGCCGCCAGCAGCTGCCCGGCCACCATGCACGCGATGCCGAGGAGCCACCGGGGCTTGCGCAGCAGGTCGGTCAGGATGCGCAAACTCAGGAAACGGGACTCGGGTTCCTGCCGGGCAGCGTACTGCTGAAGGACGAAACCGATCCCGAGCAGCACGGCGGCCACAAGCGTCGTCGCATAGTCCACATCCAGGTCCACGTGCTGTCTCACTAGGGGCAAAGTGTGCGGTTACCAAGGACAACGTGCACAACTGACGGCTAGTTTCGGCTGGCAGCGTGACGCAGGTGCGGCGACTGCCCTTCGATCGTACGTTAGCCGTCTGCTGGCACTACTCCCGCCGCGCCGCTCACCTGAACCTCATAGCACCTCGCGCAACGTGATTGGATCCAACTGTTATGTGTGCCGAGGGGCAGCTGGTAAACGCTATCCATACTGCTACAGGGCATCCGTACTATCATGAGGTCGTCGGCAGGCGTGATTGCCATGGGCGGGGAAAGGGTGCTGACGGTGGGGGTCGGCAAAAGAGCAGGTAGAAAGCGGGCTGTGGGGACGCGTGAGCACATCATCGCGTACCTGACAGAGGTCAACGAGTTGTTCGATGCCAACGGGATGGCCAGCACGCAACTGGCCGCCGCGGTCGGCTACCCGGGCTCCAGCGTGGCGTTCGCGCAACTGCTGTCCGGTATGGAACGTTCGGGGCTGATCGAGCGCGAGGTCCGGGGCAAGCGGACGTACCGGATAAGCCTGGGGCTCGCACATGCTATCGGCCCGGGCGGCGCCGCCCGGGCCTCAGGGATTCCTGAGGTGGCGATGGCTGTCGGGGCCAGTGGGGCTGCTGGGGTTGGCAGGTCCGGCGGGCTGGGCGTCGGCGGGCTGGGCGTCGGCGGGGTTGGCGGAGCCGACGGCCTTGACGGTGAGGTCGGTAGCGGCACAGGAGCGGTGGGCTTCGATTACGACGAACTGGCCCGCCGTCTGCTGGTCCAGGTCGTCAGGCGACTCGCCGCGGCCGAGCCGGAGGCGAGCCACCCGGACCGTTCGGCCCAGGATGGTTCGGCCCAGGATGGTTCGGCCCAGGATGGTTCGGCCCAGGATGGTTCAGCCCCGGATCGGTTGGCCCCGGATCGGTTGGCACTGGATCGGTTGGCACTGGATCGGTTGGCACTGGATCGGTTGGCACTGGATCGGTTGGCACTGCAGGAAACGGTCACCGGTCTTGAATATGAGCTGGCCACGGCGTGGACC
>Ga0209039_10003601_pt1 | contig 11960 bp, 10 predicted proteins | sample BogFormECP12_OM1_FD_188238 | JGI IMG/M metagenome (GOLD analysis project Ga0209039, IMG submission 188238) | Bog forest soil microbial communities from Calvert Island, British Columbia, Canada - ECP12_OM1 (SPAdes) (version 2) | ecosystem: Environmental > Aquatic > Freshwater > Wetlands > Bog ...
CATCCGCCGGCAGATCGAATAACTGGGTGCGAGAGGCCAGGCAGCGACTGATCAAAGCCTTGCCGGTCATCTTTTGGATCAAGAAATCTTCATAAAGGCGGAAATAGGCGGCCTGCTTCCAGATTTCCGGCTCATTTTGTTTCAACCAGAGCAACTTTGGCAGTGTATTGATGGTATGGACCGGCATACCGGTGTGCTGGAACAGGTACTCCGCCCCAAAGCGTTCGGACAGCCATTCGTTTTGTGTGCCGGTGCGGGTGTCCATGCCCAGGATAGCTGGGCGAAGAGCCTGCCCGTCCGCATCGACCGGCATGACCGCTTCGCCCTGGACTGACAGCCCCAGTGCTGCGACCCGGCAGATCCCTGCGGCAGCCAGCACCTGGCGCAAAGCTTCCTGCGCCAGCCGCCAGACCCGCTCAGCATTCTGCTCCGCCCAACCCGGCTGCGGAATATCCACCGGATATTCCCGGCTGGCGCTGCCCAACAGCTGGCCGTCGTCTGCAAACAGCGAAGCCTTACAGCCGGTCGTGCCGATATCCAGACCGATCAAGTTCATAGATTACCCTTGATGCTGATAAACTTCCCAACCGAAATAATTCTCGAAGGCTTCCGCCAGAATATCCGCCGATAATGAACCGTTCATGGCGGCATGATGCTCAAAGCCATTCTTGCAAATATAGTGCATCATCTTTTGTAAACCCGGTATGGAAACGACTGCCCGGCTGCCAAAGGTATCCAATGGGTCATCGGTAAAACGACCTTCACCTACATAGGTTCGGATCATGCCATCTACATCGTCAGTAGTGATGCGGGCAAAAGTGACCGGTCCCGGCGGAACACGTCCGGCTACTGCACCATAAGTATTGCGCTCACCCAGGGTAGTCGCCAGGATTTCGGCAGTTTTCATTTCAATTCCGGGCAGGAAGCTCTTTGCCCAGTTGCCACAGTGGAAAAACACCACCTTATCCGGGTCATCACCGTAATTGTTATTCCAATCAACCAATGCGCTGGGTTTTTTGGATGCCAGCTGCAGGGCATACATCGAAGCCACCCCGGTAATATCCGTCTCGCAAGCGCTGGGCATTAATTGGTCGCTCATCATGCTCATCAAAGTGCAGGCATTGACTCCATAGTTTTTCTGGATTGAGTCCCAACATTGCAAAGCGCTGGCTTGCAGGTCATTGGCGCTCATCCAATCTGACAGGACAATCCCAAGTTTGGCCATGCGCACCAGCGATTCAGAAGGCACGCCGGTTGTCTTAAGATAGCTGGTTATTTCGCCCAGCTTGGTCTTAACCCGCAGATCGTCGTCTGGAATCCGTTTTGCATCGCCGAAGATTTCGGAGAGGTCAATTGTGCAAACCGTAATGCCGTAGGATTGTAAAAGTTTCTCACTAAAACGGACGGTCTTAAAATTGTTCGGGCGAGCGCCCACCAAACCCAGACGCACACTACGCATCCCCTTGACCACGCTACAAATGCCCACAAATTTTTCGAGGTCTTTGCGAAAACTGGGGTTGAGCGGGTGAACGGTATGCAGTTCGGTCAGGGTATAGGCATAGCCATATTGTCGTAAATTGTTACACACAGAAATCTTGCCGCAGAAAGCATCCCGGCGGCGCTCCAAGTTGAACTGGTCCAGATCATCCGGATAGGCTTGCACCAGGATCGGCACATTCAGTCCGGACATTTTGATCGCTTCTGCCACACCGCCTTCATCGCCAAAGTTTGGCAGGGTTACCAGAATGCCATCGATGCGATCGCGGTTCTGGCGAAAGAGCTCGGCGCAAGCTTTTGCATGGCTGTAGGTCTCTACCGAACCGAGTTTGGTATCGGTTTCTTTTAAAATCACTGGCTCAATATCCAGTTCCTTGAACAGGGTCAGGATGTCCTGGCGGCCTTCGGTGACCAATCGGTCAGGAAAGAAATCTCGATTTCCAACAATTACTCCCAAAGTAGCTCGTGCCATAATTTACGCTCCTCTCATCAGATGAACGGAATAGATTAGTTTTTCTCAATCAGTCGCCAGGGTATCGATGGCAGCCAGCAGTTCTGAATCGCCAACATTTCCCTCAAACCAGCTATCCTGCAACCGGCGCAAATCCAGCACAGTGGAGGGCTTGATTTCCACATCACTACACGAAATTGGTCTATCAATCTGGATAGGATGAAGAACTTTAGCCCCCTTTGCTAAACCAATCGGCAGCAAATTTTCGGTTTTGGCGTTTTCAAAGGTGTCGATCAGGCTGTAATAGGCCGTTCCGCCAATCCCATCCAGAACGTCTCCGGGCATCAAATCGTGTTTGGCTACTGCAAATACTTCGGAGACCAGCCGGTTAAGCGGGACCATATTGGGTTTCTTGCGGATGGTTAACATGGCGCAGGTCAAAGGAACCTCGATGCTGCATAGGTGGAATGGGCGGAAAAGGGTATAGTAGGGTCCGTTGCCCATATCTCGCAAGATCATTGCCTGTCGTAAACGGGGATGATCGGTGCGCACTATGGCAAAAACGCCAGGTGCGACATGGCCTACCCCAAAATCGACAACTCCCATTTTGTTTAATATTCCCCCATCCTCTTTCAGAGCAAACGTCTTATTTAGGATATCCCGGTTGGTCTCCGGACCATGCATGCCACGTACATCCGGGACCAGCCCGGTGGAGTTAGAGACAGCTGCCATCTCGACCATTGTTTTGCTACCATCAACAAACTCGATCAGCATATTCGGGCTCAGCCCACGCCGGGCAGCTTCCTTCATTACGGCCGGGTCAGTAGGGGTTCCATGCCGGTCTAATGGATTGTTTTTGCCTTTGCCCATCGCCACAATTGTGAATCCGAGCGAATCCGCAAAATCGTACAGTTCTTTGCAGGCAGCAGGTTCATCACCGGCTGCTAAAGCGTATAACACGCCTTTTTGCCTGGCATACCAATATAAAAGAGGACCAACTGTTATGTCAGTTTCAACGTTCATCATGGAAAGATCGTGTCCGTGGCGAGCGGCTCGTAAAGCTGCTCGTGTCCCGATCTCCGGAACCCCGGTCGCTTCCAGCATGACGTCTATATTTTTCATATCCGTGATCACGCGGTAATCTTGGGTTGCCACCCGTTTGCCGGCGGCAACCGCCGCATCGGCTTCTTCAGGAGTGCGGGCAATGACCACCTCTGCATTAATTTCGGCGATTTCGTAGGCCTCAAGCGCCCGTTCGATAGCGATATCCGCGGCTGCAACTACCTGGATGCCTTTCATCATCTTAGTTTCGGCTACGACATCGGTGCCCATCTGCCCGGCCCCGATCATCCCAACCCGCACGGGTTTACCGGATGCTTCTCGCTCTTCTAATTCCTGGTTTAATCCAATCATCTGGACTTATCCTCTCGTCTGTTGTATTTCTACCATTACCTTCAATGCCTGGCCACCGGCAGCCGCGCTGAAGGCTGTGTTGATTTGTTCCAACGAAAATGTGTGGGTGATAAAACGATCTGTCGGGATCAACCCACGGCTGATTACGTCGAGGGCCTGTTGGTGGTAGGTAGGATGATAAGAGAAAGCCCCAACCACAGTGATTTCACCGTAATGAATTAGATTGCCATTTAGTGATGTCAATGGATTTGTCTTCGGTAGTCCGCCGAACAGGATGACTCTGCCCGCCTTGTGAACAGCTTCGATAGCCTGGGCCTGGGTAGCTGCAACCGGGTTGGCGCAAATAGCAATATCGGCACCCAACCCTCCTGTGTACTGGTGGACTCGCTCGACTAAGGCTTCATGGGTTGGATCAATCACCAAATCAGGACCAAATTCCTGCGCAAGGTTGCGGCGAATTTCACTGGGCTCAGATAGAATCACCCGCGCCCCGCGTGCCCTTGCGATAACGATATGGAGGCAGCCAATTGGACCGGCACCCATCACCAGCACCGTATCGCGCAGACTGGTTCCGGCTTTGTCGTGGCATGCCAGCACCGAACTTAACGACTCGGCAAAAGAAGCCTGAGGATAGCTCATGTTCTCTGGCATGCGGTGAACTATGCCGTTTTCAAGCACCTGCCGTGTCAGGACCATTTTTTCTGCAAAACCACCTGAATAGCCTGGAGTGATTCCTAATAACCGCAGGTTATCACACAGGTTGTACAAACCACGCTGGCAATAGTAGCATGTACCGCAATGAACATCCGGCGCTATCGCCAGGCGCTCGCCAGGTCGGTAGTCTTTCACCTCAGACCCAACCGCCTCGATGATACCAGCTACCTCGTGCCCAGGCACAAGCTGTTCGCTGCCGGGGTAAGGGCCTTCCTTCCAACGCCGCAAGTCTGAACCACATATCCCACAGGTCTCAACCTTTAATAGAATTCCGTCTGGCAGGGGTTCCGGAACAGGAATATCACGAATTTCAAACAGGCTTTCGCCGATTAAATAAGCTGCTTTCATCCCATCACCATTACATACCCGGCTGTTGAGATAGTTTTATACCTACCGCACCACCTGGGTGGGTTTTTCCAAATTCTTCTTGAGTATAACTACGTAAATTGAGCAATACTACACAAAGAGCATCACCGAAGGCCGCATTAACCAATGAGCTACCGGTAGCGATCATGCCGTATGGGTCAATGTCGGCCGGAGCCTGGACCTTTAACACTACATCGCACATTTTAGCCAGAGTCGAGGCGGGTTTTTCGGTCAGGCCGATCAAAGTTGCGCCGATTTTTTTGGCATAGCTGGCCAGATAATTGACCTCAACCGTTTCTCCGCCCTTTGAAAGAGCAATCAAAACATCTTGTGTCATTACTGCTCCAGCCAGGCCGTGTTGGCTGTCACCCGCGTCGATAAACAGCGCTGGCGTACCGCAACAAGACAGCAAATGGGCCAAACGGGCGCCGACTGCATGCGATGTGCCCGAACCAGTAACCAATACATGCCCTTTACAATTAAGCAATTTATAGGCTGCATCAATAAATGATTGATCCAACTGGTCACAGAGTTCAGCAATTCCGGCGCTTTCGTTTCTGATCACCGTTGAAGCAAGTTGTAGTATTTCATCTCGTCCCAAAGAAAAGCTCCTAATTGTTATTGATATTTCTCGTATCCGATTCGAGCAGTTGCCGGGCAGTTGCATGATCCGTAATTAATGTATTGATCAAACGGCCTCGTAGGGCAGCCCTAATTACACTAAATTTATTTGGCCCACCACCTACACCCACCACCCGCTCCACGCGGGATAGCTGCTGCAACGAAATGCCAATCACACGGTCATTAACATCCGATTCCACCGGTTGACCATAGGCGTCAAAAAATCGTAATGCAATATCTCCAACCGCACCGCGCTTTAAGAGATCATCAAGCTCGACCCGATTAATGATGGATCCATCTCGCATAACGACCGAATCCGGGGTTGGCGAACCAATGCCCACAATGGCAGTAGTCAGTTTTGGGAAAAAGCTCAATGCACGTTGTACATGACTATCGGAAAGGATGACCTCTTTGATCTGGTTGTTATCCACAATCCCGGGTGCGGGCAAAAGCACCAGATTACAACTCAATAAACGCGATAGCCGGCGGCACAGCTCAGTGGCGTGCATCTCAGATTCTGGCCGGCCTAAGCCGCCAATGATCTGAATTATCTGAACCGTAGGCATCAGGCTGGGTTGCATCGTTTCAACCATCGAATGCAGCGTCGAACCCCACGAAATGCCGATGACATCGTTTTCTCTGACAGTCCGGTGCATATAACCGGCTGCCGCGATACCCAGCTCGTGTGTAACTGCCATCTGCGAATCTGGCTGGCGGGCCTCCACCACAATTGCTTCCAGTAATTGGAACCGACTTTCAAGCTGCATTTCTAAATCTAAAAAAACACCCGGCGGAGAGATGACAGTGATCTTAACAATGCCTTCATCTCTAGCCTGTTTTAGCAACCGCGAGATCTTTGAACGTGATAATTGCAACTTTTGGACGATTTCATCCTCGGTTTGACGTTCCTCGTAATATAGCTTGCTCACTTTAATGAGCAAACGCAATTCTTCTGTGGCCAGGAGTCGGGTCATCAAAAGTCCTGATGAAGAAAAGAATAATATTTTGAAAATCAGATCAAGTGCGAAAAGATTATGAAAATATTTTCATCACTGTAAATATTTTCATAATTGATGATAGCACGACGAAAATCAAAAGTCAATAGCAATTGTTAACTTTCGTTTTAACAAATCTTTTTCGTTGTTGACATTGGTATGACCATATTATATAATATGGTCATACCAATTCCGAACTGAGATAAGCTATTATGGATTATGCTCCAGTCAAACGCACAGACCGACTTTCACAACAGGTAGCCGAGCAAATTACAAATATGATTCTGTCGGGCACTTTGCAGGCCGGACATCGCCTACCAACAGAACGCGAATTATGCCAGACTTTTGATGTAAGCCGAACGGTTATTCGAGAGGCAATCAGCATTTTAAGAGCAAAAGGATTAATCGAATCGAAAGGGCGTAAAGGCACCTACATACGCCTGATGCAGGGAGACGAGGTATCCAATTCTATTGGCATGCTGATCTCACTCAAGGGTCACCCCGCCACCGTTGAGGATTTGATGGAGGTGAGACGTGCCTTGGAGGTGCAAACTGCCAGATTGGCCGCCGAAAGAGCAAATGAACAGGATCTGGCTGAGATGCAGCAAATTCTTCAACGCATGCTTGAGAGCATTGATAACCCTGAGACCTACCCGGAAATAGATCTCGAATTTCATTTTGCCCTTGCCCGCGCCACGCACAACGTCTTATTCGAAATACTATTAGACCCTCTGACTGATGCATTATTAGAGGGGATAAAACAATCAAGCCAACTGCCCAATGTGAAAGAAGAAGGATACAGATATCACCGCCGAATATTTGAGAAAGTGATTGCTCATGATGGCAGTGGTGCAAGCCATGAGATGTATGCCCATCTCTACCAATCCCAACGCGTTACTTCTCAAGCCTTGAAAGAAAAATTCGATAAGAAGGGAGAATAATCTCCTTAATATTTCAGATATCAAACAGCCCGCCTGATTTGAAACAGCATGATATTGTAGCAAGCCACAATCCATTGGTACTGATTAAATTAAATAAGGAAGGAAATTGCATATGTCTACAGCAGTAACGCTTGAAGAGACATACCAGGCGATCGAATTTTTTCGAGAGAATATTCTGACACCTCTAAAAGCTCCAGCCGATTTATCGGTTGACCAACAGCTTGAAATGTATCGCAAGATGGCCCTCATCCGTGAGTTCGATACCAGCGTCAAGGAGCTTTGGAAACAAAATTTCATCTACGGCTTAGCCCATTCCTATGTCGGTGCTGAAGCAGTAGCCGTGGGAGCCTGCACAGCCCTGCGTCCATCCGATTTCATTTCCAGTACCCATCGAGGTCATGGACATACCATCGCTAAAGGCGGGGATGTTAAGAAAATGATGGCAGAACTGATGGGCAAGGCCGACGGCTATTGTCATGGGAAAGGTGGCTCAATGCACATCGCAGCGGTTGATGAAGGAATGCTGGGGGCAACCGGAATCGTCGGAAGCGGTATGCCAATCGCCGTTGGGGCGGCATTGAGTGCAAAAACTTTGAAAAAAGATTATGTAACGGTATGTTTCCACGGCGATGGCGGAACCAACCAGGGTATCTGGCACGAATCGATCAACCTGGCAGCCGTCTGGAATTTGCCTGTCATTTTCTTGTGCGAGAACAACCAATGGGCCATCAGTTTACCCTATTACAAGGCAGCCAAAAACCCGAAGGTTTCTGACCGGGCAATTGGTTATGGAATACCGGGTGTAACCGTTGACGGATTTAATCCCTTTACAGTGTATTCCGCTGTAAAAGAAGCTTCTCAAAGGGCGCGCAATGGCGAAGGGCCAACTCTGATCGAAGCCAAATATTACCGTTTTATAGGGCATTTTGTCGCCGATGACGAACATTATCGAGATATCCGTACCAACGAACCCTGGAAAGAATTTGATCCATTGGCGCGTATGGCTAACTATCTGGTTGAATCGGATACTGCCACCAAGACAACCGTAGATGGCATCTATTCTTCTGCACGTAAAACAATTGAAGAGGCCATCGAATATGCCAAACTTGCCCCTGAACCGTCCCCAGATACATTGTTCGATGGACTTTTTTCTCCAGAGTTTATGAAAGAACAAGGAAAAAACCTATGAACAGGGTATTGACAATCAAACAGGCAATTAATGAAACTCTCTTTGAAGAATTTCGCCGCGATCCTACCATCATTATCATGGGCTGCGATGTTGGACACCGAGGCAATCCTTTCGGATTGACGAAAGGCCTCTATGATGAATTTGGACCCGAGCGGGTATTGGATACGCCAATCTCAGAGGCAGCGATAATCGGTACATGCCTGGGAGCAGCAGCAACCGGTTTGCGTCCAATCGGCGAAATTCTTTTTTCGGATTGGATCACAATAGGCATGGACCAATTGGTCAACCAGGTGGCTAAGATTCGCTACATGTTCGGCGGAAAAATTAACGTCCCAATGGTAATCCGTGCCCCCGTTGGCGCAGGGGGCGGTCAGGCCGCACAACATTCACAATCTTTTGAATCCTGGTTCAGTCATGTTCCGGGTTTGCAGGTTGTGATGCCGATCACACCGTACGATGTCAAAGGACTTCTCAAAACTTCGCTACGCGGCAATGATCCGGTGCTCTTCTTTGAACACAAGCGCGGTTATGAAATCCAGGGTGAGGTTCCGGATGAAGATTATACAATCCCCTTTGGACAGGCAAAAGTTTGCCGTGAAGGTAAGGATGTGACCATTGTTGCAATTTCGATTATGCTCCACAAAGCCCTGGCTGTTGCCAAACAATTGAGCGAAGTGGGTATTGAATGTGAGGTGATTGACCCGCGCACAATCTACCCGTTTGACTATGCAACCATAATTCGCTCATTATCAAAAACCCACCGGCTGGTTGTAACCCACGAAGCCAACCGCCGCAGCGGAATTGGCGGTGAAATTGTCTCCCAAATTGTGGAACGAGCCTTCGATCAACTCGATGCCAAACCGGTCATTGTAGCCGGGTTGGATGTGCCGATGCCATACAACAAAAAGCTCGAGGCAATGGTCATTCCCAGCGAAGAGAAGCTCAACAAAGCAATCTTAGAATTGATGGACCAATAAAAACGGCCCACTACGTCAGAGAGGTTATTCCATGGCTACATTTCTCGCAATGCCCAAACTTGGACTCAATATGGTGGATGGGGTTATCGTCCGCTGGCTTGTCCCGGAAGGGACTGCCGTTAAAGCCGGGCAAGCACTCCTGGAAATTGAGACTGATAAAGCCACTCAAGAAGTGGAAGCGCCCACAAATGGCTTTCTTGCTTCCATACTTAAGCACGAAGGAGAGATTGTTCCTTGTAATGTAATTTTAGCCGTCCTCCTTCAAGCTGGTGAAGCGATGCCCGCCGTAGTGCCGGATGTGATTGCGGAAGGCGTCGCTCCAAAATCAGAAATCGAGGTCAAAGTTCAAACAGGAACAGTCGCTTCCACCTCAGCCAATCATACAGAAGGTGGCAGCCCAGTTCGTATCCCCACATCACCAGCGGCCCGGGCTCTGGCAAATGAATTAGGTGTCGATATCTCTAAGGTCATTCCAAGAGGAAACAAAATCTCGCGGGAAGATATCGAAACAGCCTACCAGCAAATGCAGGCTAGCCGGACAGACCAACCCAAGGTGACCAAACAGGAGATGTCCTCTATTCGCCGCAAGATTGCCGATCATATGAGCCAAAGTGCTCAAACTGTAGCACGGGTTGGGCTTTCATTGGAAACAGATGCGACTGCTCTGATTGAATGGCGGCAGACGGTTAATGCCAATGGTATTAAAGCCAGTTACAACGTTCTGTTTGCCAAGATTGTCGCACAGGCGCTCGTCGAATTTCCATATATGAATGCTCAATTGGATAACAACTCGATCTGCCTGATGGGAGATATCAATATTGGGATCGCAGTTGACTCTGATCGAGGGCTTTTGGTCCCGGTTTTGCATCACGCAAATGCCAAGGATGTGGCAACATTGCAAAAAGAATTTGATGGGATCTCGGTGCGAGCCTTGGAAGGGAAGAATAGCTTGGAGGAACTCGAGGGAGGCACCTTTACGATAACAAATTTGGGGAGCCTCGAGATTGAATCTTTCTTACCGATCATCAATGTCCCTGAATGTGCCATCCTTGGAATCGGAGCAATCATCAAAAAACCGGTGGTCATCGAGGATCAAATCGTTATCCGACCCAGAATAGCTTTGACGCTAGCCTTTGATCACCGCCTGGTAGATGGTGCACCTGCCGGCCGCTTCTTGCAGCGGATAAAACACCTGGTTGAGAACCCGATTTTATAAACAAAAACAGGAAGGATATTATGAAACCGAGAATTGGATTTATCGGATTGGGCATTATGGGAAAGCACATGGCAACTCACCTGTTGGAGGCGGGCTATTCCCTAACCGTATATGACATTTTAGCACCTGCGATGGATGCAGTTGCTTCTAAGGGTGCTAAACGAGGGCTCTCCTGCTGTGACGTGGCCAATCAAAATGATCTGGTCATTTCTATGGTTCCTGATTCGCCGGATATCGAGCAGGTTGCCTTGGGAAAGGATGGAATTCGGGATGCTGCCCGTCCAGGATTGATCTATGTAGATATGAGTACCATTTCTCCACGAGTTGCCACAGAGGTGGCTCAAGAGTTAGTAGCACTGGGAATCCGGTGCCTGGACGCCCCCGTGAGTGGCGGTGAAACTGGGGCTCGCAATGCAACTCTTTCAATTATGGTAGGCGGCCCTGAGGATCTGTTTGAAGAGGTCAAGCCCGTTTTTGAGGTTCTGGGAAAAACGATCACGCTGTGCGGAACGAACGGCGCAGGCCAGATTGTCAAAGCCTGCAACCAGATCCAGGTGGCACTCAATTTTGTTGGAATGTCAGAAGCCCTTGTGCTTGGTGCAAAAGCTGGCGTAGACCCAGCCATTATTCTCAAGGTACTGAGCGGTGGCTATGCCCAAACACGCGTGATGGACGTACGCGGGCCGAAATTGATCGAGGGTGATTTTGAACCTGGCTTCAAAAGCAAATTCCATCTAAAAGACCTCAATATTGTTATGGATACTGCAAAAGATCTTAATGTACCACTACCCGCTACTGCCGTCACTCAACAGCTATTCACTGCATTGATCTGTGCTGGTCGCGGAGAATTAGATCACTCGGCAGTGATCACAATTTTGGAGGATTTGGCAAAAGTACAGGCAAGAACCCATTTGGAAGAAAAATCAAAATGAACCTACAACTTGATCGAGAAACCTTGATAGCAGATTACCGGTTAATGTGGCGCATTCGTTTGCATGAAGAGGCCATCAAAGTCCTTTTCTCGGCGGGAAAAATCGGTGGAACAACCCATCTATACATTGGCCAGGAAGCGATCGCGGCCGGAGTGATTGCCCAGCTTCGACCGGACGATAATATTGTCAGCACGCACCGCGGTCATGGCCATATGCTGGCAAAAGGCGGAGATGTTAAGCTGATGCTAGCCGAAATACTGGGCAAATCCACCGGATACTGCAAGGGCAAGGGCGGCAGCATGCATATTGCCAGTCTCAAGCTGGGGAACCTGGGAGCCAACGGAATTGTCAGCGGCGGGCTTCCGATCGCTGTTGGAGCCGCCCTGGCTTCCAAAATGCGAGGGACTGATCAAATAACTGTTGTTTCATTTGGGGATGGAGCCTCGAATGAAGGCAATACGCATGAATCAATGAACCTGGCCGCAATATGGAAATTGCCGGTACTTTTTTTATTTGAAAATAATTGTTACGCGGTCTCTACTTGCGTAAGTTATTCCATGGCTGGTGGATCGATGGTCAAGCGGGCAGCCGGGTATGGACTCCCTGCTCAGGCGGTGGACGGTAATGACTTGGAAGCTGTTTATTTTG